>Ga0076333_104_pt1 | contig 24258 bp, 17 predicted proteins | sample RifGroA2_FD_68030 | JGI IMG/M metagenome (GOLD analysis project Ga0076333, IMG submission 68030) | Peregrinibacteria bacterium GW2011_GWA2_47_7
TGAGAGTATGAGGTTATGGATTTATTATGAGAAACAGCGAGGTTGATTGTAACCTACAAAAAGCGCTCAATGCAAGGTTTTTTCTCCGCGTTGTTCCTTGATTTTTTCAGCGATGTTTGCCGGCACCTTTTCATATCGTCCAAATTCCATGCTGTAGGAAGACCGTCCTTGGCTCATAGATCGAAGGTCCGTAGCATATCCAAACATCTCAGCAAGCGGCACGTGTGCCTTGATAAATTTGGCTAGACCGCGATTGCCTGTTTCGTTAATCTGTCCGCGCCGTGCGCTTAAATTTCCCATTACATCACCGAAGTATTCTTCGGGTGTCACCACCTCAACATCCATAATAGGTTCAAGCAGAACGGGATCGGCTTTTCTCGTTGCGTTTTGGAAACAGATTGATGCGGCTATTTTAAAGGCGATTTCGGATGAATCGACGTCGTGATATGAACCGTCAAACACCTCAGCCCGCACATCCACAATCGGATATCCTGCGATAATGCCTCGGGTCAAAGCTCCCTGGATTCCTTTATTCACCGCCGGTATATATTCGCGTGGAATTCTGCCGCCTATCACCGAATCCACAAATTCATAACCGCTTCCCGGAGGTAAGGGCGAAACACGGAGGAACACATGTCCAAATTGACCGCGACCACCCGTTTGCTTTGCGTATTTTTCTTCCATCTCAACTTCTTTTTGAATGGTCTCACGATATGCAACCTGCGGTTTGCCTACATTTGCTTCAACTTTGAACTCTCGTTTCATACGATCGACGATGATTTCAAGATGCAATTCTCCCATACCGGCAATGATGGTCTGCACCGTTTCACTGTCGGTAGAGACACGGAAAGTCGGGTCTTCTTCAGCAAGTTTTTGTAACGCCAATCCCATTTTTTCCTGATCAGCCTTTGTTTTCGGTTCAATTGCTATGGATATAACCGGTTCGGGGAATTCAATGGATTCCAAAACAATCTGCTTGTCTTCATCGCACAGCGTATGGCCGGTCGAGGTGTTTTTTAAACCGATCGCGGCGGCTATATCTCCCGCGTGGACGTTGTCTACTTCTTCGCGGGAATTTGCGTGCAGTTTTACAATGCGGCCGATGCGCTCTCTTTGTTCGGAACTTGAGTTATACACATAACTGCCGGACTTCAAAACCCCTGAATATACGCGGAAAAAAGTTAATTTCCCCACAAAAGGATCCGTTGCTATTTTAAATGCAAGAGCGCAGAAAGGGTCATCGTCGCCTGCGGCACGTCTTTCAGCAGAGCCATTTTTCGGGTTTATACCGGTCAATGGAGGGACGTCGAGCGGAGAGGGGAGATAGTCGATGACCGCATCGAGCAATAATTGCACGCCAATATTTTTTAATGAACTGCCGCAGAGTACGACGTAGAGTTTGTTTGCCACTACACCCGTGCGTAAGCCGTGTTTAATCTCTTCAATGGTCAGTTCTTCTCCCTTTAGATATTTTTCCGTGAGTGCTTCATCATTCTCAGCCGCTTTTTCTATGACCTTCGCGCGGTATTTTTCCACCTGCTCTTTCATATCTTCGGGGATCGGAACTTCATTAATTTCCTCGCCCATTTTTCCGCTGAACATATATCCCTTGCGATGGATGAGATCCACAACGCCCTCATGTGTCGACTCCATGCCAATCGGTAGCTGAATGGCGACTGCGTCCGGACTCAACCTTTTATGAATCGAATCAAGGCTCATGAAAAAATCTCCGCCGATCTTATCCATTTTATTTACAAAAGCGATCCGCGGAACATTGTATTTATCAGCCTGGCGCCAGACTGTTTCAGACTGTGGTTCCACTCCTTGCGAGCCGTCAAAAAGGACGACGCCGCCGTCGAGCACACGGAGCGAACGCTCAACTTCAACGGTAAAATCCACGTGGCCGGGCGTGTCGATAATATTGATACGGCAATCTTTCCAAAAACATGTCGTCGCGGCCGCCGTAATAGTGATGCCGCGCTCTTTTTCCTGCTCCATCCAGTCCATTTCTGCGGAGCCGTCATGGACCTCGCCGATTTTATGTTTTTTGCCGGTATAAAAAAGGATACGTTCTGTCGTGGTAGTTTTGCCCGCGTCAATGTGAGCAATAATACCGATATTGCGAAGTTTACTGAGGTCTTCCATACATTAATATTTGGAGAGATGAGCGAACGCTTTATTGGCTTGCGCCATTCTATGAACATCCTCGCGTTTCTTTACTGCGGGCCCTTGGCCGTCTGAAGCTTCCAAAATGGCGCTCGCGAGACGTTTGAAAATCGGAGCACCCTTCATCCCGCGCGCGGCGCCGATAATCCATTTGAAGGCAAGCGAAAGCTGGCGATGTGGTTTTACCTCCATCGGTACTTGGTAGACTGCGCCACCGACGCGTTTTGGACGAACCTCCATAACCGGCTTTGTATTTTCAACGGCACGGTCAAAAACCACTTCGGGATTCTTACTGCTTTTTTTCGCGATTTCAATCAAAGTATTTTTCCAAATCTTGCGTGCAATACTTTTCTTTCCCTGCAACATCATAGTGCGTATGAAACGCTCATGCAGTTCAGTTGAGTTTTCCGGAATAAAACGGGTTATTTTCTTCATACGTTCTTAGTTATTTTTTCGGCATTTTAGCGCCATATTTTGAACGGCCTTTTTTACGATCCTGTACGCCTTGCGTGTCGAGCTTGCCACGGACGATGTGATAACGGACTCCGGGAAGATCTTTTACTCTTCCGCCGCGCACCATGACGATGGACACGCCGCGCTTGAACGGCGATGAGAGCATGGAGGAATTATTTTTCAATGAATTCCACACAGACTGCAGGGCCGGTGCTTTAGTCTTGCGCGTCTTTGGTCTGCGTGACTTCCTAATTAATTGGTTGATAGTGGGCATAAGCTGATACAAGGTACATGGTTGATTATGGCGAATCAAGGTTAATTTTTTGCTTTTGCCAGGCGCGCTTTGTTCTGGTAATAGCGCTTTTTGTAGGTTTCTCCGGCCGGTATTAATTTACCGATAATCACATTTTCTTTCAGGCCGACGAGGAAATCGATTTTTTTGGTCGTCGCCGCTTCTACCAGGACACGTATGGTTTCCTGGAAGCTCGATGCCGAAAGCCAGCTGTCGGTAAACAAAGCGATTCTGGTCAACCCAAGGAGCAGGCGTTCAGCGTGAATGGGCTTTTTCTTCTGCCCAATGAGTTCACTATTAATCCGATGCAATTGAATAATATTGACGATCTCCCCTGGCAACTGGGAGCTTTCCCCCGGATCTATAACGCGGGCTTTCGAGAGCATCTGACGGGCAATGATTTCCAAATGCTTGTCATTGATACTTTGGCCCTGCGACGCATAGATACTTTGTACTTCATTGATAATGTATTTCTGAACGGTGACGAGATTGGTCAGTTTTAAAAGTTCGCGGAGGTTGATATGTCCCGATGTCAAAGGCTCTCCGCGCTGTACGCGTTGATTGTTTTTTACCTTCGGCGTCTTCACCATCGGAATGTTGTATATCTTTTCAACAGGCCCGACGCTCACCATCGTTATTAAATTGCCCTCTATCTTTAAAACTTTGCCGTTTTCTTCGGCACGGACGGTATTTTTTGATGCGGTTGATCTGGCGATGGTCTGTTTCTCGCGCACGGGATCACCGGGTTTTATCGCGGGCTCAAAATCCGGCGGCAATTCATAAATTGTTTCAACAGGACCGTCGGAGGTGACGGAAATAGTTGTTTGATGTCCATGTCTATGAATTCCCACGGTTCCTTCTATTTGTGAAAGAATCGCCGGTGATTTTGGACTGCGCGCTTCAAAAAGTTCTTCGACACGCGTCAGACCGGCGGTGATATCTCCCTCTTCGGCAACGCCTCCCATGTGAAAGGTACGCATGGTGAGCTGTGTACCAGGCTCGCCGATACTTTGCGCCGCAATAATGCCGGCCGCGGTGCCGACGTGCACGAGCTTGTTGGTACCGAGATCACGACCGTAACACATAACACACAAGCCATTTTCAGACTCACACGTTGCGATGGCGCGGACATCGACAGAACTAATATTTTTTTCTTTCAATACTTTTGTGACATCAGCCGTGATGTCCTGTCCGCGTTCGAGGAGTACCTCTCCCGTTTTTGGATCAACAATTTCTTTGGCAATTACTTTTCCTTCAATGCGTTTGAAAAAGTCTTCGCCCAGTCCTTTGCTTTCCTCAGCGGTGAGTATAATTGATTTTTTGGTCTTGCAGTCTTCTTCCTTAATAATAATGTCCTGTACCGCATCAACGAGACGGCGAGTGAGATAACCGGCTTCCGCAGTCTTCAAAGCGGTGTCGGATTTTCCTTTGCGTCCGCCGTGTGTAGCGATGAAGTATTCCAAAATGGAAAATCCTTCTTTCAAGTTTGATTTCACCGGCAGTTCAATGGTGCGTCCGGCGGGATTTGCCACGAGGCCTTTCATGCCGCAGAGCTGGGTAACTTGTCCCCAGTTACCGCGGGCGCCGGAGTCGATCATGCAGAAAATGTGGTTGTCTTCACTAAAACTATCCATCATTTCATTGGCAATTTTTGATTTGGCCTCAGTCCAGACCTTGATGGTGTGGCTGTATCGTTCTGAATCGGTAATGAGTCCTTTCCAGTAATGGTTATTAATTGTCTTTACGACTTCCGAAGCTTCCTCGATGACTTTATTCTTGTTTTTCGGCACAACCATGTCCGATGCCGAAATGGATAATCCCGATTGCGTGGCAAAGCGGAAGCCGAGGTCCTTGGCATCATCGGCGAGCTGTACGGTCAGCTCCATGCCGCATTTCATAAAACAATCGGCGACCAAGGCGTGGAGGGCTTTTTTGTCCATGGTTTTATTCAAGTATCCAATTTCTTTGGGGAGAATTGAGTTGAAGATCAAACGTCCTGCCGTTGTCTCCAAAATTTCTTTATCGTGACGGACTTTAATAATGCTTTGGAGATGGATGAAACCGAGTTGCATCGCGGCGAGCGCTTCGTCCATATTGGTAAACGTCAGTCCTTCGCCCTTGAGCCCTGCTCGCGACCTCGTAAGATAGTAACAGCCAAGAATCATATCTTGCGTCGGCGTGATAATCGGTTCACCGGCGGATGGTTTCAAAAGATTTTTATTCGATGCGATAAGTTCACGCGCTTCGAGTTGGGCTTGCTCCGAAAGAGGGACGTGCACGGCCATCTGGTCACCGTCGAAGTCGGCGTTGAAAGCCGTACAAACGAGCGGATGAACCTGGATTGCTTTCCCTTCCACCAGCACCGGCTGAAAAGCTTGAATACCCAAGCGATGAAGAGTTGGCGCTCTATTGAGGAGCACATAGTAGTCTTTGGTGACATCTTCCAAAATGTCCCACACTTCTTTTCTATTGCTCTGAATCAGTTTCTCGGCGTTTTTAATATTGTGCGCGTAGCCGTCACGGATCAGTCTTCCAATAACAAACGGCCGGAAGAGCTCAAGCGCCATGGTTTTCGGCAAACCGCACTGGCTCAGTTTCAATTTTGGACCGACTACGATCACCGAACGTCCGGAATAATCCACGCGCTTGCCGAGTAGGTTTTGGCGGAAGCGTCCCTGCTTACCCTTGAGCATGTCTGAGAGAGAGCGGAGTTTTCTTTTATCGCCGGCGTTGAAAACAGTTTTTCCTTGTCGGGCGGAGTTGTTGAGCAACGTATCAACCGCTTCCTGGAGCATGCGTTTTTCATTGCGGCAGATCACTTCGGGCGCGCCGATGGCCATGAGTTTTTTAAGACGATTGTTACGATTAATCACGCGGCGATATAAGTCATTGAGGTCTGATGCCGCAAAGCGTCCGCCGTCGAGCTGAACCATGGGTCGTAAGTCAGGCGGGATAACGGGCAAAACGGTCAGAACGGTCCATTCCGCTTTAATACCGGCTTTGAGTAAACTGCCGGCAAGTTTGATTCTTTTCAGTATCTTTTTATGTTTTTGCCCGGTAGATTTCTTTAAAGATTCCTGCATCTCAATCGTTAATTTGGCAAGGTCAAGATTCGCAATAATTTCCCGGATTGATTCGGCGCCCGTTCCCGCTCTGAAAACATGGCCGAATTTTAAAGAAAGATCACGGTATTCAAATTCGGAAAGCACCTGAGTTATGCGCAGGCTATTCAACTCATCCTTGGCTACCGTATGCTGTTCGGTGAGATCTTCAATCTGGCTTGCCATGTCTTTTTCAATTTCGCGAATTTCCTTTTCGCCGGACTTGGCGTCTTTGGCTGTTTTGATTTTTTCCTGAGATTCTTCTTGAATTTTTTTCTTGTAATTTTTAAATTCAACGGTCAATTGTTCCATCGCTTCCACTTTTCCCTTTTCATCAACATGCGTGACGACGTAGGCCGCAAAATAAACCACTTGCTCTATTGTTTTAATGGGGAGATCAAGACGCCACATTTTTCACAAATAACGCCCTTATACCGAATGCGTTTATATTTTCCGCAGTAACATTCCCAGTTTTTTGTCGGCCCAAATATTTTTTCACAAAACAAACCATCCCGCTCGGGCTTCTGCGTGCGGTAGTTGATCGTCTCTGGTTTCTTTACTTCGCCGTGCGACCACGAAAGTATTTCTTCAGGGGAAGCGACGGCAAGAGAAACCGCGTCAAAATCGTAGATTGGACCGCTGTTGGTAGACATGTATTGGTGGTTACAATTTAAATGAGGCTGGAAATATTACAGACCGAGATCCGACTCGATTGAGACGGGGTTGTTTGTTGGTAAAGCCTCGCCGTGCGACGAGCTATTTAATCTTTGGTGGAGGCGTTCTCCATCAGCATTTTCCGCCGGTATAAAATCAGTATCTTCTTTCGGGCGCTTTTCAAGCATGATCATGTCTTGCACCACGATTTCCGTTTTAAAATTACGCAAACCTTCAGGGGTGTCCCAGCTTCTTGTTTTGAGATGCCCTTCTATGTACACGAGCTTTCCTTTTTTTAAATATTGATCACACACTTCGGCAAGACGCGCCCAAGCAACACAATCATGAAACTCCACCGACTGTTCCTTGCGATTGTCGGTCGTTACCCATTCGCGATTTGTGGCGATGCTAAAGGTGCATACGGATTGACCCTGTGGCGTCTGACGCATTTCGGGGTCCCGAGTGAGATTGCCGATAAGTATTACTTTATTAATGGAACGCATGTGATCAGTAATGATTTTTTAAAGATTTCTTAGGCCTGTTCTTCAATTTCATCCAGTTGGCGCTCGACTTCCGCGAGGTTGTGTTCGAGATCTTCTTCGCTCTCGAAACCTGTGAGAGAGCCTTTGGTGGGTTCAGTGGCAACCATCTCGGCGCCGATTTTTGCCTGGATTTCTTTTTCGAGCTTGTCTTTATGCGACTTTTCCCGCGCGATGGATTCTTTTTCCTCTTTTTCAATGTACGCATCTGCGTCAATCTCCTGTGAAGCTTCTTCGCGTTGTTTGAAAAGTGAAACGCTCAGTCCAAGACTCTGCAATTCTTTCACCAAGACGTTGAAACTTTCAGGGGTGCGCGGTTTTTTAATCGACTCGCCTTTCACAATTGATTCATACGCGCGCGCGCGTCCCTGCACGTCGTCCGATTTTATCGTGAGCATCTCTTGGAGAGTGTGCGACGCCCCGTACGCTTCCAGAGCCCACACTTCCATCTCGCCAAAGCGCTGGCCGCCGTGCTGAGCTTTGCCGCCAAGCGGCTGTTGGGTGACCAATGAGTACGGCCCGACGGAGCGTGCGTGAATTTTGTCTTCAATGAGATGGCTCAACTTGAGAATGTAGGCGATACCCACAGTTGTCCTATTATCAAACGGTTCGCCGGTCATGCCGTCGAACAATTGAATTTTTCCGTCTTCGGGCAATCCCGCTTTTTCCAAGAGATCCAAAATTTGTTCGTTTTTCACTCCGTTAAATGGCGGACTCGCGAGCGTAATCCCCAGTTTTTTGCCGGCCCAGCCAAGGTGAGTTTCAAGAATTTGCCCGATATTCATACGACTTGTTACGCCGAGCGGGTTCAAAATGATATCAACCGGCGTTCCGTCCGGAAGGTATGGCATGTCTTCGGCTGGAACGATCAACGAAACGATACCCTTATTACCGTGACGTCCGGCGATCTTGTCTCCGATAGAAATTTTCCGCGTCTGGGCAATGCTCACGCGTATTTGCTTATTCACGCCCGTCGCCAATTCGTCGCCGTCTTTTCGGGTAAACATTTCAATGTTGACCACTTTGCCGCTCGTGCCGCCGGGAAGTCGCAGTGACGTGTCTTTCACATCACGGGCTTTGTCGCCGAAAATGGCGCGAAGCAGGCGTTCTTCAGCAGTTAATTCCGTCTCGCCCTTCGGCGTTATTTTCCCGACGAGAATGTCGCCTTCTTTCACGGAGGCGCCGATTCTGATGACACCGTCTTCATCCAAATCCTTGAGTCTTTGTTCGCCGACGTTCGGAATGTCGCGGGTGATAATTTCCGGTCCGAGTTTGGTGTCGCGTACGTCGACCGTGTAGGTCTCGATGTGCACGGAATCATACACGCCCTCTTGCACCAGACGATCTGAAATAATAACCGCATCTTCAAAGTTGTATCCTCTCCACGACATGTAGGCGACGAGAAGATTTTGTCCCAGGGCCAGCTCTCCGCCATCCGTCGCGGGGCCATCGGCTATCACATCGCCCTTTCGGACTTTATCTCCTTTCAATACTTTTGTGCGCTGATGAATGCAGGTGGCCTGATTAGAACGGATATAATTGAGCAGATTGTAGGTTGCCTTTTTACCGCTTTCATAAATGATGGTGATAGTCTTGGCGTCGGAGTAGGAGACCACACCATTCTCTTCGGCGAGCACGACTTGTCCGGAACTCTTTGCCACAATTTCTTCAAGTCCAGTACCGACATACGGTTTCTCCGGAGAGACCAGCGACACGGCTTGTCTCTGCATGTTTGATCCCATGGAAGCGCGCGTGTTGTCATCGTGTTCCAAGAATGGAATCAATGCGGTTGTTTCAGAAATGATTTGTTTGGGAGAAACGTCGATATGCGTGACATCATTAATGTGTACGCTGTCGGTCAAATACGGATACACTTTCAGCAGAGGCGTATCTTTCGCCTGCGATAGGGTCTTTACGTCTTTTTCCGTTATTAAATGACCCTTTTTAAGAAGTACTTTGCCTTTGTATTCAAAATCTTCATTCAGTATTCTGCCCGCGAGATTTTTGGCGGAATTTTTTATTTCCCGCGCCACTTCGCGGAAAGGTGTCTCGATAAATCCGTATGCATTTACTTTGGCATAACTGCTCAAGTGAACTACCAAGCCGATGTTTGGACCTTCGGGAGTGGCAATCGGGCAAATTCTGCCATAGTGCGAAGCGTGTACGTCACGAACATCAAACGACGCTCTCTCTCGGGATAAACCTCCCGGTCCCATGGCCGATAATCTTCGTTTGTGCGCCAATTCAGCCAGCGGATTTGTCTGGTCCATGAACTGTGATAGTTGAGAACTGGCGTAAAATTCGCGCAATGCGGCGGTGATCGGGCGGGAGTTCACCAGTTGAGTCGGCGTGACGGTGTCGAGGGCGAGCACGGTCATGCGGTCTTTTGCGATACGATCGGTGCGAAGCAGACCGACACGAAATTTATTCTGGACGAGCTCGCCGACCGAACGGATGCGGCGATTGCTCAAATGATCTATATCATCCGGCTGTTTTTCGCCGTTGTTCAGCTGGAGAAGATACTTCAATATATGTACGAGGTCTTCAACCTGGAAGGTGTGATATTTTTTGTCATTGGGAGTATTGAGCACAAATCTTCTGTTCAATTTATAACGCGCAACATGTCCCATGTCATATTTCCGATAGTCGAAAAACATAGACTCGATGAGGGATTTTGCGTTTTCCGGTGTCGCGAGATCGCCGGGACGAATCTTGCGATAGATCTGCTGATAGGCTTCGTCGGCGGTTTTGGCGGTGTCTTTGCCGAGTGTGTTTAAAATATAATCCATTGAAAGATTAGTATTTACATCCGCAAAAAGATTGAGAATGTCTTTGTCGTTTTCATAACCAAAAATACCCAAATTTTTGCATTGCAGTATGGAGGAGCTGAGGTATTCCGGGAAAAAAATACGCCGGGAGAGCGGACTATTTGGCTCACCACCACGCGTTCAATACCATTAATAATAAAGGTGCCGTGAATGGTCATGAGCGGTACGGCGCCAAGAAAAACATCCTGCTCTTTAATTTCACCGGTTTCTTTATTAATGAGCTGTACGTGAACTTTGAGCGGCGCTTCGTAGGTTAGATTCTTATTTTTTGCCGTCAGCGGGTCGTACTTCGGTTCGCCGATGGAATGTTCGAGAAAGTGTAACTCCATTTTTTTGCCCGAGAAATCGGTAATGGGAGAGATTTCATCCAGCAATTCGCGAATACCGTCGCGAAGAAACCATTTGTAAGAATCAATTTGAATTTCAACCAGTGGCGGCAGAGGGCAGACCTCGTGTTGCGGCGATAAAAACTTACGATTGGTACGGCCAAGAACGGGACTCGGCATCGATTCCGGAAGATATGTGTTGATACGAGTTTTCTTCGTCTTCAAAGGCTTGATGGTCTTGAGGGATTGTATGGTACGCACCTTCAAACCTTCTTTCCCCGAAGAAACGGCTTTTGCCTTTGGAGCGGGTTTCGCCGCTGACAATTTCTTCTTAAGCATAGGTAAAAAAGGGTTTACAAAGGCGAAATAGGAATCCTACCCTTTCATAACCCACGCGTAAGATCGGTAGCCGCGTTTATTGTACTGATTTTCCGTGGCCCGTCAAATGATTTTGCAAAATATATTGCAAAAATAGTAAATATGTTGCGAATCATACAATAAATCGTTTGAGTAAATAATAGGTGGTTCAAATCCAAAATCCGAATATCAAATAACGAACAAAGGTCAAATGCTTTAATTTCCAATGTCAAAGAGCGAGCTTGAAGCACGTCACATTATTTGACATTAAAACTTCGGACTTCGTCACTGAATTGACATTTGATATTCGGATTTCGGACTTCTGTTTAGGGGTGCCTTTAATCTTAAACTTTCAAGAAAAAATTCTCGTAAAACTTTTTACATGTAATGAGATTTTTCAGAGTTTTCGCATCATCACCGGCCTTGATGAATTTCGGATGTATTTTAAATGACACCGCTCCTTTGAATCCTTCTTGTTTCAGTTTGGTCAAAAAACTTTCGAGCGGCAAAACGCCTTCTTCCGGCATTTGATAACCTCGCGCCCGCTTCACATTTGATATGTGTACATGCACGAGATATTTCCTTAGTACGTTGTAGACTCTTATGAGATCATCGTGTTTTTGAGCAACGCGCGTGGTGTCGAGAGCCGCATGTTTGAATTTTTTCAGTTCGCCGAGGTTGGACATCGCATGTTCGGGGATAATTCCCAGAAACATGTCGGACGGCGCGTTTTCCAAAGCGATGGAAAGACCTTCTTTTTGGCGTATCTTTGGAATTTCGGTCGTGAGCCATTTTATGAAAGAAAAATTGAGCAGTTTTGGCGGCTGTACGACAATTACCTTCACGTTAAGTTCTTTCGCCATCTCGATAGCGAAGATCACGTCCTTTTTGGTAGACGTCATGGGAGCTTGTATCGTCACCACCGGCATTCCGTATTCGGTCACCAGACCTTGGATGTATTCAGGGTTTTGGGTGTCGAAGTCTTTCGGGTCAATTAAAAGGTCTACGCCGTCAAAGCCAGCCTGTTTTGCAAAAGCGAAAATGCGATTCAATCCATAGCCTTTGAGCGTATCCGTTGAAAGAAGAAGTTTTGACATACTGTTTAAACTAAAATTCTATCTGTATATTCTACCATAAAAATGCTCTTATATCAATGTCCCGCAATTACTTTTTTACCCATGTAGCTTTGGAGGACTTGCGGTATTTCGATAGTTCCTTCTGCAGTCTGGTAATTTTCCAAGAGAGCTACAAGCATCCTCCCGATTGCCACCGCCGTTCCATTTAAAGTATGTACGAAATGTTTTTCGCCTTTTTCGTCTGCAAAACGAATAAGACCGCGACGAGCTTGATAGTCGGTGCAATTGCTACAGCTCGTGAGCTCGCGAAACCTTTTTTGAGACGGAATCCACACTTCAACGTCGTATTTTTTTGAGGCGGGGGAGTGGCGCAACTCTCCGCCGCACATGTTGATCACTTGATAATGAAGACCCAGCTCCTGCATGATTTCTTCTTCGATTCCTAAAATTAGTTCGTGTTCGTCTATCGATTTTTCGGGATGGCAAAAACTGAACAATTCAAGTTTGTCGAATTGATGAACGCGAATGAGACCGTGGGTGTCTTTGCCGTATGTCCCCGCTTCGCGCCGAAAACATGTTGAATATCCCACGTATCTTTTCGGCAAATCCTGCTCGTTCAAAATTTCTCCGGCGTGCAACATCGAAATTGAAACTTCCGAAGTGCCGACCAAATATAAATCGTCATCTTCAGGATTTACGTGGTAGATTTCATTTCTGTCCGCCGGGAAAAAACCGGTGGCATACATGGCCTCTTCTTTTACCAGCACCGGCGGTATAACAGGAGAAAAACCCTTCTGCGCCACTTTCGCCAGCACATAATTAATGAGTGCAAATTGGAGCAGAGCGGCGTCATTTTTTAAATAAGCAAAGCGCGAGCCGGAACTTCTGCCGGCACTATCAATGTCGATGATGTCGAGTTTTTTCCCCAATGTTGCGTGGTCCAAAATGGGGAAATCAAACGAAGGTTTTTTGCCGTGTGTGCGTTCGACGATATTATCTTCCTCACCTTCACCTTCCGGTACCGAATCATGCGGTATGTTTGGAAGCAAAAGAACCAAATTGCGGATTTGTTCCTCCAACTTCTCTACTTTGGGCGTGAGTGTTTGCAGTTGCTCTTTTACATACTGCATTTCCGCAAGCAGTTTTGTTTTTTGATCTTCGGGTAATTTCGGCATTTGTTTGCTTGCCGCGTTTTGTTTTGACTTCAGTGATTCCACTTCCTGCTGAAGTGCGCGCTTCTCTTTGTCGAGACTCACAATAGCGTCGATCGTAGTTCCATCAACGTGATTTTTTTTCAACTTTTTTTTAACTTCTTCAGGATTTTCCCGAAGCAGGCGGATATCGATCATACTAGAATAAGTATAGAGGACAAAGAATACAAAGTAAAAATGCGCCTTATTGGCAAGCATTTCCGGTGCCATTCAGATCTCCGTCTTCCTGATTGTGGTTTGCTACATCGGGGCAGTTGTCCATTCCAAATGGCGGCTCTGGAATTCCATCACCATCGTCATCCGGATCGCATAATTTTCCATGTAGATCGCCATCTCTATTTGCTTGATCTGCATTGCTGAGCAATTGGCAGTTGTCTCCCACGGTGGCGATTCTATCTCGGTCATGGTCGATGCCAGTTTCCCCCGTCACCAGAACAGCATCAACGGTTTGATCTCTACAAGAATAATCTAATTCTGTCCGATCAATGTATGAGCAGTAGGTTGCACTCCCCCAGGGCGGCTGTTCTTGGTATGGCGCTTGATCATATGGGCACTCATCGGCATCATCCATAATGCCGTCGCCATCATCATCGGGGTCGCAGGGATCGCCCCCGCCGTCCCAGTCGATATCGGACTGCCAATCGTATTCATCGCAACACATAGCTATGCCGTACTGTTCTGGAAGAGAAATGAAGGAATGCTCTGGCGCATTAGGGTGACACGGGCAGTTATCGACGGCATCGGAAACGCCATCGCAATCCAAGTCGGAGCTTCCATCATCGATCTGGCATGGTGTTGTCGGAAGACGGTTGCACGCATCGGTAATGTTTCCTTGAGGAATAGGAAATTGTGGGTTTTCACAATGGTTAGGAGGTGCGATAAATGGTGAAGGATCAGGCGTGATGAAGATATATGGGGTCGCCGTTGGATCTGTCGTTGCAATGGGGGTTGGAGTTTGCACTGATTCATGACTTGCCTCGGGTGTTATTTCAATTGTCGTTTCCGGTGAGGCCTCTGCACTTGGAAGGGGGGTTGCGCTTGGAGCAGAATTCGCGGTGGGCAGAGGCGTTGCCGTTATGGGCGGGGGTATAACGCACTCCGTATCCAGACAGACTTTTACCACCTCGAACTGAATTTCACACGGTGTGCCGTTTTTCATAGGAATGTATACACAACCAAGATTTTGATCGCATGCGGCAATAATTTCGCAAAGCCTTGGTGGGCATGCTTCTATTGTGGCAATATTTCCGACGATACCCGTTTCATCATCGCAAAAATCCTGTGTGCATGAGATCCCATCATCTTCGATATTGGGTGGGCAAATATCTGGCGGAACATCTGGTTCAGGTGGCGTCAAAGTTGTCGGTGGAGCAGAACCTCTTAAATGTTGAGCAAAAATGGGGACGGCTCCTCCATGAGAAATAGCTCCTCTCGCCGGTGGTGTATTTTCTGGTGCTAAAGTGAATATTATTTTAGGTCCAGATGCCGTCAACTTTTTAATTGGGGGTGGTCTTCTAACGCCCTGTCCGCAAGACTCACAGCCGTTTATGGCCGTTATCAGGAGTAAAATAACCAAACGGAACCATTCTTGATAACGTGATGGAAGCTTGAAGAGGATGGCAAATCCATCTGGTGAATGACGTTGTTTGGGGCCACGAGGGGAAGACCTGACTTCTTTTATATTATTACTCGCCATAATATTACCCGGCAGAGTTATCCTTTATATACTGAAAAAATCAATTTTGTGAACATTCTCCACTCAACTTGGGTTTTATTCAAGACCTACAGATTTGCAATAAACAAAAACAACATTTCCCGATTGTCGCGCTCATTATTTTCTTCGACGGCCTTTTCCGTATCGGCGCGGCAAGCAAATGGTTCCGTGCCGGATTTTGTTGGGGTAAAAGCCCCGGTGATGGTCCAGGTATTTTTTTCTTGGTAGTTACCGGTGAGTTGCTTCCGAATTATTTCTTCCGTACCGCTCTTAATGACTGCGGAAAAAGTAGATTCAGGTGATACATTATCAGCTTCGATTTTACAGATAAAATCAATCTCTGCGCCAATCGCAAAACGGCCGACATCATTTTTTGTTTTCACTTCAAAGTTGCGTACTGCAATGTTCGTTATTTTTTCAGCCGCACCGCGTTGGTTCTCTTCTTGCGGTGATGAATACGATGACTGCACCGGCAGTATGTTAAAGGTGAGTTTCCCTACAAGCACGTCGAATAAAACCAGCACCAGTACAAGATCAACAATGCCAAATAAAATAATTTTCTTCCACAGGCGCGAAGTGGGATTTTCTAGTCGTTTCATTTTTGTTTTTTTGTTTCTTCTCATTATAGGGTTTTTTGTCTTTTCCTTCAATTCGTCGTCGTGAAAAATTTCTCAAGTATAGATTGATATTATCAATCAGCGTTAATTCCTTATTCAAAGCAAGTGAATTAACGCTATTTCCCTTGATTCAGTAATGTATCTGTGCTAAAATCTTTATATGTTTATTTTGCGAATTATTAGTCAAGATATTGAGTTTAAAATAACAACCGGTTCAAAGGTCATCATTGTTTATGGACCTCGGCAGGTTGGAAAAACAACCATGGTGAAAGCCATCGTTGAGTCTTTATCGCTTAAAACACTCTCCATCAATGGTGACGAGCAGAAATATGTCGATGTGCTTTCGAGTAGAGATTTTCAGAAATTGAAAAACTTGGTGAGCGGGTATGAGTTGTTGTTTATAGATGAGGCACAAAGAATTTCTGACATCGGAATAAATTTGAAAATTTTAGCCGACAAACTGCCTTCATTGAAAATTATTGCTACCGGCTCATCTTCTTTTGATTTGGCCAATAAAATTGCAGAGCCGCTTACGGGGCGAACATGGACATATACATTGTACCCAATTAGTTTTTTGGAATTGCAACAGATGAACAATCCTTTTGAATTGAGAGCGCAACTTGAGGAGCGCCTTGTGTACGGCTCTTACCCCGAAATTTTTTCATTGGAAAATTTTGAAATCAAGCGGCAGTACCTTGAGCAAATCAGCGACTCGTACCTTTACAAAGACATCCTTGAACTATCTTCCATTAAACATTCATCGAAAATACGAGACCTTCTAAAATTGCTCGCTTTTCAGATCGGGAATGAAGTTTCCATCGCAGAGCTTGCGACTCAATTGGGTTTAAGTCAAAGCGCCGTTGGAAATTACATTGATCTTCTTGAGAAGTCGTTTGTTGTGTTTCGCGTTGGAGGATTCAGCAGAAATCTTCGAAAAGAAGTGACCAAAATGGATAAGATTTATTTTTATGATCTTGGAATAAGAAACATCGTCATTGATAATATGAAAGATTTAAAATCAAGAAATGATTGCGGGCAGTTGTGGGAAAATTTTTTAATTGCCGAACGCATGAAACTTTTGCACTATAAAAAAATACCGGCCACTCAATATTTTTGGAGAGTCCATACCGGTGCCGAACTTGATTACGTCGAAGAGCGGGAAGGCGGACTTTTTGGTTATGAATTCAAATGGGGTAATAAAAAAGCTCGGGCGCCGCACACATGGCTTGAAACCTATGATAATTCGCAATTTTCTGCCTATAGTGCCGATAATTTTTTGGAGTTTATTACGGGATAATTTGCGATCTGTAAAATATTTTGTGTAAATGGGTTAAAGTAAAAAAATGCAACTTTAATCCCTAACCCATTTAACACATGAAAGTTCTCTCATACGAAGAGTACCAGGAAAATGTGAGAAATCTGAAGACGTCGAAAGAGGGATAAAGGGTTGGTTTTAAAGGTCGTTCTTCAAAACTTTAACCCTTTTTTCCCTTTTCAAATACGCCAATTTAACAGATTAACTAACTAAAAACTCGTGCCTTTTTAGTAGCACTTGGCGTTACAAGGCTCGAAAGTAACAAAGGATTTGGAGAGACGAATGGGGTTCGCATTCGTACAAATCGCGCAGTGCTTTCCCAGTGCTTATCAGAAGATCCTTCTATTCAAGCACGGGTCAACGCGTTGCAGAACAAAGGTTTAATAACTGAACCAGAATTAATTATTGGCCCAACCGGCGCGGCAATTGGAGATGTTCTTCGAGGAGCACGCATCAAAGAAGTTTACAAGGTACTTGCCATAACAGGTCTATCGTACAACGATGAAGATCCGTCACTCAGCGGTTTTCGCCCATCAAGATTAACTCAAAGAAATCACGGAAAAGACAAGGTCTCAAGCACTGCAAGTCATCCTTGCGGGGGATATTCAGCATTTATTGTCCACGGTGCTAAAGAAGTTCCGTCAAAAACCCTAGAATCAAATCCATTTAAAGCATACGAGGTAGCACGTGACAACGGAGGTGCTTTTCTTCCACCGGAAATTTTTTTAGCGCTTCAAATTAAGAGGAAATTAATGGAAATGGAAGCATGCGACACCACATATGCAACTTGGCTTGATGGCTATCGGGAAGTTGAGGTTCGGATGCTTAATGGAGCTACAGAAGTTCGTCAGTGTGTCTTGGTTGGCAGTATGCGAAGTAGCCGAGAGCTTAGGCTAAACTTTGCGCAAAAACAACCGAGTGGAGAAATCTTATTGCCCGAAGGTGAAATAGGGGTTCGACATGGTGTAGAGATAAAGCCACCACAGGGTATTAATGAAAAATTACGTGCGCTTATAGCAAAATTCTCACTGAAAGGAAAGGACGGGACGCCACACAGGGAAATCAAATAGTTGTTGACGCTCAAAAACAATTTGCCTCACTAAAACATCTCTTCGAAGAACGTGCTTCGGCTGGAGAGTCTTGTGACGGAATCATAGCAAGTGCTTATATTGTAGCATCAGAAGCACTTCAACAAACGGAAAGAGACCCCGGAGTCATCGTTGCATTAATTCGTGAGTTTGTTGAGCCTATAAAAGCACGAAAAAATCTTCCGGAAAAAGAGAAAATATCAATAGATATAATGATCATTGAGCTGAGAAGAAAAGGATTGGCTGATTCGGGCGGCGCAAGCGGATTGTAAGAGATTGTGTTAAGGCCATATTCCATACGGAGATACACAGTAGTGTCCTGTTCTTTTCACAGAAATTTTATAAAATTTTCAGGTTTGTGTGCTAAAATTGAAATCACGGAAAAACCTTTTCCCACTCAACCCACCCTCCCACCCAGAAAAGGGTGGGGTGTTTGACATGTATGGGCAAATTATGTTATTATTAAGATAATATATTTTTAAAAAACAAAAACACCATGTTGAAATCAACTTATTTTACTGAAAAAAAATACGTCGTGCTCGGTGCCGGACTTATTTTTTCGGTTATTGGCAGTACCGTTTTTGCGCTGGAAGGCGACACCCAAACGGCAACTACGCCGCCGGCAGACTGTCCTGCGGTGCAGTGTGATGCCACGACGTGTCCGTCCGGATGCGCAACGGATGAAAGTGGATGTTATACCGGTTCTTGTAAAAGCACCGACAGTGGCACTGCCGGCAATGACGACTATGTGAATAATGAAAAATCAAACTTACTTTTTAATTTTAAGCAAAAAGAGGACGAGCTGAAAAATTGGCGAAGAACTTTAAGCGATCAAAAAAGATGCGCCACCAATTTTGATGCAACGGCGCTCGAAGGACATTTCAAAACATGGGAAGGCTTTCTTGCGGAAGGAAAGACACTTTCAGAATCCGTCAGTACGGCAAATCAAACCCCCATCCAGACGGCATGGGATAAAAACCGTGATCTCGATGACTTGCGCTACAGTATCCAGGATGAATTCGACAAAATAAACAGCGCGTGTGATTTAACCAACAAAAAGAAGTCGTGCGATGAACGTCGGCGTGATTTTGACCGCAATATGGGCGGCCAGCTCAAGGATATTAAACGCCGTGCGGGGTCAGCCTCTGTCGACCTTTCATCGCTCGAAAAATATCTGGCCGACTTCGGGGCATGCGTGAACAATCTGTGCACCGACACCGGCATGGCTCAAGAAACATTCTGGGATGATCACCGCACCTGTGAATATTTCCGCGACGATTTTAACAGCACCATCAACGATTTGAATGAAACGGTGAATAATGCGGAGTGCGTCGCGAATGCCAAGAAATGGCTCACGGACACCGATCGTGATTTTGAACGTAACATCAAAAAGCAATACAACGATTTGATAAAACAAGCCAACGGTGAATTGGCCGATCTTACGGCGAAATTCCAAGTTCTTCAAAATCTGCTCCCTGAGTTGCATGCGTTTGTCGATGCGGGATTCCAGGATTGTCAGGATTGGAATGACAAGCAACGAGACTTCGATGATGCGCGTAACGAATGGTGGGACGCTCACCGTGAAATTCAGGATACGGTTAATTTAAAACAACAATCGCGCGATATCCTTCGCTCGATCAAAGACCAGCGCCGCAGTGAAAAAGACATGCTGAGAGAGTTAAAAAATATCGCCCGACAGAGCGGAGAAGAGCCGGCGGAATTGAAAGAATATATCGCCTGCGTCGCGGATAATTTAACTCAGGCCGAGCAAGTTGCCGAAAGTGATCCGCAGACGGGATGGGATTATTTGAGAATCGCCGGAGACTGTTCAAGTAATTTCTGGAATACACAAAATACGTATCGCGAAAAAGCGAACGTCATTGAGCAATGTTCCGATAATCTTGCGCGCGAATCCAAAGATTGGGAGCGCGAGCTGAAACGTATCAAAAGGGAAAGCATCCGTGATGGCGGCAATGAAAAAGAAGTTTCTGCATTGCAGGAACGCATAGATGACTTTAACGCGTTGCGCGATGAATACTGCGCTCTTGCTCAAACGGGCGAGGAAGTGGATTTCGATGCGATGAAAGATCTCCAGTTTGAGATCGACGCAAGTCGTCAGGATTGGTGGGACGCGATGCAAAATTTCCACGAAAATCGCGAATTCAGATTTTTTAAGGAACGTATTGATGAACTGGAACGTGCGGTGGAACGTGCCGCTGAAAAACTGGAAGAAGCTCGAGACTCAAAGCGATATCCGGGAGAACGGATTACATTCTGCGGAAAGATAGTGACGAAAGGCCAAGGTCTCGTCGGCGCTTTGAAAGAGGCATATGCGGCTACCGATCGCGGCCAAGTGGAAGATGTTATGCAGGAAATTGAATTTTTGAAAGGCCAGGCGGGGCCACAATGCGGTTTCATATTCGATGAATTTCAGGGTCCCGACGTAGGCCAGATCGTTCGTGATAATCTCGAGGGAATCGAGACGCAGATCATAGAAGAAGTCATGCAACGCGTCAGTGATGAATTGGTAAATACCGTCATGAGCCAACTGCTGACCATGCAGGAGAACTTGATTGAAGAAATGATGAGCAAGGTTGAGGAAAGCATTCAAGAACACATCGCAAATGTGTTTGAGGCCACCACGGCGCTTAAAGAAGAAAACCAGCAAGCTATATTTGAGGCAAAAAATGAGGCGCTTACGCTTGGTGGACAATTGCGCGCCATCGCGGAACGCACAAACAACAAACAGCTCTACGGAGTCGCCGACCGTGTTGAACAGGCGGTTGTTGTGAGTAATTCCGCGGAGAATTTGAGAAATGCGGTAAATGGCTTCTTCGCGCTTGCCGATGGTTTAACCGGCGAAGATTTCATCGCCGAAGTCGTTGAATTGGACGAGGCGACAAACCAAATAGTCGCCGAAGGACAGGAAGAATTACACGATGGCGGATACGTTCCCTATAGAGATGTCCCGCTCGGCCAGTGGTATGCCTATGACGTTTTCGATCTTACCAATGAAGGCATCGTGAGCGGCAAGAAGGATCAATCCGGCCAGTCGCTCGGAGAATTTTCTCCAGGGCAAAAAGTGAAAATTTCAGAGGTGCTTCGCATGATTTTTGAGGCATTTCAGGTTGGACCCGCCGATGGTGAAACTGATCTTGCGCAAGCGAATGATCACTGGGCGAAAGGATATGTGAAGCGCGCTGAGTTGCTCTCAATGAGCTTAATTAAACAACGTGCCGACATTAATCGTGATGCAACGCGCGCAGAGGTGTGCCGCATGTTGCTGGAGGCGCAAGGAATTGTTCCGGCTGATGTGGAGAAAGTTGATTTTCCGGATGTCTCACCCCGTCATGAAGATGCGAATTACATCCAGGAATGTAAAAACCTCGGTTTGTTTGCAGGACGAGGTGATACCGGAGAATTCCTTCCCGATGAAGGCATCAACCGTGCCGAAGCCGCAAAGGTAGTGCGGTTGGCGAAGATGTTGCAATAAAGAAAAAGTTTTCGGAAAAGCAGAAAAAAGGCGGTAGTGTACACGTACATGCCGCCTTTATCTCCCTTATTTGTAGATTTATGAGAAACTCAGAAAAAGCAGGATTGGCCGTAGTAGGTAGTTTTTTAACTCTCTGGGGAGCACAAGAAGGGTGTGAAAGAGGCCTTGATGCTTTGGTGGATACTGACAAAACGAATGCGGCTGTTTCGGAAGTCATTGGAGAAAACCAACAAACAAATCAACAGTATGCTAAAGATGTAGCTCATAATGACATTGGCAATCCACTTCCACAGCCACCGGTCGTTGACGGCGGGCCACAAGCACCTCCTCCTATAGTTCTACAAGCAGAACCGAGAGTTGTTGTTATGAATGAAGAAGATGAGTTCGCGGCTACGGCAGTGCAAAGAAATAAAACATTAGACGATGTTGCTGAGGCATTTCGTTCTTTCCCTCGGTTTGATGCGAGACTTACAGCGGCCTTCGATAAGTCTCTACATGACCGAACCCGACAACTCAATCTGAGTTTTAAATACGAAAAGAAAGGAGGCGCCACGTCGATTTTTAAGGTGTATCCTAATACCGACGGAACTGTAGACATTGAATTTGGTTTTGAACGACCTCTTGGAACAGAGCAGCCACCTGAAAATGAGGTACACAGCGGTGTTCCAGTCAGAGATGTAACGACGGTAGTAAAAGATTGGTTGAACAGACACAACAAATGGTAAGCCAGTATCACTGCACGGGGAGGAGCACTCATTAACTGGTGCGCTAAACGTCTCGTGAATGCGCGATTTACTCCTTTTTCCCTTTATCTTCTTTCTCGTCGACTACTTCGGCGTCCACGACATTGTCGTCGCCACTTGGTGGCTCTTGTCCGCCGCCTTCGGAATCTGGTTTCCCTTGTCCTGCCGCGGCTTGGCTCTGTGCCTTGTATATTTCCTCGCCGACTTTTTGGATTTCCTGCGAAAGTTCTTCGGTCGAACTTTTAATATCTTCTATTTTTGATTCTTTATCCTCAAGTAATTTCTTTAAAGCTTCCATCTTTTCCTGAATTGGTTTTTTCGTACCATCGCTGATTTTATCGCCGACCTCGCGAAGGGTTCGCTCGGTTTGGAGCACCAGCGAGTCTGCCTTGTTGCGCACTTCAACCGACTTGTATTTTTCTTCGTCTTCTTTCGCAAATTGTTCCGCTTCTTTTCGCATGCGTTCTATTTCCTGTTCGCTCAAGCCCGAACTGCCGGCAATGGTGATGTGATGCTGTTTATTGGTGCCCTTATCTTTCGCGGTTACCTTTAAAATACCGTTGGCATCGATATCAAAGGTGACTTCGATTTGCGGTACACCGCGCGGCGCCGGCGGGATTCCATCGAGCACAAAAGTGCCGAGCTGTTTATTATCCGCGAGCATGGGTCGTTCACCCTGCGCGATTTTTATCTCAACCGACGGCTGATTGCTTGAAGCGGTGGAAAACACTTGAGACTTCGTTGTCGGAATAGTCGTATTTCGTTCAATGAGTTTTGTAAACACACCGCCGAGCGTTTCCAAGCCCAGTGAAAGGGGAGTAACGTCCAGCAATAGGACGTCTTTTACGTCGCCTTGTAAAACGCCGCCTTGAATCGCCGCTCCAAGCGCGACAACTTCATCGGGATTAATGCCGCGATGAGGTTCTTTGCCAAATATGAGTTCCACTTTTTTCTGTACCGCCGGCATGCGCGTCATGCCGCCGACCAGGATTACTTCATCAATGTCACTGGCGTATATTTTTGCGTCTTCAACCACTTTCCCGCAGGGCGCGACTGTTTTTTCGATCAAATCTGCGACAAGATCCTCAAGTTTAGAACGTTTTAATTTAATATTGAGGTGCTTCGGACCGCTTGAATCGGCAGTGATGAATGGCAGATTAATTTCCGTTTCATGAACCGATGAAAGCTCAATTTTTGCTTTTTCTGCGGCTTCTTTAAGACGCTGAAGAGCCATTTTATCCTTGCTCAAATCGATGCCCTCACTTTTTTTAAATTCCGCGACGAGCCAATCCATGATAAGTGCATCGAAGTCGTCGCCGCCAAGTTGTGTATCGCCGTTGGTGGCGAGCACTTCAAATTGTTTCTCTCCATCGACGTCAGCCAGTTCCAGGATGGAAATATCAAACGTGCCGCCGCCGAGGTCGTATACGGCGATTTTTTTATCGCCACCTTTTTTATCGATGCCATACGCGAGCGCCGCGGCGGTTGGTTCATTGATGATGCGTTTTACCTCCAATCCCGCTATGCGGCCGGCATCTTTTGTAGCTTGCCGTTGTGAATCATTGAAATATGCGGGCACGGTGATAACTGCTTCGGTAACTTCATACCCCAGAAAGCGTTCCGCGTCGGCTTTTAATTTTTGCAGAATCATCGCGGAAATTTCCGCCGGTCGATGCTGTTTGTCTCCGATGACGATTTCACACTCGCCTTTTTTTCCTTCAACAACTTTAAATGGCATTCGTTCAGCAGTTTTTCTTACGTCTTTATATTGCTGGCCAATAAACCGTTTCGACGAATAAACCGTTTTATCCGGATTGGTGACCGCTTGCCGCTTGGCCGCCACACCCACAAGACGGTCCTCATTTTTAAAAGCGACGATGGAAGGAGTCGTATTCGCGCCTTCGGAATTTGGAATTACTTTTGGCTCGCTCCCTTCCATTATTGCAACGCATGAATTTGTCGTACCGAGATCGATGCCGATGATTTTAGACATAAAAATATAATTAATTGTATTTTTTAAAACCTAGCACTCAGGATTATAGAGTGCCAAGCAACATGGGTCAAGTCTGAATATTTATTGACTAATTCAAGGAATATATTAAAATCGCTCAGTATGAATACCCCTCAGTCTTATCTCGAAGATTTGCATCTGGCACATCTCTTGGTAAGGGCCACTTACGCATACCTTTTAGGATAATCGCTTTGGGAGGAACCCCCTCGCCTTCAGGCGATCCTTTCAAGATGATGATAGGATAGGATCGATGCAATTATACAGGAAAACATCG
>Ga0076333_106_pt1 | contig 21700 bp, 24 predicted proteins | sample RifGroA2_FD_68030 | JGI IMG/M metagenome (GOLD analysis project Ga0076333, IMG submission 68030) | Peregrinibacteria bacterium GW2011_GWA2_47_7
AATCTTCGCCGCGAGTTGATCGCGCGCCGCAATGCGTCCGATCGAGTCTGCGTTTGATTCATAGCGTTTATCAAAACTCATTATTTCGAGCTCATCGTTGAGCGGGGAATAAAAATAATGGGTGTAGACAGGAACGCCGACGATATATTCCTGGATAACGTAATCCTTGTGACCCTTATATACCTTGATTTGTTCATAGAATTCCTCCGGCGTATTGGCGATAAAATAACCCATGCCGCCGAGCGCACCGTGAAATTTTACAATCACCGCGCCGTTAATTTCTTCGGGAGTTTTGAAGATTTTTGGCAGACGCAAACCCGCGCTCGTAAGCCATTTTCGTTCTTTCGTGCGGTCGGACTCCCATTCCAAAATTGCCTTGGTGCCATAGTGCATGGCCTTTATTTCTTTCACTCGCTCATGGCCGATATAACTCACAAAAGAACCGTGAGGAATCACGATGGCATTTTTTTTCATCAAATCAGATTCGATTTGGAAAAAATGCTGATAATCATCGATAACGATAATTTCATCGGCGACGCCGTAATGTTTATATACCGATTCAGTCCCCTTATTGCAGATGCATATGGTCTCAAAACCTTCCTCTTTGGCACCCTTGAGTATCTGTAAAGCCGTGTGGCTTCCAATAGTGGCAATCCTGTATTTTTTTATGTCTCCGGTGCTTTTTCCCATAGAGGTGAACTTTGAGTCACGGTAGCAGGTTTTGAAACGACTGTCTACGCGCCGTTCTGTATGATCTCACGAATCTGCGGAAATGGGGTGTTTTTGTCGTCTGCGCTGTACATATCGGCAAAGACCCACCCTCTCCGCCTGACGCAGATTGATCATACCGCCGTTCATTCCTCCTGATCATGCGAAGCTTTCGGCATAAAGCAGACTCTATAAAATATAGCGCATGATCAGGCAGTCATTCACGGGGTATGATGCTCAATCTTAACGTCAATGCGGACCCGGGTGGGTCTTTGCCTTTGAATGTTATTGGTAGTCATTCGCCTGCAATGGTACTCAATCATTTTACGATGACTTCCAAAAACACCCCGTTGCCTCAATTAATACGCGCATTCATGAGAAATTACGCCATTCTCTTTCTTGTCAGATGAGATAGCCGATGTGGACGTGACCAAAAAAGCAGTACTACCAATTTTTCATAAAAACAAAGAGATTTTTAGAACGTTCTTAACAATTTTTTGATTTTTTTCCATCCCCCAAAAAATAGTTTTCTTATAAAAGTCAACATTTTGATTGTGAAAATACCAGCAAGAAAAATAGCGATTAGTAAATTAATTATTAAATTCCAATCGAGATTTTTTTTACGGTGATTACAGGTACAATAATTTTTTTATTTTTGACAATTTCCCCTTTTGAGAACTCCAATACCAGTCTTCCATTGTCATTAAATATATTTTGTGGCCAAGGTGAAGCGCTCATCAATTCGGTATTATGCCAAAAATCATCTGGAAGCTTAACTATTAAATGAGCTTTATCGAAATAATCATTATTAAACGGGTATATTACCTCCTCAATTTTGAGTATGTAAAATCCATTCTCTGTAAATTCCCATTGGGGAGACGATTTGTTACAGAATATAAACATATCATACGTCCCTCCAGGATCCCAATTAAGTGGCTCTGGTGGAAATTTTAATATCCAATTGTTTCCTTCTCTAATTAGTGGGAATCGATTCTTCTCTGAATCCCTAGTTTTGCAAGTCGGTCCCGATTCCAAAGAGATAGGCATTGAGATAAGGTCTTTTTTTAATTTTCCTTCAAGTCCTCCAACATTTGTTAAACGAAAAAAATATTGTGTTTCAATCTTTCCTGAAAAATCCATGTCTATAACAACTTCTTGGTCGAAGTAGATATTATTTCTATATTCATTAAAATTGATTGCATTTGCTAAAGACCCACAAGTAAAAATGGATGTTAATAGTGAAATATATAATATTTTAACTAGCCTATTCATTGTTGAGACCTTATAGATGGGCAATTAGGGATTTATAGAAATTAAAAAGATTCTAAAAATATCTCATTCAAAAACAGATCAAGTATATCAGAAAAATGGGCAATGTTTGGGCTAACTCTTCATAATCCAGATCATGGGCATAGTTAGGTTCGTCATTCATCGGCAGTGGCACTCAAGCGTTCCTCCGATGATTTACAAAAAGACTACCATTCGAAGGCGAAGTACCCACCCGGTTCCGCATTGACGCCTCAGTGCAGGTTTGCTGTCCTCGCAGAAAAAATGGGTACATTTTTTTCTGTTCGGACTGCTTCATTCCGTGAAAGTCTCGTGGAACTCGCTTCCACTCCATTTCGCACCGCAAACACAGCTACTTGGAAGATTGAGCATCATACCCCGTGAATGACTACCTGATCATGCGCTTTATTTTATAGCGCTCACTTAATGCCATATGCTTCGCATGATCAAGGAGGAATGAACGGCGGTATGATCAATCTGCGTCAGGCCCCATCTGCCTGATGATGGCACGTCGCCTTAGCTCCGGCGGAGAGGGTGGGTACTTCGCCTTCACTCAATGCCGAAACATCCTCACGCCGGAAAACACCATGCTCACGCCAAGCTCATCGGCTTTTGCTATCACCTCGGCATCGCGCACCGAACCGCCGGGAGAGATGATCGCAGTCACTCCGGCTTTCGCCGCCTCTTCGACCCCATCGGAGAACGGAAAAAAAGCGTCCGACGCCATCACGGAACCTTTAATATGCTCGCCTCCCTTGTGCGCCCCGATGAATACCGCGTCCACTCGAGACATTTGTCCGGCGCCCACGCCGGTTACTACATCAACGCCATTATGTGATTTTGCAAAAATAACCGCATTTGACGTTACGTGCTTCACCACTTTATTGGCGAAAAGCAGAGCGCGTATTTCTTCTTTTGTCGGTTTTTTCTTTGTGACGTATTGTAAATCTTTTTCGGTCACGGCGTAGGTATTGGCGCTCTGTATCAAAACGCCGCCGGCGACTTTCTTTATGTCGCGTCTATGCGTGTCCAAGACAAGCGGCCCGGTTTCAAGCAGGCGAAGATTTTTCTTGGAATTTAATTTTTCACGGACATCACTTTCAAATTCCGGCGCAATAATAATCTCCAGAAAAAGATTGTGCTGAAACATAAAGTCCGTAATGGCAGACGTGCAGGGACGATTCAGTGCCAACACGCCACCAAATGCGGATTTTGCATCAACGTTAAAACTCAACTCAAAAGCCTCCTCAATGGTGTCTGCAGAGGCAACACCGCAGGGATTATTGTGTTTAATAAACACCGCTGTCGGCCGGTCGAATTCTTTCACCAATTCAATGGCAGAATTTGAATCGACGATATTGTTAAACGAAAGCTGTTTGCCCTGTAAAACTTTTGCATTGGTGATGTTCGCATCCCGATTAAATGGATTTCTGAAAAACGCCGCCTTTTGATGGGGATTTTCCCCATACCGCAGGCTCGCGACTTTTTCATAATGCAAATCCATCACCTCGGCCTCGTCGAGATTTTCTCGGAACCAGTTGGCGATTAACTCATCATAATGGTTCGTCTCACTAAAAACTTTTTTCGCCAGACGCTCGCGCGTTTTTAATTCGGTATTCCCGTTATTTTTTTTCATTTCCGCAAGGACCGTTTCATAATCATCCGGATGCGTTATTGCCGTGACGTACTGAAAATTTTTCGCGGCCGCGCGGATCAAGGTCGGTCCGCCAATATCAATATGCTCGATATCTTTATGCTGATCGAAAGGATACAGATTCACCACAACCAGATCGATGGGCTTAATCTTATGCTGTTCAAGCATTTTTTTATCTTCCGCATGGTCGCGCCGCGCCAGAATGCTGGCATATATTTTCGGATGCAAGGTTTTTACCCGACCATCCATCATCTCAGGAAAACCCGTATAGGCAGAGACATCTTGCACGGGAACGCCCGATTTTTTTAACACCTCGGCGGTACCGCCGGTAGAAATTATTTTAACCCCAAGTTCATGCAAACCCTGTGCAAATTCGACGATGCCCGTCTTGTCTGAAACACTGATGAGTGCGCGTTGTATCATAAAATTAGATATTATCGATACCTCCTTTACTACAAGGATTACACCGAAGAATCCGGAAAATACCTTTCGCCGTACCTTTTAGGGCTCCATAGCGCTCAATGGCTTGGCGCGTGTATTCGGAGCACGTCGGTGAAAACTTGCAGTATCCATGAGGAAATAGGATGCTGAGCACCCCGTGATCAGGAGAGAGGGTTTTTTGATAGAGCCTCACTAACAAGCTCATTGCTTTCCGCGGCAAAAGAATGATTTGCTTTAACACCGCAGGCGAGTTTAGGGCAAAAAAGCCTCAGGCGCAAGCAAGTCACGTCATATGCTTAAGTCCGAAATCCGAATATCAAATGACGAACAAAGGTCAAATGTTTCAATTTCCAATGTCAAAACGAGAGTTTGAAGATCATCACATTCTTTGGTATTAAAACTTCGGACTTCGTCATTGAATTGACATTTGATATTCGGATTTTGAACTTCTTATCTCTGACCTCGGGTTTCTGTCATCTTATCCAAAAAGAAAAAACGCATGACCTAATAGCACTCATTTGGATTTATCTTCTTTCCTCCGACAATACACTCAAAGTGGAGGTGCATTCCCGTCGTGCGGCCGGTCAAACCCATGACACCGATGGACTGACCCTGCGCAACATCCTGCCCGACTTCGACATAAATACTGTTCAAGTGAGCGTAGAGGGTTTTCCAGTCGTCGCCGTGATCGATCACAATGTAATTTCCATAACCGGAGTTACATCGCAGATCCCATTGGCTTCTGGGACCAACGCCGGGAGCACACCCGCCAACCGTTTTGAGTACGGTTCCTGTAGCCGCGGCGACGATCTCAGGGCTACGGGGATCAGCGATGTCGTGAGCCGGATGGCGTCCGCTATAACCCTGCGTAAGTTTTCCGGGAGCCGGACGAATAAAGCTCTTACTGCCCTGTGGTTTCTCATAGCTTCCCTGAGTCGGATCTTTCTTGTTAAAAGCGTTGTAATCGCTTCTACCGGAACGAGTAGGACCGTTGCGAGTCACGATGACCGGTTGTGGCTTCTTTTTTCCACCCGGTATGAAAACCCGCTGACCCGCCTTGAGCACGTCCGAAATAAGGTGATTGTGTTCGACAATCTTATCTTTTTCCACACTGTAATCTTTTGCAATTTTGTTTAAGGTTTCGTTCTTAGAAACAGTGTGTTCAACGCCATCTATAGGGTAAATGATGAGGGTGCGGCCCACACGGAGCGTGTCTCCGGCGGAAAGGTTGTTGGCATCCTCAATGGTTTTCACCTTTATGCCGTATGCAGAGGCAATTTCCGAAAGCGTCTCGCCCTCTTCCACGGTGTGCTTCACATATTCATTGTTTATCCCAAAGTAATCGACATCTTCATCTCCGGTCGCGCCCTGATTGGTCTTGAGCACAAAACCATCTTCAGTGGTAAAGAAATCCACATCCTCCAGGAAAAACTCTTCAGGAAGCACCTGGCTATCGATAAAAAAGTCCGCGGAAAAACCGGTATCCAGAACGGTAACCGGCGCGATTGATGAAATCAACAAAAGAGCAAAACCGGTCGCGACGGCCTGCTTTATAAAACGAGACAGAGTGTTTGGAGGAGCAATCGGGTGATTCATCGCCACATGCGACCTAAACATGTTTCGGCGACGCCATAATTTTATAAGAAAAACCGCAAAAATCTTTTGAATAACGGCGAAGATTCCTACCAATCTCTTGCTGAAAAGTATCGCCCCCGAAAATATTCTTCGGTGCCGATTTCTCCTGGCAGACGTGTTCGATTTCTCCGGCCCTTGATTTTCTAAAAAGTGATCCATAGCAGTCCGCTCCACCTATCTCCATACACCTGCGCTACAAGGCGAGCAGAACAAACTTTTACAAATAAAAAGGAGGTTTGGCCTTTCCGCAACTAACTATAAGGAATTGTACTGCCGGGCGCACATTATGCAAGTAGTGCCGTTTGACATGGCTGAGTTAAAATATCTCTAATCAGGGTAATGTGCATTACTTTAGTATTTGACTATACTGTGCAAACATTGCAGAACAAGCTACTTTGGGGCGGTATTTACCGGCGAAATTTCCACAAAATCGTTCTTTTCAATTGTCGCAACCTCAGCGTGCGCGCTACCGTGAACTCGCTCCGATAGCGCGGTCTCAAATCCTTCGGGGCGGTCTCTGAATGCATATGCGCGTTTGGCTTTATTGATTTTCTTAAAGTGATAATCGGGATTGGGCATGTAGGTAAGAACTTTTTCCGTCACTGAGGCGGAAAGCATGATGTGTATTTCGCCGTAATTCAGGAGGCTCTGCAAAATACCGCGCTGGTGCATTACACAATCCTGAATTTTTGACAGATCGAGGGCATCACGTGAATCACGAAGAAAAATGCTTTTATCCAAATCAATGACGCGATAGTTGGTGATGATGAATATTTGAAGATAATAATTAAAAAAACGTATGAAAAAACGATGGAGGTAATACGTTACCGCCAGAACGACGCCAAACATCACCGCGTGGTATGAAGCTCGGGAAAAAAGCGAAGAAAGTGTTTCCTGGGATACGCCAAAGGCAAATAAACCTAAAGATGCCACGACAACCGTCGCACCGCAGAGATAGGGCACCAACACGATCCAATGTTTGCGGCAGAAACAAAGCAAATTCTCTTGCGCCAACTGGCCATTGAAATTTTTGTTCGTATTATCAATATTCACTTCATTCATAGGCGCATCATCAACAAGTATGAAATAAAAACCCACGCAATAACCGAGATCGCATACAAGCCGATAATCCAGCGAAGATGCACAAACCCAAAAAGCAACGTATACTTTGATTCATCGATACGGTACCGATTGATATATCCAACGAGCCGACGAATGACCACGGCCATAAATATCAAAGAAACGAGCTGTAACACCGCGAAAAGAATTGAGAAGATGTTCATTGATAACCATACACTCTACCCTTCAACAGTGAGAGCGCAATGACCTGTTTGGACCATCAACACCTTAACATCTCCTTTCTCCGTGTCAGACCATAACAACAAAGCTGAGTTCTTCTTCGCTAAAATTTTATTCTTTCTCCTGCCACTGCATGCGCTTTTGGTGACTGTGCTGAATTTTAAGCTCGAGGTAACGGAAGTGCCCTTGCTTATAACCGCGTGGAAGGAGATCGTGATTGCATTACTTACTGTATTTGCGATCGTTAACATTGTTAGAAAAAAAACAACATTAAGAATTGATACGGTAAGCGTCCTGATACTTTTGTATCTGGGCCTCGGCATTTTGTCATACTTTGTACACGAATATGAATTCGGGTTGAAACAATGGATCTTTGGAATGAGATTTGATTTTTCATTTCTCATCGCGTTTTTAATTTTTAGACATCTTGGCTTTTCGGAAAATCAGCGGGCACAGCTCATCAAACTACTACTTTTATCTTCGGCGATTGCCGTGGGATATGGACTTTTGACCTTTGTCGTGTTTTTGTTTGTCGATCCCGCGATGCTGACCTACCTTGGCTTTCGCAATGACTGGAGCACGTTTATTCCCGGAGAGGCACTGGCCTTTTGCCAGCGGCTCGAAAATACTGGTTTTTGCCGTCTGCAATCGACATTTGCCGGTCCGAATCAATATGGCATTTTTCTGGTTTTTTTGGCCGGTGCGGTGTGGTTTTCATCATTCAAGGAGATTAGTATTTTACGTTATAAAAACAATTTACTGGCGACGATCGCTATCAGTTTACTGCTGACGCTTTCGCGCAGTGCGTGGATTGGTTTTATGGCGGCAGTGGGAATGGCAGTGGTGGTTTTTTACGGCGATGAAATTAAAAACAGTATTAAAAAAAGGCGCGCCATGCTGATGGTTGTAATGGTTAGCATGGTCATCATGGCCGTTGCGGCGCTGACAATTCCTTCAGTTCGACACGCAATTATTCGGCCGGGTTCGACGAGCGGCCACTTTCAAAACGCATATATTGCAACGGAACGAATGTGGAAGCACCCATTCGGCGAGGGATTGGCGACCGTGGGTCCGGCGAGTTCTTACTTTCATAAACCAGGAGAGGCATTTCATCCGGAGAATTGGTACCTGCAAGTGGGCATCGAAATGGGGTGGATCGGCATGGCTCTTTTTCTTGCCATCATTGTGCTGATGGCGCAGAGGCTTTTTAAGGAAAGATTAAAAATGTCGGCAGGAGTGCCTCTTGGCAAAATAGCGCTCTTTGGCCTTTGTGGAATCGCGATCGCGGGACTCTTTCTACACTCCTTCGAAGACGCACCGACGACGTTACTTATCTTCTCGGTGATCGGGATGGCGCTGTTATGATGAGTTTACATTAAGAAGCCGGGTGTGAGTGGTGACCGACAACCGGCAAGAGGAGTTTGGACTTGATTCATTCCTACTCCTACCGACGGACAATGCGGCTCATTAAGCTCAAAACCTGCGGCGGCGAGAGCAGTAACCGATGCAGGAGAGAGTGCTATTACCGCTTCGGAACAATCGCTGTTGAAAGAGATATTTCCCATTTCTCCTACTGCCTGCATGCTAAAAACAAGCCAGTGAAGATCAGTCATAAGTCTTGCCTGCAATCTCTTTCCACTGACCCTATACCTTGGCATTGCCTCATCAGCGAGATCAGCGGCAGTTTTTGGAGTTGTTGTCATCTCGACTCCATTCACTGCAAGTCCCCTTATGTAAGCAACAATCTCAGGCAATGGTTCTGGAACAAAAAGCGTATTATCAGCATCAACTCTGACAATATCGCCTCTGCCAGGCTTTGCCAAAACCCCTAATATTTGGGGAAGTTGATCGTTGGTGAGACCTGTTACTGTCATGTGGTGGATTGCATTTGCTCCAGCTTCCATATAAAAAAGTTAAAAAACAAGCCTGTATTATAAATACACATTATATTAAGTCAAGTCTTTTTCTCCGTTCCACGTTGGCGCTTTACCGTGACAATAGCGAGCGTGATCCTGTAAAAGGCTCCGCGATGGACCCACAATAGCGAACACAGCGAGCGAGAGGGCATGAGGGGCGCGGAAACTTGCGAGGGCCTCCTTCATTGCACGTTGTTTCTCCTGGTCCGCGAGGAGATTTTTAATAGCGGCTACAAAATTTCCTTCCTCAAGACCTTCCTGCTTTAAAACGACACTCGCGCCCGCCTTTTCAAAAACACGGGCATTTTCGAGCTGATCGCCACGGGATGAGGTCGTCGGCAAGGGAATCAAGATATTTGGGATACCGCACTCGGCGATTTCAGCCAAGGAATTGGCACCGGCACGGCTGACGACGAGGTCGGTGATCGAATAGATGTCCGGCAGTTCCTTATCGACATATTCAAAACTTCGATAATCTTTTAAGCCGCGCGGAAGATTTTTAACGCAGGAATTTTTCTGCACACCAGTGATGTGGATGAGCTGGCATTCTTTGACGAGCTCAGAGGCCGCCGAACAGACGAGCTCGTTCATAAACTGCGAGCCAGTACTGCCTCCCATCACCAACACTATGGGCTTGTTTTCTGCAAATCCGGTGTATGCGTATCCCCTTTTCTTATCACCGCGCGTGACCGTGGAACGCACAATATTTCCCGTTACGACGAATTTATGCACTGCGCGCTTCGAAAAATATTTTTGCGACTCTTCCCACGATAATAAAATCACGCGCGCGAAACGGGCGCAGATGCGCGTCGCCAATCCCGGCGATACGTCCGACTCATGAATAACCACGGGAACTCGGCGCAAAAATGCCGCAATCACCACGGGCACGGAAACGTAGCCGCCTTTTGCAAAAACAACATCCGGTTTAAACCGCTGAATCGCCCGATACGCCTGAAAAATCCCCAGTGGAATTTTTATGACATCGACAAGATTTTTAAAATCAAAATAACGGCGCAACTTTCCACAAACAATTCCCGCAAAAGGAACTCCCCTTTCCTTTAGCATTAGTTCTTCCAGCCCTCCTTTTTCACCGATATACAAAATTTCCCTGGCGGTGCCTTTTTCTTTAAGAGCGTTTATAACGGCGAGATTGGGGATAATATGTCCGCCGGTCCCGCCGCCGGAGAAAACGATTCGCATACGGTGCAGTATCTTCCGAGATATTAAGCAAAACGCCGATACCAAGCAATGTGGCGGCGAGCTGGCCAAACGTGTCTGCGGAATAATACGCGATCAAAAAACCGCGGTAGGCAATGACCGCATACGCCAGAACGATCAGCGCGATGCGAATAAATCCCAGCTCTTCCGCGGATGCCGCAAAGATAAAATCATCCGTTGCTTGCGGAAGCCAATAGGATTTTTGAATGCCTTGCGTGAGGCCTTTCCCAAACAGGCCGCCGGAACCGACGGCGATATTCGCCTGCTCGGTTTGCCAGCAGTAATTTCTCCGTTCAGCGCCTTCGATGGGCTCCGGCTGGCAGTTTTCAACCGAAGGATTCACAAAGGATGCAAAACGATGTTTTAAATACGGTACCGACGGCACGGTGATTAATATAAAAATAAAAATCGCCAAAACGCCGAGAGCAATATGCCGAAACTTGCCGCCGGCGATAAAATACAGACTTGCCGCGATGACCGCAAAAACAAGGGTGGAACCCAAATCCGGCTGGAGCAAAACGGGAAAAATAACGATGCCGGAAACGACCACAAAAGAAATAAATCCGAGTTTAAAATCTTCTATCTCCTTTCCCTTTCGCTCGAGCCACGCCGCGAGGTAAAAAATGAGCGCGAGCTTTGCGATCTCCGCCGGCTGGATGGAGCCGCTTGCAAAGTTGATCCAGCTCCGCGCCGCCGTGTTATTTGTGGAACCAATGACAAAAACCATCATTAAAAAAATGAATGCGCCGGCGAAAAAAGGAATAGCGATTTTTCGCCAAAACCGATACGGAATCTTCATCCCGACAATGAGCGCAACTATACCCGCGCCGATCCGGATCAAATGTCTTTTGAGGAGTAAATAACAATCAACGCCATCCACACCGCAACTGGGGAATAAAATGTCCTTCGGCTTACTCAAGGAAATAGACTTCGGCACACCAATGGACGTAATCATAATCAGACCAAAAATCAGCAATGCCACAACAACAAGAAACAGCACATAATCGCGGTTTTCTTTTCTCATGCCGAGAGAAGCCATAAGATTCACTTGAGGAAATATGCCGTCCAATTCTAACACAAAATTCTGGATCTTCTGCGTCTCCGCAATTGCTGATGTGATTTTGTTTGACCAAATTGCAAAGTGGGCCGCGCGAAAATTTCTCACTGAGCCCATTGAGGTGATACCGAATTTTCTCGAACTCGCGACACATCAAAATCCTGCCGTAGCCTTCAGCCTGCCGATACCCAACGCGGTAATGCTCTTTTTAACGCCGATTATACTCTCTCTTTTGCTGATTTTTCTCATAAAATCCGTTAAACACGAAGCGATATCCGGCGCGATTGCTTTTGGTTATTTGATTGGTGGCGGCGCGAGTAATTGGATCGACCGACTGCTTTTTAATTCCGTTACGGATTTTATCGCCTTTTCATTTTGGCCGGTATTCAACCTCGCGGACGCATTTATCACCGTGGGTGCTTTTATGCTTATTATAGGGGCTCGCGTCGCCCCCTCCAATCCCGCCTGATTGCGGCGGGATTGGAGCCTCCCCCTCTCGCTCGCCGTGCTCGCTATTTTTATGTTAGAATACACCCAATGAAATCAACCGATCTTAAAGAAGGACCACCGGAGAGCACCTTTCTTACGCTCGTCTTGAAAACATGCGCGGGGCTGGGAGGCGGCATCGTAGGAACTTTGGTTCTGCTCGTAATATTTTTGCTGGGCGCCTCAATAATTCAACCGACGCTTTCGGGCGTGGCGCAGGAAGAAATTCATCCCCTCTTCATCTTCGTTTTTGTTGCGATGATATTCCTCGCTTCGCTCGGCTCCAATGTGGTCGGGTCACTGCTCTTTGCATTTGTACAACATGAAAAATACACTCGCGTCACCTCGGCCCTGTATCAGATTTTTATCGTCAACATTGTTATCGTCGCCATCATGGCGCCGATTTACCTTGTGGTCATCGGGCTCGGCCTGGAGATCACGGCCTTTGTCGCGGGCATCCAAGTGATCATATCGGCACTGACCAGTGTGATGGTTCTGGAAATCATCGGCAATCTGCGGTATGCGCTCGTGGGCGTTTACAGCGTTCTTTTTTCGATTCTTTTTTCAACCGGCGTTATTTTCATCTTCTATCAATTCACCGGACGTGACCTCGTTCTGCTTCTTTTCATAACGCTTCCGACGATCTGGATGTTTCTGGGATTTATTTCAAGCATCGTGGAGATGCTATACACCTGGATGTATCGACTCTACGGCGTTGATTTTCTGGCATCAACGACTGATTTTGGCAAAGACTACGGTGAAGTGGAGCCGGAAGATCTGCCGCTCCCGGAAGATGTAGCAGGTGGGGAGTTTTTGGGGAAGGAGTAGTAGGGTTGTAAGAAAAAGGATTCCCTCTCTCCACTGGGCGAGTACGCCCAACGTGGACCCGAGGAAATCCTTTTTCTTACAACCTGGATTGATGAAGGAGGGAAAATCAATTATCTTTCATCGTCAACACAATCACGTAAACGTCTCGCACATTCGATTCTTTCATCGGTCTCTGTAAAAAGAGATCTAAATATTCTCTCACCAAATGCTGTCGTGTCCTGTGTTGTTGAAACTCTCAAATCATTACACCTTTCCTCCCGTTGTACGCACTCTCTAACTGCCGATTCTTTTTCGTCAAGTTTACCGTTGGTTCGAGCCCGTGCATAAACCACCTCAACCAAAGCCCGCGTCTCATCTTCTAACTCACGAACACTCTGTATCCCTAATTGGACTTTGAATACTCCACAACCAGCGACCAGTATCATAATAACGCCCGCGATCTCGCAGAGCTCTTTAAGCAAGATTGCTGGTGTCTTAGTGTCTTCTAAAAATCCCCTGAAAGATTCTGGAAGTTTCATGGCGACATATTACACTGAAAATCCCATTTTGTCAAGTCGGGCGGGTGTACACTCACAAACGTGCGGATCAGGTGCGAATTAAAAATGGCACGATAGGATTGGTTGATGATTTCCATTACATAAGCCCCAACCGTTTTGCCGATTCAATGTATGCCAAAAAATCCTTTCGTAAACCGATGTGGATGATAAAGACGAGTATCTTTTCTTTTTCTATGCGATAGATAACGCGATACGGATCAATGCGCAGACGATAATAACCCTTCAGCTCTCCAAATAACGGCTTACCAAAAGCTTCTGGATGAGTTTTGAGTTTTTTATGGATACTTCTCAGTATTTTTTTCTGATTTCCCTTCGGAATTTTTTTGAGATCCTTCTGTACAACAAAACGATGGTAGACGATTTCGTACATGCATGAATTTTATAGATCTATACCAAGTCTTTTTGCGACATTTTTTTCAGAAATAAAATCACTCCTTTTACCTTTTGAATCTCGTTCCTTGGCAAGATAACCGAGTACGATGTCTTCAAATGTTTCAAATAGGCGATTTTTTTCCTGATATTCACCAAAATCCTCAAGCACGGCAATCGGTTTGCCTTTCTTGGTAACAATGACCGTTTTCGTTTTCAAGTCTTTGGTCAATTGCGGAATCTCTTTTCGCAACTCCGCCGTGCCAATAATAATGGTGTTGTCAGCAACAGGTATCATATGTGCTCTGTTTAATTGTACAGTTTAAATGTACATCAAATTGTACACAAAAACAAGTCAGAAATCACAAAAAATGACGTGGTAGAATACATTATTGATGGTAACGTCTCAGTGCACCTTCCATAGCTTCCAGAGGCGCTGTTTTTCCTGTCCACAGTTCAAATGACCGCGCGCCTTGGAAAAGGAGCATTGTATCGCCGGTGATGATCTCGGCACCGATCTTTTCGGCATCCAGGAGAAGTTTTGTTTTAAGCGGTTTGTAGACGATATCCATGACCGTAAAATTTGTTTTGCTCAATTCACTGCGATCTCTAAACAAGTCAACCGGCGTTTCATTCTCACGCGGCGACATGCCGCACGATGTCGCATTGATAAGAATGTCGCAATGCTCGACATTAAAATCATCCGGACTTCCGTAGGTCACAATATTGAAGAGCGGAAGTTTGAGCTCCACGCGGAGTTCATTCAAACGTTTTGCAAGACCTCCCGCGTGCGCTACCGTACGATTTAAAATCGTCACCTGCGACCCCGCTTTGACACAGGCGAAGGCAATGGCTTTCGCCGCGCCGCCCGCACCGATGATGATGACACGGAGTTTACGCGGATCCGGACGGGACTCCATGTGCAATGCCTTCATGGCGCCGTACGCATCGGTGTTATAACCGATTAATTTTCCTTTGTGATTGACGATGGTATTTACCGCACCGATCATCTTCGCCTCTTCATCAAGATCATTTAAAAAGGGGATAATTTCTTCCTTGTACGGGACCGTGACGTTGGCGCCGGCGTACTGTTTTTTGAAGGTGCGCATGAATATGCCGAGATCTCCGGGTTTGACCTCACACGCCGTGTACTCGGCATCCTCACCGATCTTTTTAAAGGCGGCATTTTGAAACACCGCAGAAAGAGAGTGGCCTATCGGATACCCGATGACACAATAGCGCCGCATGAGTTATTTTGCTATTTTATCGGCGATTTTCTCAATCGCGCGCATCATTTCAATAGGCAACATCCAAATGGTGGTATTGGACTGATCGGAAGAAATATCGTTGATGGATTGGAGTGTTCTCAGGTGGAGGGCGCCAGGCTCACTATACAAAGTATGAGCGGCCTTTGCCATATTTTCAGCGGCCATTACCTCCCCTTCCGCCTTGATAATCACGGCGCGTTTTTCGCGCTCGGCTTCGGCCTGCTTCGCGATGGTGCGCTTCATGTCGCCGGGAAGGATGATGTCCTTCAACTCAACATTTTCGACCTTGATTCCCCAGACGTCTGTCGCCTCATCGATGACCGTGCGGATGTGATTTGAAACATCTTCACGATTTTGCAGGAGACGATCGAGCTCAACTTCACCAACCGCGTTACGCATGGTGGTTTGCGCAAGCTGACTGACGGCCCAGAAAAAGTTTTCAACTTCAAGAATCGCCTTTGAGGCATCGGCAACTTTGTAATAAATCACCGCATTTATTTGAACCGAAATGTTATCTTTGGTAATTGCCTCTTGATCCGGAACATCCACCGCTTTGGTGCGGATATCCACTTTCCGCATCGACTGGAAAATCGGTATGACCAATCTCCAACCGGGCATTTTTACTCCGGTAAATCTACCCATGGTCAACATGACTCCACGTTCGTATTGATCGATCTGCCGGATCGAAATCAAAATGACAAAAACAACTAGGAAGAGAATAAAATAAGGCAACATAATGCTAAAAGGTTAAGGGGTGACGATTACTTAATTGCAGTGTAACAAATCGGCGCGACAAAACAACAGAAGGCGAAGTACCCACTCTTTTTGAAGGGGCTCGCGTCGCCCCCTCCAATCCCGCCTGATTGCGGCGGGTTTGGAGCCTCCCCCTCTCGCTCGCTGTGCGAGCTATTTTGTTGTAGCTCTTCGGATTTAATGCTTGGTGAAAGTTATATTTCAGCCTATTAGATAGGGTAGTTGCTATACTATTGACTATTTGAGATACATAATATAATATGTATTTACTTACATTAATTATTACATATGTTACTCAACACCACATCCGTCCATCAAATTCAAAGGAATTATCGAAAGATTTTTGACGAGGTTGTTCTCGAAAAAAAACCACTGATTGTTCTCAATAATAATAAACCTGAAGTGGTAATAATCGAGATAAATCAATTTGAAATTTTGCAGAAAAAAGCCGATCAATATGAACTGGAAATGGCAAAGCAGGCCATTGTGGTCGCGCACAAGGAAAAAAAGGCCGGGAAATTGAAAAAATTGAAATCTCTCTCTGACCTTGCATGAAAATTAAAGAAATTTTTTACTCCTCGCATTTTGAGAGGGCATTTAAGAAATTACCTTCTGCAGTAAAAAAAAGGGCCACTGCGAAGGAAAAAATTTTCCGAAAAGATTGTTTCGACGAATGTTTGAAAACACACAAACTTCACGGGGAATTAAATGCATTTTGGTCCTTTTCTGTAGACTATTCATATCGCATTTTGTTTGAATTCCACGGTAATGCATCGGTTATTTTTATAGACATCGGGCCACATTCGATTTACCAGTGAACCATGGGTGGAATGCGCTTTTTCCTTTGCATAAAATTTCAGGTAGATTTCTTAAGACATGAACGGGATAACAGAGAACGGGGACTTTACAGATAAACTGATTTATGATATAATCATTCCATAATAACTTAACCAAATAAAAATATGACTATTGAAGCGCAACACCCATTTGATAGTGGAGAATTCCTCAGGGCCTACGATGATGCGTTTGCCAAATGCAAAGACTTTAAAGGCCCTGGCCCAAGACCAGATGTTGAATTGATTGTAGATGAAATCAGAAGAAACCCAGATAGTACTAATCAAATTTTACGTGCAGTCGACGATTCATGGCGCTTAAGTGTCCGCGACATTCCCATAAATGCAGGCTTTCAAACGCTACAATTAGAATTAGTCATTCTTGAGCTCGCACGGGGTGAGACTACTGCCAATGGATTTACCCAAGCTTTAAGTACAACTACTTACGAAGGGGTACAACGCACCTTGAGTTAAGGAAATGAAATTGCGAATGTTTTTTCGCAAAAATAAAAATGTTTTCTGCATCACGCAACAGGGGGCGTAGCACATGCGCGGACGGTCGGTAGTCGCTTGTTTACAAAACCCCTCTTTTTCTGGTATAATATATGGATTTTTTAACATCTTTTGTTTGTGAGTTTTCTTTCTATCGCACAAGCAGTTGACCTCGCGTCTAAAGGTGAACAGGTCCAAACAGGGCTGACACAGAAAATCGCCGAAATGCTGGCACAGTTTTTTATCAAGCTTCCGAGCTGGATTGCGGGTGTATTGGTTTTCCTTCTTTCAATCGGTGTCGCGAGGATGATTAAACGTTCGGTTGAAACAAGAATATCGGAACATATAGACGAAGAAGAAAATGAAGCAATCTCAGTTTTGATCGGTAGAGTTACATATTTCGGCGTTTTGACCCTTGGCACCACCATCGCCCTGAAAATTGCCGGCATTGATTTAACCACCATTCTTGCGGCGGTCGCCTTTGGCATCGGCTTCGCCCTGCGCGATCTCATCATGAATTTTATTGCAGGAATAATGCTGTTGGTTTCAAAGCAATTCATCATCGGCGATTTCATAAAAATTGAGGGGCAGGTGGGAAAAGTGGTTGAGATTCAATCACGCGCAACCATACTCAAGGCCGTTAACGGAACGAAACTTATCATTCCAAACTCAAAAATATTCTCCAACGTGGTTACCAGTTTCACCTCGAACCCAATGCGGCGGATTGATATACCCGTGTATGTGGCGTACGGCACCGACTTGGATTACGCCGTACAGGTGACACTCGATGTTCTTAAAAAACATCCAAAAATTCTGAAGAAGCCGGCGCCATCGGTGCGCATTATCGGCTTCGGCGGAAGCTCTATAGATATGAAGGCACTGTGCTGGGTCTCGCGAGATGCGGGCTGGCTCAAAGTGCGGCATGAAATGATAACCATGATCGACAAAGCGTACACCGACGCCGGCATTATTGTGCCGTACGACATCGTTCACATTGAAACAGGAGCCGACACCGCTGAAGAATGGAAAGGCTTGAGCCAGCGCGCCACTGCGGGCAAATCGAAGTACGAAGAGATGCGCAAAGCCAGGTTGGCGGCGAGAGCCGCGAAGGCCGCATTGGCGAGTAGCGCACAACCGCAAAATGTTCCGCCACCAGCGCCTACTGAAACCACAAATATTCCGAACATGGGAACGCCCGTGCCACAACAACTTGTGGCCGTACCGATTGTAGTAGAAGCAGATGCTACGCAGGCGGTCGAAAGCCCGCCGGCTCCTCAAGTAATAAGCTGAAAAAACGTATCATAAACTTTAATTAACTTTAGTTAAACTGTTTTAAAATATCTATAATATCTTTAAATAATAAAAAATAATCTAACTTTATAAAAAAGCTTGCAAAGTATAAACTAACAATATATAACTCTCTTAAATAACTTTAATCATTGCTCGATATCTTATAATTTGATAGACTTTATATAAGTAGTTTGAAATGTAATTCACTTATATAAAGGGCTATGACCGACCGGATTCTTACGCCTGGACAAGCCGCACAGATTCTCCAGATTCATCCCTTTACGGTTTTGAAGTATATAAAGGGCGGAAAATTGAAGGCATCGAAGCTGGGACGTGTATATCGCATCAGAGAATCGGCTATCGAAAACTTCCTCGATCAACAAGCTACATAAATTCATTCCACATGCTCTTCAATTGCCTTAGTTGCGGGAAAATGATTTCAAACAAACGAAATTTCTGCTCGTACTGCAATACGGACATTTCCCACCTCAACGTTGCACTCATTGAAGAAAGGAAAAAAGGAACACTACAAGAGAAATATAAAGGGACACTGCTCTCATTTTTAAGATTCAGTCACTGAGCGCAATGCGGAATATTTTGCTTTTTTACACGCGGACATATTGGACCTCAAATAATTTGTTTCGGAGGATGAAACATCTTTTGGGGTTGGCATGTCTTAGGACATGCTGAAAAACGAGATACAACATACCATCGTAAAAATATGAAAAGCGCTACAATCTCTGGATTTGGAACTGCTCAAAATCGTTGTAGTGCGAGGCGGCAAGCTATTTTTGACTGAGGCGCACTACTGTGCGTTGAAGGAGAAAATGGCGCAGCCAACGAAGCAATACACGATTTTCAGCGGTTCCATTATTTACACTGGCGTTCGTGCAAACGCTTGCTACATTTTTTTACTTCCAACATGGAGGGAACTGTTGCCGGAATGGTATGTATTAATTCATCGATGCTCTGTACCAGAGCTGACGTCCCACTATCGGCGATATCACCGTAGAGTACGCGGTAGCGCGTCCAGGTTTCATTCATGGAAAGTTCTTCGGAGACGCGCGTTGTTTCCATCCGCACTTCCAATTGAACTTGATCCTGTCGGAGTGGACTGCCGGTGTCATCCTTGAATTGCTGTGCCAAATCTTCAAAGTTTCTCTCCGGTTCGACTTTTAGACGCGCAATTTTTAAATTCAAATCCAAGCTTTCATCAAACGAAACAATCGGTCCATCCCGCGGTCCGGCCTGTGCAGGAGTTTTTTGACCCAAAATAGTCCGATTTTCCCGGCGGTTCCTCTCCCGACGAGCTCCTTCATCCTCCTTTCCCAGATTTGTCAGTGGCTGTAAAGCCTCCACAATGCCATCCCATTTTTCCTTTAACTCCGCCAATGTCTGAAACGTTGGACACTGTTCGTATTTCTCAAACCGATCGCGATATTTTGCGCGAAATTCGGTGAAATAATCCTGGAGTAATGAATCCTCTATAACATCGGAATATTCCTTTTGCATTTGTCTTTGAAGCGCAAATGCCTTTTCATCGCTCAGAAAATTTTCGATGATGTTTCCAAATTGCGTATCGACGGCATTTCTTAAAAACCATAATTCGGCGTCAATTTTATAATAATTTGCGATCAAACGATCGACAGTGTCTATTTCGCATCGTAAATACGCCGCTCTGATTTGACGTCGCGCCTTTGCGAGTTGATTACCGATGCCATCGAGATCCGCTCTATAACATGAGTTCAGTTCAAAGATTTCATCCCACGTGCGAATGGAATCCGTGAACCCAACGGTAGCAGACATAAAAGCCTGAAATCCCTGCACGCACCTCTGCAAACTGCGCTGTTTCTCGTCTTCGTCGCCCTGCGCCCGCGCCCCATTGAGCGATGTAGTCAGTACCAGCCCAATGGCAACGGAGAGGAATAAAATTGAAATTGATTTAACGAAACGCATGAAAAAATTAAAAATTATTTACATTGAGGAATTGCATCAAACTTTGTACACGAATTTGTTTCGATCTGCGCAAACAATTCCTGATAGCTCTTGAAATACGCGTTCATGGTATCCATCTCAGTCTTCAAAGCGGAAAATTGCGTGCGCATGTTTCCCGCAAGCGCGCGATCTTTCGTTTTTCGCATTGATTCAAGAATCTCTTCTCGTTTTTGCGACACCTCTTCGTTTATCTTGCGCACCGACGCAACGGCGCTCACCGCAGAGCTTGCAGAATTTGCCACGCGTTCCGTTGCCACCGCCTGCGCATCTTCTTCAAACTTAATGAGCACAATAGTCTCAGCCGCCGGAATGGTTTTACCGCCTGCATATTGTAGATTCAAGGCTTCTAGATCTTTCAGCTCTTTGTCATACAGATCGGCAACATCATCGAGGGTAAAGCCTGCTTGCCCCTCGGCGGTGGTCACCGTATGCGCAGTTTTTTCCGTACCGCCGATGCCAGCGCGGCCGGGGAATGCACTGCTCCACATTTCCGCAAATTCTTCTATAAAATCGGATTCGACCACGATATCATCATTCGGTGGAGTTAAAATAGGCTGGTTAATCCAGATAACATTGAAGTTGAGGAAAGAAGGAAAAGAAATTCCCGCTTTGCATTTTGGAATTTCCATAAGATTTCCGGTGACTTTATTGGGAGACAAGTTGTGGTCGGTAACGCCTTTGAAGAGGTCGTTGATTTTTTCAATGTGGCATAAAATACAGTTGTCGGAGACCGTGTAGGAGCTTTGTTTTTTCATCCTGGCTTCTTTGGTGATGCAAAAGGTGTCATCTGGCTTGCAGAACATCGAACGGCTGAAATCCCCTGCCAAAGCGGGTTTTACTCTTTCGCTGTTCGCACCTTCTTCACCGTCTCCTCCCGCCGGAGTGCCGCCTGCACCTCCTGCATCATCAGAATCCTCTCCATTTGAAGCTGGACTTTCGTTACCGGCACCGTCACCGACTCCCGCAGACTGTCCGGCATTTTGCATTCTGCGTGCGGTTTCATCGAGGCCGGATCGCCGTGCCGCCTCATTGAATACATCGTCTGCAAAACACACGGCTCCGTTTGATTCTTCCGCAGTCGGCAAGCCAGTGGCACCTCGCCCAGGCGCATTGGCCGGACCTGGATCGCCACTCTCGCCATTATCAGAAGTTGCAGGATCACCGGCAGAAGGTTCTGGATCGCCGCTTGCGCCAACGCCAGCTTGGTCATCATCGTCACTGCCGGCAGAGGGTACTGAGACTTCACTCGCGAGCGGCGGATTTGAGGCGCCCGTTGCGCCATATTGCGTGAGTTCTTTTCCGAAAAGAATTTTTTGAATAATTTCCAAATCGGTGATGAGATCAAAACCGGAATCTTCGGTAATACCATTGCTGAATATTTCCGTCGGCAAAACAGCCGCTTCTATTTCCGCCTCGAGCTCTGAGACCTCTTGTTCAAGATCAATTTTGCGTTCGAGCACGGAAGATCGTTGTTGGATTTGATCAGGCGTTAGAATTTTCTCTTCGCCGATGTACAGATACGATATATTTTCTTCGGCGCCGCCGGCCAAACCGAGGGTAAGATTTTTTAAAATGACGTCGCTCTGACCTCTCACCGCGGCCTTTTCAGCCTCG
>Ga0076333_103_pt1 | contig 20051 bp, 21 predicted proteins | sample RifGroA2_FD_68030 | JGI IMG/M metagenome (GOLD analysis project Ga0076333, IMG submission 68030) | Peregrinibacteria bacterium GW2011_GWA2_47_7
ATTCGAACTTAAAATATTTGACCTTTGTTCGTCATTTGATATTCGGATTTCGGACTTGAGCCACATATTATTTACTCAAACGATTTATCGTATGATCCAGCTTATACAAATTTGACATCACCGCCACGAAAGCATATCCTCCAGCCGAATCGACAACTTGAAACAACAGCCCAAAAAAACCTTCACCCCTTTTGAGAAGGTTTTTTTGTTAAAGGAGCCAATTTACTCCGCCTCCGTATAAGAACCAATAACCAGTGAGACCGCCACTTCTAGCAACTCTTTATCTTTTAAAGATGCGCCTACGGGTATTTTCAGTGCAACGCTCTGCGTCGTTGTTTCCAAAATTAAACTCAAATCGACCTCCTCCGTTTCGATTACTTCGACGGTTTCAATAATTTCTGGAGGTCCTACGACAGTAATCACCGAGGGCTCGACGGTCGTACTTTTCAGGAAACCATTAGACAGCACACCGGCGAATTTTACCTTCACTCCGACATCCTTTTCTACACTTTTTGCCGCAAGAAAAATACGCGCTGACACAAGCTCATCCTGAACAACAACCTGCGAAGTGGGGAGGTCGCGTTCATCATACACTTTCACCGGAACAGATGAGGTGAAATTACTTTTTTCCGTGCCATCAAACTCTACCAAAGCGGTGGCGTTTTTCACTTTTTTCAAAACACTTTCCGCACCCATGATTGAAATATATTCCCGATCGAGTTCGATGCGATCAATAGCAAAACCTTCGGCTGGATTGCCGGTGACGCGATATGAAAGTGGCACTTGTACCTTTTGCAGGGGCTCTATCACGACGGAAATTTCGGCGGGCTCGACGCGCACGATCGTGATATTCGTATTTTTTGACGTGACCGAGATGGGCACTTTTTTCTCACCGGTACCGACATGTGCCAGATCCACATACGCCTCAAAATCACCGGCCGCCATAGACTTGAACATATCCGCGGAGGCGGAACGAAGCGTCAACTTCACTCTCCCGAGATCATTCACCAGTGCAAATTGTTCACCAAGATTAAATGCGCGCACCGTCACGGAGTCGGGAAACTGCACATACGTACTCTCCAAACTCACGACCACAAACCAGAATAATACTGCCAGCACGAGCGCCGATACTTTATAATGAATATTTTTAAACATAAAAAAACCTATACGATTACTTTACTTTTTTCCGACGATATAAGGTTTGTAAAAATCTCTGTAAACGTTCTGCAGTCACCTCTTCTTCTAGCTTCCCATCTTCAACCAATGAAATGCTCCCTCTCTCCTCGGAAATAACGATACTCCGTGCATCGGTTGACTCTGAAAGCGCCAGAGCGGCCTTGTGCCGTGTGCCAAAGGCGTGTCCGTAATTTTTGAACGAGTGCGGCAATATGACGCCGGCCGCCACAACACGGTCACGGTCGATGACACACGCGCCGTCATGCAGAGGCGCACTTTTAGAAAAAATCGTACCGAGCAGTTCTTTGGAAATGCGCGCATCGATTTTTACGCCGGTATCGATATATTCAGTAAGTACGACATCCATTTTAAATGCGATCAGCGCGCCGATATGATTTTTCGCCATGAACAAACACGCCTCGATAATTTCGTTAATGGTGAGATCAATTTCTTTCGCTTTTTCTGCAAGAAAAAATTTGGTCCTTCCAAGCCGTTCCAAACCCGCGCGTAACTCCTGTTGAAAGATGATCGGAATGGCGACAAGGATTACGGTGAATAAGCTGTGAAGAAGCCATGAAATCGCCAACAATTTAAGCGCCTGGCTTATAAGAAAAATTGCGCCAAGAACGATGAGTCCGAAAAGGATATTCATCGCACGCGTACCGATGAGCAACCTCATGAGCCAGTAAAATAAAATGGCCACTAGTAGGATGTCTACGGTGGCCTGCCAGAGAGAATAATCCACCAAGGTGATATTGAGCCAAAAAGTCCCGGCCGCAGAAGTGACGAAAAGTATTATCTCCGCGATAAGATTGTTGATGGCTGAAATCATAGATTATCTAAATAAAACAAATATCCGACCTAGTCAACTTTTAGGGTTTGTTAAGAATGCGAATTTAGGGTATTATAATAAGACGTTTTGAGGCCAAGATAATTTGACGAAAAGAAATTTTATTGTATACATACTTCCCTTATTGGTCGGCGTTTGTTTTAATGATTTCCATGGATGATGTTATAGAAGTATTTACCGATGGTTCAAGCTTGGGGAATCCCGGGCCCGGTGGTTTTGCCGCGATCTTACGATATAAAGGAAAAGAAAAAATAATCAGTGGCGGAGAACCCGAGACCACCAACAATCGCATGGAGATGCGCGCGGTTATTTCAGCTTTGAAAGCAATAAAAAACAAAAATATACCGGTAAAAATTTACAGCGATTCTTCATTGATTGTTAATACAATGAATGATGGCTGGAAAAAGAAAAAAAACGTAGATCTATGGGAAGATCTTGCAAAAGCCGCGCATGGGCTGAAAATCACCTGGCACTGGGTTCGCGGACACGCGAATCACCCCGAAAATAATCGCGTGGATGCGATTGCGGTCGCGGCGGCAAAAAAACAGAAAAAACGGCGATGACCTTACTTATTTTTTTCTATAGCCGTCGTCAAGGCATCCTTTGATTGGAATCCGACGAGTCGCGCGACTTCTTTGCCGTCTTTGAAAAAGATCGTCGTGGGGATACTCGAAACACCATACTGACCGGCAGTTTGTGGACTTGCATCCACATCCAACTTCCCCATTTTCACCTCCGGCATTTCTGTTGCCAGTGCATCGAAAATTGGAGCCATCATTTTGCATGGCCCACACCATGTTGCATAAAAATCAACCAACACTAATCCCCCTGCCTTCAGAACTTCCTCATTAAAATCAGCATCGGTAAATACATGAGCCATAGGATTTAAAATTAAAAAATACATGTCAGGAACTTTCCGAGTATACCGAAAAAATCTTTCAAAACAAATTGGCAATGCCCGTGATACAATGGTGTCCCTATGAAAGGCTTCATGGACCTCCGCCGCCTCATCATTATCGTATTGCTGGTGTTTTTCACCTTCAACACTCCCACATCGAGTGCCGCTGAAGAAGCAACCACGGAAAAACCTTTCACGGCCCTTATTATACGATGGCAAAACAAATCAGAGACGACTCGCCTGGAAATACGCATCAAAGAAAAAGATGGCTGGTCAGAATGGTACGCGATCGAAGATGACCCCGATCGGGACGAACACGAAACCCACGCTATCAGCAATCAGCCGGAGGTGTTTTTTACCACCAACGAGAGTTCACAATATCAATATAGCGTCATCGGAGATATGGAAGGTCTTTCCATTACTCCCTTTTCATATGAAACAAAAAAAACTCTTCCTCTGCTGGCCGGGATCAATATCCCGGGAGAAGTAAATATTATTCCGCGCTCAGCGTGGGGCGCCAATGCCGAATTGCTCTACAACGACGCTATCAAGACTGAAGAGACGGCGGCTGAAAACAAAAATGGTAATGGCGACGAAGCGCAAAAATCGGAGAACGGCGATCAAAACGAAATTGAGCGCATAGTGGAAAGCGACCCCTACGGGAGGCCATATCACTGGCCCGTGCAATATGCAAAAGACATAAAATTCATCGTGATCCACCACACCGCTTCGGTAAAAAATCTGGACAACCCGGCAGTGGCGATTCAAAACATATATGCATATCACGCAGTCACCAGAAAGTGGGGTGACATCGGCTACAACTTTGTCATAGACCAACAAGGCAACATCTACGAAGGGCGACAGGGAGGCGACAAGGTCATCGGCGGTCATACCCTTGCACTGAACAAAGTTTCGGTCGGCATCGCCGTCCTCGGCGACTACCAAGAAGAGGAAATCCCACCATCAGTATTGCGTTCACTGCTTACACTAACCAATTATCTGTCAAAAAAACATACGATTGATCCAGATGGTTTCACCACTTACAAGGAAGAAAAATACGCCAATTTCGGCGGCCATCGAGATAGCGCAAACACCACGTGCCCGGGCGATTATCTCTATCAAAAACTTTTTGGCATCAGGGAATTGGTTACGTATAAACAAACCAAACAAAGAACACAGCCGGTAGCGGCATATAATTTCTCCGATTCATCAAAGAGAAGCGTCATAACCGTTTCGCCGGAAAGTGAAAAAACATTTACCATACAATTAAAAAACACCGGAGAAAAAAGCTGGAAATCCGGAACGGTGCTGAAAAATAAAAATGACCTCCCGGACGACCCCGACACAGTACAATTTCTCTCCAATCCTAAAGATCCCTCAATAATCGCCACGTTGAAATCTCCGAAAGAAGTGAAGACGGGTGAGACGGGAACATTCCAGGGACGTCTTGCAAGCGGGCTCAAATCGGGATTGCTGGTATATGATGCCGCATTGGCCGTTGGTAAAAATGCTCCGAGCAAGAAGGCAATCCCCATTCCGATACTGGTAGAAGGCGTACGAGGATCATATGAAATAGTGCAACGCCATGATCCCAAAAATCTTCTCCGTCCCGGAGAGGAGACCGAAGGATGGATTGAACTTAAAAACACCGGAAATGTTATATGGAAAGCGGAAGGTGCGCACCCGCTTCGCATTCATCCGGATCAGCCACGAGACCGGACGAGTGCATTTTTTAAACGCATTGTACTGGAGCAGGAATCGGTGTTGCCGGGAGAGGTCGGGAAATTTGTTTTTTATATAACCGCGCCCGAAAAAGAAGGAACATATACCGAATATTTCACCCCGGTCATTGAGGAGATTCGATGGCTTGAAAATCAAAATCTTGCCTTTGACTTTGTCGTGCAAAAGAAAAAATTAAAAAAATCTTCACGGGTCGATGGACCGATTCGTATTGCCTTGGCTTTTAAAGAGCAAGACACCATAGAGTTGCAGGGTTCCACGCGGAGTATTTTGTATGACGGTGCGACGCGATTGCAAACCGTCTCCAATGACGAAACGGTAACCGTGAAGCTCACTTCCGACGGAAAATATCGGCTCACCTTGGGAGAAAAAGTAAAACGGGTAACCGGTCCTATTCGGATGCAAACCGTGAGCAACGACGGCTATATTGCACTGAAAAATTTTGAGCGGCGTCCGGCGTGGAACAAAAAAATCAACGACAACATTTTCTCGGGCATCGTCGAAATTATTACTGAAGACGGCAAACTGCGCGCCGTCAACGAACTGCCGCTTGAAGATTATCTCAAAGGGTTGGCGGAAGTTTCAAACGATGAGTATCCGGAAAAAATCAAAGCCATAACGGTTGCCGCACGTTCGTATGCAGTGTATTACATGACCCAGGGTGTGAAATTTCCCGGAAAACCATATCATCTCGACGACGACCCCGAAAATACCCAAAAATATCTCGGCAGAGGCGTAACAAAACGGGCCGATAAAATCGTCCAGGCAGTCGACGCCACCAGAGGACAGGTAGTGACATACAACGGAAAAGTTATCAAAACACCATATTTCAGCCAGAGTGACGGTAAAACGCGCAGTGGAAAGGAAGTTTTTGGGTGGGACAATACGCCGTATCTTCAGAGTGTCCCTGATCCCGCCTGTCTGGGAAAGACACTCAAGGGCCACGGCGTTGGCATGAGCGGTTGCGGCGCACGAGCCATGGCGGAAGAGGGAAAGACCTACCGGGAAATCATTAAATATTACTATAAAGGGGTGGAAATAACAGATTAAAAATGATAGAATACTTTGATGTCACTCAAACCAATACCCGTTGAAGGAGAGGGCCGTATAGCCTCATCCAAAGAAGGGAATAAAAATAAACATTCAAATTTCTTTTCTGCGCTGTTTTGGAAACGTAAGGAAAAACACGCCGACATACGTGACATGAAATTTTTTACCGACGTATGCAAGAAATTTATGAATTTCATACATAAAAGTTCATCCGTCACGACGGAACAAATCGACGAGCTGATTCATAGTCTGCACCGAGTCATTTTAAAATTACAGAAAGAAAAACTGAATCTTATGAAAAAAAAATTCAACCGATGACGTGATATAATCAGGTCATGCTGACTTTGGGAATAAACACCGCAGGACAGACCAATGCAGTCTGTTTGTTGGAAAAAAAACGAGTGATTGCCGAAAGCAGTTGGCATGCAGAGGCAGATCAATTGGAAAAAGTACTGCCGGCAATAGAAAGAGCGCTCAAAAAATCCGCACGTTCTTGGAAGCAACTCAAACGCATTATTGTGGTGCGCGGACACGGATCTTTCAACGCGGTGCGCGTGGGAGTTACCATTGCCAATACACTGGCATACATACTGGGCATCCCTCTGTGTTCAATCGATACCGTACAGATGTGGGAAAGCAGAAAAACCAATCCCCGAGCGCAACTCGTGGTACACGCCGGATCTCAAAACGTATGGTATAGAGGAACCATCATCGACATTACTACAATTAAAGATGCCGGACCTTTTTATGGCGATGTTACGGCACGCGAATTTGAAAAAAATATTCTGCGAGTGAAAAAAAACTGGCTATCGGAAAAAACCCTCCGATCGTTCGGCGAAGGACTTCTTTTGATGTCAAAAACTTCCATGCAAAAATCAAAAACAGTCCGCCCTTTTCATCTACTCCCGCCCACTATTAGCCCGAGAGCCTATCAAAATATCGTATGAGCTTATATATCGTGCCAACACCAATCGGAAATTTGGAAGATGTGACACTGCGAGCGCTCAGGATACTGAAAGAAGTTGACGTTATCGCCGCGGAGGACACGCGTCACTCAAAAATTTTGCTACAAAAATACGAGATCACCACGATGGTGATCAGTTTTCACAGCCACAGTGATAATCATAAAATTGAACATATCATACGACTTTTAGAATCAGGAAAGTCGGTTGCATTGATCTCCGACGCAGGCACGCCGGGGATTTCTGATCCCGGTTTCACGCTGATTTCCCGTGCCATCGAGGCAGGCATTTCAGTAATTCCCCTTCCCGGTCCAGTTGCATTTGTGACCGCACTAACGGCCTCGGGACTGCCAATGGATAAATGTGTGTACCTTGGTTTTTTACCCATTAAAAAAGGACGGCAGACATTGTTTCAATCTCTGAAAGAAGAAAAACGAACGGTGGTATTTTACGAGTCACCGCATCGAATAATAAGAACACTCGAGCAAATGGCTAGCGTTCTCGGAGACGCACGAAAAGTTGCCGTGTGCCGCGAATTGACTAAGATCCATGAAGAGATACTACGAGGTACTTTGCCTGAGATTATCGCCAGTTTTAAAAATAAAAAGCCGCGTGGTGAGTTTACGGTCGTGCTTGGACCGGCCAGCTTTTGATATAATGAAAAGCATGAAAAAGGATACTGCCGGTTTTACCCTGCTTGAGCTCATCGTGGTGTGCATGATTGTGCTCACGCTCGGTGCCGCCACCATTACCCAAGGCATAAATACACAGCGCTCTTTGAGTTACAAAAATGCGGTTAACCAAACGGTTCAATTTATCCAGTCTGCGCGCTCTTTTGCGTTGACGAAGACCGCAGACACCACCGTTCAATACGCGGTTTTGTTCACGAAGAATGCATCACAAACAATCGTACAGCTCGTCGATGACACAAACAGGCTACAAGAAACAGCATTGACCATTCCGGGACACGTAACACTTTCAGTGAGCGGTGATAGCGTTTGCAACAACAGTGCGCGCATCAGCTTTGCCGGAGGAACGGCGGAAACAAGCTTGCAGTGCGACGCAAACACCGTGGACAAACTCACGGTAACGCTCAACTTCGCGGGACTTTCGCAGACTAAGACGATCGTGATTCATAAAATTTCCGGCATCCCACAGGTGGTGAATTGAGGCTTTGAATTTGGAACTGCTCAAAATCGCTGTAGTGCGAGGCGGCAAGCCATTTTCGACTGAGGCGCACTATTAAGCAATACACGATTTTCAGCGGTTCCTTAATCGCTCACGACAAAATTGATTATCTTCCCCGGCACAAAGATGACTTTCGCAATACGCTTTCCGGCGAGATGGCGTTCTACATTTTTATCTTTTTTTGCCTGTTCAACGGCATCTTCTTTACCAAGTTTTCGAGAAGCTTCCATATGAGAACGCAGTTTACCGTTGACTTGGATGGCAAATATAACGGTTTCTTCCTTCAAATAACGCTTGTCTGCCTCCGGCCACGCGGAATCAAAAATTGAAAATGTACCGCCAAGATGCTCCCATACTTCTTCGGCAAAATGCGGCGCGAGCGGCGCGATGAGCTGTGCAATGATTTTTTTCGTTGTTCTCGAGACGGTGTTGTTTTTTAAAGCGACATTATTGAATTCCATAAGCGCCGCGAGCGCAGTGTTGAACTGCAGTTTCTGTATATCCTCAGTTACTTTTTGAATTGTTTTGTTGAGGATTCTTTGTATCTCAAGCGAATCTTCCACCACATCCTCAGCGTGAAACATTCTCCAAAGCCGACCGACAAAGCGCGCTACGCCCGTAATACCGCGATCATTCCAATCCCCTCCCGATGCAAAAGGACCCATGAACATCAAATACATGCGAAATACATCACTGCCGTATTTTTCAACAAAATTATCGGGCGAAACCACATTGCCTTTTGATTTACTCATCTTTGCGCCGTCTTTGGTAATAAGACCCTGATGCACCAATCGTTCAAACGGTTCCGCTGTGCGATCATCCATGAGCACCTTGTGAATAAAACGGGCATACAAAAGATGCATACATGCGTGTTCCGGACCGCCGATATACATGTCTACCGGCATCCACTGTTTTACCAATTTCGGATCAAACGCTGAGATGTCATTGTCGGGAGAGAGGTAGCGCAAGAAGTACCACGAACTGTCCACGAAGGTATCCATGGTCTCCACCTCCCGCTCTGCAGGACCGCCGCAGGTGGGACACTTCGTATTTAAAAATTCCGGCACGCTGGCAAGCGGTGGCTTTCCCTGAGGTAAATAATCGACGTTCTTGTCAGGCAACAATACGGGTAAATCTTTTTCCGGCACGGGAACTTCACCGCATTTCTCACAGTTAATAATCGGTATCGGTGCGCCCCAATATCGTTGTCGTGAAATAAGCCAATCGCGAAGCTTGTAGTTAATGGTGCGTTTGCCAAATCCTTTTTTTTCAATGTAGCGAATGACATCTTCGCGCACCTCTCCCCACTTTCTTCCCCTAAAATCAACGGGCTCCTGGATGATGCCTTCGTAATCATGGTGATAACAAAGCTCGAGTCCCCGCACTTGAGCGGCACGATCGGGATCCGCGGGTATCATGACGGCACGCAGTGGAATGTCGTATTTTTTTGCAAAGGCAAAATCGCGTTCATCATGAGCGCTGGCATTGACCATTCCTGAACCATATTCATACAAAACAAACGAAGCAACCCAAATGGGTAAATCGCCGGTGCCAAAAGGATTATCGAGATACCGACCGGTGAAAATTCCTTCCACTTCTTTTTCTATTTTAAATTTATCAGCTCTTTTGCGACGCTTGAGATCTTCAACAAATTTCATGACCGGTTTTTCATGTTCAGTTCCGGCCACGAGACGCTGAAGTAAAGGATGTTCCGGAGCAATGACGGCAAACGTTTGGGCCATAAACGTCTGTGGCACGGAATCATATGAATCAAATTCGATATCGAAATCTTTTACTTTCTGGCGATACGTGACGCCGGCACTTTTCCCAATCCAGTTTTTCTGCATAATCATGGTCTTTTCAGGCCACGTCAAACCATCGAATTTTAGAAAATCTTCGGCATAGTCGCGAATATTAAAAAACCACTGCGTTAAATTTTTCTGAGTCACTTCGGTATCGCATCGCTCACACATGCCTTCTTTGACTTGCTCATTGGCAAGAACCGTTTGGCAGTGAGAACACCAATTCACCGGTGCATCTTTTTTATAGGCGAGCCTTTTTTTGTACAACGTGAGAAAAACCCACTGTGTCCATTTATAGTATGCGGGGACACTGGTGGTTACTTCTTTGCTCCAGTCGTACATCGCTCCCATGGCCTTAAGCTGTTTGCGCATGTACTCGATATTTTTTTCTGTGCTTTCTTTGGGGGGAACGCCGGTCTTGATGGCGTAATTTTCTGCGGGAAGGCCAAAACTGTCATAGCCCATGGGCTCAAAAACATTGTAACCGCGCATACGCATAAAACGGGCGAAACTATCGGCGGGTCCAAAGTTATACCAATGCCCCACATGCAACTTATCTCCCGATGGATACGGGAACATGACAAGCGAGTAGTACTTTACTTTTTTCTTATTATGAAGATCGACGGTATAGCTTTTTGAATCTTCCCATCTTTGTTGCCATTTTTTTTCGAGGGTGGACGGATTGTATTCCATATATTTTCCCCCACCCATTTTGGGTGGGAGGGTGGGTTGAGTGGGAAAAAGTCCTTTCCTGATTTTGATTTTACCACACTCACCTGAAAATTTTATAAAATTTTTATGAAAAAAATCCAATACAAAAAGCGATTGGAGCAAAAAAATCGTTGAGAAATTGGCCTATTTTTAGAAGGTTCACTGATTCGATTCAACTGACACAGAATCTATCGGAGTGATAAGCGTTTCGGCACGACTATCTTTCGCTTCAAAAAGCAACATAACAAAGGAGAATGTAATCAGTACAATGACCAGCGCGAGAATAAAAACTTTCCGGTGTTCTTCTATAAAGACGCTCATAGTAAGGGTATAGGTATATCTCTTTATATTGTAATATATAAGCCGTATTATGTCAAATATATGCGGGCTGGAGCAAAACTAACCTTAAAGGCATAACATATAATTAGTCAATGACATTCTATTAAACAGATAACCCTGGATGATACAATAAAAATATGGATACAAGCTCAATTTTGCCGATTTTAAAACAAATCCCGCTTTTTCAGGAGCTCAACGAGATTGACCACAAAGAAGTCATTCCTCACATTGTGATGAACTATTATCCTGCAAATCATGTGCTTTTTTCCCAAGGAGATGTTGGCGACAAAATGTACATTATAAAAAGCGGCATGGTGAAGATTTCCCGAAAAGATGAAAATGGCCCAGATATTGAGATTGCTACACTCACTCCGACCGATTTTTTCGGCGAAATGGCCCTGATTTCCGATGAGCCGCGCAATGCCACCGCAACCGTTGTGGAAGAGGGGGAGATTTTTGAACTGGCCAAACGTGATTTTTTTGCACTCATTGAAAAAACCCCCGGGCTTGCGACAAAGATTTCAACCGAATTCATCGTTCGCATAAAAAGCAACAACAAGACGGTGAATATATGATATTCCTTAAGCGTTTTGTTGTAACAGCAAGAGCCCGGCCAATATAAAAACGAGCGCCACAGTTTTTTTGACCAGCGAAGACGTACCTACATCTTCCGCCGGTATTTCGTTGATAATTGGCCTCAAAAGAAAGGTGGCCGCGAATGCGACAAGCGGCTGAATGCCCATAATGACGACCGTTAAAGAAACTTTTCCAAAGTTCAACGCGTACGCCATGAAAAGAGAACCGGTAATACCAATAAGCTGATCAATAGAAAAAATAATCCAGCCTCGTCGGGAAAGACGTGAAAAATTCTCCACAACAATTCGACGACCTTTTTGAAAAAGAATAAAACAAGCCGCAAAAACAAAACCGCCAACGAGATACCAAAAAAATGAATTCCAGAAATCTCCAAACGCGGGCGCATATTTTTTATAGATCACATCTGAAGTCGCCCAGAGTAAACTTGCAATCAGCATGAGCGGAAGCGCTTTACTCAAATGGAAACGTCCTTGTAATGATTTTACCGATGCGCACAATCCGCCGATAAAAAGTAACATGAAGGCGATCAATTGTAGTTTTGTGAGTGTTTCACCGAGGACGGTATACGCAACGAGCACACTGAAAATAGGCAATAATTGAAGTAAAATAACCACCAGGCTCGTTTCCTCAAATTCAATTGAGCGATAATAGAGTATAAAAGGAAAAATCCAGAGAAAACCGGCGGCGAGCATACCCATTACCTCTATCGCACCGGGCACGTGAAAATCCTTCAAAAAGAGTGCAAGGACAACAAGCACCGGCAATCTGGTAATGCCCAGAAACCACGTTGTCGCATAATCATTTTTTACAAAGTGCCTGCGTACCGCGCCATCAAGGGCATTGCTGAATCCCCAACATATTGGCGACAAAAGAGCAAAAACAAGCCAGACATTCATGTTGATCGACCGGCTCGCGAGCCTTTATGTACTTTATAAAAAAGAATCAATCCCGCCAAGACAAGTAACACACTCGCCACTTGTGCGACCCTGAATTGACCAATGTATAAACTGTCCGTACGCAATGCTTCAATAAAAAAACGACCCATAGAATACAGAACAAGATACAGGCTGAAAATTAACCCGGGCGGGCGTGTTGCACCTACTTTGTACGATGTTCGCGTCACGTAGACCAAGAGCGCAAAAATAAAAAGGTTCCACAGTGATTCATAGAGAAACGTGGGATGAAAATATTCAAAATCTGCATACAGTGAGGGCCGTGCCCCTTGAGGTATAAAAACTTTCCAGGGAAGATCCGTGGGCGCACCAAATGCTTCATTATTAAAAAAGTTACCCCATCTGCCAAGTCCCTGTGCGAATATGACACCGGGGATTAATACATCGGCATAGAGTAACCATGATATATTCTTGATTTTGCAAAAAGCTAAAAAAGCCACAAAGCCGCCGATTAACGCTCCGTGAATGGCGAGACCACCTTTCCATAATGCCAAAATATCTAGCGGATTGGCCTCAAAATAAGACCATTTGAAAACCACATAATAGAGCCGTGCACCGACAATACCCGACAAAATGAGCCAGAAACCCATGTCATATAAAATTTCTCCATCGATATTACGGCGTTTCAGTTCGGTAATGCCGTAAAATAAAGCGCACAAAACTCCCATACCAATAAGGAGGCCGTAATAATGTACCGCTACAGGTCCGACTGAAAATGCGATGGCGCCGGGTGAGGTAAACATATATGTATCATTACCCTCATCACCTTCACATTGTCAACTGAGTAATGCCCCTTAAGCCCTTGATTAATAAGGCGATTTTGCCTATTCTCCTACTGCTTTACTATGAGTTTGTATGTTTAAAATTTCAACCAAAGGAGATTACGGACTTTTACTCCTCTCAACCCTTGCCGAGAAAGACAAAGGTGAATTCGTTTCTTTGAAAGAAATCGATCATGAATATTCTCGAGATCCTCGAAGGACAATTTTCCCCCGTGCGTTGTTGCACCAGCGAACGAGAAGATGGCCAGAATGAAACGTGCGGCTCATGCCAGAGCGAGGAAGTGTGCAATGTAAAACATCTCTGGCGCGATGCGTCTTCCCTCATGACTACCTTCCTCCGCAATAAAACTCTCGCCGACACGGTCATCTCTCCATCGGCAAAAACTCCCAACGTCACTTTTATTAAATAAAATTATATATGCTTGCTATTCAAAATCTTTCAGTTGCAGTCGATGGCAAAGAAATTCTCAAAAATCTCTCGCTCACCATTCAGCCCGGCAAAGTCCATGCGGTGATGGGGCCCAACGGTTCCGGGAAAAGTACGTTGAGTAATACCATCATGGGGCACCCATATTATGAAGTCGTCGGTGGCGCCGTAACCCTCAATGGCGAGAATATCCTGGAACTTTCAGTGGACCAACGGGCGCGCAAGGGTATTTTTCTGGCGTTTCAATATCCAAAGGAGATCCCCGGCGTTCCCCTGTCTTCATTTTTAAGAGCCGCATACAATGCGCGTTTAAAAGAACGCGGCACGGAAGCTCTAAATCCGATTAAATTTCGCAAACTTCTGCGTGAGAAAATGAATGCGCTTTCACTCGACGCCAGTTTTATGAACCGTTACGTAAACGATGGTTTCTCCGGTGGAGAAAAAAAGAAAGCAGAGATTTTACAAATGTCTCTCTTGGAACCGCGCATAGCAATCCTCGACGAAACCGATTCAGGCCTCGATGTGGACGCATTGCGCATCGTTGCCGAAGGAATTAAAAAAACTCAGACACCGGAACGCGGCACCCTCATCATCACGCATTATCAACGCATTTTGCATTACATTACTCCCGATTTTGTTCACGTTATGATCAATGGAACGATCGTAAAATCCGGCGGCAAAGAGCTTGCCGAACGCCTCGAACGCGACGGCTACGACTGGATTAAAAAAGAGTGCGGTATCGCTCCCGAGAATGACAACGGCCTCAAAACCATTCCCGCGGCCGCTTGATCCAACCTTTGTATTACCTATGTCCAAACAAGCACAAACACTCGACTACATTGAAAAACTCAACAAAGACGTTTTCGATAAAGGAAATGCTTATGAATATGCGAAGGGGGTAAAACGAGGATTATCCGAAGCACTGGTGCGCCAAATTTCCAGTGACAAAGGGGAACCGGCCTGGATGCTTGAGCACCGCCTCAGATCACTGGCCGAGTTTTATGCAAAACCTTTGCCGCGGTGGGGTATCGATCTTTCGGGCCTGGATTTCGACAAAATTCTCTACTACGCCCGGCCGGGCGAGATTAAAAACAGGCAAGATTGGAACGATGTGCCCGAAGATATCAAACGCACCTTTGAGCGGCTCGGGATACCCGAGGCGGAAAAGAAAGTGCTCGCCGGTGTCGGCGCGCAGTACGAATCGGAAGTGGTGTATCACTCACTGAAAAAACAATGGCAAGCGCAGGGCGTGATTTTTGAAGACATGGATGTGGCGCTCCGCGAACACGAGGATCTCGTAAAACAGTATTTTATGAAATGCGTTCCGTATTCCGATCACAAATTTGCCGCGCTCCACGGAGCGGTGTGGAGCGGAGGAACTTTTCTCTATATTCCAAAAGGCGTAAAAATCACCATGCCCCTGCAGGCGTATTTTCGCATGAACGCGCCATCAATGGGTCAATTTGAACACACCCTAATGATTGTGGAAGAAGGCGCTGAGGGACATTACATCGAAGGATGCAGTGCGCCAAAGTATGGCTCCCAAGCACTTCACGCCGGCTGTGTTGAAATTTTTGTAAAAAAAGGCGCGCGTTTCCGTTACTCGAGCGTCGAAAACTGGAGTAAAGACACATACAATTTAAATACGAAACGCGGGATCGTTGACGAAGATGGAATCATCGAGTGGGTTGGCGGCAATATGGGAAGCTGTGGAACCATGCTCTATCCCTGCAGTATTTTGCGCGGCCGCAGGGCGCGCGCCGATCACCTCGGCATCGCCTTCGCAAATGCCGGCCAAGTGCAGGATACCGGCGCAAAAATAATCCATGCCGCGCCCGACACCACATCCACAGTGCTCATGAAATCGATCAGCAAGGGAGGAGGCGTTTCGGTGTATCGGGGACTTTTGAAAATTCTCAAGGGAGCAAAAGGAGCAAAATCACAAGTGCGTTGCGATGCGCTTATTTTGGATGAGATCTCCCGCTCCAATACGATACCCGACATGCAGATCGCCGAAAACGACGTCTCGATTGGCCACGAGGCGAGAGTGGGAAAAATCGGCGAGCAGGAATTATTTTACCTTATGAGCCGCGGGCTCTCGGAGAACGAGGCGATCGCCATGGTGGTCAATGGCTTCATCGAACCCATCATAAAAGAACTGCCGCTCGAGTACGCCGTTGAGATGAACAAGCTCATCGAGCTCGAAATGGAAGGGGCAATCGGCTGACGACATCTTCATATTTTTTTGTATCAATCCATGCAGACGACACCGACACAACTGAAGTCAAAAACAATATCAGCCACTCAAGAGCTCTTGAGCGTCGCCATCGGTAAAAAAGCCCAGATTATACTCACCGCAGAGGCACAGCATACTATTCTGTGCGACGTAGCAGAAAGCGCGGAGCTCAATCTCATTCGGCTGATCACCGACGCATCTGCTCCGGGTGAGACTTTGTCAGCAACAGTACAAGAAAATGGCGTGCTCAATATGTGGGAAATTATTTTCACGCAAAATGCCACCATCGAGACCACTATACATCTTCACGGTGTGCGTGCCCGCATTCATCATCGGAGTATTATATTTGGCACGGGAACAACGAATATCACCTTACTGCCCACAGCTATCCATCATGCGCCTGAAACGAGTTCTAAGCTCGACGCAAAAATCATTGTAAAAGATTCCGCACACGTCAGATACAACGGGATGGTAGATATGCGAAATAACGCGCGAGGCAGTGAAGGGCATTTGGAACAGAGAGCGCTGATTCTCTCCGATACGGCAAAAGTCTCTGCGATCCCCGGCCTTGAGATCGGCACGAATGATGTCCGCGCATCACACGCCGCTTCGATGACCAGAATTGATCAAGACCAGTTGTTTTACGCCGCATCACGCGGGATTACCACGGAATCTGCGGTCTACATGATTGCTGAGGGATTTTTAAAGCCACTCATCCACACCATTCCCGACCAGAAACTTCAAAAGATGCTCATCAAAAAAATCGCGGAACTTTTATGACTATAACGTCGACAATAAAACAGGACTTTCCAACTCTCGTGAATGATCCAACTCTCGTGTACTTGGATTCCGCGGCTTCTCACCAAACACCACACGTCGTCATCGACGCCATGAACGAATACTATGGAAAATTTCGGAGCAATGTACACCGCGGGCTCTACACAATAAACGAAACAGCCAGCATCGCCTACGAAAATGCCCGAAAAACAGTCGCTGATTTTATCCACGCGCAACCGGAAGAAATTATTTTTACCCGCGGTACCACAGAGTCCTTAAATCTTGTGGCGCTCGGCTGGGCGAATCAGTTTATTAATCGCGGCGAAGAAATAATCGTAACGACCATGGAACACCATAGCAACATTGTTCCCTGGCAAATGCTCGCCAAGCGAAAAGGCATCGTGCTCCGATACTGGAACATCAATAACGATGGCGCACTCGATGAAAAACAATTTAATGAACTGCTCAATAAAAGAACGCGCCTCGTGTGTATAACGCACGTGAGCAACGTTCTCGGCACCATCAATCCTCTTAAGAAAATTATCCAAAAAGCATATGCGGCAAAGGCAAAAGTGGTAGTCGATGCCGCACAGAGCATTGCGCATCTCGGCGGAAATATGGAACATCTCGGCGGGCCGGATTTCTTGGCTTTTTCCGGGCATAAGATGTACGGCCCGACGGGCATCGGTGTTTTGTATGCCAAAAAAAGTTTGCTCGAACAAATGGAACCGGTATTTGGCGGCGGTAACATGGTGCGCGAAGTGACACAGCAATACGCAACATGGAATGACATTCCGTGGAAATTCGAAGCCGGCACACCGCCGATCGCGGAAGCCATCGGACTTGGCGCGGCTTTCAAAGCTTGATTTCATAGAGCTGTACGGCCCGCGTGATCCAGAGCTACAAAGCGCAATTATTTCGTTCAACGTAAAAGGCGTACACGCTCACGATGTTGCGCAGATATTGGGCGACCTCAATATTGCCGTGCGCGCCGGACATCACTGTTGCATGCCGCTCATGAAACGACTCAAAGTGCCCGCAACGGTGCGCGCGAGCTTTGCGCTGTACAACACCCGCGAAAACATCGATCGCCTCGCTCAGGGCCTTCAAAATGCTTCACGTATGTTTGGCAGAATTAAGCCCTCGCCGAAACCAAGCAGAATAAAAAACAATAAAGCCGTTACCGCATGAGCGTCTATCGCGAAGATATTATCGATTTATATAAAAATCCTCTCAACCAACGGGAGATCCAAACGCCTGATATCGCTCACAGCGGAGCCAATGTGCTCTGCGGAGATCGCGTCAGAATTTATTTAAAATTGGCCGACAATGATGATGGCAAAATTGTTGCGGATGCATCATTCAACGGCGAAGGCTGTGCCATTTCGATTGCGGCGGCATCTCTTCTGACTGAAGAAATAAAAGGCATGAAGCTTGAAGATGTTTTGGGGATGAACACGGAATCCATGCTCGGCATACTTGGTCTTACGCTGGGTCCAGCACGAATAAAGTGCGGCGTCTTGTGCCTCGAGACCGTGCAGGAAGGAATACGAAAGGTAAAATAGCGAGCACAAAGTTGCCGCTTAAGGGCGGGCCGTCGTTTCTTGCTCCGGCATCGCGCCCTTAGGCGGGACATGCCGATTAATAGAGAAGAAAGGGACGAGCGCGCAGGCCGAATGAGCATCTGGCTCTGCCAGTGCGAATGAGGTCGAGCTTGCTACAATTAGGGCGACGCAAGCTACAACAAAATAGCTCGCACAGCTGTCGCTTAAGGGCGACATCCCGATTAATAGAGAAAAAAGGGAAGCGAGAGGGGGAGGCTCCAATCCGGCCCCATCCGCTTGATGATGGCACGAGGGGCAAATCAGCGTACACTGGGTTTTTTGTTGAGGCGCGGAGCGTCCCAACAACCGCTGCGCCGTGTGCGCATGTCCGCTTGTTTCTTGTTCATGATTTGTAACTCATGAAAATAAGAAACTTCCCTACAAACGGGAATGCGCGGAGGAGGGCGCGACGGGCGGCGCGCGAGAGAACGGGAAGCGCCACTATTCAGTGGCAATGAAACATCGACGACGCATCTGCGTTTCACTGCCACTGAAATTTCTCAAACAAAATATAAAAGGACGGAAACGTGTGTATACACTTGACCTGCATTATCGACACACACGATCTGACGTCAACATTTTTTCCAAAAAAAAGTTTGACACCTAACTAAAATGTAAAAGTTTAAAGAGAAGCGGGCGTCACGGGAGTGAAATCAATTCGGTGAATTTCTTCTATCGCGGTTTCTTGCAATTTTCCTTCGACAAGTTCGTAGCCGAGCAGTGCAAAAATTCTGCCGCGATAAAAAATAGGACGCGAGTTGCCGTACCAATCGACACACGACACTTGGCAATTATCATCGACCGACTTATTTGATGACGCGAGCTGTCCCAAGTCCGAAAAAGTTTTCGTCGGATCGACTTTCAGAAAAATCACCGATGACGATTCTTGTATGAAGCTGTCGGTAAAATTGCCCGATGTTCGCACCGGCAAGCCCAAAACACCGAAATCCTTATCTTCGTACTGTTTAAAGAAAAAACCATGGCTCCGCAGTTCCCCTTCACTCGCATTCGGCACGGCGTGAGTGGCTATCACTTTTGGTTCCGGAGCGCCAAGTAAATCGATCGAAGTAAATTGCAAGTCATTTTCTTTTTGGCCGACCACCACGGCGGAGTCGCCGAGCACTTCAAGACGGTTCACGCTGTGGGAGAGCGCGACCGTATGAACGGGATCGTCGGTCGTATAGTTTGTAACATATACATTGTGTTCTTCAACTTCATTCCACCAATTTGAACTTTCTCCATACAACACATGTTCACCGACAAAGCGATTCACCATGTTGTATCCGCCGATGCCGATGAGTTCGCGGTAACGCTCGGTGGAAACGACCGGCAGATCCGATGAAAAATCCGCCAGCGGAATGCGTCCGAGCAGAAGATCACCTTGGACAAATTCCGGGTTCCACATGCCTTCGCCCCATGAATCATCCGATACCACGACATTCAAATAGGTGCCGTCGTCTTTAAATGAAAATTGATCAATGGGCTGGCCGTACGCGCTGACTGCCGTGACGGCATCGGTTGCAATATCCATGCGATATACAAAGGCACGATTTCATATATAAGCGGATTCGATACCCACACATACACCGCCTCCGGCGAAACATAAAAATTTCTCGCGTACGGCCCGAGAATTGCTCGCGCGCCGCAATCGAGCGTTTCCGCGGTGAGATCGCATTTCACTACCGTGTGAAGCGTGGGATATGGATCTTCATTTCCTGCGATATCCTGTACCGGCCTATAAATATTTTCTTTCGAGAGGATCGGCGGAAGTGGCACCACCTCACTGCCATTCCACTGTCGTAAGCCGGGAAGCGAGGCTTCTTCACGGTAGTCGCCGGTTTCCTCATCCCATACGGTGGTGAAAAGGTAATGCGGCATGTAAAAAATCAATTCATTCCCCACGAGGCGGCTGGTGTAATTGCGGGAAGAATAATAGTCGTTCGAATCGAGAAAGTACGT
>Ga0076333_111_pt1 | contig 18118 bp, 19 predicted proteins | sample RifGroA2_FD_68030 | JGI IMG/M metagenome (GOLD analysis project Ga0076333, IMG submission 68030) | Peregrinibacteria bacterium GW2011_GWA2_47_7
GTAAGAGTCCTCATGCGGAAAGCCCTTATGGATAGGATGATTATAAATAGACTTGGTCTCATGGAAATTACCGTCGATGCAAAAAGTCATGCAGAAGTGAGATTCCGCGATCCGGACAATGGGAAGATGGTATCTTTGAAATTAAACGAACCTTCACCAAAAAATCTCGTAGAGGCCGCGAGAGAGTTGATGCTGAGATACTTTGTCGCGCGGCAGGCCACAGAGGAGAAAGAAGCGACGGAATGAGGCTCCTGCTAGGATTTCTCAGACCGGCTTTGATAATTTGTATTTTGCCGATGTCTCATCAAAAAGAAAGTGCATCGTCTGGGCGATGTCGGAGTGATCGATGCGAATCCCCACCGGAAAATCTCGAAAAGAAACCATAAACACACTTTCGCCCGCCAGTATGACGTTTGTGGCGCCTCCCGCCGCCGGAAGATTTTCCATATCGTGAAATGAGTGGAGCCGCGTGAGCCATTCGCGCGTCAAATTTCCCTGTGCGATTAAAATATCGGCTTCTATGTGACATCGTTTCATCTCTTTCTCGAATTTTTTAATCACTTCGCCGAGGTCTTTACGTTCAAGTTGCTGGCTGAATGTATTTGATCCAAGTATGCGAATCAACAATAATTTCTGCTCAACGGCGCGAGCAATAATGTCATGATAAAAATGTTCAAGCCGATCGAAGCCGTCGTAAATTTGGATGCGCGGCAGTTCTTGCACGCTCGAACGGAGCCCGTTGAGCTGAGGCGAAAGAGCTAAAAATTCATGACCCAACTCTTCAAAATGATTTTTTTGTTTTTCGATGTATTGTTCAATATCAGATATTTTTTCCATATAAAAAACCGTCACTCCCCTTTGACTTGATTGTGCGAGCAATTTTCGGTCGCAAAGATTTTTTAAGATACGATAGGCCGTTGTGCGATCAAGTTTTGCATTGCGTGCGATGATCGATGCCGGTTGTGCGCCAAGCCGAACGACGTCCAGTAAAATTTTAATTTCTTTTTCGTCGAGGCCGAGTTTCTGGAAAAATGTATTAAGTAACATTGTTGTGTAAAATAATACACACCAATTATAGTATATTTTAAGGTTATAATGCAAGTGAATAGAACTTATTGTTTACATTTGTAATCAGTATTTATATTATTTGAGCTATTCATTAACGATGTCTCTGATGAAATCGTGTAATCAGTGCAATGCTCAATTTGAAGTCACCGATCGAGATCGCGCCTTTTACGCCAAAGTCGCTCCAATAATCGGCGGGAGGTCGTATGCAATTCCCGAACCCACTCTTTGTCCCACATGCCGTCAGCGCAGGCGTTTTTCATTTCGTAATGAGCGGCATCTCTATCGTCGAAAGTGCGATGGAAGCGGCAAGGAAATTATTTCAATGTATCCTCCGGACAGCCCGTATAAAGTCTATGCGCAAGACGTTTGGTGGCAGGGCAATTGGGACGCGCTCGATTACGGACGCCCTTTTGATTTTAACCGCACGTTTTTTGAACAGTTTGCAGAGCTCACGAGAGCAGTGCCGCGTAGTGCTCTTTTGAATGTGAACAGCGCAAACAGCGATTATTGTAATTTCACCGGTGACGTGAAAAACAGTTATCTCATTTTCGGTTCAGTTTATTCGGAGGATTGTTATTACGGTTCGCCGTATTATTCGAAAAATTGCGTCGACACCCTGGTTTTGCGCGAGTGCGAGCTGTGTTACGAATGCATCGACTGCCGAAAACTTTATAATTGCATGTACTGCCAGGACTGTAATAACAGCAATGACCTTCTCTATTGTTTCGATCTTCAAGGATGTTCGGACTGTATCGGGTGCGTGGGATTACGCCAAAAAAAGTACTGCATTTTCAATGAACAGCTCACAAAAGAAGAATATGCGCGGCGGAAAAAAGAGATAGATCTTTGTAATAACGAGCATCATGTATTTTTGCAAAACGGACTTCAAAAGTTAAAGCAAAAAGTGCCCCATCGCGCCATGCTCGCGATCAACTCCGAGAATGTGAGCGGGAGTCATATTTTTCATTCGAAGAATACGTTTGAATCTTTTTTTGCGGACCGGTGTGAAGATTGCGCATACTGCGCGCAGGTGGTTGATTTGAAAGATTGTTATGACAATAATTACACCGAAGAAAATCAGTTGTGCTATGAGTATCTCGGCATGTACGGCACGGAGCGGACGCTTTTTTCACTTTTTTGCCGACACACCAATCAAGCTCTGTACTCCGATTACTGCGTCAATTGCGAGAATATTTTTGGTTGCACCAATCTGCGTGATAAAAAATATTGCATCCTGAATAAGCAATATTCCAAAGAAGAATACGAAACGCTCGTGCCAAAAATTATTGAACATATGAAGAAAGAAGGCCAATGGGGCGAGTTTTTCCCCTCGTCAATGAGCCATTTCGCATATAATGAAACGGTTGCCCAGGAATATTTTCCGCTAGAAAAAAAAGAAGCGCTCGCGCAGAAACTGCGATGGAAAGATGATGACCAAAAAGAATTTCAACCCCAAACCATTGAAGTCCCGGCGGATATTAAAAAAGTGCCCGACAGTATTTGTTATGAAATCCTCGCGTGTGAAATAACCGGACGTAATTTTCGCATTATTCCGCAGGAGCTTGAGTTTTACCGGCGCATGCACTTGCCCATTCCGCGTAGACACCCTGACCAGCGTCACCGTGAACGAATAGAAAAAAGAAATCCGCGCCGCCTCGTCCACCGTTCATGCGACAAATGCAAAGCCACCATGCTCACTTCATATTCACCGACGTCACCGGTGAATATATATTGCGAGGCGTGTTACTTGAAAGAAATATATTAACGGGATCTCGAGCCTGTCGCACGTAAAGCCCTTCGGGCAACCCCTCTAAAAAATGTAACTGTTTTGGCTATGTCCGCCCTCGTGTTGTGCGGTCCAAACGATATGCGCAAGGCTTCCGGCATGTCTACTTCGTGGCGTCCTTTTGTCAGAAGCTCGCGGTACAATTCATCGAGGCGCGTATCGGTGATATCTTGCGCCGCGATGCCGGCGCCAGGGTTACAGAAACAACTGCCTGCGCGGTAAGATATTCCTTTTTTCTTCGCGGCTTCGCTAAATGTCCTTGATGGCACGGGATTTCCCCGTGCGTCGTATACTGCAAATGCGATGGTTGCGCCGCGCGCTGTCATGTCTTGCGGGCCGAAGATCCGGACGTTCTCAATATCGCCAAGTCGCTCGAGAGCCGTGGCAGTTAGCGCATTAACATGCCTCCCGATCGCCTTCATTCCGCCGGCTTTTTGCTCAATAAAATCGAGTCCAGCCGAAACAGCCGGGATCCCCAAAAAGTTTGGAGTCCCGTCTTCAAATCCTTCATGTCCGGAATGTAAAATATGACGCGCGGTGCCATCGGCGAATCGTACCGTGCCGCCTGCATAACGTTTCCGCCGAAATTTTTCGAGCAACGTCTTTTTTATTACTAGCGCGCCGACACCCGTGGAAAAGCCAAATATTTTGTAGAAAGAAATGCAAAGCGCGTCCGGTTTTACTTTGCTTAAGTCTGGTTGTCTTTCGGCAAGATCTGCGGCGCTATCAAGTATTACCGTTACTCCAGATTCTTGTAATACGTGGACGTATTCAGCAACGGGATGAAACACACCGCTAAAATTTGATTTCGGCGGTAACACACACACGATGTTGCGCCTTGTTTGTCGTTGGACAATATCCTCGGGGCTTTCTTGGAGTCGCAGTTCACTGTCCAGTCCCCAATAATCCACCGTTGCACCGGCAGAAATTGCCAGAGGTTGCATGCCGTGCACGGAGTTATGATTGTCTTTTGATACAACAAGAGACGTATCGCGGTCCCACACCAATGACTCCGCAATAATCGCCAGCGCTCCGGATGCGTTTGGAGTAAAAATTAAGTCATATTCTGCAGGGTCGGCATTGAGGTAGGCGAGTACGTCGGCACGAGTTTTTTCGACCGCATCGGTAGATCTTTGTGAGGCCACACTGTCTGAATGTGGATTTCCGTAGAGAGCAGACGAAAGGAATTCTTCATACCCTTCGACAAGCGAAGCAGGTATCAGGGCTGAACCAGTGTTATCTACATATGTCTGGTCCTCTTCATCGAGGAGAGGATACTCATATCTTCGGAGCTCAGAAAAATTAGGTTGTTGCATTTTACTTTAATAGTTTGTGTAATACCATATTTATATAAAAAAAATAGATTAAGTCAATAGCCGCTCCAAATCCGTGATCTTTTCAAAAGGCCTTGAATTTTATTAAAGAATGTGTTTTAATTCAGGCTACCTGCGTTTAAATTTTCTTTTCTAAATGCCAAATTCTGTTATAAACGATCTGTCTTCTGTAGGTGAATTATCAGGCGGACTCCTGGAGGTAACCGGCGATGTCACCAATTTAGCTGATGCCAAGGTAGTGCTTTTTGATCCTCACTATGGTCAAAGAGTTGCTGGAGTACTTCCACAGAATACCCGGTATGAAGCATTTCTCAGGGATCATCCTGGTGTGCAAAAGGCTTTGCGTGCATACAACAACCGTGAGCGCGATGCCGGAGTACGGGAGCTGATAGAGCATATAGAAAGTGACGTGCGCGGAGTGGTCGGCGTGCATTGTAAGTTACCTATTGCGGCGGCGAATCCAAATCGCGGGCTCGCGGACGTCTCTCCGGATTCACCGGCGATTGTTTTTGGTTTTCCAGGACAGGCAGTAGAAGAATTGTCTGAAGCGCATGGTGTGGTATCAAGTGTTTCCGCAAGAATTGCACAGGGGGTCCCGCAAGGTGCAGTCGCCATGCAACTTCATTCGATGCGCCCACGTAATCTTGATCCAAATCTCGCGAAGAGCGTTAAGAATACTTTGGCTTCTTTGCGGGAAGTAGCTCGAAATACGGATGATCCGAAAATAATCGCCAGGACGATACTCGCTGGCATTAGTATGGCGGATGCCATATGGAGTGATGCCATGGAAAGGGGATCTCGGCGGCCCGGCGTTTGTGGATTTGGAAAAATTAGCGATGACGATGCGGACATATGCGACCCTGCATTGACCGATGATATCCATGCGGCACTCGACGAAGCCGATTATCAACCCGCGCACGGGAATCCGTTCGGTATTAAAACAGGGGAACTTCTCACTTATCCATGTGCAGGCTTCAATACTATTTTGAGGGTGCGCGGAATTCCGGTTGTGATGCTTGATATTTCCAAGACGCATCTTTTAGACACGACTCATGGTGAAACGGACAATGGTCCCGTTGATTCTGCAAAAATCTCTCGACTCGCAAAAGCTTTGATCCCCGTTTTGTGAAGGCATTGCGCGCTATAGTTTGAAATGCCCGCCATAAAGAGGTAGACTTGTGCACAATTATAATTTTTAATTGTTTTTTTATTATGAAACCTCTTCCTTCCTGGGCATGGGGTGTTGGGCTGGCCGCAGTGGCGGTCTTTCAATACCTCACTACAAAGAGCGCTCCGAACGTTCTTTTCTCACTCGCTATCGGAACGGCGCTCGGTTATGGAGTTACCTGGCTCGTTGCAGGCTGGTTTGGCGCGAAAGATAAACGGACGTATGAAAATATTTTTCAAATTTTGTTTGTGCCGTGGGGCATCAGCGCGCTTGGCGGGTTTCTTGCGACATACAGCACGATTATCGGTTTGGTGGCGCTTTTGCTGACCATCGTCGCCTGGTTCTGGGTTGTGATGCACGTGTTCGGTTTTGATTTTGGCAAAACATTTGGATTTTTGGTTGTCGAGATTTTAATTGCCGGAGCGGTTGGCTTTGTGTTGGTCCTGATATTTGTGGTTTTCTTTGGCTTCTCAATGGCAGGATTGATGGGTGGATTCCTGGGTGGCATGGAAGTGACCGGAGGTTTGGATTCACTGCAGGATATACAAAAACAGCTTGAATTGATTCAGCCGAGTTTGGAAGGCGCAGGGGAAGTACCCGCGGCTTTACAATAAGCGGTGCCGGTTTGAGTTGTTAAACTCACGCGCACATCAAAAGGGGCAACGGCGAACGATAATACTATCTCTTCGCATGTTGCTCCTTTACTGAGCACATGTCTATATGATAAAGTATATATGCAATCATATAATTAAACTCATATGACGAAGATCATTACCACCAGCCAGGTACAACAGAAAATTGGAGAAATCTCAGGCTCTATAACCGAAACAACTTTTATAGTAACCAATCGAGGTGCGGGAAAAATAGTCATGCTTCCTTATTTTGATGGTTGCGATGAACAAATTATCGACTACATGGAAGATTATGAAATGAAAAAAAACAAAGAGGTTTTGAAAAAACGCTATGCGATTTCAGCAAAATCCGGCAAAAGCTCCTTAAACATCTGAATGGTGACCGCTTTTATATTTACCAAATATGCAAAACGGAAGTTTACAAAATTACCGCTTGGTATCCAGAAACGGATTGTTGTAAAATTAACCGCGCTCAAGAAACACGAAGATATCTTTTCGATTTTACGCCCGCTCCACAACTTCGAACCCGCGACGCATCGCCTACGTATTGGCTCGTATCGTCTTATTCTGGAATTAAAGGCGGATAAAAAATCCGCGCCAGAATTTTTGATACTTGATATGGGTCACAGAAGAGATATTTACCGTTAAACCTGAATGTCTAGGCTGGATCTGCAAGGTTGCTTCATCCTGGAACCGACCGCGGCGAGTATTGACAAATTTATTTAATTATATAATAATCTGCCCTAACGTAATATCATGATCAAAGAAATTAATGAGCCGGAAGCGGGGGCAGTAAAAGAAGCTTTTGATGAAGGAGAGGCTTTGAGAAAGCACATGCTTGGAGCCGATGATTTGCCATCGGGTGCTATGTTAGGGATGATAGTTGCCTATCAGAAGGCCCTCGCTATGGCTACGGAAGATCCTGTGTATGCCCCGTTGTTGGCCATTGCCGGGCGTGAGCCAGGGAGTTTGCCGGCCACGGTGCAAGATCCTTCTGTAAATACTGTGGCTATGACCACCGCCGATTTGGCAGAAGGAGGTCCGGTGGAGATTTTGGCTACTCTCAAAAGCCGTTTGGCGGAGGTCGCGCTTATAGTGGAAAGAGATGAGCTGGCGCTGGATTTTTTGTGGGAAACAGTACAGCTTATATGTCAAACGCATGTTGGGAGAATCCCCGTGTCACCGGCGGTAGTGAGACTTTTGAAAGATGCTTTATTTAATGTTGGTGGAATTTTAGAGCGAGCGGGTAAATTGGATCATGCGCGGCAATGTGTCGCCGCATGCGGCGTTCTAGAAGGTAATCAGAATGATGACACCATACTGAGATTGGCCGGTTTAATTAAGCTTATTAAACTGAGGGATGGAGAAGGTGAAGGACCGGTCATAGATGTTCCCGTAGAGGCTCTTCCGCCACCTGTTCCGGAAGCCGAGTGAAAGGACCAAATCTGTGGTATAATGAGCGGATGGCAAAAACAAACATTGAGGCAGGATTGAGAAGCAAAATACGCGGACATCCGCTGATTCGACCTGCGCTAAAAAATGTCCTGCTTTCGCAGGTTTCCACTTGGGGCGAAGAAAAAATGCAGGCGTGCTTGGACTACCTGGAAGATTTGGAGATGAAAATTTCTGGCGCGTGTACGAAAGCACTGCAAGACAAAAATAAACGCGGGAAATTTTTCCATAAACTTTCTGAAATTTACGTAAAAATAAAATATGGGAGACATTGAAACCTCACATCGAAAATTTGAGAAGACAAATGAAGCGATCGATCACTTCCAGGAGCTTGTTGATTTGCACGATGCGAAGCTGGACTTGAAGTGTGAGGTGGAAGGCCACGATTATGGCATAGTTCTAATTCGGGAGCTTGAAGAACTTCAGCACGATATATTTGAAACTCGTTTCAACAGACCTTCTCGTGATGAGGAGGATAAGATGGGTGCGCTAGCCACCGACATGCTCAGTATTTTTGACGGCCTGCTCGATCCGAAGATTCTTGAGGGATTTACCGTTGCGGCAAACCAAGGCCTCGCGACGAAGTTTCTCACAACGGATTCCCTCAAGGAGCTCGAGCGCCGAGCCATGGCAGGGAAAGCCCGGTTTCTCTGCCGAGGAAGTAGGGAAGTATGAGCCGTACTTGCGTTCACTGCTTGAAGCCGCCGAGCTCGTGGAAAATTTTAAAGATGGCATTCCACGGTCGGTGATGATTTGGAAGGATGTCTTCATACAGGATCCCAATTTTGTCATTGCGATTTTTCGCAGTATGGCGCAAGAGGCGCGTAATGATGTCGAAAGCAATTTTAGCCGAGTTTCATATGCGCTTTTTGAGGCATTTGAGGTCTGGTCGCCGGAATATAAAACAGATCCCGCTCTTGTGCGCGGCGTTCTTACGTCTGGCTTAAGCATGTATGAAAAAAAAAGTTTGTATAAGGAAATTTACCTTCCGAACAAAGACAAAATCACCCCGCATAAAAATTATTTTCTTGAAATTATAGATAATCAAGGTTTGTGGGGAACAAATTTTTTGAGGAACGATTTTTTTAACGCCGGTGGAATTTACGACAAATATTTTGTAAAAGATCCGGCTGGTGTTACAAAGATGATCGTATTAAGTGGCCAAGCGGGGATGGCGGAAAGCATGTTTCGGCTTGCGATGCCTTTGTTTGAAGATGAATTCAAAAAAGACGGATGCTCGCCGAAAGTAGAAAGTTATTGGAAGGCGTATGTGGGAGTTTTTCGCAGATTTGATAAAAATGATGATGCAAAAACAGCGCGAGCATTCAAAGCACTGTGGCCGGACATTAAAGATCATCCGGAAATCATGGAGAGCCTGGGTGATTTTGTCGTGGACAATGACAAAATCAGCGAGGCGTATCTCACTGCCCGGGATGCAATCATAAAAAACCCCTATGATTTTGTGAGATTTGTAAATGAGCATGGTGACAATATGTACACTCTCAGAGAGAAAATAGTTATGGCCTGGAGTCGATTCGCTTATGATTTTGGAAAGAATGGATATACCGAAAAAATGAAAAAATCATGGGAACTCGTTATGAAAATGCCGTTTGATGGGCGTGACGTATTTGCAATGGTTTTTCCCGGATGTGAGAAATTTCCAAAACAGGCTGATACGATGATGAGTGACGTGCGGGAAAACGTCAAGAAGATCGATATCGGTGCATTTTTTAGGTTTGTATTCCCGCCGATAGAAAGCGATTTTTCACGCAATGGATATACGCCAAAAATCAAAAAATACCTCAAGGTTATGGCTGATGCGTGTGAGCGTTATGACGATTGGGATGTGCGCCAGATGATATTGATGAATCTCGCGCCTGAAATTTATTCCGGAGGATTGCAAAAAAGGCATGAGGAAGAACTGACATTTTTTTATGATCACGTACGTCATAAAAAAATCGACAGGGACAGAGAATCATATTTTGCCATGGTCAGGGCATTTTTCCGCGATGCGAAGCTTAAAGAAAAAATAAAGACAATAGTGAGCGAAACGCCGAATGATGTTGATTTGTCCGATGTGTTAGATCAATTTCATCACCGCGAAGAAATGGCCGGCTCCGCCGATTTCGCAAAAAAATATTTCTTTTTAACACCCGATCTTCCGCAACGGACGGTCGTGGAGGATAATTTCCCTATATCCACCGACCAAATTAATCTTTTTGTCGGTCGCCTCAATGCGATTACCCGCCGGACAACTGAAAAAATCGGTGAAGGTGGCGGGAATGAGCTCTTCACGCTTACTTCATATCGATTTACGGAAATGTATGGATCAAAGGCATTTCAGAGCGTTCTGCAGGATTACGTAACTGCACATCCCGGTGAGCTCACCTTTATGAATAGTTTTTCATTGGCGCATGCGGTTACGCGCCGTATTTTTCAGGAGAGAAGAGAAATGTCTGAAGAAAATATTGAGATAACGGCACGAGAAGTTTTGGAGAGCAGGGAGCATGTTGCCGGTCGGGAGATTTTTGGACCACATACGAAATTGATTGTTTTTGCACATGAAGAACCCCATTTCTCAGGCGAAAAAATTATCAATGATCTCTTTCTACATGCGGGTGGGAAGAGAGAAAATGTCCTGTGCAGTGAAAAGGGTTTGGACGTGCAAGACGGGAAAAATCTTGCCAAGGAAAGAGTTTTAGCCAGTATTCGCAATGCCAAGGCCGGACCGGTGACGCTTGTTTTTGATGGCCATGGCAGTGAGGAAAACTGGGCTTTTTCAGAAAATCATCCTGCGGAGCTGAATCGCAGTATTTATGACGATCCAAAAACGATCAACTACCGCGAACTGGGCGACGCGCTCATTGAGTCGGGCAATATTCGGGAATTTAACATCCTCGGCATGACATGTCTGGCATATAATTATCTCGAAAATCTTTTCGAATATCTTGAGGAGAAAGGTGTCAAAGAAAAGCCTTTTATAAGTATTTCTGCGGGCAACAACGCGCAGTTTTCTTATGCACAAACTCACCCGGAATCCGTTGGCAGTAAATTTCTCCAAAATGTTCAATCGATGATGGAAAAAGGAAAACCGGTGACGGTGCGAGATGTCTGGCGGGCTGAAGGGAGAGTGTGGCGCTACGAAGATCCGGCATTTTTTATCCAGGATAATAATGGAAAAGCTTTTGAAATCAGTGCAGTGCCGTCGCCAGTTGCGGTTGATGGTGAAGCACGGCCTGCATAAAGGTAAACGCCTTGCGCGGCTTCATGAAAAATTCATGAAGCCTTAGTGATGCGCCTCGCTGATATCGGACCGGTCTTTATGAATGTTTTACTTTTTATCCGGCGGAATGTTGTAGTACTGAAATAAAAATTCACCGATTTTATTAAACAATGGCGCCGCCGTGGCATCCGCCCAGATACTTTGTCGCGGTCGGTCGATTTTTATGAGAATGGCAAAGCGCGGTTCATCGATGGGTGCGAAGCCCACAAAAGAAGCGATGGTGGTACCCGGGCCGGTGAGCGGTTTACCGTGTTTATATGTTTGCGCCGTGCCGGTTTTGCCCGCCACGTAGTGTCCAGTCACCTGAGCGTTGCGCGCAACGCCGTTTTCCACCGCGTTTACCATCATGGCGGTGATTGTCTTTGATGGCGCTGACCATCTGAATCGGCGTCACGGCGATACCCTGGCCAAACGCGTAGGTGACCAGTTCGCTTTCCGCCCAATAATTTGCATCCTGCAATGTGCCTTCTTCTTCGCCGTCAAATTCAATATCCGTGCGTTCGCCAAATCCGAATTTTTGCAAATAGCGCCAAAACAGTTCACGCCCCATTTTCCGCGCAACAAAAGCCATACCGGTGTTGAGCGATTTTGCGATTACGGTATTCATGTCGGTAATGCCATAGTATGTGTCCGTTGCGTTGTGAATCTCAAACTCGTCCACTTTCAGCGCTCCGGTGTCGTTGTATGTCGTATTCGGCGTTATACCCGCGCCGTCTATGCCGATTGCCATTGCAATGACTTTCATCGTCGAGCCGGGTTCGAATATTTCTGATACTGCTTTGTTTAAAAACGCTCCCGGCCCCACATTGTTGGCGTATTTTTCATATATTATTTTTCCATTTTCCAAAGGTGTCTTAAAAAGTTGTAGTTTATAATCGGAATCACGATCGAGGTATAAATATGCCACATCTCGGTCGCCTTCTTTTTTATGAATGAGCTGTTTTTTTTCATCTTCCGTAAGATACACATCCTCGGTTTTGAGAGCAGAACCAAAATTGTTCGAATCAAAGGAGGGGTACTGCGCCATGGCGCGGACTTTCCCGGTGTCCGGTTCCATGATGATCACTTGACCGGAATCGGCGCGGCTGTCTTGCACGGCTTTCGCGAGGAGTTTTTCCACCTCCATTTGCACGGAGCGGTCGATGGTAAGCGTGATATTATCTCCATCTATGGAAGGTTGTATGACGATGTCGTCACCGACCGTGATCTGCTGGCCGGTCGCGTCCAGCTGTGTGCGAAAAACTCCTTTTTTCCCTTGAAGGCGATTTTCAAAATAACGTTCGATGCCGTACGCCCCGCCATATTGGTTTAAAAATCCCAGTACCGGAGCCGCCAATTCGCCCTCGGGATAAAAACGTTCGGATTTTTCCTGAAAACCGATGCCCTCGAATGTGTCACGCCCGGCATCCGTATCTGCTTTAGGGCGCGAGGACGCGAGCGGTGTAGTCTTTATCATTGATCTCCGGCGGCCGCACGATGATGGCTTTTTCGGTTACCACAACGCCAGGCAATTGCCGCGACTGGAGAGCTTTTCGCAGAGTTTCGTCGGGGTTTTCCACGAGTAAAATTTCTGGCCTGGTTTTCTGGCTCAATTTTTGAAGGAGATCGGCTTTATATGCTTCCAAAAGTTCATCACGGCTTCGGGGCTTTAGCTTTGCCAGCTCTTCTTCTGTGGGATTATCAGACAAGGTCCGCCGTACAAGCCGGATGCGATGCTTCTCTTCTTCAATGGTTCGCGCTTCCTCAAACAAAAGTGGCAGGAGCTTGTCTGTTACGTATGGCGGATCTTTTATTAACGTCGGGTCGGCGAATGCGGTTTCGAGCGTGGTATTTGTGGCGAGCCTGAAAACTTCGTCCGAATTGTAATCCTGGATCAATATTTCTCCGCGTCGCGCCTCAATTTCGGTATAACCAAGATGACCTTCCTTGGCCTTTGCGGCGTAGTAATCGTATTGGATAATTTGTAGCCAGAATAATTTAATAATAATGGCCAACGCAACGAGACCGGATGCTCCTGCCAACACAAATATGCGATTAAAGCCGAGTGTGCGTTTGGATTTTGACATGAGGGAGATTCTAGAGGCCGCATCATTGTAGCAATACGGGAAGCTTTTACAATTGTGTGAATGAGCCCGTTTTGTTACTATGCCTCCCGTATGCCTCAAAAAACCGTTCTCACCGACAAACTTCGATTTGTTACAAAGCATCTCGACAATACGCAATCCGTCACGGTCCTCGTTTTGGTCGGCGCCGGATCCCGTTACGAGACCAAGAAGCTCAATGGCATCTCGCATTTTCTTGAACATATGTTTTTCAAGGGCGCGGAGAAGTATAAAAATGCAAAGGAGGTGTCGGAAGCCATTGATTCCGTCGGCGGAGATTTTAATGCGTTTACCGGTAAAGAGTATGTCGGCTATTACGTCAAAGTGGCCTCACGCCATCAAGATGTGGCGCTCGATGTAATTTCCGATATGCTTCTCCATTCGCGCTTTGATACGCATGAAATAGATAAAGAGCGCGGCGTTATTATGGAAGAATACAACATGTATCAAGATACGCCGATGTATCAAGTCGGCTGGGATTTTGAAAAGTTGTTATACGGCGATCAGCCGATGGGATGGGATCAAATCGGAACTAAGGAGCTGATCCAAACGGTGACGCGGGAAAATTTTCAGGAATATCAGCGTAAACTCTATACGCCGGAAAATACGGTGGTCGCTATCGCCGGAGATGTTCAGCATTCGTCCGCCGCGAAAGCAGTTGAAAAACTTTTCCAATTTGAGATAAAAAAGAAATCCGGAGTATATGCGCCTCTTGAAAAAAATGATTCCACCGAACGCGTTCATCTCACGCATAAAAAGACAGAACAGGCCCACGTCGTCGTTGGGTTTCCTGCATATAACGAAGGTCACGCGGATCACTATATCGAGAAAGTCCTCAGCGTGATCTTGGGCGGAGGCATGAGCTCGCGCATGTTCCTCGCGGTGCGCGAAGCCAAGGGACTGGCGTACTACATTCAGACGAGTACCGATGACTACATGGATAGCGGCGTCATTTCAACCCGCGCGGGTGTGGATGTGAAGAGGATCAAAGACGCCATTTCAGCGATCGTCGAAGAATATAAAAAAATCCGCGGTGAGAGTGTGGAGGAAAAGGAGTTAACAAAGGCAAAAGAGTACATTAAAGGCAAACTCGTGTTGCGCCTGGAAGATTCCGAGGAATACGCGCACCTTATCGCGAAGCATGAACTGCTACATAATCAAATCAAGACTCCCGAAGAAATACAAAAAGCCGTTGATTCCGTCACGGTTGATGATGTGGCTCGCATTTCAGAAAATTTGTTTGATGAGAAAAAATTATACGCCGCAATTATCGGCCCGTATGAAGATAAATCGGAGTTTGCATCTCTTTTGCATTATTAATTTTTTTATATTATGGAACGCACACTTGTACTCGTAAAGCCGGATGGAATCCAGCGCGGCCTCGTGGGAGAAGTGATCGCCCGTCTGGAACAAAAAGGTTTAAAGCTCATCGGTATTAAAATGATGCGACTCGATGAAGTGGTTCTGCGTGAGCACTATGCGCATATTGCCGACAAGGATTTTTATCACGGCGTCGAAAAGTTTATGCGCAGTTCGCCCGTTGTTGCGATGTGCTGGGAAGGTCTTGAAGTTGTCGAGGCGGTTCGTTTACTGTGCGGTATAACCAAGGCCCGCAAGGCGGAAGCCGGTTCCATTCGCGGCGACTTGGCCATGAGCGTTTCGTGTAATGTCGTTCACGCGTCGGATACCGTTGAAAATGGCGATAAAGAGGTGAAAAGATTTTTTAGAGACGATGAACTCTTCACGTATCATAAGTCCGAATATGAGCACGTATACGGCGAGGATGAGAGGAAAGAGTGAACGCCGCAAATATGTGGTTGCGACAACGTCGAATCATTTTTGCGCGCCGACGGAAGTTTTTGAGATGCTCCGCGGAAAAAACAGGTATCTCAACCTCAATATCCTGTTCGCCTGAAAGCTTTAATTTCTGATTAAGGAGCTTGAGAAAAAATTATACGCCGCAATTATCGGCCCGTATGAGGGTGGGCTTTTTGAGTTACGATTATGGAGTTCGTCGCATAGGCATATCGCAAACTGCGCGCGACGATTTGCACTGTCCGAATTATTTCTGGCTTTTTTGCGATCGTCTCGTCGCTATCGATCATAAAAAAAAGAGACTTATATACATGGGTGTGGGAGACATGGTAAAAAGCGCTCGGGAAAAGTCGCGCCAAGTGGAAGAGAAGATCGCGAGGTCAAAAATAATAGTACATCACAAGATCCACGACATTGGCCCTGTTAAAACAGGTTTGTTTCGCTCAGCGCTCACGCCGAAACAATACAGGGCGAAAATACAAAAAATTAAAAACCATTTGCGCGCCGGTGAGACCTATCAGGTGAATTTTGCCCAACGCTTTACTTCGACGCTGAACGGCGATCCGTGGGCTATTTATAAAGCGGTTTCACGCCGCAACCCCTCGCCATTTCAAGCTTATTTCGAAACGGAAGATTGGGCGATTATTTCGAACTCGCCGGAAGAATTGGTGCGCGGCCGCATGGATGAAAATGGTGTTTGCCACCTCTCGACACGTCCAATCAAAGGGACCGTTCCGCGCGGAAAAACAGCCGCAAAAGATAATGAAAATATAAAACAATTGTTGCAAAGTGAAAAAGACACTGCAGAGCTCACGATGATTGTCGACCTTGAGCGTAATGATTTTGGACGGATATGCATTCCGGGAAGCGTAAAAGTAAAACGGCACCGCGCCATTGAAAAATATTCTCACGTCATACACACCGTTTCGGAAATTAATGGAATATTGCAAGAAGACCGGCGTTTTGAGGATGTGATAAAAGCGCTTTTCCCCGGCGGTTCGATAACCGGCTGTCCAAAAAGGCGAACCGTCGAAATTATCAATACCTTGGAAAAGTATAAACGCGGCGTATATTGCGGCTCCGCGGGCTACGTTTCGCTCGATGGTAACTTTGATTTCAATATTATGATCAGGACACTCTTTGCCAAAAAAAGTCCCATCGTCGGTAAAAAATATACTTTGTATCTTTACTCCGGCGGGGGTATCGTGATGGATTCAAATCCCAGTCGCGAATACGAGGAAACCATGCACAAGGCGCGAGCCTTTTTTGATGTGGTGAGCGGGATATATTGATGCCTTTGAATATCCATCATTAAGGCCTACATTAAGGGCAAGATTTATGATTTCCATCGAAAAACTCCAAAAAGAAGTTGAAGATATCAAAGCGCGCAACAAACGTGTCTCAGCCGATAAAGCTTGGGAGACGAGTGGGATGCGAAAATCCGTCATTTTTTTACTGACATATATTGTTATCGTTATCTTTTTCTTTGCGGCAAAGCTTCCTGACCCATTTGCCAATGCCGTTGTGCCTTCGGTGGCGTTTGTTCTCTCCACGCTCACCGTGCCACTTTTTAGAAAATGGTGGATCAATAAATTTTATATGCAAAGATCAGTAATTGAACAAACCAATGCGATCATTTGGCGAAAGAATAATGACCGGCTCGAATTTTTGCTCGTACAGGAACGCGACGGAATGTGGTCATTGCCGGGTGGAGCGCGAGATTCAGCAGATAAATCTCTTCCAGATGCAATGAAACGCGAACTTTTAGAGGAGTTGGGAATGAAAGAGAGAGACTTCGCTTTACAAGCAACGGATATCAAAATCTCTTTCCTTTACGACAGGCCCGGGTCGTCTCGCTACGGGAAAACCGGACTCATATACTTGTTTCTCGTACAGCCAAAAAATGACGCGACTATGGCAATAACGACCGACGTGCAAAAAATGCAGTGGTTTTCTCCGGAAGAAGCAAAAAAGATGTTTTCATTTAAACATCATAGCGAGCTTGTCGATCGTGCGGTTAAATTACTCTCAAATTTTTGATTACATGCTATGACTGCAATTTGGACTGGTATATATAGCGGTGCTATGTGCTGACAATCCACCACATTATATGAGTACAATGTTATTGACATTTGTCAAATAAATGCTAAAGTCGAGGTACGATATGAATAAAGTAATCTTCAATTACAGCCGCGCAACAACGACTACCACCACGACGTTTCGTGTGGGGTAGCTTCGCGTAGATAGAAAGATTCAATCAATTGCCCCGCACGCGTTAACTGCTTGTGGGGCTTTTTTATGTCCTTAATTTTTCATCACCATGAATGAACACAGCATCCGCCATCAATTATGTCCGAACGAGTCTTGTCCTCTTTTTCAAAAACAGCTTGAAGGCAATGTGGTTGTCCACAGTAAGAAACAGCACCGCTTTCAGTGCAAACAATGCAAGAAAACATGGGTCGGTCACCGCGGGGAAACACATTTTGGTCTCCGTCATGACAGGCAGAAGGTCGAACGTGTTCAGCTCTTACTCAAAACGGGACTAAGCATAAGGCGTATCGCTACAGAAAGTGGTCTTAGTCCAAACACTGTACAGCGCTGGAAAGTTCGTTTCAGAAATTCTCTATAACTATTTTTAACTCACTTTTTATGAAAAATTCACTATCAGACGGAAAACAATTAGGACTTCAATGGCTCGGCGAGCTTGCAGAGTTCGTTGAAAATCCATCTCCAGAAAAATTAGGTTCACTCCCAGATCTCGATCCAGATGAGAAATTTATTAAGAATTTAAAAGAGGCATCAGAAAAAGATCCTGCAGTTTTGCGTCGCATAGTTGCCATGCGCGTAAAATTAAACAATGGAGGAAAACTCAGTAATGAAGAAGCTCATGAACTCATCAATGAACTTAGATGCCGAGGGTTTTATTATGTTGATCTTAATTTATCAGGATATAAATTTGATTATTTAAAACTCGGTCATGCTCGAATCGGAGGTAGTTTTATTTGTGAAAAAATGATTGTTGACGGCGAAAATAACCAATGGGGTACGGTTATCGGGGGAAACAATAGGCAAAGGGGCGTCTTTGTTGGAGAAAATATTCAGGGGTTTATGAGAATTTCAGGAAATAACGACCAATATGGAATGCGTGTAGGTAGTGGCGGAAACGAGCAGAAGGCGATGAATGTGCAAGGCAATAACAATCAAAATACTATGTCGGTTGAAGGGCATAACAAGCAATCTGATATGCACGTTGGCGGAGACAACATGCAAGTCGGTATGCACGTTGAGGGAGACAACCGTCAAGAAAAATTCCGCGTTGCTGGCCGAAACCAGCAGCGAGATATGTATGTCGCATTTAATAATTATCAACCCGAAGCGAGAATCGGTAGAGGGAATTTTCAAAAAAACATGCGAATTCGCGGCTCAAATTTTCAAACTGGTATCGAAATAGAAGGAAAAAATGTGCAAAGTGGAATGG
>Ga0076333_109_pt2 | contig 17976 bp, 17 predicted proteins | sample RifGroA2_FD_68030 | JGI IMG/M metagenome (GOLD analysis project Ga0076333, IMG submission 68030) | Peregrinibacteria bacterium GW2011_GWA2_47_7
TATTAGTAACAATATGTCAAGCGAAGCCCTTCCCGCCGGTATGATTCTTATAGATAAACCAAAAGGCATCACTTCCTTTGATGTGATTCGCATACTCCGGAAAAAGCTTGGTATATGGAAAATCGGCCATGCGGGGACGCTCGATCCGTTGGCCACCGGGCTGATGATTCTGGCTCTTGGAACGGCTACCAAGAAACTCTCTTCGTACATTAAACTGGATAAAGAGTACTCAGCAGTGATCGAATTCGGAGCAGTCAGCGATACATACGATGTCGATGGCGTTTTGACTCCCGTGCCTTCTGCGAAACCGGCGTCACGTTCAGCGATTGAAGAAAATTTAAAATCGTTTGTCGGGGAAATTATGCAAGTTCCCCCAATTTTTTCAGCAAAAAAAATAAAAGGGAAGCCGGCCTATGCGTATGCGCGCGCCGGAGAGCCGATCAAACTTGAACCGCGCGCGGTTACGATACACTCGATCGAGGTACTGAGCTATGAATGGCCATTGCTCAGCGTACGGGTGCACTGCACTTCCGGAACGTATGTCCGCTCGCTGGCGCATGATCTTGGAGCTCGACTTCAATGCGGCGGATTTTTAAAAGAACTCCGTCGGACCAAAATAGGGAAATTTGCCGTTGAGTCGGCAGAGAGCCTGCAACTATAATAAAGTCCCCCATGTTTGAAAACGCATATTTTGCAGGTGGTTTTTCTTTTCTTTTTACCCTTGTGGGAACGCTTACTGCGCTTGCCCTTTTTCCGCGTCTTAAACTGCTTGATCATCCGGAGTTGCATGGACTTGATCGCGCGCCGATTCCTTACAGCGGCGGATTGGTGTTATTTTTTTCGTTTCTTTTTTCGACGCTTATTTTTATCGATCTCTCAAAACAAGTCGTCGCGGTTATCTTTGCGGCTCTGCTCATCGCGTTCGTGAGCTTCTTGGACGATCGTTTTTTTCTTTCGCCGTTTCTTCGTTTAGGAGCGCAATTTTTAGCCGGCGTCATTGTGGTGCTCGGGGGTATCGGCATCCGCAGTATCACCAATCCATTCGGTCAGCCCATCGTGCTCGACGCGATACGTGTGGAAATGTTCGGTGCCGAGGTATGGTTGTTGTCCGCCGCGGTCATCATCCTCTGGCTCATTCTCATGATGAATGTGATGAACTGGCTTGACGGTATCGCCGGTCTCACGAGCGGCGTAGGGGTTATCGCCTCGCTCGTGCTTTTTGTTTTGAGTGTTCAGGGATTTCATACCGTTGACCAAACGACCATCGTTATTTTCAGCATTTCACTCGCGGCGAGTTTGCTCGCTTTTTGGTTCTTTGATTTCTGGCCTCCGAAAATCCTCATGGGGGACACCGGCAGTATGCTGGTCGGCTTTTTGCTGGGTGTTTTTGCCGTTTTTTCGGGCGGAAAATTGGCAACGGTCCTTTTGATCATGGGATTTCCAGTTCTTGATGCGCTTTGGATTATCGCGCGAAGAATTTTTTCCGGCCGGTCACCGTTTCGCGGTGATTTGAAACATTTTCATCATCGCCTGCTCCGCGTGGGACTTTCGCCGCGCCGCGCCCTCATTTTTAATTATGTTTTGTGCGCTCTTTTTGGCGCCATTGCGCTTTTTATGGACTCTGCACAGCAGAAGGCGCTGGCGCTTGTTTTCCTGTTCGCCTGTATGATTGTAGCGGCCCTTTTTGTGGTCTTTCTCGAAAAGAAAAGGAGCCCATAAAAAGCTAGCGAGCACAGCGCATTTCCTGCTATCATAGGTGCCCATGGATACCGTCGAAGAGATTAAATCGCGTCTCGATATTGCCGAGCTTGTCGGGAGTTATCTGCCCCTTAAAAAAGCCGGGAAAAATTTTAAAGGTCTGTGCCCGTTTCACCAGGAGAAAACGCCGAGCTTCATCGTCAGCCCCGATAAGCAACTCGCGTATTGCTTTGGGTGTCATCGCGGCGGCGATATATTTCGTTTTGTGCAGGAAGTCGAAGGGATTGATTTTGTTTCTGCGCTAAAATTACTTGCCGAACGAGTCGGCGTTGCGGTGCCTGAAAAATTTCATGTAAAAGGTTTGCCGCCCGATACGCGTGAACGGCTGTATCAAATACATACCGTTGCTTCTGCATATTTTGAAAAACAATTATGGGAAACGAAAGGCGGTGAAAAAGTTTTGAGCTATCTCCGAAAAGAACGAAAGATCAAAGACGATACGATCAAAAATTTTCATATCGGCTACGCGCCCGATGACAAAAACGGCCTCGCTCATGAGCTCCTGCACGCCGGTTATGAACGGCAAGATATTGTCACTTCTGGCCTGTGTATTTCAACCGATACCACGTCGCGTGAAATTATCGATCGTTTTCGCGGGAGAGTTTTGTTCCCCATCACCAATCCGGCCGGCATGATTTGTGCCTTTGGCGCGCGCGCCCTTTCGCCCGAACAAGAGCCGAAATATCTCAATTCTCCGGAAACGCCGCTGTACCATAAAGAGCAAGTACTCTACGGTTTGTCGGAAGCAAAAATGTCCATTCGCCAGCAACACATGGCGGTTATTATGGAAGGATACATGGATGTGATCCAGGCGCACCAGGCGGGCATCACGAATGCCGTTGCCATGAGCGGTACGGCTCTTTCCCGAAGTCATCTACAACTTCTGCGGCGTTTCACCGACACCGTTGTCTTTTTCTTCGATAACGATCGCGCCGGCATTGAAGCTTTTAAACGTTCTCTGCCGCTCGCGCAATCGTTCGACATGAATGTGAAGGTGTTGATGGCCAAAGAGGGAAAAGATCCCGATGAATGGATTCGCAAGGATCCTTCTGCGGTGATATCCGCCCTGGAAGATGCGCCCGGTTATATGGATTTTTATTTTACGGAGATGAGAAAAAACAAGGAGCAAATAGCGAGCACAGCGAGCGAGAGGGGGAGGCTCCATTCCCGCGCAATCAGCGGGAATGGAGGGGGCGACGCGAGCCCCTATATTGATATGTCCGAGATTAAAGATGAGAAAAAATTCCTTGAAGAAGTTTTGCCGGTGATTGCGCGGGTGGTGAATGCTTTTGAGCGTGACCGGTATCTCCAAAAACTTTCGAGTCTCCTGCACGTTGCATCGGATGTTTTATATACTGAAATGAGACGTCAGGAGGGCAAGGTCTCGCCACGTTTTTCGACGGAGGAAAGCTCCCATAAAATGGAAATACCTAAAAAACCCCCATTTTCTATTGCGGAATACCTATTTGGTTTTATAATCAATAACCCCGATTATTTCGAGTCAGTAAGGCAGAAAATAGGTGAAGATGACCTGCCTTCTCCGGTAAAAGATGTTTACAAAGCCTTCAGTGATTTCTATAATTTAGGCCACGAAAACGGGGTTGACGTGGTGGAAGTAGTTTTGAGTCGACTCTCTGACACGGTAAAGGAGCGGGCAAAAATATGGTCACTGTATATCGAGGCTGAACTGTCAGGATTACCGCAGGAAGCGCTCGACCGAGAGTTTGAGGCGGTGCTCCAGAAGTTTATTCATACCGGTGTAGAAGGTCGAAAGAGAAATCTTCTCCGAGAGATGAAGGTTGCCGAGGAACAAGGAGACCGTAAGAAGGCAGAAAGTATATTCAGTCAGTATCACATATTGATTTCCGAGCCCTATGGCAAAAAAACTTAAGAAGTTTATATCACACGCGCACGACGATAAAATCCTCAAATATCCCAAAGCGGTTCAGGATCTTATAAGAAAAGGGAAAGAACAAAAATTCGTCACTCAGCAGGAGTTAATGAAGGCCATTCCAAATATTGAATCAAATGTTCTGCTTTTAGATGAACTCTACACGCTCTTCATGGATTTGGGGATTGAAGTGATGGATGTGCAAGATGCCTTGATTTGGAAGAAGGAAGAAGAAGAAGCGAAGAAAACAACCGGAACGACTGAATCAATAGGGGTTGGCAAAGCGGGCAAAAAAGTAACGGCGAAAGAAACCGCCGCCGCGGCAAAGGCTAAAAAAGCCCCGAAAACCGTTGATTTGAAAGAGATAGCCAATGACTCTATCCGCATGTATCTGTGTGAAATCGGCAAGGTGAAGCTTTTGACGGGCAAAGAAGAAATCGAACTGGCAAAAGCAATCCGGCGCGGAGATCAGAGCGCTAAACAGCGTCTCGCAGAGGCGAATTTGCGGTTGGTGGTGAGCATCGCCAAAAAATATATCGGCAGAGGCCTTTCCTTCCTCGACCTTATCCAAGAGGGGAATATCGGCTTGTTTCGCGCCGTTGAAAAATTTGATCCCAATCGCGGGTTTAAATTTTCCACGTATGCGACGTGGTGGATCAGACAAGCCATCACGCGCGCCATCGCCGATCAAGCCCGTACGATTCGCATACCGGTTCACATGGTAGAGACCATTAATAAACTCACCCATGCTCAGCGACGATTGGTTCAGGAACTTGGGCGTGAGCCGTTGATCGAAGAATTGGCGGCGGAGATGGATATGGATGTGAAGAAAGTGCGGCACATATTAAAAATATCCCAGGACATCGTTTCGCTGGAAGCGCCGGTGGGAACGGAGGAAGACAGTCGTCTCGGTGATTTTATCGAAGACAATGAATCGTTATCGCCATCGGAGCTCACCAACCGACAGCTCATCAAGGAGAACATCCACGAGATGCTCCAGTATCTTTCCCCTCGTGAAAAGAAAATTATCGAGATGCGTTTTGGTCTCACCGACGGCGTCGGTCATACGCTTGAAGAGGTCGGCCGTGAATTTCGCGTTACCCGTGAACGTATTCGGCAGATTGAGGCAAAAGTATTGCAGAAATTAAAAGAACATCCCACCAGTGTTAAAATCCGCCCTCATTAAACGGCGTCCGAGTAATTTATATTTATAATTTTTTCACTATGTCAGATAAAAAAAATCAGAATCAAACCGGCAGTGGCGCCGCCGGTGGTGACACATCCATTATCGATGATAATAAGTTAACCCTGCTGACGAAAGAAGGCCTTGAGAAGCTGAAGGAAGAGTTGAAATATCTGAAAGAAGTTAAGCGCAAGGAGGTCGCGGAGCGCATCAAAGAGGCCATTTCTTACGGTGATCTTTCTGAAAATTCCGAGTATGAGGAAGCTAAAAATGAACAAGCTTTCCTGGAAGGGCGTATTTTGGAACTTGAAGAGAAGGTCAAATTTGCAAAAATTATTTCTGATCATTCAAAAACATCAGCGCGAGTTCAGCTGGGCAGTACTATCGTTATTGTTAATACCGGGAAAAAGAATGCAGAAAAAGAGCAGTATACTATTGTTGGTTCCACCGAGGCTGACCCTCTCCAGCAGAGAATCTCCAATGAATCTCCCATCGGTCATGCATTACTCGATCGAAAAGTAGGAGATGAGGTAAAAGTGATGGTTCCCGCCGGAGTATGCCACTACAAACTCATGAAGATTACTTGAGGAACTTAGGAAACTGTCGAAGTGGGTTTTGTCTCATGATTTATTTCGCTTATCTGTTCAATAGGTTTTTTCTCAATCGAGCGGGATGATCGCGCTTTTGAGAAAAAGGTTGTAAAAATCCGCAAAAGATATGATCGTTGTAGCGGCTCGTTGTTTTCACCGTGCCCTCTTTTTTTATACAGGTGCCGTCCCATGAAGACCGCAACGGCCAGCGCGATGATTTGAGGTACTCGAATGATTCCAAAAAGAGACATCACATCATCGCCGCGGAAAAATTCTTCCACGAAACGAAAGCCGGCATAGAGAAAGACCCCGTATTCAAATATCATGCCGTCGAGATTTCCGCGTTTTTCGCGGTATAGTCGGAGCAGTAGTATCGTAATAATGACGCTGTAGAGCAGTGCATATATTTGGGTTGGATGTATCGGCACGGCGTACTTTACAATAGGGCTTTCAAAGGTTACTCCCCATGGCAGAGAAGTCGCTCTGCCGTAATTAACACCGTCGAGAAAGGTACCGACAGTGCCGATAATGAATGAGCCCGACAGTGAAAGTGCAAAGAGATCGAGCCATTTCTGAAACGGGACGCCGTGTTTTTTGGTTATTGAATAGAGCGCCCACAAAAACCCCGCAACCGCACCCCAAAAAGACATGCCTTTGTCCCAGATCCGAAAGAGATCAAATACAACGCCGAAGTCCATTGCATAAAAAAATAACGGGATGTGGGTGATGACAAAGACGGCGCGCGACACCACCAGCGTACTCAATAATATTTTAAAACCAGACCCGGCAATGATGTCTATGTTCAGTCTGTTTTTATGAGCAAGTCGGCCAAACAGCAGACTTCCCGCCACAAAGGCGAGCGAAATAAAAAGCCAGAGAGAGCTTATCGTGATTGGCCCGAGTTCAAGGAGGATGGGGTACATATTTAATTAAAAAATGATAGCGAGCCCTTACAGGACATTCGGCCGCGAAGGCCGGACGCGAGCCCCTAGAATAAAATAGCGAGCACGGCGAGCGAGAGGGGGGGGCTCCAGTCCCGCGCAATCAGCGGGACTGGAGGGGGCGACGCGAGCCCCTAGCCGATAATCGCCGTCGGTATCAAGGCAAGGGTTGCGGTAAAACTGTTCGGGAAGAACAACTGTTTTATCTGAGCCGTACTGTGTGCAATGAAGAAGAAAATTATGGTTGCTGAAAAAAGCGGCGAATGATAGACCGCCAGACTTTTTGGAAGATTTTGAATGTTCCATGCCTTCATAGTGAGTACGAAAGAGGCGGAGTAATATATCACATAAAAAGCCAAAAGCCAGCCGCTCAGGATGACTATTTTTTCGAGGAACGTGTACGCCGATCCATTTGCATGTTTCAATGTGTATATCATGTCATTCAATTGCTCCCGAATTTTACTACGTTCCCGTAAAAGAGACTGTATATGTTCCACCGCCTCTTGGCGGAATGCGGAATTTTTAGGATGAAGCCAAATTTTTACATATGACCAAAGGTGACCTTTAACGGTTTTTAACTCTTTCCGGAGTTTTTGAACATCGGGGTGGTCCGCGAATGTCAATGACAGTATGAAGTGCGCTATGCCGCCGAGAAATGGTCTATCTTTCCATTGGATAAGAATTTCGTTGATATCAATCTCTTTTTTCAGTCCATGTTGTTCAAGATCGTGCAAAAGCTCTTTAGTCTCGACGGTGATGTCGGTGCGTTCTCGAACCGTATCTTCTTCTTTTTCAAAGATTTCATGTTCTTGTATATAGGTAAGCATTTTGGAGCACGTAGCCCGCACGTGCTCAACATTGGTGCTGTCTTTTATGCGTGCAAGCTGATCAATATAACTTTTAATTTTATTCTTTTCATCAGTCTTCAAAAGCGCGCCATATTTTTCCAAGAATAATTGGATTTTTTGAACGGTATCATTCACGGTAAGCGCGAGCTCCTGGCGATCGCTCCCCGTTGCAGAGCCGGTCGAGCTGGGTTCCGCTCCGTGTTTATTTTTCTTCTTCAAGTCCTCGTACGCCCCTTGCAGGCTTGCCAGGTCTTCATCGCCAAGAGACGTAATCGTGAGGTGAAACTCATCCATGAGCCGGCGGAAGCCCGCCAAAGGCGATTCGGCCGTAATTGTTCCACGAACTTTTTTATTGTTACGGTCGATGCCTTCGAAGTTGAGACTATTTCCGGAGGATCCGGTCTCAGGCGTAGCCGGCACGACGGTAGCATCATCCAGTACGGCCAGACTCATAACGGCAAAACCGAGCTCATTGAGCCTCTTTCGGGCGGTTATCTCATCGGGTGCTTCAATGGTGCCACTCAATTCTTTTTTGTCTTGATTAACGACGGTGTAGTGAAATGTGTGCATAGCATGGGGAGATTCATGTCATAGCCGCTTTTATAAATCCATCAAAAAGTGGATGAGGCTTGTGCGGCCGGGAGAGAAATTCCGGATGAAACTGTGACCCAAGCATAAAAGGGTGATTTTCAATCTCAGCAATTTCCACCAAGTTAGCCTTTTTATACACTCCACTCACCACATACCCTTTCCCTTCGATTTTTTCGAGAAGCGTGTTGTTTATTTCATAGCGGTGTCGATGGCGCTCCATAATTTCGCTTTTGCCGTAGAGGCGCGCCGTGAGCGTGCCTTTTTTAATAACGCATGGATAAAGTCCGAGCCGCAATGTTGCCCCCTTTTCTTTATTTTTATGTTGCCCGGGCAAGAAGTGGATGATGTATTTGCTCTCGGGGAGGTTGCTATCTTCATCAAATTCTTCAGAAGTGATGAGCGGATCTTTGAGTATAAAGCGTGCAAATTCAATAGTCATTATTTGCATGCCCAAACATAAACCAAGATAGGGGATCTTGTTTTCCCGCGCATACCGTGCCGCCATGATTTTCCCCTCGATTCCCCGTGTTCCAAAGCCGCCGGGCACGACAATACCCTTTACGCTCTGGAGATTTTCCCAAGCAGTTGGGTCATTTTTTTCCAGATGTTCGGAATCGATCCAGTGCAGTTTCAAAAGGCGATTGCTGTGGTAGCAGGCGATTTTCAGCGACTCGATAACGCTTAAATAAGCATCGTCGAGGCCGGTGTACTTCCCCACCAGCGCGATGGAAAGTTCCTGCTTGGCATTTTTAATTTTTTCTCCGATTTTTTTCCATTCATCAAGTTTTGGAATAGATTTTTTTAAGTTTAATTTAATTGCAATACGCTTGGTGAGATTGTGTTGCTGAAGCAGTAAAGGGACTTCGTATATCGACTTTGCCGTTATGGAAGGGATAACGTCTTCCTCCTGTACATCGCAAAAGAGCGCGATTTTATCGAGGAGAGATTTATGCATTTGGTGATCGGCGCGCGGAATGATAATGTCCGGTTGGATGCCGATTGAGCGAAGCTCTCGAACAGATGCCTGAGTCGGTTTTGTCTTTAATTCCTTACTCCCTTGAAGGTAGGGAAGCAGGGTGAGATGTACAAAAAGAGTGTTATGGTGACCCAATTCCCAGCGCATTTGCCGTATTGCTTCAAGAAATGGCAGTCCCTCTATGTCTCCCACGGTTCCTCCTATTTCAACGAGCACAATATCGGCGCCGGTTTTTTTACCAGCATCCTTTATTCTGTGTTTTATCGCGTTGGTTATGTGGGGAATAATTTGTATTGTGCCGCCAAGAAAATCGCCACGCCGCTCTTGTTCAATAATCGCACTGTATATTTTACCAGTCGTGATGCTCGACAATTTTGAAAGATTTACTCCGGTGAAACGTTCGTAATGGCCAAGATCAAGATCCGTTTCGGCACCGTCATCGGTGACGAAAACTTCACCATGCTGAAAAGGACTCATGGTACCCGGATCCACGTTTAAATAGGGATCCATTTTCATGGTGAAGATCTTGTAGCCGCATGCCTTCATCAAAGCTCCGATCGACGCCGTCGCGATGCCTTTTCCCAAGGAAGAGCACACACCGCCGGTGACGAAGATGTATTTTGTAGTAGGCACAATCAATAATTACACGATGCTCGATGGGTGGTCAAGTAAATCGAGATTGTCTCGCCTAAGGGCGAGATGCCGAAATAAGAAATGAAGGCTAGCCTTTTTTAAAGCCAAAGCCCGACTTTTTTTCTTACATCGTCCATTGTTGCCGTCGCCACCGCTCGAGCCTTCCGCGTGCCCTCGCGGAGTACGGCCTCCACGTGGTCAAGATTTTTTTCAAGTGCACGGCGTGCGGTACGCGCTTTTGCAAAATGATCGAGCAACGTCTCGAAAAGCTTTTTCTTAATCTCCGCGTAGCCCACGCCGCCCGCCTTGAGTTTTTCGGCCAGATCCCGCGCCTCTCGATCGTGCGCAAAAAACGCATATAAATTGTATGGCAACACCTCTGTGGGATTTTTTGGCTCATCGACGCCCTTGGAATCCGTTTTAATCGAGAAAACTTGTTCTTTCAAGCGCGCTTCATCCGCAAAAATCTCGATGACATTTCCGTAGCTTTTACTCATTTTTTGACCGTCAGTGCCGGGCACCACGGCAACATCTTCCTTAATGTCCGGCGCGGGCAATTTGAACGTTTCGCCGAAGGTATTATTAAAATTTTCGGCGATGTCGCGAGCCATTTCGACGTGCTGTTTTTGGTCTTTTCCGACAGGGACCATATCCGGTTTATATATTAAAATATCTACCGCCATGAGAACGGGATAGTTGAAGAGGCCCACGGTGATCTCTTTTTTCTTTTTTGCCCGCGCGTCTTTCCAAGCATGAGCCCGCTCGAGCAAGCCCATCGATGTGATGCAGTCAAAAATCCACGTCAATTCGGTCAGCTCCGGAATACTGCTTTGGACAAAGAACGCTGTTTCGGTCGTATCGAGGCCGAGCGCGAGATAGTCAAGGACAAGCTCCCGAGTGAGGTTGTGCAGAGTAGCTCCGTCTCTCACGGTGGTGAGGGCGTGATAATTTGCGACAAAATAAAAACATTCGTGCTCCGCGTCATGCGAAAGCTCGACGTGCCGGCGCATGGCACCCAAGTAGTTTCCGTTATGTGGATTCCCGGACGGTTGCATGCCGGAGAGCACACGTTTCATACAGAAAAAATACCGCATGAGGGACGAAATGACAAAAGAAAGTTTTTCTCCCCCGTATTAAGATGGATCCACATCCACTTTCCAGTCTGCCGATAGCGGCCCAATCGCTTTCAATAGCTCCAGCGGTTTTTTCCCCTTGATGAATATTTCCCAGTGATAGGTGCCGTGCAAGCGCAAAATGATGCCGGGCGTAGCGTGTATGGCCGTGTCAGAGTGACCGTCTCTTTGAGCAATTTCGATTAATATTTTTTCCATTTTCAACGCCTCGTTTTTACATTTTGTTTCATCTTTATCGGCGTAGTGCATTTTAATAATTTTTGAAAAAGGAGGATAACTGAGCGATTCTCTGATTTTAATTTCTTTGTTAAAAAATGTTTCATAATCGTGATCTGCGGCCGCTTGTATGGCGTAATGGTCGGGCGAATACGTTTGGATGATGACTTCTCCCTGCTCCATGCCTCTGCCGGCTCTGCCGGAAACCTGCGTGAGGAGCTGAAATGTCCGTTCACTGGCGCGGAAGTCGGGAAAGTGCAGGGAGGTGTCCGCCAGTATGACGCCGACGAGGTGTACGTTTGGTATATCCAGCCCCTTTCCAATTATTTGGGTTCCGATAAGAATATCCGCAGTATGATTTTTAAATGCATCGTATATTTTTCTAAATCCGTGTTTTTTTGAAGTTGTATCACGATCCGCGCGCACTATTCTGGCATGTCCGAAGAGTTTCGCAATTTCTTCTTCTACTCTTTGTGTCCCGACGCCGTAGTGGCGTATGCGGGCGCTTTTGCAGTTGGGACATGTGGTCGGAGTTTCTGCTAAAAGGCCGCAATGATGGCATACGAGGTGCGTGCGCATTGCGTATTGGCTCTCAATGGCGCTGAGTTTGTGTAGGACCATGGCGATGCGACACTGCTCACAATGCACCACGAAACCACAATCTCTACAGAGCGTCGCCGAAGCAATTCCGCGCCGGTTGATAAAGAGTATTGCCTGTTTTTTCATGGCAAGCGTCTCGGCCAGTTTTTCACGGAGCAAAACGCTGATCATACTAAAATTTCCCTGGTGTATTTCATCGCGAAGGTCGACGATCGTGGTCTTGGGCATGCCGCGGCGCTCGTGACCGATGCGGTCGGGTATGGAGAGCAGTGTGTGTGGAGGTTGCGTATGATATGTTTCTACATTTGGCGTGGCGCTTCCCAGGACCACGGTGCAACCGGTGAGTTCGCTGATTTTTTCAACGACCGTGCGCGCGTGATATCGTGGAGACTGTTCGCTTTGTTTGTAGGTCCACTCGTGTTCTTCATCAACCACGATGAGTCCAAGGTCTTGAAATGGAGCAAAAATCGCGCTCCTCGAACCGATGACAATCGAGGACTCTCCGAGATACACGCGGAGCCACTCGCGATTTCGTTCACCCTCGCTTAATTTGCTGTGAATAACACTGATGGGTTGATTGAAATGTCTTTGAAAATAATCGATTATCTGAGGAGTCAGAGCAATTTCGGGCACGAGTATGAGCACTTGCTTGCCGCTTTCAATCTGCGCCTGCGCCAGACGGAGGTAAATTTCAGTTTTTCCGGAGCCCGTGACGCCGTGCAGAAGAAAGCGTTTGCCGGAATTTTTTAGTATCGTGCCGATGATATTTTTTTGATCGGCGGTTAATATTTTTGTGTGCGAAAGATGTTCTGTGTTTGGGCTCAAAGAGGCTTCCTCATCCTTCGTATTCTTCCGTTTCAGCACCTTTTTCCCCATCCACATCTTTTGAGGAATAAAGAGAGGAATAATTTTAGAGAGCGGGCAAAGGTAGTAGTCTGCGAGCCAGCGCGCAAGGGTGATCTGCCAGGTTTTTAGCAGGGGATTATCGAAAATAAGGTCGAGTGTTTCGCGTGTTTTGTATGTCGGCTTTTGCGTTACCGTTTCAATGATAATGCCTGCGGCCGTCCCGCTTCGAAAAGGAACCCACACGGCGTGGCCGGCAGAGAGAGGTTTTTGCAGTTTATATGTCAGCGTATCGAGATTTCCCGGGAGTTTTCTGTTGATGACGATTTCGGCGTAGAGCATAAAAAGGCCTCATAAGACGGTGCCAAGTAGCCTGTATTCTACACCTTCTTCGTTGGTGCCCAAAAGTATTTCGGCGCCGCTTTTGTAGTTTTTTATCAGAAGTCTGCCATCCTGTTCCGTGACGACGTGTTTTCCGTCATTTAAAAATGCAAATATGGTTTCTTTCTCGGTAATTTTATTTCTATATTCTTTGCCGTCAAAATTCAATATATGGAAACCAGTGTTGTCTTTATAGAGCATTTTGCCTCCGGCGCATGAAAGAAATATCGCCGTTGGTTTCTGTTCCAACTTTTCAAAAAATACCGTGCCCGTGTCCGCTGAAAGATTTATTTTTTTAAACTGGAATGGAGGGATCGCGCTGTCTGTTTCAGGGTCTAATGTCCGGTGCAGTGCAATCGCATAATCTTGTGAGGGACACAGGTGCAGGGTGTTTTCCAAAGAACCGCCGGATGCTTTGAGCGCATAGGCACGCTTTGAATCGGTGTTAATTCTATAGATATGGCTTTTCCCATTGGTGACTGCATAGAGAATGTTCGGTTGTGATGACCACCCCATGACCTCCGGTGTTTCGGCGCGTGATAACGAGATGAAGACGGGAGTTTTACCTTTATTATTTCCAGGCTCTGTAATGACTACCAATCCTGTTTCCGTGTATGCTATTTTTTCGCTTTCCGGAAGTCGTATGAAATTTTTCAGCGGCACCCGTGCATCTTTCAAAAAGAGATACTCCTCCGTCAGATTTTCTCCGGTGGGTGACAAAACGGCAAAGTCGTCCTTTCCAACACCTGAAAGGTAAATGTTGTTATCTTTGGTGATGTGGCCGGTTGGTATCAGGAAACGCTTTGATTTTACCCGTTTGAGGGGATCGTCGATGAACTGATATATAAGGTTGCGTTCTCCGGAAGTATCCATGGCGAAGCCGGAAATTTTTTGTGTGTTGTAGCCATTGGGTCTTTTTTCAATAACTTCGCGTTTCTCAAAAATAACCAGTTCCTCTTGAAGCGTGGTTTTTGTATCGGCATTTGTTCCTGTGGAAGTACCATCGGTCGTTCGCGAACTGATGAATAAAAACATTAAAAGTGCTCCCACGGACATTGAAGCCAGGGTGGTGAGTATGAGCCGTAGAGAGACGGTTTCCCGTATTTTTCTAAAAAAATGCATAGGTGAGTCAATGTACCTTGTTTTTGAGTTGCGTCAAATATCTCAGATAGCGGGCTTGACAGAATACGTAATAGCTGATACAATGCGGGCCTCTTTAATAATTAACTAACTAATTTTTTATATGGGAACACTTGAAAAAGCTCTTGGTGCCGCCGCATTGGCATCTGTTACCGCCGCGGCTCCGGCGTGTTGCGAATATTCTGATGAAACCGTAACTGCGAAAGCTACAGAGACACAGGAGTCTTTGATGGTCGCATGTGCCAGAGATATGAATGAGGCACGGAATTTGATGGATGGGCATGGTCTCCAGACGAACCCGGAACTCGCTCAAGAACTCACGCACGCTTTTAACCAGGTTCATTGTGACTGCCTTGAATACGATGATTTGCCTACTGATATTGTCTTCAATATCAGAGCATTGAAGCAGGAGTTGGAGACAAGAATCGACCAACTCGATCCCTGCCTTGCGCTTCGCGGGGCCGATGTGTCTAAAATTGCCGGTATTGAAAGAGCATCGAATGTCACTGCCGCTGATTGTGGGATCACAGTATTTACTGTACCACTTCATCCTATTGGTGAGGACTCGGAGGAGGCTGAGGCCATCCGCCGTAGTCATATGCCCAAATAATGGAAGGAGAGGGTATTACAGTGCGCGACAGAGAACGTTTACCTGCTATCGATCAAGCAAGAATTACATGGTTGCTCCAGGAAGAAAAAACGCCGATGGGGAATTGATTCAAGCGTTTACAGCACATTTAAAGGCCGCGGCTGGTTTCAAATGATTTGAGCTACGAGATAGTGCGTGGAATCTATGTTAAATACCGAAGGCTTCGAGCTCCGCGAGAAGCCTAAGGAATAAAAGCTTTGTGAACTGGGTCTCGTGGGCCGAGCTAAGGCGAGGTGTCGTCACGAAGCGCGTGCGACCCCTCGTTTCACAAAGCAACAAGTGTCCTCCACTCCATTGCCGCTCCTGAAACTCGTGGCAATTCCGTTACGGAGCGCAAAACTCGCATCTCAATGGTGCCGCCAGAGGGATTCGAACCCCCAACCCCTGGTTCCGAAGACCAGTGCTCTATCCAATTGAGCTATGACGGCATGAAAAAAAGAACCCAAGCAACAAAAGTATTTTATCACACATTGATCTCAGTGCTTCTTCTGGGCGTACGCAACCTTGCCATCGATCACCACCTGGCGGGTATTTTCGGCATTTTCAGAGGCCGCCCATAGCTTTCCGATCGCCGTGTCGGTATCGGTGAGATCAGCGTCAGTTTCAAAAGGTCCGCCAATCCGCCTCACCACGAAAGTTGCGTTCCATCCTTTGTCCAGACAACCAATATTGGAGAGTCGCATCGCCTGCGCGCCACCGATATTTTGCATCATGAAAACATCTCTTCGTGAGGGCTTACTGCCGGGCGGCTGGTGGTCAAACACCTCCGCGGCTTCTGCACCGATTGAATCTTTGTCGCCCGCGCCGCGGTCCGTGCCGATGACCACGGGAATGCCGTGCCGTCTGAATTCGGCCAAGGGAAAAGGTACGTATCTTTCATCTCCGACCCAATTACTGCTCAATTTTCTATTTGAAGTTGGGCACGTTACCACACTCACATTTCCGCCCTGTCTTCGGACGTCAGCCATTTGTTGCATTGCATGCTTCTGTGTATGAATACAATGCGCCAGAGTAGTGTGTCGACCGGGTGCGATGAGCCCTTGTTGTACCAGAATATCGGTGATCGATTCCCGACCGGGAAACAGTCTCAAGGTTTGTGCTATTTCACCATTGGGATGCGCGTCTTCATCAACGTGCGTGGTTATGCCCTGGATCGTTCCATCTCCGTCCATCTTTTTAGCCACCCGCTCCAGCAGACCATCGGTGCATGAGAGCGGGAATCGGGGAAACGCCCAGTGTTGCATTTTAGGCTCCCCCGACAATATTTTTCCAACTTCATCGATCTGTTCCATAGCGGCATCTGAACCAACTACTAATCGCTCATCAAAATTACGGTCCATTAAAACAACGCCGGTGTTCATGTAGATGCCGAGTTCATGAGCGGCTCGTATTGCTTCCCGCGTAGCAGAGACGGAGCTCGTGGTGTATGCAACTGCGCCAACGACACCGCGCTTGAGGCTCGCCTCCAGGCGTTCTATCGCCATCGCGTATGCCGTTCGCGAATCGCTTGCGGCCGCAAATTCATTCTCGGCGATGCGAGGCAACCATCGTTCCACCAAAGGCCCGGGCAAGTTTTTGCCCTGAAAAAGATGTACGTGATTATCGATGTCACCCGGTGTCATTACTTCGTCTGCGGCAAGGCGTGTAACATGTCGAAGCAAGCCTGCTTTGATTGCATCATAGGGTCCGCAATAGGTAATAGTGCCGATACCCTCTGCGGCACTTTGTTCGTCGTCGTATATTAAAAGTCCGTCATCGAACTGAGTTACTTCAAAACCGCTTTCACCGGTAGGTTGTGGCGTAATGATGCGTCCGCGAAGAGCTTGGAGTGACATAGGAAATTGATTCTACTATAAGAAATAGCGAACGCGCAATTATAAAAACAGCGAGTCCCTATGAAAACAAAATCAATTTCACTGCCGAAACGCAAACAACGACGATAAAGACCGCTTTTGCCCAGGCGGCTCCCTTTGAAATTGCCATACGGGCACCCAGGGAACTGCCGATCAATGTTGAGACAAAAAGTACCGCTCCGATGTCAAACCGCACCATGTCATGGGCGATAAATACGCCGAGGGTAAACAAAGCTCCAATGGTGAGGGGAATTTTGTTTGTAGCGGCCGCTTGGATTATGGAGAAGCCGAAGAAAGCCATGTAGGTGTAGAAAAATATCGGTGCACTGCCAGCGCCGAAAAATCCCGACCAGATGCTTAAGAAGAAAAAAATAATGAAGCCGATTATTTTTAAAAATGTGCTCCGTTCACGGCGATACAAACCGAAATCTTTCTTCATGATGGTGAGCGGAAGCGAAAACAGAATGAGGTAACCGACCGAATCGGTCAGCAGTTGTTTATCAAATTTGATCAATATTTGCGTGCCAATATAGGCTCCAATGACGCCAATGACGGCCAGAGGTGCAACATAGAGCCAGATAATTTGTTTTGCTTTTGCATATTGTGATGCGCCGCCGATGCCCAAACCGATTCCGGCGAATCTGCACGTGGCGAGGGCAACATCCACCGGAAGCCCCGCAAAAAGCAGGATCGGCAGGATGATAAGTCCGCCACCGCCAGAAATTGAACCGATAAAGGCGCCAAAAAGTCCGCCGATAAAAACTTCAGTAAAAAGAAGTATATCCATCACGTCCATTGTAACAGGTTTGTGCGCCCACCTACATTTGCAATTTCTGCCGTAAAATCGTACTTTTCGGGCGATGGATATCTCCGAAATTTTCTACAGCATTCAGGGAGAAGGAAAGTACGTTGGGACGCCGGCTACCTTTGTCAGGCTGGGAGGCTGTAATTTAAGTTGTCGGTGGTGCGATACAAAGTACACGTGGCATCCGGATTATGCGGATTATGGACAGTGGCCGATGACAAAAATCGTTGAAGAAATTAAAAAGCATCCGGCGCGTCGTCTTGTCATCACGGGCGGAGAGCCGATGTTACAGCAAAAAGGCATCGAAGAAATACGGACTCATTTCCCGTCGTATTTTTTTGAAGTTGAGACCAATGGTTCTATTCCACTCGCGATGAAGGTCGACACCGTGGATCATTTCACCATATCTCCAAAACTTTCCAATTCCGGCAATCGTAGCTATGACTTACAGCTGAATGTTGAAAATGCCGTCTATAAAGGACGAAGTAGTACATAAATATATAGGGGCGAAAAATTTACTAATAACCAATACTTTCTCCAAGATAAAAAAATCTTCCGTTTCCCTTAGATGCTAGTTTTTCGCTATAGGTAAAATCTTTTGGAGGATTACCTGCAAATGCAACAATGCCAAACCCTCTTTTATACTCCGTCATCCTTTCATCAGAAAACGGTTTAACGGTTTTATTGAAATGAATAAATCCAGCGAAGTCATCTGGTATTAATGCATCAACTGATGTTCACTGGGGATGGGCTGGAGTGCATACAAGTGGATTATATCATAGATTTTATGCAGTAGATATGACTGGTAATGGTGTTAATTCTTTTTTTTGGAAAGAGCAATCTATCTCAGTTGTTCCAGGTGCTACATATGTCTTTAAAGGTTATTTTAAAAATGCAAATCCTGGAGCTTATTCTTCAGGTTATAATCTTCCAGTATTTGGAATA
>Ga0076333_112_pt1 | contig 15712 bp, 15 predicted proteins | sample RifGroA2_FD_68030 | JGI IMG/M metagenome (GOLD analysis project Ga0076333, IMG submission 68030) | Peregrinibacteria bacterium GW2011_GWA2_47_7
CCTCGCATACTATCGAAAACAATTCACGGTTTTACTGCCGACCGAAGATACGTATGCGCTCAAAGAGATGGTGCAAACTGCGGCGCTTCAGCTGGCGGAAACCGATGTCGAGCGCAGTGAATTGAAAATCGCCTCTGCGGGAGAAAAATTACACGAAGCCGAGGAACTGAGTGAACAAGGCGAGGTCGCGCTTGCCTCAGAGCAACTGCAGGCGTACTCCCAAGCCGTTGAAGAAGTAGTGACGGCGGTGAAAGAATTGTCATCGGAAGATAAGGTCGAGGTGGTGGCCGAGTTGCTGGATCAGCGCAGTGAGGATTTCAATACATTGAAGGCGATTTCTGCAGTGCACAACACTCCCGCTGTCACTGATGTTGAGACAACAACTGTGCCGGTGGCGGGTTCGTCAGTAGCCGAGGAAGCCTTTGTCGCAACAGAAATTTCTGGTGTTTCCGCTCCTTTGACAGAGTCGCCTTTACCCGAAACGGGCGATACCGCTTTCGAGAAATTAAAACAGGACGCCAAGGGCAAGCTTCTCCTAAAAACGGTGTTGGAGACCGTTGCGCAAGAGTCGACGAAAGAGGTTGGAAAGGCTGTGCTGGAGGTCGAAAACAACAGTGATTTTGAAGATAAAGGAGCGATGAAGGAAAAAATAGAGGACCTTGCCGAACAAGAGTCGCTCGACATTACATTGCAGGGTAATGCGGTAACCGTGGAGGATCCCTTCGAAGGCGTTACGGTAATCCGTATTGATGCGGCCAAAGGAAAAAAACGTTAAGGAACAGCTGAAAATCGTGTATTGCTTTGTTGGCTACGTCATTTTCTCCTTCAACGCACAATAGTGCGCCTCAGTCGAAAATGCCTTGCCGCCTCGCACTACAACGATTTTGAGCAGTTCCAACTACACCGTCAAAAGGTGCAGTAGTTCCAGAATCACCCCGAGTGCGGCCATAAAACCGCCAATTATCCAAAAACGCATCACGACCTTGCTCTCGGGCCAACCGACCGCTTCAAAGTGGTGGTGCAGGGGGGCAATCTCAAATACTTTTTTGCCACGGAATTTTTTTGAGGTGATTTGAATGATTATCGACAGTGTTTCAACCACAAAAATAAAACCGATGAAAGGCAAAATGAGCATGGTATCGGTCATCATCGCGATAACCCCCATGGTGGCGCCGAGCGCCAAAGAGCCCGTGTCTCCCATATAAAATAAGGCGGGAGGCACATTGAACCACAGGAATGCCAGTGTTGCTCCAACGATGAGGGCGCAAAACGCCGCGAGGATTAAGAGACCCTGAAGATAGGCGATAATTCCGAGTGAAAGAAATGCGATTACGATGAGTCCGCCGGAAAGGCCATCCAGACCGTCGGTGAAATTGACCGCATTGGCGGAAGCGACGATGATGAAGGCAAAAAGCAGAATGTACCAGCCGCCCAGGAAAAAATCGCCCAAGCCCGGCACGGTGATAAGGTCGTAGCCGAGTTTGTAGTGGAACCATAATCCGCCGACAACTCCAAAAAGCGTGAGCCAGAGAAATTTTGTTTTAACACGGATTCCTTTTCTGATGCCTTTGATATTCAAATAATCATCGGCAAGCCCCAAAATCGCCGTCACGGCGAGCGTAAAGACCGGCAGGAATGTTTCATTGCGATTAAAGAGCGAAAATGAAGTTATATTAAAATGTTCGGACAGCGGCGAGAAAAAAACAAAGAGCAATACGGACATCCAAATCAAAATGCCGCCCATGGTCGGGGTGCCCTCTTTTTTGAGATGCAATTTTCTAAAAATCGGGGCTGATTTTCCATCGATGCCGGCTGAACGTATGTGTTTCACAAAATTATTTTTTATCAGCCATGCGTGAAAAGGTTTTGTAAAAAGAAAGACCAAGAGAAATGTTCCCAGCGCCGAACCAAAAAGGAGGAAAAAATGTCGGAACGCAGTCGCAATATCGATGTTCAAGGTAAACATGGCGGATTATGTAAGAGGACTTATTGCAGTGATGGTGGGGGCCGGAGCTAAGGCGACGTGCCATCACGCCTCCATTTTCTATGAATCGGCGTGCCGCCCTTAAGCGGCACGAGCGGATGGGGCCATCGATAGGCTTGTACGGTCCATTCGAAGATCACTTTCGTTTCCTGGAAACGGTCGGGACTGTTGAGTATGACTGTTAAAATCTCATGGCCGAAATCATCTTCAATCAGACCCACAAAAGAAGGTCCTGCGCCCGGAGTGGTGCCCGTTTTCATACCTTTGACGCGATAGGCAGTATTATTAAGAAGCTCATTGGTGGTTTCGAGCTTGTGGGCGATTTTCCCGTTATGCGAACGGATTGTTTTTTCAGATGTCGCCACGGTTTTTTTTATGAAATCGTATGTCAGTGCACTACGGGCAAGTTGCATGATGTCGTACGCCGTTGAGACATTATTAAATGAATCAAAGCCGGTGCTGTTGCCAAAATGTGTTTGTGAAAGGCCGATTTCTTCAGCTTTTTTATTCATTTTATCTACGAATAAAACTTCCGAACCGGCGTCAAAAGTTGCAAGCGCAACGGCGGCATCATTGCCGGACGGGATGAGTGCGGCCTCGAGTAAGTCTGCCACGGTCAGTTGTTCATTTTTATAAAGCCATACTTTGGAACCGGCAATCTGGTTTGGGTCCAAGGAAATGGTCACGATTTCGTCGAGTCCGTGATTGTCCAGGATAACCATCGCGGTCATGAGTTTCGTAATGGAACCCATGTTGCGAGGTTCATGGATATTTTTTTCATAGAGGATAGTTTCGGAACCAATGTCAAAGGCAAGCGCAGATGAAGCATGTATAACGGGGGCGATATATGTGGGATTTTTTACGGGTTTTAAAGTGGCTGAATCGAGTGAAAATGCCGGTTTTTCCGTTTCTATGGTCAGGATTGATCCTTGAAAATCTGCGGCTGAAGTTCCGATGGTACTGAAGAATAGGGTGAGAAAAAACTGTTGCAACATGAGATAATTTTAGTTTGTGGGGGGTGACGCGGGAGGCGTGCCACTTGCCGATGGGGCCGACTCTTCCGGCGGTTTTGCTGGACTTTCCGTGATTAGTGGAACGATATTACGGAAAATATCGAGCGTGTTGAATGTGGTAAGGTAGTCGCTTCCCAATTCGATGATTACTTCCGCATCGCTTTTATACTCGTCTTCAAGATATTCAGCCGGTATTTCGGCGCTCGTTTCTGCGGGGATCAGCGTTTGCAATATGGAAAGCACATCAGGAGGGTTTTCTTTATTTTTATAATAAAAAACCGTTTTTTCTCGTGATTTATCGCGACCATTGCCAAACCGTATGACGTCAAATCCGAACCGGCGCAGTATGGTTTTGGTGCTTACTGCAAGTCCGGCCACTTTGGTGCCGTTGAGAATCTGAATTTTTGTGGGATTTTTAATTTCATCGTGATAATAGGCGGCAAGTTTCATAAAATGCTGTACATATTTAAAGTCGTCACCCGCCGGTAGAAGCACATAGGCGCCGCCGTATAAAGCCCGTAAAGGGCTGTATAGAAAGCCTCCGCGACGACTGGGATCATCGTGAATAGATACATTCAGTATGCTTTCCTCGCGAACCGCCGCACCAATATCGCTCAGGCTGATAAGTTCTCGGAGCTCCAAGTTTGTTTCAACGTTTCCTTCCAGCGTGTGGTACATCTTCTGCAGAAATTTTACATCGGTCGCAATTTTTTTATCACGTACTTTATCTTTGATCGCCATTAATAATTTTTGCTGACGATAACTACGTTCAAAGTCGGAAGAAGTTTGTCTGCTACGGACGTATTTTAAAGCGGTTTCACCGTCCAGATGGCGGTTCCCAGCCGGCAAATAAAAGGGCTCATAATCATAGGTGCCATCTTTCGGATATAACGGATCATTGATCGTCTCGTCGACATACAGATCAACTCCGCCAATGCCATCGATGATTTTCCCAAAACCTTTAAAGTCTATTTTCACGTAATAATGCATGGGAAGGCCGGTGATGGTCCCGGCGGCTTCCATGATCATATCCATGCCGGTTTGCTTGTCATGTTTTTGGACACCAAGTTCATATATTTTGTTTACTCTGCTTCCATTGAGCTTTGATGTTTCCAGATAAAGGTCGCGAGGAATTGATATGAGCGTCACAAAGGACTCGCTGGTATCGACGGAGGCAACAATCACAGTGTCGGTCAGATTCTCGCCGATGTGTCCCTCCCCACCGACGCCGAGGAGCAAAATATTGGTGTGGTTGTAATTGTCGGTTTGCAGATCTTTGCCCACAAGAGAAGAGAAAAAGCCCACGATCCCGCTGAGAGAAAATCCCGAAATAAATTCCAGCATGCCGTAGGTGAGAAATACGATCACCACAATAGCGCCGAGCGTAGTGAGCAGGGTGGTCTTATGTTTTCCAGCGTGAAACAGTGAAGACAATCGAAATCTCCCCGGATGTCTTTTTATTATGCGGTGTTTTTTAAATTGCATCGAAAATAAGAAACAAAAAAAATGCGGCCGTCCACAAGTATACTCAACCTATTGCAGATATACAATCGTTATACGGAGTGTGCCATCGGCCGTAACCGCCACGCCCACACCCATTTCGGTAAACGCCGCGTTTGCGAGAGTATCATGGCTTTTTAAATCCTCTTTTAACGCATCCACACTCGTTCCCTCCAGAACAAAAGCTTGTAACGTGCCGTTGATTCCGGCATTGCGAACATCCTGAAGCAGATTTTTACCGTTGGGGGAGGTGAAGCCAAAGAAATTTTCATCGACCGTGAGATTACTCCAAGATTGACAGACGTTCTGCAGGGCGTCATTCATTGCCAAGTTGCTTAAGCCGTTCGCACCCCTGATTGCATTGGCGCCACTTCTGATATCTTCAGTTATGTTTTGAAGATCACCGTCAGTAAGTGGATTTGTTGAAAATTCTTCTGATACCAAAAGATAGCCGGCGCTGTCTCGAGCAATGCCGAGACCCACTCGCGTCCAGCGTTTTTCCAGGATATTTACGCGGTGAATGGGGCTACGCATCAATCCTTCATGCGCATACTGTATCGTTGCTGATTTGGCCAGATTCTCCTGGACGCTCGTGGGGAAATTCTTTGCTTTCCGCCGATCTTCGGGGCTTTTGCCGTCGGGGTTCTCATGCGCAAAGAAATTACGATTTGCCATGTCTTCGCTATGAAGTTGTGCGATCTCGCTTAAAGGGTCATCGAGCACCACCGTTGATAGTCCGTGTTTTTTCCGCGCCTGATTGATGAATGCGAGCAGTTCATCCCGTTTGGCAAGCAGGGTGAGCGAACTTTTTGGATCAAGGGCCGGATCATTAAGATCAAAGTAGTCGGGGATTATTGGCACGCCTTCGTCTGCGTATATGGGAACGTTTACTATCGCTCCGCCGGTGGGTTCATTCACTTCAAAGATATAAATGCCCGCTTCTGGCAATGTGTAGCTGAAGTCTATGGCGGTATTCAGCGGAATATCCTCTTTTGAATCTCCCAACAAGGGGACTTTTTTCACGGTTCCGTCCGGAAATGTTATGTATGCTTCGCCGCCAGCGGCCGCCAAGGTGCGTGCCTTAAATTGTATTTTTTTATTTGGGTGGGCGACTTCCGGAAGTGAAGTTATTTCTATTTTTTTATCTTCAATGGTTCTATAGCTGTGCGTGAGCGCTTTCACTTTCTTTTCATGGCTTCGCTTCCAGGCGGTGGAGAGATTGATGTTAAGCGGAGAAGCGCTTTGGGATGTTTCCACAAACCAGAGGATTTCACCTTCTTTAAAGTTTTTTAAATCTTCATAGGGAAGTGAGAAAGATTTTCTGTTTTGACGGGAAAAATACGTTACCGACGCAGTACCTTGTTTTATGATTAATTTGGAAATATTTCCTTCCGTTTGATTCCATGAAAAAACAGTTTCGCCATCTTTAAAATTTTCTTTCAACGTATCGGCCGCGGTGGAAAGTGTATTGGTGACGGTCGCAGAGGGCAGTTTTTCAAGAACGCTGATCTCGGCGATGATACTGGACCCCGACTTGCCCGGAATAATGCCCAGTTCAAAATTTCCCGGCGTGCGAAATACCACAGGGATTGAAAATCGCTTTTGGCTATCAAGTTTCCCCGTAAATGTTTTTGTTTCCGGATCGCTTGTCTGGTCTATGAAAAAAATAAATGCTTCGCTGAAACTGCCGTTTAAAACGCTTCCTTCGAAGTAATACACTTCATTGCGGTAAAAAGTATTTGAAAAATTACCATCGAGCCGCACATTGGCGAAGGTGTCGCGGTCGATTTCTTTATATGGGTGCGGAGTAAAAGGTTCGAACGTGGGCTCGGGTTCTTCCTTTACGATATTCGTCTCTTCTTCGAGGTTTTCATCATCGGTGTCCTGCTCGGAAGATGCCGTTTCGTCGTTTGCATTTAATAGATCTTCCGTATTTTTAGTTTCATCGGTGGAGACCGCATCATCCGTTTCAATCACCTTTGTGGGCGCGATGATGGTGTTGTATACGAGCTGTGCGGCTTCGCCGCGAGTCACGTCTGCACCGGGTTCGAAGAGCGATTCGGAATGTAGTACCAGTTTTTCCAGAAAGCCGTTCTCTTTTGCATAGGTGAGACAATCAATAAAATAAGCGCTCAACGGTGAATCTTCGAACGGTTTCTTTTTTGGATGAGAAACAATCCATTTCTCAGTCTGGCAGAGGAGCTGAACTATTTCTGCCCGCTTCAAATTGTTACCCGCGCGAAAGGTGGCATCCGGATACCCTTCCAGAATGTCCTGCGCTTTCAACGTGCAGGCGAAAATGGTGAACCAATCCTGCGGTCGCACGTCTTTGAAGCATTTTTTATTTTTAGTTCCACCGGTATCGATGTTTTTCGCTTTGGTGAGGATTGCGGAAAACTCGGCACGCGTGAGCCTTTTCTCCGGACCGAACGTGCCGTCTGGAAAGCCGCGAATAATATCGAGCTCGTGAAGCGTGCCGATCGATTCGCGGTACGGATGGTCGCCCGCAACATCATCAAAAGGGTACGCCGCGGCGACCGCGATATTACCCCATACAAGAGCCGTAACGAGAGAGATGGCTACTACGATAGAGGTGGTCCTGTGGGCTCTATTTTTTATTTGCATATGTTGAGGCCTCTGTATAAGGTGTGCGCATGAAATATGTAAAGCTCCTTTTGTCTTCAGGACTCCTCGTCATTATTCTGATTCTGGGAGTCGGGTGTCAAGCAGTAACGTCGAATTCCATTGAAACCGTAAAAAAAGGTTTCGAACGCCTCGCGGAGGTCACGATGTACAGTAGCCAGCTTTCGCTCAACGCAGATGGTGTTGATCCCCAGGATACTGTCTTGAAATTTACCTTGAAAAGCGGCGGGAGGACAGATACAAAAGACAAATTGAATGTCCGCATGGACACGACCGTTTCCGTCGCTTTTGATACTACTGGTCAAAATGCGCGTGGCACGTTTGATATAAAGAGCGGAGACGGGAGCCTGTATTTCCGTATCAGTGATGTTCTATTTTCTGGCGGCGCACTGGAACAGCAGATTCCGCTTGAACTTTTACAACCCTTCATGGGTCAATGGTTCTACATTGTTTTGCCACCGCAAGAAGATCAAAGCGGCAATGCCCTGGTTGAACAACAATTGAAAATTAAGGAATTATTCCGTCAGGCTGATTTTTTCAAGAAAGCGGTGCTGAGCGGCGAAGAAACTCTTCGTGGTCAGAAAATGCAACAGTTTGCAGTGACCATGGACAAAAAGAAACTTCAAAAATTTATGCAAAATGCCGCCGACATTTCAAGTCAGCCATTTTCATCCGAGCAACAAACTCAGTTAACGCACGGTTTAAATAATTTTACTTTTAAAGGTGACGTGTGGGTGGGTGTCGAAGATTTCGCGGTGCATCGCATCAAAGGAGTGATTTCGTCGGAGCCGGACGAGGGAGGAAATTTGACCGTTGATTTCGATGTGGAATTTTGGGATTTTAACAAGCCGTTTGAGATCGAAGTACCGGAAGGCGCGGTTTTACGGGGCTTCGGTAGTTGGTATTACGCTGATAGCAAAATACATAGACCCAAAATATACCGGTGTAGTCTACGCACTTCCGGTTATTTTGATTGTTGCAATGATCTTCATTTATTTAAATCAAGGTCTCGAAATTTCGCAAAAAACTCTCAAGTCAACTTTTGTGTATGAATTCACCCTCGTTTACTTCGTATTAGCTTTTTGGTTACTGCTCTACAAGGTAAACTTTTGGTGGGCAATAATTTTGGCTTTATTAAGTTGGGCCATCATCGCGACGCTCATCCAACTCTGGCTTAAGGCATAACTTTTTTATTTCATATGAACCAAAGCGCCATTCTCATTCTGCCAGGGTTATTTGATTTCGAATCAGCTCCATCCGAAGGAACAAAAAATCTTCCGAAATGTGAACATTGGCAAAGTATTTGGCTGAAAAAATATCCCAATGTAATAAAAGTTTCACAGAAAAATTGGACATATGCTGACAAAAAAGAATGGACCAAGAATCTCAATGAATATATTGAAAAGCAAAAAGATAAAGAGATTATCCTTATCGGACATAGCGTAGCTTGTGCCACCATTGTTCATTGGTCAAATGACTACTTCTCAAAAATTTCGGCAAAAATTAAAGGTGCGCTCCTTGTCGGGCCAACTGACCTGGATTTAGTAAACACGATAACTGAAATGAACAATATGTGGCCGATGCCTTTACTTCCATTGAAATTCAAAAGTATTCTTGTAGTAAGTGATAATGATTCGTGGGTAAGTTTAGATCGAGCCAAATACTTTGCAAAGTGCTGGGGATCTGAATTAGTAAATGCCGGATCGCACAAGCATATAAACGTTGATGCTGGCTTCGGAGAATGGCCAGAGGGAGAAAAATTGTTACAGAAATTAATGGAATAAATAAGACAACGCGAACAGCGCGTTAGCGGTTTGGTCGCGGCATTCGGCATATTATACCCGTGGCAAATATTGCATAAACGCCGACCCTCTCATATAATCAAATTGTTCTCGACGAGCGTTGAAAAGTTGTCGGAAGCATTATTATTTCAATAACCAAACCAGTATGGAAAAAATTACCGCGATCATTACGAGCCTTGTATTAACAATTACCGTTACCGCTTTCGCGGCAAGTACTGGTTTTACTGATCAAAATGATTTCGACGAATGGTACAAAAGCGCCGTCATGAAACTCAATTATCTTGGAATAATAAATGGCTATCCGGATGGTAGTTTCAAGCCTAATAATAATGTAAATCGCGCCGAGCTCGCAGTAATACTTTCGAAATATGATGACTACCGTATAAAAAGCTTTGATGATTTGCTCGCGAGCAAATTGCTGGCTTTCATGGCCGCACAAAAGCAATTCTCAAACCTCACGAATGTCCCTGAGTACTATAAAAATTTAATCATAGTGTCAAAAACAGGTCTGCGTCGCGTTAATGGAGAGCCATCTGACCTAGATCAATATTCCTTAGTTACGGGCATAGGTGATCTGCCTACTGGCTATTCTATATATCAGGGCCAGGGAATTATTATTCCGGCATATGTTAATTATAAAGGTGCACGTCTCATGGGCGACGTAGAAGAAGATGTTGATGAATGGTACGGGCCTTTCTAAAATTGCCCTCGATAACAGCTTCCTACAACAAAGCGAAAATCCCCAGTTGCTTCATCTCGAATTCACTCTGTTTTTAAGCGAGCTTTAGAAAATATTCACCAAAGTTTCGTACGGTATGCGGGCATGTTGCCTGTTGTTACTTCGTATCTGCCGGCGTATTTTATAACGCTATTCACCCATGAGCGAAGCCAGATTTTCAATGATGTTCGCCGGGGATATTGGTTGACGCATTATTTGTATGATTTTCAGGAAAGTGCACGCTTTGAGCTTCATGGATGGTGCATAATGCCCGATCATGTTCATCTCCTTTTCACGCCGTATACCTATAAAGGAAGATCGTCCAAGGATGTGGCCCATTCGATCGTCCAGCGATTTCGTGCCGTCAGCGGAAGTTTTTTGAGCCGTCATACGCAACAGGCACATGCACAATTTTGGGACGACCATTTTGACCGGAGATGTATTTCCGAAGAAGCTTTTTTTTGGACTTTCTTAACGGGTATTTTCTATGATCCCGTTCATCACGGATTTGTCGATGATCCCGTCGATTACGCCTTCTCCAGTTATCACCACTTTCTCCATCGCCATGGAACCGCGCTCGTCGAGTTACTTCGTGCGCAATATTCCCGACAGTCGCATCCGCTACATATATAAATACTCACGATATGGCCAAATATTTTCGCTATGGAATTATTGCATTTATTTTTGGCGTTTTCATTAGTCATGTCATTTTCAATGCATACGACACTGTCTCCGATGAAGGCGAAATCGGTTTTTATAATGGAAAAGGAATTTTTGCACTGCGCGGTACCATCTCCGCAAAGCCGGATCGGCGCAGGGACCATCAAAAGTTAACGGTGATCGCGGAAGAAATTCAGCAAGGGGATATATGGATTCCAGTATCCGGGAAAATTCTTCTGCGCACCGAGCTCTATCCGATAATCAACTATCAAGATCGTATTGAATTTCGCGGGAAAGTGGAGGCTCCATACGAAGACGAAGAATTTTCGTATAAAGATTATCTTTCACTCTTTGATATCGAGAGCACGATGTATCGTCCGAATATCATTGTCATTGGAAAAATCGATCGCTTTTCATTACTTGGCGTAATTTTCCGCCTGGGTGATTTGATCGCGCAGAGGCTGAATCTCATTTTCCCCGGCACGCACTCTGCGCTCGTGGCGGGTATACTCCTTGGTGCGCGGACCGGCATCGATCCCGTTCTGCTCGAAGAATTTCAAATAACGGGATTAACTCACATCATAGCGGTTTCCGGCTATAACGTGGCGATATTTATGGTCGGCGTAGGTATGCTGACGCGTTTTTGTAAGAGGAGAACGCAAGTCGTGTGCATGATACTGTCAGTCATTTTTTTTGTGATCCTCACGGGTTTGAGCGCATCGGTGGTACGAGCGGGAATCATGGGAATGTTGGCGGGCGGAGCTATTTTGGCCGGTCGCCCGCGAAGCGGAATGCATCTTTTGTTTGTCGCGGCATTCGGTATGATTTTATGGAATCCAAAAGTTTTAATCTTCGATAAAGGTTTTCAACTTTCATACGCGGCCACGCTCGGATTGTTTTTATTAACGCCGCATTTTGAACGGTGGCTCCAAAAAATACCCGAAAGATTTGAAATGCGCGGTATCCTCTCCGCAACACTCTCGGCGCAGATTTTTACTCTTCGTTTTATATATCTTCCTTCTGGTTTGATCGTCGGGTTTTGGACATCAAGCGTCATCTCATTTGTTATCAACACGGTGCATTTTTTGTCAAAAATACCGTTCGCGGCAATCGAAGTATTGTATTTTGAGTGGTGGATGGTTGTGGGCGCGTATCTCTGGATCGCGCTATGGATTTTTTCCCTGCGTCTTACCAATCTCGTACACCAGGATGCGTGATAGATTTCTTTCAGGTATTTTAGGCTCGACGTATGTTGGCTCCCATCCATCAACGGCGAATGCATAAGAGATAATGAGCGTGCCGGGCTTCAGTTCCGCTTCAAACTTTTTACGCAATACGCGGAGAACATCCGGTAAGAGATAAAATACAATTACTTTCGCGTCAGAAAGATTTGCTTTTCGGAAATCCCGAAAATAGATTTTATCTTTTGAGCGCCACAGCATCTGGCGGATTTTTGCTATGGCATAGACAAAAGGCGTTAATTCAAAGCCGACTGCGTCCGCGCCGTATGTCTCCGTGGCATGATGAATCAGTCTGCCATCTCCACAGCCGAGGTCGTACAGGCGTTCACCTTTACTTATTTTTGATAATTCAATCATCTTTTTAACCCGTTCCATCGGCGTCGGCACGAAAGGCGCGCCGAATATAAATGCTTGTGCCGTGGGAACGAGAATAAAGATGATGGCAAGAACCTCGATGACGAGGAGTATGACGGTGGTATTCATTTTAAATTTGATAAAGATAGACGGTGGGCAGATTCCGGCGTTTATTTTTCTTAAAAATTTTTATCGGTTCCATGTCCGGAATTCTAAAAGTATGGCTTACAATGCGTGTTCCTTTCTCGCATTCCTTTCGGAATTTTTTTGATAATCTTTTCATTGCGCCAGGTAAAAGGTAACAAAAAATCACATTTGCTCGCCTGAGCCGCACGTCAAAAAGATTCTTAAAATGAATTTTCATCCGCGAATGGGCCAGCCATTTGCGAAATTGCGCCAGGAGATATACCAAAGGTGCGATCTCGAATCCTTCTGCGGCTTTCACTCCCTTTTGTTTCTCAGCGGCGATGAGCAGTCTGCCATCCCCGCATCCCAGATCAAAAACCACGTCGTCTTTTTTAAGATCGGCGATCCGAATCATGCGATTTACGACGCGATTCCGCGACGGTACGTAGGGAATTTGGAAAACAATGTGCAGGAGCACCGTGATGGTGAGCAAAAGCAGGAAGAGCGGCACGCCGAATAGTATTATTGCCTCAATCATAACTTCTGGCAATTATACCAGAAAATCCCTGGTGGTGTAAGGGATTTGGGCACTCGCTGTCTTTAGTGGCGATTACGCCGCGTTATCAAATACTTTTTGTTGTGCTTTTTCCCAGTTGAGGGTTTGTATGGCTGACGCCTGCTCTTCCGCGGTCAGTTTCAGTCCCTTTTTTTCTGCGCGACCGGCGGCAACCTCGGCGATGTGCTCTTCAATGTGTTCTCTGAGACGCGCAAGCTCGGTGTCTTCAAACGCCTCGGTGTGCATTTCGTTTCCAGATTCGCCGATCAACCGAACACTGGTCCGTATCGCATTTGAGTCCGCATGATCTTTTTTTACTTCTCTGCGGAGTGCCGAAAGCGCGCCGTCACTGTCGTGCAGTTTACTCGTCTTCAGTTTCAGAGAATCGAGATGAACCGCCGGTTGATCTGGCTGTTGGATTTGTGTTGATTGCTCGGGCGTCTCTGTCGCCGTCTGATCGCGTGATATATCCTTATCCAAAGCAGACACTTCATTGACCATGCGCCGTTCTTTTTTTACTTGCGTTTCATTACTTGCGATTGCCTCTTGCAAACCTTCAACCGTTCTAGTGTTAAAGCGCCGCTCGGCACGTTGTCGTTGTTCGACGATTTTTGATTGCAAAGCAAACGCAACGACATCTTTCTGCAGGTCCGTTTTTGCCGTCCCTGAGGCCTGTTCTTCCAATATGTGTTGGAATTCCGCTCGGTGCTGAGCCACTTGTTTTCGCCGTTCTCGCGCCTGCTCTGCAGGATCTTCTGCTTTCGTCTCCTCCTTTACGGTGGCAGGCTCATTCTCCGCGCCCTCGGGCAGTTCTTCCGTGTATTTTTTAACGATTATTCCCCGTGCAGTAAGTTCGGCAGAATTAAATTCATCACGCAGGGTTCTTTTTATCGTCGGATTTTTCACGCTTCGTAGCATCTGGACCATTTCACGCACATGGCGTCCGCGATCCGAATGTTCAAGATCTGATTTTTCAAAATATTCCGGCATCTTTGCGAGCTCTTGTCCCTCAAACCACTTGGCATATTGATCTGCGCTGGAGTCGCGCTTTCCCATGGGTTCCGTGGAAAAAAGAGACAAACCTTCCTGTGCAGGATCGGGAATCTGCATCCTTCCGATTTTGCCTTTAAAGGCTTGTACAAAGAGCGTTTTTGTTAATTCCATGGCTTCCTCCAAGGGAAGACTTTGAAATTGTTTCAAATGTCCGCGTCGTTGCAGTTCGGGAAGCCGACTATAAATGTCGGTCACTTCACGCCGCGCCTGTATGCCCAATAAATTTTCAAGGCTTTCCGCGCGTTGTTTTTGTTCGTCGGGCGACTTGCTGATAAAATCTGTTTTTAATTTGTGAAGAATGTTTGCTTCGGAAAGAGGCATGCCTTCGGCTTTCCATTTCTGCATTTTTTTATAGGCGATCTCGGTGTTTTCAAGAGCATGTAAAAGCTTTGATTTTTCACCAAAATTTAAATCTTCTACTCGCTTACTATCTTTTAACAACGCGTGATCTTTAAAAAGCTCCCGTTGGGGATCTTGCCGGAGATACTGGGTCACTTTTTTATATGTTTTCTCTCCCTCTTCAATGGAGCGGGGAAGCGTTTTTAGTTTTTCAGCCGCTTCCCGCGTATCAAAATTTTCCCCCTGAACGGGTATCCGCATGTCTTGCAAATCCTGTTTCGTGAAGCCGGAGCCCGGGTGATCGGCCTTAACGATCAAATCCTCGTATTGTTTTTTTAACGCCTCGCGCGTTTTCGGCGATGATGAACCGGGAAGTTCAACACGTTCAAATTGTTCGGCGGTATTTGATTGAGCCATGATAAAAGACCTATAGGAGGACTACATCCTAGCATGAAAAGAGTGAAGTACAAGGTGACTTATCTGTGTCCGCGCCTTTTTGGTTTTCTTTTCGGTCCGTGTTGCGCAGTCGCTCGTACCGCTCTGAGCAAGTCTTCGCTGATAATACCGTCGGGTGTAGCCGCTGGCGGAGCTTTTGGCTGAGCACGCCGAGCCGGCTCTGCAGGTTGTTGTTGGTGGCGCGCTTGCGGTTCCGTACGTCTCGCTGGGGTGGGGACTGCTACTTTCGGTGTCGGGTTTTTAGGCGTAGTGCTACGATTAGGAACCTGTAAGCTATCTCTCACTTCACCACGAACGTCTTCTGGTCCCGGACGACTGCGGGTTTCAACTGCCGGTGGTAAAGTGGGTGGCGTGGCGGGTGCTACCGGTGTCGTCGAAACATCGACAACCGGTCCATCAATCGCTGACGACGCGTGGGAGTCGTCAAAGCTTGGCAAGACACCACCATCTGTCTCCGCTGTTGCTACATGTCCATGACTTGGGCAATGCATAATTATTTTTAATTAAAAGATTAGGGAGCAAATCTAACAAAAAACCTTTACCAACGCAACATTCTTTTGTATTCACTCGGATCCTCAGCAATGACTGACTCGCGCCGTTCCCTCATGCGTTGTGCCGCCGCCTGTATGAGATTATTGACCTCTTTAATAATCCCAAAACCTTCCAGTTTTACCGCTGTAGCCCAAGCGTCGGTAAACCGTCGGAGCATGGCTTCATATTCCGGAAGATCATCGTGAGCGCCACTTTTATCATATATCCACGTAGCTTGCCGCAATACGCCAATCAGTCCGTGACGTTCCAAAATGGACAAAAATCTCGGTATATAAAATTCGGTCATAATATCGGCAAATGGTCCGCCGAAAGTTGCGTCCACTGCCAGGGTCTCCAAAATCTGAAAAAGATCGGCATCCATATCGACCGTTCTTCCTTGAATGTCGGTCCGATTTGTCGCCGCGGGATCACTGTACGGGTATCCATCGTCCTTCACGCCTGCTCCATACACCATCATTTTTTTGCCTGTTAAGCCATCGTGTGTTGACGCAAACGCGCCGGAGACAAATCCGGGAGTATGTCGCGAAGCCAGTAATATTGATGCATTTACGATGGCCGCCATCTCGTCGGGAATTTCTCCTTCCATGGTGAATTGAAATGTACGCTTGCCGATTTCTCGCGGCACGACCCCGAACCCTTCCAACACCCGCGCGAGCATACGAAGTTCAGTGGAAGTCACCATAGGAGGACATACCAGAGAGTCGTCGGCGTGAAG
>Ga0076333_101_pt1 | contig 14659 bp, 12 predicted proteins | sample RifGroA2_FD_68030 | JGI IMG/M metagenome (GOLD analysis project Ga0076333, IMG submission 68030) | Peregrinibacteria bacterium GW2011_GWA2_47_7
CGAGATTTTACGGTAACGACTCCCACAGCAAATCAAACATCGTGCCCTGCGTCTGTGCCAGTGCGGTGTTGTAAATTTCGGTGCCGCACACTTCCCGCTCGCCGTAGGAAATCATGTAGATTTTGGATTCGGTAATAATGGTATCCGAAGAAAATACTGCTCGCGCGGGGAGTATTTTTATTTGGTGTCGCGAGGAGTTGAAAAGTTCCTGATATTCAACTGCTTCCGGACAAGCCAAGATCATCTCGCGCGCCTTTCCTCCGCGAGCCTGTATGGTTTGCGCAACTTTATAGTAATATTCCGGCATTATTTTTTTAACGAGTTTTGGATTAAAAAAAGCGCAAAATTCATTTTCTTTCAAAACATCCTCATACAGCTTCATAACGGCTTTTTTGCCCTCAAAAAATTTTACCGTCGGCGTTATGGAAAGTTTGTTTTCAAGCTTCATAAGCCCCGGCAGAGTCTCCTTAAAAACAATCAGCGTCTGGCGTATTTTTCGAGACTGCGCTTTGAGAAGGTCTGCGATGTCGGCAACCGGAATACATTTAAAATAGGAAATGCCATTGCGGGTAAACTCCTCAACGAGATTGAGCTGTTTTAAACGCTCCAAAACAACGTAGGCGGAGGTCCGCGGAACATCGACATGTTTTGCAATTACGCTCGCCGGCTGAGCGCCCAGCGGAAGCATCTTGATAAAAACTTCCTGCTCCTTGTGCGTGAGGCCGAGATTTTGAAACAGCGCCTTCATACGTAATAGTTGACGTAAATCATCGACAGTTAAATTTTAGCAAAATAACAGATTAATTGCCAGCAAATTAGTTACAGCATTGTCGTGGATTATTGACACACCATTGCTTTCAGGTTACAGTAACTTACTAACTTTTATTTTTTAGTTAAACAGACTATGGCAAGAACTACAATATCACCAACGGGCGATCGAGATGGAGAAAAAGAGGGAGTAGTAACCGAAGTAACTGCACCGAGCGCGGTATCACAAATGCCAACAGGAGTATCCGGAATCTTGGCAGATGAAATCGGCGGTTCCGCCATGGCCGCAGTGGAGGTGGCTGGAGATACCGTCGAGACGGCCGAAGAACGATTGCGGGCACAATTTTTGGCGAGAAATTTTTTTATTGCACAGGAAGAAGGTTATGCAGGTCGATCGAAAACCGCGGACACAGTTGCGGGTCTCCGACACGCACGCGGCACTGCACACGATGATGTTGATTCCGGAGTTATGGGGATTTCAGCGGGTTCGGCTGAGGCAATTTACTCATTTTTGGAAGGCGCACAAGGCGGTGAAATACTCACGCTCATTGTGGGTCTCGAAGTTTTCCGCGTGACAAATTCTGAACAATTGTTAGCTGATGAAAACGCGGTGCCATCTCACGATATAAATCCCACAGGAAATGGTACTGAGCTTATTAAAAAGACCCTGGAAGCCGTCGAACGATGGAATACAGAACATCCCGACAGGCGACCGTGCACCGTGGAAGTCGTGCTCGATAGCGATTCGCTTTCGCCAAGCATGCGCGAGACACCGCCGTCGCGTGAATCTTTGGTGATCAGGCTAACACGGCATAAAATCCTGCGACATATACACGGCGATAATGTCTTTTTGGAAGGCATGTGGGAAAATGTCCCCCCAGAACAACAGAATTCCTGGAGTGGTATCCCTCATGAATTTAGGCGTGATGAAGAAATAAAAAAGCCTGTTACCGCATTAAAAGAACGATTTCAAAACTCCAACACGCCCGACTACGCCGAAGGGGCGGTAGTAAATAACATTTCAATCGTGGTCTCGCGAGTGACAGATCATCCATATTATGAAATCGAATTTAACGATATATATGGGTGCACTCGTGCAGAAGCAGAAGCGGCCGGTGTGCCTATGGATTCGTGTTATCGGCTCGATTTGGATCCTGGAAAAGCAAAGGAAACTTTTGACCGCGTCGTCGGGTACGCACGCGAACCAGGCGCAACGGTACTTACCGTTATGAAAAAGTTTTTTGATGATGAACGGAAGATGGGTGAAACCACAGCTACTTGGGCTAAGGGTGCATAACCGCTACAATAGTGGGCGATGAAAAAGATTCTCTTCTTCACCGATACGCCGCTTGTGGGCGGCGCGGAACATCAGATGTCTTTGCTGGCACAATATCTTCCAAAGGATGTTTTTGAAGTTTCGCTCGCCTGCCTTTCCGTTCCGGCGCTCGATTCATGGTGCCGCGCGTTTGAAGAGGAAAAGTGTAAAACCTATCGCCTCCCGCAACGTCACAAACATGACCCGCGGCAGTTTTTGAGCTTAAAAAAAATTATCACGCAAAACCGATTCGACCTCGTGCACATTCACCTCTGGAACCCGGGATCGTGCCGGTATGCCCTGCTCCTTTGCCGCGTGCTGAATGTGCCATTTGTCGTGACCGAACACGACCCGTTTCCCATTTCTTGTATAAAGGAAAAAATCCGCCGTTTCTTTGTAAAAAAAGCGCGCGGGATTATTGCTATTTCACACAATAATGAATTATTTTTTAAAAAACGCGATCCGGATTTGGAAAATAAAATAATCGTAGTACACAACGGCATCGACCTTGAATGGTGGAGATCGACGTTGAGGGATATTGGAAAGGAAGAGAAAAATGATATTCGTCTAAAAATTTTTAAAGCGGACCCTTCGGAGCAAATTATTATAAATGTTGCGACGCTTCACGAACGCAAAGGCCAAATGGATCTCGTCGATGCTTTTGAAATCGTTTACAAAAAAAATTCTACTATAAAACTCATCCTCGTCGGCGAAGGCGAGGGCCGCGAAGAAATTGAACGGCACATCGCGCACAAAGGATTACAGAAAAGCGTACTACTTTTGGGGCAAAGAAAAGACATCCCGCGGCTCCTCTCGGCGGCCGACATTTTTGTTCTGGCGAGCCGGCGAGAGGCATTCGGTTTGGTACTGCTCGAGGCCATGTCTGCAGGCCTTCCCATTATTGCAACACGCGTTGGCGGGATTCCGGAGATAATTGAGGATGGAAAAACCGGTTTACTTGTAGAGCCGCGTGCTCCGGAGGACCTTGCCGGAAAGCTAGAATTACTTTTGGAAGATGCACATCTCGCAAAATCTCTGGCCGAGCAGGCGACCGCCACGCTTGAGGCTCACTTTTCCGCAGAAACAATGGCGCGCAAAACCGCCGATTTTTACAAAGATATATTAAAAACCAATTCATAATGGGCCTTTGCAATTTCAGGTAAAAAGCCTATTTTTAGACAGGTTTCATGAATTTTTAATTTGGACTTACAAAAAAATTCACTGAAATGTAGTAATTTTATCTCCATCTATGAGCAGACTCCGGACCATATATCGCTGTCAGCAGTGTGAATACCAGAGCACCCGGTGGGTCGGCAAGTGTCCACAGTGCGATGGGTGGAACAGCTTGATCGAAGACGTTATTGAGGAAAAAAGTAAGAGCGGCAAATCGGCGGCCTCTCGTTCGCGCGGGCTTGCGACACCAGGTCGGGCGCGTAATCCAGAGACGTACGAGAACATACTAAAAAAAATGGCAACGGATTCACTTCGCACTGCCACCGAGATTGAAGAGCTCGACCGCGTGCTTGGCGGCGGCATTGTGCCGGGGTCTCTCATTCTGCTCTCCGGCGAGCCGGGTATCGGCAAATCCACCCTCACGCTCCAATGGTGCGCGGCGCTTTCCGAAAAATCTCACAAGGTATTGTATCTCTCCGGCGAAGAATCAGAATCACAAATCAGCATGCGCGGACAGCGCCTGAATCTTCCTTTGAAAAATCTTCACCTCCTCAACGGCAACTCTCTTGAAAATATTTTGGCCGTTATTGCAAAAGAGAAACCGGATTTTGTGGTCATCGATTCGATTCAGGTGATATTTTCAGATGAATTGCCGGGCGGCGCAGGAACCATAAATCAAGTGCGTTTTTGCACCGAACGTTTGCTGGAAGTTTCGAAATCGGAAAAAATTCCGATGGTTTTGATCGGCCACGTGACAAAAGACGGCAACCTCGCGGGACCGCGGGTGCTTGAGCATCTCGTCGATGTGGTGCTTTTCCTGGAAGGCGAACGAAATCAAGATTTTCGGGTACTGCGCGGGATCAAAAACCGCTTTGGCACGACCAACGAAGTCGGTATTTTTGAGATGAAAGAACAGGGCCTCGTCGCCGTTAAAAATCCTTCCGCGCGTTTTCTGGAAGGGCGGACGCCCGACATTCCCGGTTCCGCGCTCATATGCACGGTCGAAGGAAGCCGTGCGTTTCTGGTTGAAGTGCAGGCCTTGACCGCGCCAACACGATTTGGCTATCCCAAACGGACGAGTAGCGGCTTTGACGTCAATCGTCTGCAACTTTTACTTGCGGTGCTTGAACGCCATCTCGGTACGAATCTCGGCGATCAAGATGTGTACGTCAATGTTGTTGGCGGCATTAAGCTGGATGAGCCAGCCTGCGACCTCGGCGTGTGTCTTGCGGTGCTTTCTTCGCTCAAGAAGAAACCACTTCCGAAAGATTTCGTCGCCATCGGCGAAGTTGGTTTACTCGGTGAAATACGCCGCCCGCCGCACAGGGAAAAAAGAATCAATGAATTGAAACGTCTCGGCTTACATACGGCTGAGAAGAAGTGGCTGTCGGATTATTTGGTTTGAGAAAACATTGAGGGCACGCCCTGTTGAGGGACCTATTTACTCTTCAGTGGACCCTAGTGGTTGCTGAGGTACGGAGTGCGGCCCAGACTCTCCTCTCCATTCCTTTCGTTGTCTTCGTCGACTTTTTGGCTTGTGTGCGGCATTTGGTGCTTGGTGAGGTTTTTTAGCAGGCCCTGCGGCTCTTACTCCAACAGTACCGAAGTCATATTGTTGGGCCAATTCCTCAACGAGTCTTTCTTCCGCCTCATGAGCGAGCCTTTCGACTCTCCCTCTCACCTCTTCAACAATTTCAGCTCTGCCTTGCCGTGACAATTCATCCTCCAATGCAGTAACAATTTTCTCTGTAGGGACACGCACCTGGAGTAGATCATCCACCGCCAGCGTCAAACCTGCATCTGGCCCGCCATCATACTTCAAAACTTTTCGAACTAAAGCCGCCACATGATTTTCAAATACACCCGGATGCTCACGATGATTGTTCAGGCATTCTTGATAAACAGCGACAACTGTTCTCTCGGCGTTCTCTGCAAGAGCCGCCACAAGTTCATCTTCCGTAAAACGAATATCACTCATTACTGCACTCAACGGGAAATAATGGCCGCCTTTCTTAGTGGCGGCGACTTCAGCTTCGGCTTTTTGTCCGACTCCATTTGCCGGCTCCACAAAAACTCCTTCCACTCCCAAACAACGATTCTTCAATAAGGTAAGCAAAAATCCAGAAATAGTTGCCCCTTTTGCAATCTGCGGAAGAAAGGCAACGATATCCATGTGTATAGCATCCCAATCTGCAGCAACATATGCTTCATCGTGTCCATTGGTTTGTGGCTGTATTTCCCTTTCAACTTGGTCAAAAACCTCCCGCACACGCTCGGCCAACATTTCTCTATGTTCGGGAGACGATACGATTTCCTTCATTTCATCAATGCCCATCGTCCCATTTTCAATCGCTTCCCGCGCCGCGACTTCGACACCATCAACTATGGAGTCGTTCGTTCTGACATCCGCATACCATTTGGTGATAGCGGCCTCAAGGTGCTCATGCAATGATCGTTCTGGGTCCTGTGACATATGCTAAATTATATCACAAAACAAGTATTATGCCCATCTTTTGTTAGAAAATGACAAACGAAATCACCATGCACACGAAATGGACCCGATTAAAAGGATCCATGCTTTAAATCCCAAATAACCCACGAACATTGCGCTCGACATTCTTTTCGACCTCTTTCAAATCCATTTTTTTAACCGCGGCAATAGTCTCGGCAACTTCCCGTAGGTATGCGGGCTCATTGCGCTGTCCGCGATATTTCTGCGGCGCGAGGTAGGGACAATCCGTCTCGATAAAAAAAAGTTCTTCGGGAACCGCAGTGACCACTTCTCGAAGTTCATGTGCCGTTGCGTAGGTAATGATGCCCGTAAAGGAAGTGTAAAAACCTTTTTCCCAGAGGCGTTTTGCCACGGGGAGATTTCCGGTAAAACAATGAAAAACCGCTTTGGTAATTTCTTCTTCTTGAATTAATTTCAAACAATCCTCAAAAGCATCGCGGCAGTGAATAATTACGGGCAGATCGAGTTTTCGCGCCAAACGCAATTGCTCTTGAAAAGCTTTTTTCTGCAGTTCAGGCGGCTGAAAATTTTTAAAGTAATCCAACCCCATTTCACCGAGCGCCACGATGCGTTCTTCTTTTTTCACGGCAGATTCTATTTGTTTTGCCACATATTCATTCCATTCCGAGGCGAGATGCGGATGAATGCCCATGGTGCACCAAATAAAATCATATTTCTTTGCCAAATTGAGCGCGTGAAAATTCCCCTCGGCGTCAAACCCCACATTAATCATCTTTAAAACCCCGGCCTGAAGTGCACGCGTGATAACGGAATCCCGATCGGCATCAAAATCTTTGACGTGTAAATGTGCATGGATATCAATTAACATTCGGCATATTTTTAGATTCCGTTGTATATTACACCTATACTTGTACTCGAACGATCATGAAAATCAACCCGGTTGTCGGCATCATCGGCGGTAAAGGTTTAATTGGATCGTGCTTCGCGGATGTCTTTCACAAAGCCGGCCTCACGGTGTTACTATCCGATCTCCATACAAAATTAAAAAATCGCGAGCTCATAGAACGATCCGATATCGTGGCCTTTTCGGTACCGCTTCATCAAACGCCGGCAATCATTAAAAAATTAATGCCACACACGCGGAAGGAACAACTGCTGATCGATTTTGCCTCAATAAAAACACCGGCGATCAAGGCCATGTTGAGAAGCAAGGCCTCCGTCATCGGTTTACATCCGATGTTTCGTCCGACAAAAAACCTGGGAATCAAAAATCAAACCATCGTGATGTGTCCGGCGCGTGCACCGACTGAAACGCAAAAATTTCTAAAAAATATTCTCACGCGAGCGGGCGCGATAGTCACCACGATGAACGCCTCCAAACACGATGAATTAATGGCCGTCGTCCAAGCCCTCACTCATTTCCGCGCCATTGTCTTTGGAAACACACTCCGAAAACTTCGGGTAAATATTCGCGAGACACTTTCCTGCATGAGTCCGGTATATCGACTAGAGTTTGACCTCATGGGCAGAATATTTGCCCAAGATCCCCTCCTCTATGCCGCCATACAACTGCACAATCCAAAAGCCAAAAGAGTTTTAAAAATACTTGAAGAGGAAACACGCCGATTGAATGAGCTTATTGAACAAGGCAGTATGAAAAAATTCATAAAAATGTTTTCTAAAACCGGTAAATTTTTAGGCCGCCACAAGGAAAAATCGCTTGCAGAAAGCAATTTTCTCTTGCAATTTTTCGCCAAAAGGCCGTATACTGCGAGCGATGATAAAAACTTCCGCCATAAAAGTCGTTAAAAATGCCGTTCCCCACGGAAGTTTTTCTGCATATAATTTCTTTTATTTTAAAAGCTCCCCGCGCTTGAGCGTGTAAGAAGGAGGCCATATTTGTTTCGCCTTCACTCATCAAAACACCTCAAGCACATCGCGAGGTGTATTTTTTTAATGTTTATCATATAACCCTTTTATCTTATGTTACAATCACAAGAGCAAAGGGCTGTGCTGGAAAAACCGGCACACCACACTGTATTGGCTGGCCGAATAGGTTGTCTTTATCGATTTAGAATCAGTCTCTAAATCATCACCTCATTTAATAACTTCAAAAGATATGATCATCGTCATGCGGCGTGATGCCGAAAAACATCAGATTGAACACGTGATTATGGAGATTGAACGCTTTGAGGGACTCCAGCCGGTGCCGCTTTTCGGCACCCAACGCACCGTGATCGCGGTGCTCGGTGAAGAGCGCATCCTCGACGAACAGCACATTCGCAGTCTCCCAGGCGTGGGCGACGTCATGTCTGTCTTACAGCCATTCAAGCTCGCGAGCCGCGAAACAAAACACGAAGACACCGTCGTTACCATCAACGAAAAAGTGAAAATCGGCGGTAAACACGTGGTGATGATGGCGGGACCGTGTGCGGTGGAAACCGAAGAACAATTGGAGAAAGCGGCTGATGGGCTTAAAAAAGCCGGCGCGACCATTTTCCGCGGCGGCGCATTCAAACCGCGCACATCGCCGCACTCATTTCAGGGACTTGGGCGCAAAGGAATATTGATGCTCGAAGAAGTTGCGAAGCGCCATGGACTGGTGACCGTGTCGGAAGTTATGGATGTCCGTGACGTTGATTTTATCGCAAAGCACATTGATATTCTCCAAGTAGGCGCACGGAATATGCAAAACTTCGACCTTCTCAAAGAAGTCGGCAAGTCCACAAAACCGGTCTTGCTGAAACGGGGCATGAGCGCAACCGTGAAAGAATTTTTACTCGCCGCGGAGTACATCTTGAGCAACGGCAATCAAAACGTTATTCTCTGCGAACGCGGTATCCGCACCTTTGAGGATGAGACAAGAAACACCCTCACCATCGCCACGATACCGATCGTGAAAAATTTGAGCCACCTTCCGATTATCGTGGATCCCAGCCATGGCACGGGAAAAATTGAGCTGATTGCTCCCATGGCGCGTGCCTCAATTGCCGCCGGCGCAGATGGGATTATGGTGGAGGTTCACCCAAATCCTTCAGAAGCGAAATGCGACGCCGATCAAGCGCTGAATCTGCAACAGTTCAGTGAGCTCATGGACGAACTTCGCCCTATTGCGAAGGCAGTCGGCAGAACAATATAACGAAGTCTGGAACCTATGAACATACGCGTAAACCTCAAAAAGACTATCGATACTTCCTACACCGTAACGGTGGAGCAGGGTCTGTTTAAAAAAATTCCCAAACTGCTCCGCGAAAAAGATTTTGGCAGGCAGTATTGCATCATTACCGACACCGCGGTGCAAAAAATATACGGCAATGATCTTTTACGCGACATGAAAGAAAAAGGCCTTCCCGTATCGCTGGTGTCGGTGCCCGCCGGTGAAAAATCCAAAACGCTTTCGGTGTGTATGACGCTGGGCGAAAGACTGCTCGAGCTCGGCGTCCGGCGCGACTCGTGCATCATTGCGCTCGGCGGAGGCGTGATCTCGGATCTCGCGGGCTTTATGGCGTCGGTGTATATGCGTGGCATACCGTTTGTCGTCATTCCCACGACACTGCTCTCCGCAGTCGATGCGAGTATCGGCGGTAAAACCGGCGTCGACCTGGCACAAGGGAAAAACCTGATCGGAACATTTCATCAACCGAAAGCGGTATTCATCGATCCAAACGTGCTCAAAACATTATCGTCAAAAGAAAGAAGAAACGGTTTGGCAGAGATGGTTAAACACGCCGTTATAAAAAGTCGCCCTCTTTTTCTCGAGATAGAGCGCAACGTTAAAAACGTAAAAAGCAGTGAACAACCTGCACTGTGGAACAAACCCATCATTCAAAATATTAAAATCAAGGCCGGCTTGGTAAAACAAGATGAACGCGAATCGGTGAAGAAAAAATCAAAATATTCTCGTATGCTCTTGAATTACGGCCATACCATCGGTCATGCGATTGAAACATTGAGCCATTATACGATTCCTCACGGAGAGGCAATTTCCATCGGTATGGTTATGGAAAATATTATTGCCGTGAAAAAAAATCTGCTCTCTGAAAGCGAAGCGGAACGGATAAAATCCTTACTCTCTCGACTGGGACTTCCCATCAAACTCCCCTCGACCATTACCCCTCGTAAAATACAGCAGATATTGATGAAAGATAAAAAGATGATCGGCGGCAAGGTACATTTTGTCTTGCCGGTGCGCATTGGCCAGGCAGTGGTGCGAGATGATATTCTAGCCTAAATAACGATGGTGAACATTCATGTTCCCGGATCAAAAAGCATTACCAATCGCGCACTCGTTTGTGCTTTTTTGAGCAAGACACCATTGAAATTGAAAAATATTTTGGCGAGCGACGATACCTTTTACATGCAGGAAGGTTTAAAAAAATTGAAACCGCTTTTTAGCCGAACGCATGATAAATCCGATACGCAACCACTCCAAATCTTTTGTGGAAATTCCGGTACGACTGTGCGTTTTCTCTCTGCGGTCGCCGCACTGCAATCGCATCCGGTCATAATTACGGGCAACGCGCGGATGCAAAAACGTCCGATAGAAGATCTGGTTTTTGCGCTGAGGCAGCTCGGAGCTGATGTCTATACACAAAGAAAAAATGGCTGTCCGCCAATCTTCATACGTGGACCGCTTCGCGGAGGCATCTGCACGGTAAATGGAAAAAAATCGAGCCAGTTCCTTTCGGCACTCTTGCTGGCCGCGCCGTATGCACAGCACGACGTCACCATCAAAGTACAAGGGAAACTTTTATCCAAGCCGTATATCGATATGACTTTGCGCGTCATGCAGTCATTCGGCGTATCTGTTCAACATAAAAATCACCGGACGTTTATCGTAAAAAAGAAGGTCTACGGCGGACGAGCGGCTCCGTACATCATCGAGGGTGACGCGAGCTCTGCAACATACTTCTGGGCGCTTTCGGCACTGACCGGCACACCCGTACATATTCCAAATATCCCACGTAACTCTATACAAGGTGATGCGCAATTTAAAAAACTCATACGCACCATGGGCGTCGGCGTACCGCTAAAACCTCTCGGCGCAGTCGACATGTCCGACATGCCCGATGCGGCTTTAACTGGGGCTATTTTGTGCGCATTTTCCGACGGTGTTTCAACGCTCACCGGTCTTGAAAATCTCGCGCTCAAAGAATGCGACCGCCTCACGGCGATGACCAACGAATTTTCAAAAATCGGCGCAGAGGTAACTCAGCTCAAAGACGGATGGAAAATACGCGGGCAACCTCAGAAACTACACGCATCGGCCAGGGCTATAGACACGTATGACGACCATCGAATTGCCATGTGTTTTGGCGTGGTACAAAAATTAATCCCTTCATTAAAAATCGAAAACAAGGGATGCGTCAAAAAAACATATCCCCATTTTTTCAAAGATCTTAAAAAGATTCCAGCGCCCCGGAATATAATTATCACCGGCATGCGCGGTAGCGGGAAAAGCACCCTGGGCAAAGCTCTCGCCAAGAGATTGAAGCGACGGTTCTATGACGTCGACCGGCTTATCGAGGCGCGCGAGGGCAAACGTGTCGCCCGCATCGTGCAGGAAAAAGGTTGGAATTATTTTAGAGAATGCGAACAAAAAGTCACCCACAGCCTAGAATGTCTAACCAATGCGGTGATCAGTACCGGCGGCGGAACCTTTATAGACAAAGAAAATGCGGCCATACTAAAAAAACATGGCATAATAATCCTCCTCACTGATACAATTTCAAATCTCGAAAAAAGAATTCAGCAAAGCCATCATCGTCCCGCTCTGACGTCACAAAAAAGTGTCCATGCAGAACTACAGGAAATATGGCAAGCGCGCAAAAAAAAATATTACACAGTGGCCGACGTCGTTATCAAACGCACCATGCTGACACGCGACATCGCTACTATTATCCGTAAACTCAAAGAATATGCGCTATGACGTTGCCGTTATCGGTTCCGGCATCGCTGGATTAAACTTCGCGCTCCGCTCTGCAGAGAAAGGTTTTCGCGTTGTATTGATAACAAAAAAACGCGTCGCCAATTCCGCAACAAACTTTGCCCAGGGCGGCATCGCGGCAGTCCTGGAACAAACTGACAACTTCAAACAGCACATAAAAGATACTCTCGAGGCCGGTTCCTATAACAATAATCGCGCCGCGGTAGAGTACATGGTTACGCGCGGACCATCGGCGATACATCGCTTACTCGAACTCGGCGTTCCTTTTGCCACCCGTGAAGATGGCGAGCTCATGTTGACGCGTGAAGGCGGCCATCGAGCCCGTCGAATCGCCTTCGTGGGAGACTACACCGGCCGTGAAATAGAGCGGACGCTGGTACGTAAAGCGAGACAAAATCCGCTTATTACTATTCTTGAAAATACTTTTGCGGTCGATCTGCTGGTGCGTAATAAAATATGTTACGGCGTTCAAATACTCCATAATGGCAGAGTTACAAATATCTTTACACCGATCACCGTACTTGCTACCGGCGGCTTGGGCCAGATTTATAGACATACCACAAATCCGGATATTGCAACCGGAGATGGTTTTGCCATGGCACAACGCGCGGGATGCATTCTCAAGGACATGGAATTCATTCAATTTCATCCAACTGCTTTGAACGTAAGGCTCAAAAGAATGTTTTTAATTTCAGAGGCGGTGCGTGGAGAAGGCGCGTATCTCCGCAATAAAGATGGAAAACGTTTCATGGTGAAATTGCACCAACTTGCCGAGCTCGCGCCGCGCGATGTGGTGGCGCGCGCTATTTTTAAAGAACTCGCGAGCGGGCGCGTTTTCCTTGATCTCCGGCACAAAAACCCACGCATCATACGGAAACGTTTTCCACAAATTTATACCACATTAAAAAAATATAAACTCGACCTTACCAAAGATCTCGTACCCATTACACCCGCCGCTCATTACTCGTGCGGAGGAGTACACGTTGATTTTGGGGGAAAAACGAACATTCAAAATCTTTTCGCACTCGGAGAAGTGACACACACCGGCGTCCACGGCGCCAATCGGCTTGCCAGTAATTCCCTGCTTGAGGCGCTGGTATTTTCTGATACGATTATGCGACATATTAAAAAAATTCCTCAAAAATTCCCCAAAAATGCAAACTTCCGCCGCCTTCGAATGACCCAACTGACCATCGCAGAGAACAGAGAACTTACTCGCTTAAAAAAGGAAATTCAAAAAATACTCTGGGATGACGTTGGCATTATTCGCAACACGGCAGATCTCAAAAACGCCAGGAATATGCTCGAAAGAATCGCGATGATTCTTTCATCGTACAAAGGATTCCATGTAAAACTCTGGGAAGTGAAAAATATGGCGGAAACGGGACTCTCAGTCATCGAGGCCGCGCTGAAGAGAAAAAAATCGCTCGGATGCCACTATCGGATGGCGTGAGGCTCACTGATGTTCCACAACTTCCGTATCCGTATTCGCCATCGCATTGGCCACGCGTTCTTCCCGCGCCTCGAAGTGGGCGATTTCTTTTTCCAGATTGGCTTTGAGCGCCGTTTTTTCTTCCGGGTTCATGAGCGGAATGAGCTTCATCCAGCCGAAGCGTTCTTCCGAACGGAGTGGCGCACGCATGAGCAGGTTGACCAGCAATTCATTCAAATCATCCTGGAAGAATTTTTTTAAAAATGAAAGTGTATCCGACATAAAAAAAGAATTATGAATTAAGCGGCGGCTCTATGACGTTCCGCAACGACTTGTGTTGCAGTTTGACTATAGAGCGCCTTGATTTTTTCGGCCGCGGCTTGTGTTTTCGCCGCCGCATCCTTACCCATGCTCGGCGAGCCAAAAAATCTCACGACTCCTGCAGTACGCCGGTGACCTTTTCCTTCAAGTTTTTTAGCCATCCACTTGGCGCCGGGCAGTGATGCTCCTGCAGGGACAAAGGGAATCGAACCGGTTAAAAAATGTTTAAAACGAGCCTTGAAACTGGTATCGGTAAAACGGCTGGTGAGAAAGCGTTTTGGAATAATATCAACGGGCCGATCTTTTTCTATCCATCGTCCCATTTTCTTGGGAAGCGCATCTTTGAGGCCGTTGGGCAACTTGCTCCACAATCCCTGCATCGTCCCTATGCCTCCACGTTTCCCGAGACTTAACGCATGGTCCTTAAGCCATCCGAGCAAGTCATCGCATTTTACCGCGGTTACCGCCTCCAAAGCCGCTTTCCCTACTTTAATTCCGTGAAAGCCGAGAAGCGTGAGGGCAACATCAAATCCTCCGTTCAAGATGCGTCCCAGACGGCCGGATTCTCCCATCTTTACCGAGTCGGCGGTAAAACCTTCATTCCGAAGGCGTTGCACCATGCCTTTAAAGATAGCACTCCGTTCACCGGCGAATTGCTTCACATCAGAGCTATCGCGCCGCGATTCAAGCTCAGCGAGCTCTTCTCCGGTTCGCCCCATTAGGATGAGCATGTTTACATTGTCATACGAATTACAGACACTTTCAAAGAGAGCGCGGTCTTTGGGATCGAGTGTATTTTCAAGATGTTGCGTAAAACCTGAAGGATCACTGCCATCAAAGCGGTTTCTTGACGTTAAGCCAAACAAACCCTGCGTACACATACTATTAAAAACACCGATGCGAATGGCATATGGTCCATCGGGATCATCCAAGGCTTCTTTGAGACATGGGCTAAGATCTGTGCGACTTCTATTGGCATCTCGCCACGCGTCTTCCAAACCCCTTCCTATTTCATCAACAAGATGACCTTGCTCGTGAAGCACCATATTTTCAGGCGTAATTTCAAGCAGATCCCCCATGCGACGAACGACATCCACTACTTCCCGGCCACGCCCCGGTCTCATATTTCCGCTCAAAAGTGCCGCCACATCTCGCCTCACATCCATCTGTGTCGCGCGAGTGACTTTGGTGGCGGAAGGCGGAGCCTCTGGTGATGCACCGAAAGGATCG
>Ga0076333_102_pt1 | contig 13864 bp, 10 predicted proteins | sample RifGroA2_FD_68030 | JGI IMG/M metagenome (GOLD analysis project Ga0076333, IMG submission 68030) | Peregrinibacteria bacterium GW2011_GWA2_47_7
CAGTCGCCGGTAGTGGTGGATGGAATGGTTCTTCAAATTTCGTCAATAATTCTGCGACAAATAATACCGTTGCCTTGAATGGAGGTGCGACCGTGTTGACCATTACGTTCAATGGACAATCGGGGAGTTTTTTTACTGCGGGATCGACTGCGCCGAGTACCGATACCTTCACGCCAGTTGCGGATGCGAATGACATTACCGATGCGGCAAATAATGCCGTTTCAACGGCGACGATAGCCATGACTGTAACCGGCGCGTGGGATGCCGCGGCTCCCGCCACTACGACAATTCAAAACAAAGGGAAAACGCCGAGTCAATTAACTATGTTTTGGGCGCCCGCTGGCGAAAGTGACTTTGACCGATACGATCTGTATTATCGGACTTCGAGCGCCGTGACGTATCAAAATGGCGCTTTGTGGAGTACTTCAAATGATTCTGCGCTCGCAACAGTGGGGACGAGTGAAAGCACGGTTACCGGCTTGTTACCCGGGACGGCGTATTATTTTATAATATATATTATTGATTATGCCGGTAATCTGTCGCCAATTTCCAATGAGTATCCTATTTCTACTTCCGGAACAGGCGGCGAGGCGGCTACCGATTCTACGCCTCCTGCGGTCGCAACTGATATTGTTGTTTCAAAAATTGCTGACGGCAAAGTAAAAATCACGTGGAAGGATCCGGCCGACAAAGATTTAAGTGAGATATATATACTACGCGGAGATAACGGCGCTCTGGTCAATGCGATTCCGCGGGAAAAGATTGTTCCCGGCACCCAAGAATTTATCGATACAACGGTGAAAATGGGAAGTACGTATACTTACGTTGTTCGTACACTTGATGTTAAAGGCAATGCGAAAGATTCTGAAGTTTTTACTATTGCTTTGGCTGAAGAGGTGGCGATGCCGGATGAAGAACCCGATACTGTAGACGAAACGGGGACTTTGCCAGATGCAGATACAGAAGGTGAAGAAGTTATTGAAGTTGTTGATGAAGAAGATACGGAAGATATGGACACCGAGGTTGAGGATTTAGAAGATGATGAAGAAAGTGATGAGGAGATTCAGGCGGCTCCTCTCGGGCCGATCAACGATGTTCCAATGGGCCATTGGGCAGAAGAAAGTATAATGGCTGTGCGTGAGGCTCGCTTGATGCTTGAAAAGAAAGCAGGGGAGTTTAGGCTTGAAGACAAAATGACCCGCGCAGAGGCTGTTATGGTCATTGTGCGCGCGATTGGTGGTGGGAGCATGGTTGGAGAGCTATATGATGACGCGCCTTTCCAAGATGTCCCTGAAGATGCATGGTATGCAGTTGCGGTCCATTGGGCTTGGAAGTTTTCCGTAATTCAAGGCATAGAAAAATTTGAACCGGGAAAGCTTGTAAATCGCGCGGAGTTTTTTGCAATGATTTTAAGGGCGCAGGAAATTGAAATTGACGAAGAAAAGACGACGGATCATTTCGCAGACATCCCGTCTGGGAAATGGTTTGATGCTGTTGCCGCTGAATCTTTTGAGAGGGAGTACCTGCTTGGGAAACCGAAGGGTGATCTGTTTTACTTTGCCGGCGAAGAAAATATCACCCGTGGAGAGGCGGCGACCATACTGAAAAAAGTCTTTATAGATTAAATTATTGAGGATCAACCAAGATTGCTCCTCTTCTTGAGTCGTTTGGAATACTGATATTGTAGAATGATGTTCCTCCTGCAGAAAGAGTATGATTTTCGCGTCCCAAACTTGTACCGAACGCCTCCGTTAAATCCCCATCAACCTGGACGCCACCAGGATTTGTCATATCGTGCTTTACCTCTATCCGATATTCGACACCACCTACATTGATAACTGTGGCCCTTCCTAAGGGGAGTGTCTCAGTTTTTCGAACTACTGCAAGGCCGCGTTCCGTCCTGCTATTTACGCTAAAATCAAATGAGTTTGTGCCTTGCCCATCGCATGAGCCAACAAGACGCAGTACGACATCTTCCGCATCGATAACTGCAATGCTTGCCTGGCTGTCCATACAGGTAAATCGTACGGGGACATCACATATGCCGCCTTCGTCGGTGGATGTGTCACAGTCATTGTCTATGTCGTCGCACTGCTCGGGATTCCGCGAGGCCGGTGGATCGAATACGCATGCTCCGAGGCCGTTATTTGCCGCGGGATCACACAGATCTACACAGGCATTATTGTTATTGCAGGCGGTAAATAATTCGCCACCTCCGCAGGCGCCGTCTGACTGGCAGGTGGTTTCGAGGGTGCAGGAGTTGCCATCGTCACAAGCGGTGTCGAAGTTGCCGGGGACTGTGGTACAGCCACCTTCTGCGGGGTCGCAGAGGCCGACTCTGCAAGTATTTGCCGGATCATCGGGGCATGCAACCGGGTCCGATAGACAGCCTTGTTCGGTATCGCAACGCTCGTTTGTCGTGCAGGGATTTGTGTCGGTGCAGTCCAGCGGAGTGCCACCGTCGCATACGCCACCATTGCACACGCTACCAGTCGTACAGAGTTGATTATCGTTACATGCAACCCCTTCATCGGCTGGCACGGCGATACAGGCTCCCTCCAGCTCCTCACTACATCGTCCTGCGAGGCACTGTGCGTCAAGATTTGAACAATCAATCAATGTGCCACCTCCGCAGACGCCGTCTGACTGGCAGGTGGTTTCGAGGGTGCAGGAGTTGCCATCGTCACAAGCGGTGTCGAAGTTGCCGGGGATGGTGGTACAACCACCTTCCCCGGGGTCGCAGAGGCCGACTCTGCAAGTATTTGCCGGATCATCGGGGCACGTCACTGAATCCGATAAACAACCTCGTTCAGTATCGCACCGTTCGTTTGTGGTACATGGATCGTCATCGGAACAGTCTCTCAGACTCCCGCCACCGCATGAGCCGTTAGCGCAAATTGTATTAGTGGTACAGACTTTATTGTCGTCGCATGTGTAACCTTCATTTGTCGCCGCCGCGATGCAAATACCTTCCAATTCTTCATTGCATCTGCCTTCCAGACATTGGCTGTCGAGGCCTGAACAGTCGAGTGGCTGTCCACCACCGCAAAAGGCATACGGCTGACAGCGTTCGCCTGTTGTGCAAGCGAAGCCATCATCACAGAGCGTATCCAAAGGCTGACCATTCTCATTCAAGTATGGTCTTTTCACGCATCCGCCCTCTGCCGATATGCAACCGCCAAAACCGCATATGTCATCCATATAAGAACAATCCACAACACGGCCATTGCCGCAACCGCCATCCGGAAGACATACGCTGTCTACCGTGCATATATCACCGACATCGCACGCCTGGCCGATATTCGCCGGTTTCACGTCGCATGCATCTGTCTCCGTGTTGCAGAATACTTCCTGGCACTGGCGGGGGTTTTCGGGATCGGGTATTTCACAGATTCTTAAATTTTCACCGGTCATGGGAATACCGCCGCATGTACCTGCAAGGCATATGTCGTTGACGGTACAAAATATTCCATCATTACAATCTACGCCTTCGTTTGCGGGTACAAATATACAACCGAGCTCGGCATCGCAAACAGCGGTCTTACAAAAATCATTGGAAGGAGGGCAATCTATGAGCGCGCCGAGACAAAGGCCGTCGTTGCAACGATCTTCCGTAGTGCAGGCGGTTCCATCATCGCATTCAGTTCCATCTCTAGCATCAACTTCTCTACAGCCGCTTTGCGAATCACATATTGATGCTTTGCATTGATTGGCGGGTGTTTCGCATGTGATGAGAGCTCCAAGGCAAATGCCATCCCCGCAAACGGTGTCCGTGGTGCACACGTCGTGATCATCACAGCGTAGACCTTCGTTGGTTGAGACTGCTATGCAAACACCGCCGCGTTCTTCACTGCAACGACCTTGGAGACAGCTGTTATCTAATTGAGAACAGTCGAGTTCAGTTCCACCTACGCAAATACCCATATTTGTCGCATCTTCAATGGCGCATCGTTCACCTTCGGTGCACAGGAGGCCGTCGGTGCACTGGAGGTTAAAGTGGTCTGCGCGTTTTACACACAAGCCGGTTGAGTCGTCACATTCACCGGTGTTGCATTGATCGTTTAAATGAGCGCAATCTATGTGAATAAATTCACAGACGCCGAAAGAGCCGTCGGCATTTTCAGCGTCGGGATTACAGCGGTCGGTAGTACAAAGGCGGCGATCATCGCAGAGAGTAATTAGTTCCGATGGCACACAGCCTTTTTCATCCGCCTGCCCGTGGCCGGGAATACATTTTTCACCTACGCCATCACAAAATTGTCCGTTTTCCTGTACGCAGAAAATATCGTCCGCGGTATTTAGACAAAGTCCGTTACCGCCACACACGTCACGCGTGCAATCAATCTGATCATCACAATCGGCTACGTCCGTGCATCGCTCAATACATAAACCCTCAACACATACTCCGGGTTGTCCGGAGAGGGCCGTACAAGGCTCGTTGACCAAGCAGGGAAGAATACAGTTACCATCGATACAAATACCTTGTTGTCCACCCGGCGTCATGCATGGGTCACTGTCGCACGGAGCAATGCAGTTGCCGTCGATGCAGATACCATCGCGGCCGGTTCTTGTCGTGCAAGGTTCTCCTCCAAAATCAGCCGTACTTCTACAGGATACTCCATCGGCGGCGATACATTCATCACTGGTGCAAGGTTCGTTGTCGTCGCAGAGCAAGTGATCAAAATCTTTCATGATTCCCTCGGCGGTACAGCGTTCATTTACCGTGCATCGGAAACCGTCTTCGAGGTCGGGAGGATTGGCTGATAGTCGACAGCCTTTATCATTTGGATCGGTTGGATTAATTACGGAAGGATCACAAATCTCAGCGCCGTTGCAAGATACGCCATCGTCACATTCAGTATTACTCAAACAGAAAATAAGAGTGGGGCTTGGCGTTGGAGTGGGCGAAGCAGTTGGTGTAGGAGGTAAACTTGGCGTGGGTGTGCGTGTAGGGCTTGGGCTGGGAGTACGTGATGGGGTCGGAGTTGGAGGGGGAGTTGGACTTGGTGAGATGCGCGTTGGCGTTGGAGTGGCGCTTGGGCTTACCACGATCGTTCCCGTTGGTGTCGGGGAGAGGGGTGTCGATGTGGGTGTAATCGTCTCCATTGGTGTCTCCGACATCGTTGGTGTAGGCGGAGTAACTGGGCAGACCACACGTTCGGTATCGCAAGGCACTATTCTGCCGTCGGCAGATCTTCCGGCCGTAATATCTCCACATCCGGCCGCCGCGAGGAGGGCAAATGAAAATATGCGGATGTCCGCACGCCTTGAAATACCCGGAGCTCTTGAGCCTTCCGTCTCGGCTGTTCCCCTATATTCTCTTCGTGGTGCAATCAACATAAAACGTCGTAAATAAAAGCTTTTTAGAAGGTGATTATATTGCTTAAAGTGGACAATTTCAATTTGACATATTTGTTAAGAATGTTGCGATATAATTGATTTTTAACTTCATCACGAGATTTACATTTATAAAATATATGATATAATATACTGATGGATGAAGAAGATAAAAAAACTGGAGACAAACTTCCGGAAGGCGCAGGCGATGAACTTTCTTCTGCTCGATCGGCTCTTGCCGGTGATGTAAGCGTCATGGATGAGCCGGAAAGGGCGCGCGTGAGCTTGTCGGTGAGTGATCTTGTGGCCACTTGTCCACCAAGGACTGGTTTAAGGGTTAGTTACGAAGCGGAACTGCCAGAAAGTGCCGATGACGAAACTCCCTTGGAAACCATCGCCGACATGTATGCCGGTAATTTAAGTGAGGCACTCCATATCGATAACCGCGAGCGCATTCAATACGAACTGCAAAGGGCTCAAGAAAATGTTAAATGTGCGGGACAGTTGAAAGCTGACCTCACGAAAGCTTTTGCGCTTCGGCCCAAACCTTTCGAGGTTAATACTATAGATCCTGCATCTTTGCATCGCGGCATTGCAGGACTTGCTCAGTTTTCTGCGCGGCTCGATGAGATTGAAGGAAAAGTAAATGGCATGGTTACTCAAGACGGCACGGTGGTTTTGGTCGAACTCAATGCTGATGATTTATTGAAAATCAAAGATCGCGATGTCCGAAAGATTATTGCAGAAATGGTGCAAGCAGGATTCCAGTGTGGGAAAGGGCCTTTGAAGATCGATCAAATAGTAGCAAATGTTATTAAGCATGAAAGAATTACCAATCCAGCGGCTCAAAGAAGGCCGGGAGTATTTGGTGAGGGAGGGTACATGGCATCGCCAGAATTGTCATGGCGAGGTTCGGGTACAAGAGAACCGGCGCAGGCACCGGCGGAAGATATTGATTCACTTTTGAGGACTTTTCACGTGGCATATTTTACCGCCAGTGCTCGATATAGAAATCTGCAATTTCGTTTGGATCCAAAAAACGGTGGAATGAAAGCATATGACGCATATATTGCTCAACTGAAGTCAGAGTTGGGAAAAGACAATCCCACGCTGATAACAAAGGCCCCCAAAGCGGATCAGCCCGCGGTGAAAGGGGAAGCCGTGGACGCCAAAACGGCAGATAAAGATCCTCAAGGAGCGGGAATTATTGCACAGGTGCAAGAACTTGTAGATACCTGTCCGCCGAGAGACGGACTCGCTGTTCCGTATAGAAAAAAGGGTGGTGCAATCGTGGAAGATGAGTCTGCGCCGGAAATAACCAGATTGGTGGAAGGATATGAGAGTGAATTACGAAGTGCTTTGACTATTACCGATAGAGAACGTCTTTCATATGAATATGAAATAGCCGATTCTCGACTGACGAAAGGTTTCAGATTTGAGGCTAGGATAAGAACGACTCTCAGAAATTATCCGCCGACCATTAATGAAACTTCCGAAAGTTCAGTACGGGCTGGGATTGAGGCGCTGGAAAAAGTTTCAGCAGAGATGGAGGGTATATATGGCGAAATGAAAGGGCTCGTGAAAGAAAATGGTACGGTGGTGACCGTTGATGTGGGTCCTGAGGATCTTTTAAAGATAAAACAACGCGATGTGAAGGAAATAGTGGCAAAAATGGTTGCTGACGGATTTCGGTGTGGTGAAGGCCCCTATGGCATCGATACGATCATAGATAACATTATTACCCGTGAGCGGCTCGTGCCGCCTCCGCGGAGGCAAAGATCTTTTTTGGAGTTCTCAAATAGTGGTTTTTCATTGCCCCGACCATCACCTCGTTCTCTTAGAGAGGATGATGCAAAACGTCCGCCGACCCTGCAGGAATTAGTGGCTACGTATAAAGGACGAGAAATCGCCATAAGAGACCAACTTCTCAATACAGTAGCGGAAGATAATGTTACTCAAGTGTTGGGGGCGTATTCCGTGTATGTTGAAGAGTTGAGAGAACAGCTCGGGGCCGCGACAGCTCCCGCACAGCAAAGCGCGAGTGCGCGATAGCTTCACGTTCCTTCTTCCCAGCTCGCGAGATACTTCCTTTGTTCCGGTGTAAGTTCATCAATTTCTATACCCATCGATGTGAGCTGTAATTTTGATATGTAATCGTCGATTTCATCGGGCAAGCGGTGTACTTTTGGCTCCAATTTTCCTTTATGAGTGACGAGATAGTTGCACGCCAAAACCTGTCCGGAAAATGAAAGCGCCATGACTTCGCTCGGGTGGCCTTCGGCCGCGCCGAGATTGCACAATCTGCCTTCCGCAATGAGATACAGTTTTCGGCCGTCGATTGTTTTATATTCTTCCAAAAATGGACGGACGTGTTGCTTGGATTTTTTTATTTTTTCCAGAGCTTCGATGTCTATTTCAGTATTGAAATGTCCGGCATTTGCGAGGATTGCTCCCGACTTCATATTTTTTAACATTTCTTCTGAAATCACGCGCTTGTTGCCGGTTACGGTGATAAAAATATCGCCGAGTTTTGAAGCATCTGCGAGTTTCATAACGCGTAATCCGTCAAAGGTGGCCTGCAGTGCGCGGAACGCATCGACTTCGGTGATGATCACCGTAGCTCCCATGCCGCGAGCGCGAAGCGCGACGCCTTTTCCGCAATCGCCATAGCCGGAAATCACCACGGTCTTGCCGGCTATCAGCACATTGGTGGAACGTAAAATGCCATCCCATGTGGATTGTCCGGTGCCGTAGTAATTATCTGTGAGATGTTTTGTGCGGTTGTCGTTTACCGCGATGACCGGATATTTCAACGCGTTGTCTTTTTCCATCGCACGGAGACGCATAATGCCCGTAGTAGTTTCTTCACAGCCGCCGATAATACCAGCAATAAGCGCAGGATAGTTTTTGTGGATTTCGGAAATTAAATCACAGCCGTCATCGATGGTAATATTAGGCTTTGTTTCGATTACTTTTTTCAGGAAAGAATAGTAGTCTTCATGAGTTTCTCCTTTATAGGCGTAGACCTCCGTGCCGCTTTCCGCAAGCGCGGCGGCGACATCATCTTGTGTCGAAAGGGGATTGCAACTGCAAATTGCCACCGTGGCTCCGAGCGCCTGTAATGTCTCGATGAGCACCGCAGTTTCTTTCGTTACATGAAGCGCCATGCCGATGTGCAAACCGGCAAATACCTTTGTCTTTGCATATTCTTCGCGGATTTTTAAAAGCGCGCCCATGTGCGTCTCGGCATATTCAATTTTCAGTCTGCCTTCCTTTGCAAGCGAGGGATCTTTAACGTGAGACATAAAATTATTTCAGATATTTTTTAATAACTCCAACTTTGTCGGTTTTTTCCCAGCTAAATCCGTCGCGGCCGAAATGTCCGTAACAGGCGGTTTTACGGTATATCGGATTAAGCAATCCAAGTTCGCGGATAATGTCTCCCGGCTTGATGGGGAAGTGCGCGCGTATGATTTTGATTAATGTTTCTTCAGAAACTTTCGCCGTCCCCGCAGTTGCAACGGAGATCGAAACCGGCTCCGCGACACCGATGGAATAGGAAAGCTGAACTTCGCAGGAGTCGGCAAGTCCGGCGGCAACGAGGTTTTTTGCAATGTAGCGGGCCGCGTAGCTGGCCGAACGATCTACCTTTGAGGGGTCTTTTCCCGAAAAACAGCCGCCACCCGTGCGGGCATAGCCGCCGTAAGTATCGACGACGATTTTCCTGCCGGTGAGGCCGGTATCCGCTTCCGGTCCGCCGACGACAAAGATGCCGGTTTCATTGATGAATATCTTTGTGTTTTTATCAATCCATTTTCCGCAGACGGGTTTGATGACATGCTCAATAATTTCTTTTTTTATGCGTGCATGCGTTACTTCCGGATTGTGATGGACAGCAATGACGACGGCATCAACGCGAACCGGCACGCCATTTTGATATTCGACAGTGACTTGTGATTTGCCGTCGGGACGAACCCAGGAGAGAATTCTTTTTTTGCGCACCTGCGCGAGTCGCATGGTGAGTTTGTGCGCGAGTGTTATGGGCAGTGGCATGAGCTCCGGAGTCTCTCGGCAGGCGAAGCCGAACATGAGTCCTTGATCTCCGGCTCCTTGCTCACGTTTCTTTTCAGCAGTGACCCCGACAGAAATATTTTTACTCTGTTCATGGATTGCAGTGACCACCGCGCAATCCTGGTGTTCGATGCCAAATTCCGGATTTGTATAACCTATTTCTTTGAGCGTGCGCCGTGCCACGGCGGGAATATCGATGTAGCCGCAGGTGGTCATCTCACCGGCTATCATAATAAGCCCGGTGGTGGTAAGGCACTCGATGGCGACACGCGAATTTTTATCCTGTCGCAAGGCATCGTCGACGATCGCATCTGAGATCTGGTCGCAGATTTTATCCGGATGGCCTTCGGTGACTGATTCGGAGGTAAATAGCATAAAATCCAGAACACTTTAGTATGTTACAGCTCGTTTGGGAAGGGCTTTGCTTGTTCCCAACACAGTGGAAAAATTACATTTTGGTAAAAGTAGGCAATATCGACATTCTCTATCAGAGTGCAGGTTATTTTGCCCTCGGTGAATGATTTTATTGCAATCCAATTATTCCACGAAAAAATGCCTGCTTTCCATTCCAATCCTTCCGGCAGTAAACGAACTTCTATTTTGTACTCTTTGGCTTTGTCATGCACGCGATTTGCAAAATGACATGGAGGAAATATGAGTTTCGTATATATATTTTTTGCCGAACGACGTTTGAAATAGTTTTCAAGATAATCCTGTCCAACGAGTTTTGAAAATAAATCAACGTACGTGAATACCAAAACGCCACTTTTTGCGTCCAAAGTTTCTTCGAGCATTTTTTTGAATCCATCCGTACCCTCGTAAAATTTTACCACCGGACGGCTCGAATCTGGAGATTGAACGGAGGAAAGAAGCTCCGTGACATAATCCAAATTGGTCTTAACTAATTTTAATTCGTTTTCTTTTTGTTGAAGAAGATGGTTGAGGGAATCCGGCTTTCCTGCCGCCAGTAAACGCCGTTTTCCTTTTCTGGTCTCGTAAAACAGTCCTTTTTTTATTAATTGTTCAATCGCGCTGTGGACTGTTATGCGGTTGCATTTGAGCCGATGCGCGATTTCTTGCACCGTTGATGGCCCATTTTTCAGTGAATGAATATAAATTTCCGCTTCACGCTGATTACACCCAAATTGTTTAAACAACGAGGTGATGCGCAAAATATCGGTCTCGGTGAGCATAAATGTAGGATAATTTTCTACAAATAGAATATCAGAGATAGATCCGTATTTCCAGGTTAAATATATGAGCTTCTGTTTTTATTGTCTAAATTTGTTGGCTTAAAATTGACATTTTGTGTGCTAGGGATAGAATATTGACGTATTATAAATTTTATTGTTATGTATACTAATTTTGTCGAGAAATTTCAACAATTACTGCTCGCAAGCCCGCGATACAATTTGAAGCATGTCATGGCGGAAAACTGCGACTACGCCGATACGGCGGTAAAATCCAAAAACTGTTATTACTCGTTCGGTGTTTTCTATTGTGAAGATGTCTATTACAGCCGTTATTCGCGCAAATGTACGAGTTGCAATGGGGTGACGTTCTGTGTGAGTTGCCAGTGGTGTACCGAATGTACGGCGTGTTTAAATTGCTACCAATGCGCGTACTGTCAAAACAGCCAAAATTGTACGGACAGCAAATTTCTCATCGACTGTTTTGGTTGCTCGGATTGCTTTGGTTGCGTCGGTCTCTATCAAAAAAAGTACTGCATATTTAATGAACAGCTTACGAAGGAGGTGTATATGGAGCGCATGTCCCAAGTGGACTTAACGAATCCAAATCATCGTAAATTTATCGAGCAAGAGGTCGAAAAGCTCCGCAAGACTGCGCCGCAACTCAATGTGCATCAACTGCGCACCGAAAATTGTATTGGAGAAAATATCACCGAGAGCAAAGATTGCTACCAATGCTATGACACCTTTGCTTCAGAAGACTGTTTTTACAACATTGAGACTAATGCAAATAAAGATTGTGCCGATTTGTCGGTGTGTTTTGAGACAGAGTTGTCGTACAGCTGTGTCCAGTCGCCGCTGTGTTATAACTGCAACTTTTTATATCAAGTGGATAACTCAAGTGATTCCGAGTTTTGCGCATATTCGCGACGCCTTAAGAACTGCTTTGGGTGCGTATATTTGGAAAATAAAGAGTACTACATATTGAATAAGCCCTATTCGCCGGCGGATTATGCAGTGGAGGTCGAGCGGATAAAGAAAGAGCTGATTACCGCGGGACAGTACGATATGAAAATGTTCCTGGTTTCCGATTACGAAAAACGCCGAATGGAAACAGAAACCGATCCAGTTATTAAAATGTAATTTTTATTAACCTCTATTTTTATGGATACAACTATGCCAATCGATCGTATGTGCCGAGAAGCGCAGTGCGGGAAAGACTTTATCATTATTCCGCAGGAGATGAAGTTTTATGATGAAAAAAAACTGCCCTTGCCGGATTACTGCCCTGCCTGCAGACACAGGCAAAGAATGGCGCTTCGGACCGAGCGCACCTTGTATAAAAGAAACTGCGATAAATGCCAGCAATCGATGTTATCGGTGTTCCCGCAAGAGTCTCCATACAAGATTTATTGCCAGAAATGTTTTTGGGAGAACATAGGTTAATGAGGCCTTTAATGCTTTTTTCCAATCTCCCGCGCTCTTTGATAGGCGTTTTCAATCGCCGCCCCAAATATATTCTGCCATTTCTTTTTCTCTAATATTTTAAATGCGGCCTCGGTGGTGCCGCCTTTTGTCTTCACCATTTCTTTGAGCGTCTTAAAATCTTCCGCTTGAGATCCTGCGTACAGCGCCGCGCCGCGGACCGTTGCCAGAGCCAAGGTGCGTGCCTCTTCTGCAGGCAGGCCAACTTCGCGGGCTTTTTGTTCCAACGTCTCCAAAACAGCAAAAATATATGCCGGACCGCTTCCGGAAATCGCGGTGATCATGTTGATATGGTCTTCTTTTTGAACTTCTATTTCTTCACCAAAGGTTTTCAAAATGGCACGCACGAGATTTTTTTCTGGCGCAGTGAGGTTTATTGAAATCCAGCCGGATACTCCGTGTCCCACTTGCGCCGGCAGATTTGGCATGACGCGGACAATCTTAGCGTCGCGCGGAAGATGCTTTTGAATCAAGCTAATGGGTGTGCCGGCGGCAATACTTATGACGATATGGTTTTTTGTTATCGTTGGTGCTATGTCGTCCAGCGCTTGTGCTACAACTGTCGGCCAGACGCAGATAATGACAACGTCACACGTGCGCGGGATTTTTTTATTATTAGCCGAATCGTCGCTGGTGATGACTTTATAAGAGGCTTTTTTGAGCGCAACCGCGATTGCCTTGCCCATGTGGCCGTAACCGATTATGCCGATTTTCTTCATATGAGGTTTCAGAAGTTATTTTGTTAACATGATGGCGGTGTAGAAACGTTCCGTATCGTCTTTGCGGTAGGAATAAAACGTATCATTGTTGCAGGCGGTGCAGATTTTTTGATTCTCAATATTTTCTAGACGCACCCCGCTTTGGATCAATTGTGATTCCGCGGCGGCCCACAAGTCAACGTGATTATTGAGCAAAATAAATGTGCGCATGAAAACGGGCAGTTCTTTTATGGGGTTGCTCATATTGAAACAACAAGGGCCAATTGAGGGACTGATGCCGATGAGTAGGTCTTCGGGAATGCTTCTGAAGGTCTTATGCAGTTTTTGTATGGTTTTTTTGATGATACGTGCCGCAATACCGCGCCAGCCGGCGTGAATATTGGCGATAACGTTTTTTTGAGGATCAAAAACAAGAAGAGACAGACAATCGGCTATTCGTATGGTGAGCGCTTTCCCGGGAAGGTCGGTGATGAGTGCATCGCCGCGGAGGGGCTGGTTGTTTTTTGAAGATTTTTTCTGGGAGCCATTTACAATAACAATTGTGTCTCCGTGTAACTGTTCTGAAAATTCCACCATTTCACCTGTTTTTATCTTGGGAAGAGGGGATTTTTTGGTGCCGATAAAGTAAGACAGTCTGTCTTCGTAAGGGGAAAATATCTCAAAAATAACGGTAGCTTTATTTTGGGCGTTTTTGGATGACATGGGCGACGTGAGGCTAATGAGGCCACCCAATTATCTCACTGCCACGAGCAAGCCAACCTGAAAGAGGGTTGACAGATTAGATGTTATATGATATGGATAACGTTGTTGAACAATCCTGTTCAGGAGCCTGGTCTTAATTGGCAGAGCGCTCCTAACGGTTCGTTCTGCTCTCTGTAAATCAGGTTTCTGAATACTCGTGTACGCGGAGGACGACATGCAAGGTAAGCGATTCTGGTTCAAGATCGAAGATGGCACCGGCCTAGTCCGGAGCCGAGAGATGACGATCGAGAACGACGACGCCGACGGCGACCATCAACACGTGGAAGGAGCACTTGAGGCGGAGCGCATCGCTGGCCAGTA
>Ga0076333_105_pt1 | contig 13667 bp, 11 predicted proteins | sample RifGroA2_FD_68030 | JGI IMG/M metagenome (GOLD analysis project Ga0076333, IMG submission 68030) | Peregrinibacteria bacterium GW2011_GWA2_47_7
AAAATCCTACAACGAGGCGCAAACTCGCAACGAGTTTATCGAGCCGCTTTTTGAATTTCTTGGCTGGGACATGAGAAACCTAACGACTGACAATGAAGTAACGACCGAAGAAAATGTCTCTGGCGGCAGGGTTGATTTGGCTTTTCGTTTCAATGGTATTCCTGCGTTATTTTTGGAAGCCAAAGCGATGAAAGTTAATTTGGACGAATGGAAATGGGCAGAACAAGCAATCAATTATAGTTGGAACAAAAGTGTTACCTGGGCGGTTTTAACAGATTTCGAAAGCATTAAAATTTTCAACGCCGAAATTCCGCCAAAAAGTATTTCTCAAAATCTTTTTATAGAGCTTAACTGCCGAGATTTCATAAACCGATTTGATCAGCTTTGGCTCTTATCAAAAGAAAGTTTTGAACAAAAACTTTTAGACAAAGAAGCCCAAAAATGGGGCAAACTTACCCTAAGAAAACATGTCGGCGAAAAACTTTTTGAGGATTTGATGTTTTGGCGTATTTTACTAACAAAAGATTTTAAGAAGCAAAATAATTTAACTGATGAAGAATTAGACGAGGGTGTGCAAAGAATTCTTGATCGTCTTATTTTTATTCGCACCGCCGAAGATAGAAAGATTGAGCCGAATGTTTTACTTAATATTTTAAGAGGTGGAAAAACTAACGCATATAAGTTATTAGCAAAAGTTTTTCGAGATTTTGATGATGGCTTCAATTCAAAACTTTTTGCGCCCCATTATTGTGAAGAATGGAAAGTTAGCGATAAAGTAATTGCCGAAGTTATAAATGGTCTTTACGAAACAAAAGACGGCTACCGATATGATTTTTCCGTTATTTCCGCCGATGTTTTGGGCGGAATGTATGAGCAGTATTTAGGTTATGTTCAAGGGCGTAAAAGCGAGGAAAAACAAAAATCAAAAAGAAAATCGCAGGGAATCTATTACACTCCGAAATATATTGTTGAATATTTGATAAAGGAAACTTTGGGCGAGGTCTTAAAAAAGACAAAGCCAAAAGAATTGGCAAAAATCAAGATTCTTGACCCCGCTTGCGGTTCCGGTTCTTTTCTTACCGCCGCCTACGATAAGATTTTGGAAACTTTAACAAAACAGAATCCGCAAACTTCGCTTTTCGCCAAGTTTGATATTCTGAAAGAAAATATTTTTGGCGTTGATCTTGACGCGCAAGCGGTGGAAATCGCTCAATTAAACCTTTTGCTCAAAGTTTTGTCGCAAAAAACGAAACTGCCAACGCTTCAACACAATATCAGCTCCGGTAATTCGCTTGTCTCGGGAAACGCCGAAAAACTGGAAAAATATTTTGGCTCTGATTTTTGCGAGCAGAGAGCTTTTAATTTTGAAGACGAATTCAAAGAAGTTTTTTTACCCGCCGAAGCTTCAGCGAAGGAGGGCGAGCAGGGCGGTTTTGATGTGATTATTGGCAATCCGCCCTATGTTTTCGCCCGTGGCGGACACTTTGACGAAAGAACAAAGCAGTATTATTACGAAAACTTTCCGCTCGCAAGCTACCAGCTAAACACTTACCTTTTGTTTATTGACCGAGCTTTCCGCTTGCTCAAAAAAGGCGGTTATTTCGGCTTTATTATTCCTAACACTTGGCTCAAGAAAGGCAAATCAAGCAATGTAAAACTCGGCGAATTTAGAGATGGACAGCTTGCGATTGTCGGCGATTTTCCGGTTTCGCAATTCAAGAAAAATAACTACATCATCAATATCGCTTTGGCAAAAAGCAAAGATAAATCAGCGATATTGGATAAAGTGAGAGAAAAGGCAAAACCATTGTCTAATTTTGCAATCGCTTCAACTGGACTAAAGGCTTATCAGATAGGAAAAGGAAAACCAACTCAAAAAGCAGAAATAAAAAATTCTCGCGCCTTTCATTCCGATGACAGAAAAAATGACACCTATAAAAAGTATTTGGAAGGGCGTGATGTTTGCAGATACTATCTTGGTTGGTCTGGCGAGTATTTAAGTTATGGGGATTGGTTAGCAGAGCCGAGAAAATCCGTGCCTTTCAATGGCGCGAGAATTTTAATAAGACAAATCCCATCTCCACCGCCCCACTCAATAAATGCAGTTTTTACTGACAAAGAATTTCTGAATGATATTAACAGCATGGTCGTCTTTGATTTCAAATGCGAGGCACTTTATTTGTTGGCGGTTCTCAATTCTAAAATCACAACTTTTTGGTTCGCTAATACCTTTGATAAATTCCAACGCAAAACATTTCCGCAATTCAAGGTAAAAGAGCTGGCAACTTTTCCAATTCCAAACGCAAGCCCTGCCGAACAAGAGAAAATCGCCAAAAAAGCCCAAACAATGCTTGATCTTAACAAAGAATTGCAAGCAACTTCCGCCAATACCGACAAACATAATTCGTTGAAATTAGAAATTGAAAAACTTGACCGCGAAATTGACGAAGCAATTTATAAACTTTATGGACTTACAGCCGAAGAAGTAAAGATTATTGAAAGTTAATTTTCAGTCCTCCATCAACAGGTTAGTACATTCGCGAGAAGAACGTAGCGTAAATTGACTTTTTTATATAACTAATATATATTTTTGGTATATTAAGCATTTTTTTATGTCTTCTCTCATTTTTAAGGTAAATGATAAAATTCCAAAAGAACTTGATGTTATCCAAGAAGAAGAAGGACTTGGAAACAGAACTTCGACCTTCACCTTTTTGATAAAATACTACTTTTTAACGAAAAAAAAATCATTGGACCAGTCTATGCACATTATGGACAAACTCCTGGATCGCGTTGATGTTGCAAGGTTGCCTTCGGCAAAAGATCAATTGAAAGATGTATAGTCATTGGCATGAAAATATTTTTTTCTGAATATTTCAAAAAACAGCTCAAAAAATTAAAGAAAAAATATCCCCATGTGAAAGAGGATCTTTTGAATACTATTGAGGAGTTTGATCCTGATAATGAAATTTCGATAGGCCGTTCGATATATAAAATGCGTATTGCAAGCAGGGACATGCACAAAGGAAAGTCCGGCGGGTTTCGCGCATATCTCTATATGTATGTGAAAAAAAACTTGCTTTTACCACTGTCCATTTATCCGAAATCGGCAACGGAAAGTATCACGGAGAATGAATTGAAACATCACTTTGACCGAACCATCGAAGAAATGGTCTACTTTTTATGACAACTGTGTACAAAACATTGACTTGTTATTAAAAATACGTTAAAATGATAGAGGTAAACCTGAAAAATAAAAATAAAAAACCATGGCGAATTCGAAAAAGTGGGTGATAGGAATTTTTGTCATCATCCTGATTGTCGGCGCTTTTGCGTTTTCTGTGCCGCAGTTGTACCAGGGAAATTTGGGTAGTATACAGCCCATCAGCTTGCCGCCGCGCCCGTCGTGTACCAGTACGTGGTCACTGGCGTTTGCCGGTTCACTTTCAGCTGATCCTAGTGCCCGGTATGCAACAGATACAGACTACATGTATCGGTTTACTGTTCAAAAACCCCTTACGTATAATCAATTACGCAATTTAGTTGGTGAAGGCTGTTCCTTCAAAGTTGTCCGCACACAAGCGGCAGGCGGATGGAGCGGACGGACAGCCTCAATTTGAACTTTGCAGGTGGTAATACGCCTCATTATGTTCGACTGGAAAACCAGGGCTACCCCGATGGAGCCTTTGAAGTTGCCCTCTACATGAAAAAATAATTTTTACTTTTTATTATTTATTTTTATTTTATGGAGAACAGATCGTCTTATAACAAAGGACACGCGGGACATGCCATGAATCGGAACCCGTTTTTTTACCAAAAGTCTAAAATTTCTAACCACCATGATATGCGACAAAAGCATTTCTATATCGGCGGAGGGTTTTTAGTTGCCCTCGTTACTGCGGCGCTTGCCGTCACCACGGCCACCTCGCAGGCACAAAGTGTTAACTGTAACTATGAGAGTCTCTGGGGCCCCAGTATTTTCAGTGTTGTTATTGAAGTTGGGCAAACAACCGCCAGCAATGCCTTTGTCGTACAGACTTCCGGCACGCAATGCGCGGGGGATCAAGTGAGTGTGCAACTTTGGGACACGCCGAATCAGAGAGAATGGCCCACATCAGAATGTACGATAAGTCCGACTACTATGAGCGGTTCAAACGCAAATCCCGTATTGACGGTTTCGTGTACTAAGCCGATCAGCCGTTCCTATGATCCGCTGATTCGCGTATTGCGAGGCGGACAGGTGGTGAATACCTATGTCATGGAGTTAAAACCGGAAAGTTACGGTTACTCATTGACGCCGACGTCGAACACCACTTTTGGCGATTTGGCCGTAGGAGCAACCAAAACATATCCGTTTAGTATCGGAGAAGTTGATGAGAACGGAGTGCGCGGGGATAACCTTACGATTGAGGTTCGTGAAGATAATGCAGTCTCAACGTTCTGCAAACCGGCAGAGCCGTCGATGTATCACCTCGGTTACGGTACATCGGTCATTACAAACATTACTTGTACTCCGACATCTGCGAACGTCGGCACGCATGAACTCATGCTCCGCGTGAAATCGCAAAAAAATGAACAGGCAGGCATGCATCCATATAACAGCACGCTATTTACGATCAATGTTCCGAGCCCGCTCAAGGCAAACGGTGCAAGCTGTACTACCGGAAATTCAGAATGTTCCAGCGGATTGTGTACCCTTGGAAAATGTTCGCCCGGCTATGCGAATGACGCGAGTTGTACATCCAATTACGAATGTAAGAGCGCAATTTGCACGAATGGAAAGTGTAGCGTGAGCGCAACATCCGGATGCGCGAGCGGTCAGGTCAGTTGTATGGATTCGGCAAACAGACAGGTATGTATTACCGGTTCAACTTGTCCGAGCACACTGTGTGCGTCAGACACCATTAAGTGTAAAAACGCGAACGGCAATGAGTATTGTTATGGTGGAACTACGTGTCCATCATGTGCTCTTGGCCAAACTGTATGTTATTACATGAACGGAGGACCCTCCTATTGTTACAGCGGAACCACTTGTCCCGCGAATGCCGTCGATCCTAATGCGACCACAAACATCACCTCGTGCCCCGGCGGGCAGGCTCGTTGTTACACAACGGCGAATCCGCCAACGCCATATTGTTATGCCGGCGCTGCGTGTCCTGATAATGTCACGAACCTCTGTTCTTATACGAGACCAACGAATCCCACTCAAACATCCTGCGCGGCCGCCATTGATGCCTTTATGTCTTGTGGCGGTGGAGCGGGCGGTAGCCGTCAGAGTATGATCGACGGGTGTTTGGGATCAACTTCTTCTTGCATATACAATCAGCCAACGAGTCCCACACGACAGACATGCGAAGCGTCTGCCGATGCGTACCTTTCATGCAGTGGCGGAATTGGAAGTCGCCAGGCGATGATCGATGCATGTATGGGATCCACGACGACTACACCATCGTGCAGTAGCGGCCAAATGCTCTGCTATGACAGCACGGGTAAATCCTATTGTAATACCGGGACCTCTTGTCCAAGTCCAAACACTGGTAGCTACTGTGGCGATAATATGTGTAGTTCTTCGGAAAGTTATACCTCTTGCCCGGCAGATTGCGGTGATGGGACGCGAGGAAGCATGACGGTGCAACCCGGAGAGAAAAAAGCGCGTACCTCGGGGACCGGCAGTTATTACTGCGCGGGAGATAGCAACACTCCCGGCGGCATGACGTTTTATTCCCAAACCCATGTGTACTGTGCAAAAGCACCGGCTGTTTCTGGAGGCGGTCAATGGCAAATGTACAGTATGTGGACGGGCGCCGATGTGAAAAAAGTGCTTACTGAACTCGGCTCCGGATGGTCGGTATGCCGTCCTGAAGATGGCTCCTGTCTGGAGCCGGACGAAACAGGTCCTTCCAGCTCATGGTGTGGATGGTATCCGCCGAATGCTGGCGGCAGTATGATGTACTACAATGAAAAGGGACAAAGAGTATGTCCCGGACTGGATAGTGCCGGCCCGATTATCATCGACGATCCGCTCCGTCCCGTTGGTCCGGTGTGCAATCAAGTGCAAACGTGGTTTCAAGATACTCAAACTGGTAAATGTTATTATACGCCAACCAGTTGCGGAGTTCCTCTCGGTGCTAAATCGACCAACGATTCATCGGCACGTTGCAAAGCTCTGGGATTTGAAAAACCGGAGGCGGTGAATGAGCCAATGACGCCGATCTTTGTCGGTCCGCCGATCGATATCAACATCGATCCGGACAAGGAAATCACCGATCCGTTCCAATGTAAAGAACGTCTGAGCGGCATAGGCGAAGAGCTTCGCGGCTTGCGCTCAACGCTCAAGCAGACGCGTCGAGATATCGAACGCTCGCAATCCGGTGAAGCTGTTTTGAACAATTTGATCAATCGCGGTCTTGAATTGAGCGATAAGGTGAATGCAACGCTGAAGCAGGGAAAATGCGAAAAAACGACCATGACAGACCTTAACACGCTCATGTCTGAACTGCGCGGTGAAGTGATGCCCGCCATTTGGGAACAGCAGAAAGTGTTGAGCGCTTACGCGGAATTCAGATTTCTCATCGAAGAATTGGAACGCAGAGTGTCCGACATTGAACGTCAGTCGAAAGAGATGCGCCGACACAATAAAACGGCGAGCGAACAGCTCGATAAAAAAGCTCAAGAAATTGCGGCTTTGATCGATCGCGTCAAAAAGGCTCAGTCGACATATGATGTCATCGAGCTCGATGACGTTAAAGATGCGATGTGGGCGCTGGAAGAAGAAGTGGGAGAAATCTTCGCGAATGTCGGCCGTGACAATACCGGTCAATATGTACGCCAAAGAATCGAATCCATACGCGACACGTTGGATGAGGTGCAAGAAGAGGTTGCCGATAAAAATGTCGTCGATGAGACGCTCAATACTTTGATTGCAAAAGCAAATGCCAGTCTCGACGAAGCTGAGGATCTCCTGGCGCGCGGCAGGGAAGGCGAGGCGGGACGGATACTCGAAAGGCTGGATGAACTTCGCCGGCCCATCGAAAATCTCCTTGAAAAATACGGTATCGAAGTCGAGGAAGAAGAGCACGATTATGAAGTGATTTTCGAGGGACGTTTCGAGCAGGAACTCGTCGATAAGATTACGGCGCGCATCGAGCAAGTGGTGCAGGAAAAAGTTTCTCTCTTCGTTGATGCCGCAGTGCAATCACTCGCCGCAAAGATGGCGGAGATAGAAGTGGTGGTGAATGAAAAAATCCAGCAAAGCTTGTCGAATATGCTGGCAATCGTGAATGATGAAGTGCGCAATGAGATCATTGCAAATCAGGAACAATTGTTAACGCAAATTCAAGAGCTTGAGAACCAATCCAAGAAGCTCACCTCTGCCATCGTCAAACGTGATCTTGAAAAAGCCGTTGAACGGCTCACTGTTGTGACGTGGTGTGGTGACAATTCTCAAGCCTTAAGAACCCGTGCCAACGGACTGCTTGAAGCGCTCACTGCCGGTGATGCGGACGAGGATGAAATACACACATTTCTCACGGATGTTGAGCGATATGAGCGAGATAATCAGTCAAAGTGTTATGAGGACGGCGCCTCGCCATACAAAGATTTTCCGATGTGGGATGCGTGGTACTATGAGGATGCCGTCTACAATCACGGAGCCGGTTACATTGTCGGACGCACGGACAATCAAGGCCGACAGACGGGTGAATTTGATCCCGGACGCGCGACGCTCTGTGGTGAGGCTTTGGCAATCGGTATGAGAGTGTTCGAGGTTCCGCTCGGTCCGCCGGAAGTGGTACCTGCTGATGCCACCGGCGCCGCGCCGTGGATGTATCCATATGTAAATGGCGCGAGATCAACCGGCGCGAACATTCCGTGTGGCGCTTTGAATCAACCAATCAGCCGCATGGAAGCCGCACAGCTCTTTGTGGATCTCGGTGGCAATCGGTTCCCGACGGTTACCGCGACCCCAAATGCCGCCGCGTTCAGTGATTACAGCCAATTCAGAAGTAACGCGGAAGGCTCTGCGGCCATCGAAGCATTCGCATCGGCGGACATCTATCAAGGTACGCCGGAAGGAATGGTGAAACCATTTGATCCGTTACGCCGTTCAGAATTCGCCGCGGTGACGAAACGCATGGTGAATAATCTGGGATTGGAGTAAAAAGGTTTTCTCAAAGGAGCCCCTACCAAACTGGACGGCGGGGCTCCTTTTTGTTAGGATTCGGTTGCCTAAAAATGTATTTTCTTTAACCCCGGTGATATATGACGGATTCAGTTTCGCAACAGGTTTATTCTTTAGATTACATCAATCAACGACAGGGTTTTTATAATAAAGTGTTATTTTTCTTCGGCCTCGCGCTTGCAGTCTCGGCCGGAGGTGTCTACGTAGGCTTCCGCTATGGTTTGCCGATTTTTGTCGCTCAACCCAACCTCATATGGGTGGTGTACATCCTTGAGTTGGTGCTCATTTTTACGTCACGGATGTGGAGCCGGAAACGTCCGTTGAATTATTTTTTGTTTGCGCTGTTTACCTTCGCAACCGGTCTTACGCTCGTGCCGTTGCTCGCGAGTTTCGTCATAGAGTTCGGCACCGGATTTCTCACGAAGGCCCTCATGGCCACTACAACGACTTTTTTGGCAACCGCGCTCATCGGCTGGACGGCGCGCCGCAGTTTCGCCGGTTTAGGCAGTTTTCTTTTGGTTTCGCTCATCGGGTTGATTATCGTCTCGTTGATCGGCGTTTTTATTCCATGGAACAACAGCATTGAGATGTTTGTTTCCGGTTTTGGCGTCGTGATATTTTCGGCGTTTACCATGTATGATATCCAGCGGATAAAAGAGTACCCGGAAGAATATTACATCGATGCCGCATTGAATTTGTATTTGGACATATTTAATCTTTTCATTTATATACTCCGTTTTTTTGGCGCACTGAACAGAAATTAAAGTAAGAGGTATGTTGGTTTTTAAAATTACGCAATTGTTGAACAGAAAAGAGGGCGCGCAAGAAACGCATGAGCTTGATGAAGCGGTTCCATTTGTACAGGATGAAGAATATACGCCGGTGTCTCGTTGTACGGGTACTGTTTTGTTTATGCGTCTGCCAAATGAAATCAGCGTCCAGCTTTCTTCGGCAAGCGTCGACGTGGAGTGCACCTGCAGTCGTTGTCTGAAACGTCATGTACGGATCGTGACTATTCCCCGCGCGGAGCGGGAATTTTTGATCGATGTGCCGCCCGAAGAGATGACCGAAGGCGAGGACAATTTTTTTGTGGATACGCACAATAGAAGCATTGATATTACTGAGATGTTGCGGCAGGAAATTCTCTTGCATTTCCCCGAAAAGGCCGTATGCTGTGAAGGCTGTAAAGGGCTCTGTGATGGGTGTGGAAAGGATTTGAATGATGGGCCGTGCAGTTGCGTGAAGATAGACAAGGACGACGACGCAAAACCCCTTAAAAATCTTAAGAAATTATTGCAGTAATATGAAACATCCAGTACCAAAACGGAGAAAATCGCGCTCAAAAGGTAAGCGCCAGTACTCATATTTTGTTTTTGGGAAGCAGAGGAAATTGAATAATAAAATGCGCGTTCAACCGTGTCCCGAATGTAGCGCTCCAAAATTGATTCAGAATGCCTGTCCGGTGTGCGGCGCCCATCGAAAGGGCCGTGCGGTGGTTACAAGAGGAGCTTCTCCAGCGAAAGTTACCAAAATAAAGGCATAACGCTGATATGGCCCGTTCCCGTCATCTTTGCAGAATTGCCGTTGTTCAGACGCTTTTTGCGTATGAGTTTCAAAAGATGAAAAGTGCCGGTGAGCCTACTACAAGAACGGATCCGGAAACTATTTTGAAATATGTTTTTGAAGAATTCGGGGAAAAAGTCACCGAGCGTGAGTTTGCATATGAACTGTTACAAGGAGTTATCGCCTATCAGAAAGAAATCGAAGATGCGGTTACCAAGTATGCTCCGCAGTGGCCTTTTGATAAGATTGCACCCGCCGATCGCGCTATTTTGGAGGTCGGCGTTTTTGAGATTTTGTATGGCAAAGATGTGCCGCCGGTCGTAGCTATTAATGAGGCCATTGAGATCGCGAAGGTGCTTGGTGGCGACAATTCCTCGAAATTCATCAACGGAGTCCTGAGTGCGGTCATGGACGCCCATATACAAAAACCCAGGCCCGGCGTGGTATAATCGTGCAGTATTCTCCTGCCTTTTACATGAAAAATAATCGCTACGCGGAGCTCGAAAAAAAAATAGGGATGACATTTAAAAATCGGGCGTTGCTCGAAACCGCTTTTGTTCATAAATCATATATCAATGAGCATCGCAGTGAAGGTATGGAAAACAATGAACGATTGGAGTTCTTGGGCGATGCGGTGCTCGAGCTGGTCACGACGGAATATCTTTTTCGGCGTTTTCCGGAGAGCGGAGAAGGAGAGCTCACCGCCTTGCGCTCGGCTTTGGTAAAGGGAAAACATCTTGCAAACGTCGGAGCACAGCTCGAAGTGGGGAAATATCTTTATGTAAGTCGCGGTGAAGAAAAATCCGGAGGACGGGAAAAACAATATATAGTGGCGAACACGGTCGAAGCGCTCATTGGCGCTCTCTATCTCGATCGCGGTTTTAAAAAATCTCATGAATTCATCGACAAGTTTATTCTAAAAAACCTCGGCGATATCGTGGATAAAAAACTCCACATCGATGCGAAGTCGCAATTTCAGGAGCTCACCCAGGAACGGCTGGGCGTCACGCCGGAGTATCGTCTGCTCCGCGAAGAAGGTCCCGATCACAATAAAATATTTACCATGGGGGCTTTTATCGGCGAAGAATGTATCGCTGAGGGCGGTGGATCAAGCAAGCAAAAAGCTGAGCAGGAAGCCGCACAAGCCGCTTTGAAAGCAAAACACTGGGATGATGAGGACTAACCGCGATGGCCGATGAAGATGACGTAACCTACATACAAGAGTACGAAGAGAATTCCTTCGTATCGCTCTATTTTTTTACGTGTAGCGGCGAAAACAAAAAGTAAAATGGTCACTATGGCGACCATTATGATATCGAAATTCATGGTCGTGTTGAACGGAATGGGAGAAGGGATGGAAGATACGCCGAGGACAAAAAAGATGTTAAAAATATTACTGCCGATAATATTACCTACTGCGATGTCCGCTTCCTTGCGGAATGCGGCAACGGCAGAAGTCGCCAGCTCGGGAAGCGATGTGCCAACGGCCACGATTGTCAGGCCCACGAGGGCCTCACTAATACCAAACGCCAGGGCAATTTTTGAGGCACTGTCGACGACAAATTTTCCCCCGATAACTACTCCGGCAAGTCCGAGGCCGACATAGGCGATTGAACGGGTAACGGAGTGCAGGTCTTTCGATTTTACTTCTTCCTTAAATTCATCTTCGGCCAACGTATTTTCTTTCCCGTTTTTTATTAAACTGATTACATAATAGAGAAAGATCACAAAAAAGAGTAGCAGTATAATGCCGTCGGCTCGGCTGATCATATTTTCTGTGCTTCCGGTAAAAAATGAATCATTGGCGATCAATCCGAGCACAACCATGGCGAGTAGGGCAAACGGTATTTCTTTCCAGACGGTAGAGGATTGGACTCGTAAGGGAATGACGATGGCGCAAAATCCAATAATGAGTGCAATATTGGCCAGATTGCTTCCCACTACGTTGCCGATGGATATATCGCTTGCTCCAGAGAGTGATGCCAAGAAACTCACGGTCAACTCTGGTGTACTCGTCCCGAACGCCACGAGGGTCAAACCGATTGCCAGTGATGAAATGCCCCAGCGTCGTGCCAGAGAAGCGCTTCCCGATACGAGGAAGTCAGCGCCTTTAATGAGAAAAGCAAATCCGGCTATAAGTATGAGGTAGGTCATGAATGATGGTACGGTTAACTTTCGGCCATTATAACAGAAGCAAAATTATCGTGAAAATCAATCAGGCAAAATGGATCGCCGCCATCGTGTCCTGATACGGGTATGTTGACTCGAGCCAGAGCATGCCCCAGAGTCCTGCAGTGCGGAGTTGGTCTTCGATTTCAGCCTTCTTTTTAAAGTAATCGTCTTTTGCATATTTCTGATTGAGAATTTCATATTCGGCGTGATTTCTTCCAATGCACCCCAAAAGATCATGTGAATTCCAGATTTGTTCGCAGTAAAAAATATTGTCTGAAAACCAGACGATCCATGAACAAAAAATATTGCTTCCGCCACTGACGCCGATGGAGTTATAGACTTCTTCGGATGGCGTCGCCGCGATGCAGGTGATATCGACGCTGTCTTTCACGTTGTTGACGTGTTTTGAAGTGTAGATGCAGTCTTCAGAATTTTTCGCGCCAAAGCCGAAAATGACATTTTTGCAGTTGCGCAGATCGGGCCCGATGCATCCCTCGGAATTTTTTTGAAAGAGCGCGCGCTGGGGAATTTTTTTGCGAAGCTCTTCGAGCATGGCGCGCAGTTCCTCTGCTGTGTGCAGAGCCAGCAGTTGATTTCTTTTTTCTATAAACGCTTCTTTTGAGAACGGCTCATTCAAAATCGCATAATGCGTGTTTTGCATGCCGGTGCATAAAAAACAATTCGTAGAGTTCGAAAGATCCCAGCAAAAATTACAATCACTGCACGCGATAAGATAGGAACTGTTAGTGCAGTTATAGCATTTCTCGCACAGCAGACATTCGTATAGCAGTTCGCTGGATTCCACATCTTCACAGTCAACGCAGTCTACATTTTTGACGCTGTATCCCATGTAATAGCAGTCTTCATTGTGATGGCAACCGAAACAGAAATAACAATTCCGGTTCATGGAAGCATAATTTGTGTAGGTGCTGTTTTCGGAATTCACATTCAAAAGAGCGATACGGGGAGTTTTTTCCTGGAGTCTTTTGTAGGCTTCAATGAAGGGTATCATGGGAAGTTATTTTAACATATGCTATCCTAATGTAAATTTTCTAAACATCTGTTATATGAACTACCTTGCTCTAGTGGTTGCCACTGCGGTGGCATTTGTCCTCGGCCACATATGGTATGGCCCGCTCTTCGGGAAAATATGGGTACAAGAGAAATTTGGCGGCAAAATGGAAAAACCGTCCCAGCAAAAGATGATCGTTCTCTTGGGAACAACGGTGATTTTGACCTTCGTCATCGTTGCCGGTCTTTCCCGTCTTACGCCGCTCGCGACACCGCTTATGGCACTCGGTGGTGCATTGGTGATTTATTTCTTCTTTGTTCTGCCGGTGCTCATTATTCAAGCGATGTATGGAGGGAACTCCGTTAAAGTGGCGCTCATTGATCTGGGATATTGGCTCGTGCTTTTTGGGGAAGCGGGAGTGGTTCTCGCGCTCATGAAAGGTTAAGAAAATGTATATCTCATCAACGAAAAGGCTTTTGGGGATTATCAATCCGGTATGCGGCGTTTCCGTGCCGTGGGATTATCGGAAGCTTTTGAGTGCACAATGTGAGAAAGAAGGATATCGCGTAACATTTGTGGAGACGACGAAAGACGGCGACGATTACCTCCGCGGTCTTGATTATTCCCATTTTGATCGTGTTGTGGTAATCGGCGGTGATGGAACCGTACGAGAAGTATTAAGTTTCTTTTTGCGCAGTGGCATCGATGTGTCCGTTGGCATCGTGCCGGCAGGCACGGGAA
>Ga0076333_115_pt1 | contig 13600 bp, 13 predicted proteins | sample RifGroA2_FD_68030 | JGI IMG/M metagenome (GOLD analysis project Ga0076333, IMG submission 68030) | Peregrinibacteria bacterium GW2011_GWA2_47_7
TAATGAACATTATATTTTTTTGGCTAATAAAAAGCTTAATGTACGCCTTCTTTAGGGTTTCAATATTCCCAAATACACCCTTTGAAATGATACGAAGACACTTTATATAGACAATGCGCCACAAAGGATCTTGCGGCCGCACAATGAGCTGAATCCACGCTTCGTCATCCACATTATTCAACTTTGAAAGCGTTGCCAAAATACCGGCGAGCGGATCAACAGGCACGCGCGTGAGTTTGTCTTCAAACTGAGGATAACGTTTGATGGGGTAAATAACCGGATCCTCAAGACTGAGTTCTGTACCAACCGCATGCTTTGGATCAATCCCCTTCCCAAATGAATAATCCGCGATCTCTTCAATTTCCGCATTGGGATACTGCGCATACATTTGCCCTTCAATGAGGTTACGAAGATGCACAGGAAACCACACGTAAAAGGAAATTTGCCGCCGTGAGTAGGCAATTTCAAAACTCACTTGCGGCTGCGTATGGCCGATGAGCCGTTGCCACCACGTGCGATTGTGAAAGAAGCCGTGAAGAGTCGCGTAAATCTGCTCCGCAACGAGCGGGCCGGATTCGTTGGTCTTTGGGACGCGAATGGCGAGAACCGTGTACTGTTGTTCATTCATAATGCCGCCGTATTATACCATTGTACTGCAAAATAGGTGACAAAACCTCTAAGATATTGGAAAATGCCAAAGTGAAGCTTTTTGAGAAAAGTCATGGCGTGTATGCCGCGGGTGAAATGAAGATAATGACGAAATTTCAAAAATGGAAGGATTCTTTTTTTGCACCTTTAATGCGACTCCTCACAAAATGCGGCGTGAGCGCTTCAGTAATAAGCATTTTAGGAGTACTAATAGCCATTAGCGGACTTTTCTTATCAATTACATATGGGAATCCACGCTACTTCGTAGTTGCAATCTGGATTCACTTTTTCTTGGACGGCCTCGACGGCTCACTCGCACGCTACCAGTACAAAATGACATTGCGTGGCATGTTCATTGACACCGCGTGTGATTTAACTGGAGTTATCGCGTGCAGTGAAGCGCTTTACTATTTTCACTACATTTCCGCACAAAGTGCACTTTTTTTCACGGCGTTATACGTACTTGTCACCATTATGGCGCTCGTACTTGGCGCAGTTAACACTCCATATCCATTCATCGTGCGCCCACGTTTATTTGTGTTTATTTCCCTCACAATCGATATCTTCAGCGGAACTGCATTCTCTACGCCTCTAGTAGAGATTCTTACGGTTATACTAAGCATGTTTTGCATTCAGGGATTTTTGCTGCTTGGAAAGCATTTAAACCGCCATTTTGCATGAGCATCTTTATTCTTCAAGCACTCTATTTTATGATGCCAGCGTACCTTGCAAATATGGCGCCAGTGCTTTTCAAGTGGATTCCGTGGGGGAATAAACCTCTTGACGGCGGTGCGCGATGGCATGGCAAACCGCTCTTTGGAAGCCACAAAACACTGCGCGGACTCATCGCAGGAATCTGCGGCGGGGTTGCAGCAATCTGGCTGCAACGAGCACTCAACCTTATCGATTTGGAGCTCATAAAGTATAGTGCGTTATCCCCTGCACTACTTACTCTTATTGGTATGTGTTTTGGCGCGGGCGCACTCCTCGGCGATCTCATTAAAAGTTTTTTCAAACGCCGCTTAGGCATTAAAGATGGTGGTCAGTGGATTCCTTTTGATCAACTCGATTTTGTATTTGGTGCACTACTCGCGGTGAGTCCGTTTTTTATTCCGCCTACGCCGCATCTGCTCGTTATTCTCATTGCAACGCCATTTCTACACTTCGCCACCAATGTTATTGCATACGTGTTAGGATTAAAGAAAGACTGGTGGTGAAAACCACTTACACTATGAAAAAATCTCGTCCAATTTCAGCAACACCGCGCGCTCATCAGCATTCACGCAAAGTGCATTTTTCCATTTCTATGCGCGAAAAAATCTCTCAAAACTGGATTGAAGTGCGCAAAAAGATGGCTTCGCCATCTACTAAAAAAAATGCCCCGCCAAAGCGGGGAAACCATCAGTAGGATATAACGGTGTGTGTTGAGCTCTCGGCATGAACGCATTCACTGATTAAAGACGTCCACCACAAACTCCTGGATAGGGCGGTAGTCTTTTTTCTTGGGTAATAGAATATACTGCCCGCCGCTATTATACGTTGAGTAAAAGAAATTTTCGGTGGAGAGAATCATGTTCCCCTGAATTTCAAAGTTTTGAAAATTTTTTAAGAAAGTCGCCAGGTCGACCACGGAAATATCCGTATCGACCGCACTTTTAAGCGATTCGTAAAACGCCTTGAGCTGATCAGCATGATTTATAAAATCAAAACTCAACACTTGCTTCTGCACCGCCTTTACCACAAGCTGCTGTCTTGCAGCTCGGTCAAAATCAGAAGTTGAATGCCGGCTGCGCGCATAACGAAGCGCTTCCGCTCCAGTCATGTGCTGAAACCCAGCATTCACGCTGTAGACCATGTAGCCTCTATTACCATCAGGATACGCACTGTCATAAATTGCCTTCGGCACATCGATATTCACCCCACCAAGCGCATCAATCAAATTCTCAAACGAATTCATGTTAAATATCGCATAGTGGTGAATCGGCTGGCCAATTACTTCGCTCACTTTTTCACGCAGAATATCAGGTCCAAATTTCACCAGATATTCATTTATCTTACGGCCATTCACAGAAAGGTCGCGTGGTATATTGAGGAGGTTTATACGGTTAGTATTAGCATTTACCGCAGCAACTATCATACTGTCTGCCAGCTCCTGATGCTCACCAATAATGAGAAAGTTGAAGGTATCGGTTTGCGGAATATCCGACACTTGCGGTGCTTGAGATTGAGTTGGTTCGGCCGCCGTAATCCTTGCCACCGGTGAAGGCGCCTGTTCCGGCGTAAGCGCAAGTGTGATTATAGGCGTCATAATCGCATTCACCTGCTTGGAGAGTGCATCCAGAGCCGCCTGTGAGTCCTGCACTTTTTTATTCAAGAGATCATTTTGCTCCTTTGCATCACCCAATTCCTGTATAAGCGACTTCGCTTGAAGTTCTTGAAGAGTGATTTTACTAGCCGCAGTGCTGCTTGCGCTCGCGATGTGAAAAAAAACCGTACCGCACAAAATCATGAGAACAAAAAGACCTGCATCAAGAAGTTTTTGTTTTACCATAGGGATTATTCGTTCATGTTAATACCAATACGCGCCTCGATTTCCTGATCCACAAACTCGCGTTTGCGGCCGTATTTCATGCGGGAATATTCACGTAGAATTTGCGCAACCTTTGGATTTTTGCCCGTTTCGTCCCAAATGGTTTCGAGAGAGAAGGGACGCGTCGTTGAGTTATTCACATTTAATTTGATGTATGCCTTGTAGTTCGCAATGCCGATCACGTCTTGCTCAGTGAGGAGCGGGGTGTATTCTTTTGCCATATATTCGGCATCTTCAGCACCAATCTTGAAAGACTGCATCGTGCCGACGTTACCAAAGACGGCGTCGCGTATCTGCGTGCTCGTCGTACCAAATTTGGACACCGTGAGCTGACCGATGTATTGGTGAGCCATAATAAGCGCTAGGTGATATTTTCTGGCCTCGGAAAGAATTGAGCAGAAGCTATCGGTCGCAAAATTCTGGAACTCATCAACGTAGAGGTAGAAATCCTTACGTTTCTCCTCCAAAAGGTCGACGCGGCTCATGGCAGCCATTTGTAAGCGCGCCACGATAACGAGTCCGAGGAGCTGAGTGTTGAGGTCTCCGATCGCACCCTTTGAAAGTTTAATAAGAAGAATCTTTCCACTGTCCATAACTTCGCGGAAGTCAAAGGCACTGCGCGTTTGCCCGATCGTGTTGCGCATAATCGTATTCGTAATGAAAGGACCAAATTTTGCGGAGAAGTACGGAATCATTTCCTGACGTTCGCGCTCGCCGGTACTCGCGTATTCATGTTCCCAGAATGAGCGCACCACAGGATTTTTAACTTTTTTCACCTTGTATTTCATAAAGGCATCATCCACGAATATGCGCGGCACATCGATAAGCGTGGCACCTTCTTCCTCGTCTTCCATGAGAGTGAGACATGCATTGCGGAAGTAGTGCTGGATGCGAGGACCAAAAATTTCGTCACCAAAGAGTTTGATAAAAATCTCTGTCGCTTGGCTGGAAGCCATATCGCGCTGTGCCGAATCTTTCGCCTCAAGAATATTAAGTCCCATTGGACGTTCTTGATCGGAAGGATCAAAAATCACCACGTCCTTTGCGCGTTCCTTAGGCACATAATTCAATAAATCATCGATAAGGTCGCCATGAGGATCAACCACGCACAATCCCGCACCGCTGCGAATATCCTGACGCGCCATCCATCCTAAAAAGACGGATTTACCTGTACCCGTTTGTCCGATCACGTAGTGATGTCGCATACGATCCTTTGGACGCATGTGCACCTCTTTCACCACGCCACGATACACGTTATTACCAAGCCAAATACCGTCCGTTGGCATATCCACTGGCCCCGGCAAAACCTTATACTGAAGCCATTTAATAATTGGCGTGTAGTTGTAGCGGCTGCTAGGAAAGTGGAAAAACGACGCAAGTTCTTCAGGCACAAGAATTGATTTCTTCTCACCAAAAGCAAAAATACGATGCTTAAAGTTATGGTACATCCATTTGCTGTTAATACTGTGGATTGGAATAATGCGGCGCGTCTGGAAGTAGTTCATTGCCGGATTCTTGAACAAACTCAGTGACACAATACAGTCGCTCATGACTTCAATGGAACGTGCGTACGTTTTGCTCGACACCATAAGGCGAATAACTGTTTCAAAGCCGTCTTGCTGGGCTTTTTCACCAACATGTTTTGCGATTTCTTCACTGGTCTGAAGCATGCGGACATAGGCATCGCCGTGGCTTGCGCCCGGGGCATTACTCATGGTTTCCTTGGCCCTATCGTAGCCAAAAAACATCATTGTAAAGAGCGTATTTATCGCTCCTAGGCCTGGAATCTTCGATAGAAACCCTGCTTCTTTTTTCCCTTTAAAGAGGGTAGTGCCATATGCTTCGGCCTTTTTGCGCCACCCTCCTTGCTTTGGTCTAATCACGAGTTGAATCACTGCCGTTTCATCTTCGGCAAGCTTGGATAGTACGTTCGTCATGCTGTTGAGCGGATCATTCTCAATTGTTTTAAACGTCTTGATGGGGAACCAAAAATTACGGCGCTCATAGGCATAGTACGACACCATTTTGTTGCCAGGTTTTTTGAACTCATATGGAGGAATTATTTGAATATCCGCATCAGAGTAGTACGAGGTGATTTGTTTCTCTACGATGCTCTGATACTCCTTGAGCACCACCACAATAAAACTCACCACTTTTTGACGCGCCACAATTTCAAAAGAAATGAAGTGATGATTGAAGATGAAGCGACGAATGATGTTGGTGATCGAGAGTTCGCGAATTTCGTACAAGCTGCGGTAGAGCTGCTCCATTATGCCGATGCGCTCGCGAAAATCTTTTTCAACATCCTTTTCCTTGTCCTTAGGCGAGTCCTCGCGCGGTAGCGTCACCTGAATGTAGACGAGATTTTTCTCGCGGAAGCGGTGTGCAATGTAACGAAAAAGCCCCACAAAAATCTTCCAACCAACGATTATGCCCACCACGGTAATCACGATCTGTATTGGATGAGCGACAATGAACTGGAAAAGCTTGTTCCAATCTACCTGGTTCCAAAGTGTAATTGCGCTATTCATGAATGTTTGTTTTTGTAAAAAATGATCTGATTATTATATCAGATTTCACTGATTTAAGGAAGCCCTTGGGCAACGCCCAGTTCTAAAAACAATACCCCGCCATGGCGGAGTAACCTTCAGTAGGAATACGGTGTAATGCTTCAAGCGCTACGCCATCTATTGCCAGAACACCAACTTATTCCTTAAGAATTCAAGAGCATCCGACGATAACGTTTGCCGATGGATCCGCTTTCGTCGTACTCAATTGCAAAATGTTTCTTGAGCGTATTAAAAAATTCACGCGCTTTGCTGCCAAGCGGTTCTTTTTTCATTAGCGGAAGGACTGCGGCCTTGATCGGCGCAAGCGCTGACGGGAATCTCATCACAATGCGCGGCTCCATTTCTTTGCCACCTTCGGTAGGTGCTTGATCCTCGTCGTAGGCTTCCAGAAGCGCTACGAGCACCGTACGGTCCGCACCAAACGTTGGTTCAATGCAATGCGGAATGAACTTTTCATTCGTCTCCGGATCTAGGTATTCAAGTTTTTCGCCAGAGAATTTTTCGTGCTGCTTGAGATCAAAATCCGTGCGGTACGCAATTCCCCACAACTCACCCCATCCAAACGGGAATTCATACTCTATGTCCCACGTTTCCTTGGAGTAATGTGAAAGTTCTTTTGCGTCGTGTTGTCTCCATCGCATGTTATCCTGTTTGAAACCCAAGTCTTGTACAAAAAAGTTATTCATCTCCTTGCGCCACGCATCATAAATTGGCTTCCACTCGGCCTCTTTCACGAAATACTCAATTTCCATCTGTTCGAATTCGCGAGTGCGGAAAGTAAAATTCCCCGGCGTAATTTCATTACGGAATGCCTTACCAATCTGACCAATACCAAATGGCAAACGCTTGCGCGTCGTCTGCTGTATATTCTTAAAATTTACAAAGATACCTTGTGCCGTTTCTGGACGCATGTAGACCATCGCTGCACTGTCTTCAATCACACCTTGGTACGTCTTGAACATGAGATTGAATGAACGCGCTTCCGTAAAATCGCACGCGCCACACTTTGGACACGAAATTTTGTGAGTTTTAATGAGCTCCGTGATTTGCGTAAGAGACTTTCCCGCCACGCCTTCGATACCAAGTTTTTGCTCGAGCAATTTGTCGCCGCGCACGCGCTCGTGACACTTTTTGCAATCCATAAGCGGATCAGAAAAAGAAGTCACGTGGCCGCTCGCCTCCCACACTCGTGGATTCATCAAAATTGCGGCATCCACACCAACCATATCCTCCCTATCTTGTACAAAATGCTTCCACCACAAACGCTTCAAATTATTTTTGAGTTCAACGCCGTACGGTCCATAATCCCACGTATTTGCGAGTCCTCCGTATATTTCCGAACCCGGAAATATAAAACCTCTGCGCTTGCAGAGAGAGACAATTTTTTCCATTGTGACTGCTTTATTCATAATTGAAAATCGTTGGTTGTTGCGCCCGCTACGCGGTACGCATTAATTGCTTAGCCTCCGTCCGCCGCGACGGACTCCGGCCTGGTGTCGAGCATGATTGTGACCGGCCCGGAATTACAAAGTGACACGGCCATATTAGCACCAAATTCACCTTGCTCAACCTTGAGGCCGGTCACACTGCATTTTTGAACAAATTTTTTATACATGTCGCGCGCGACATCAGGAGCCGCCGCATCAGTAAAACTTGGACGTCTGCCTTTCTTGCAATCTGCATAAAGTGTGAACTGCGAAACGACAAGAAGCTCACCCTTAATATCGAGGAGCGAAAGATTCATCTTGCCTGTATCATCCTCAAAAATCCGCAGATTCGTGAGTTTCTCAATTATAAATTGACAGTGTGCATCCGTATCGCCATGTGCAACACCAAGCAAAACCAAAAGTCCTTTTTGAATTTGCCCGACGATTTTGCCATTAATCTCAACTTTTGCCCATGAAACACGTTGTAATAGCGTACGCATAGCTAAAATACTACCCTAAAAGAAAAAAATAAAAAGTTGTTTTTAATTTATTGCAAGGAATTTTCCATAGGAAAAGTGTGCAATTTCAGTCTTGGAGTATAATAGCATCATAGTTTTTATAATTTAACAACAACAGTATGTTGTTCCAAAGTTCCAAAGCGATGTGCAGTGCGTGTAGTGCACTTTTTCATTGGCTCGCCGGCTTAAGCTTATTGGTAGTAGGCGTGCTAGGCCTTCTTGTGCAACTCGGCGTACTCAAGGTTTCGCCGTGGGGATGGGCATGGCCAATTATTGCCCTTGTGTGGGGACTTACGGTGCTTTTCAACGTGGGATGCAAAGAGTGCAGCAAATAAACACAAAGTCATGCTGATAATTCCCAGCATGTTTTGTAAGTAGATGAAATAGTGTGCATCCACTGTCTTCATCTCGGTTCTTTTGTGGCAAGCTGGCCGCATGCAGCATTGATATCTTTCCCAAGTGACACGCGCACCGTGACCGGGATTTCGAATGATTCAAGGACTTTTTTGAAGTTGTCTATGCGCGACTTACCAGCGTTGGAGAAACCAAGATACGTTTCGTTGTAAGGAATAAGATTTACGTGACAGCGCTGCCCTTTTATTAACACTGCGAGTTCACGTGCAAGTTCCGGCGTATCATTTATATTTTTTAGCATTACGTATTCATAGGAAATTCTGCGATGCGTTTTTGCGATGTAGAGTTCAATCGCGGCTATTAAATCCGGCAATTTATATGCCTTTGCGATCGGCATTAACTTGGAACGCAATTCCTGGTTTGGCGCATGAATGCTTAACGCAAGGTTCACTTGAAGCGGTTCATCTGCGAGTTTTTCAATACTTGGAATAATTCCGGAAGTAGAAATTGTGATGTGACGAATGGCTATCTCAAGGCACTGCGGATCATTGAGCGTGCGCACCGCCGCAAGAACGTTGTCATAATTGAGAAGGGGCTCACCCATTCCCATAAAGATAACGTGACTCACGCGCGATTTATATTTTTTGAGGTACTGATCAAAGTACAAAACTTGATCCGCAATTTCGCTCGCGGTAAGACTGCGAGTGAGTCCCATCGTTCCGGTGGCACAAAAGGCGCATTTGAGTCCACATCCCACTTGACTCGACACACACACAGAGTTGCGACCATCAGCAAAGCGCATCAGTACGCCCTCCACGAGATTTCCATCGCTCAATTTAAAAAGAGTTTTTACGGTGACACCGTTTTTAGAAATTACTTCACGCGTCACACTAAATGGAAATATCGGAAAATCTTTTGCGAGCATTTCACGCAGATCCTCCGGCAATATTTTAATTGCACGGTAATCGGAAACGCCTTCTTTGTATATCGCGTGAAAAATTTGTTTTACGCGGTAGGAAGGGATTTTCTTGGCTTTGAAAGCCTCCGTCATGTCGCCGAATGAGATCATTTTGTCAGTACGTTACAACACTTATTTAATGGCATGTATAAGGTTAGAATGCCACTTAGGTGCATGCGATTTGTAGTTTTCTTTTGACAACAACAGGGAGTTGTCTAAAATTGACACCTAAACAGATGTTCAGATTATAACCTTTTTCCCTTATGGAAGCCATTCTCCTCTATCCTCCGAACGAACGAGTTAAACATCTGGAACATGAGCTACGCTACGAACATATATATATCATGTCATACTCATTGGATAAGAGAGAAGATCTTTCGGAAATATCATTCGATGCAATGTCGTTACTCATCTATTTCAGCACGCCCTATCACGGTACCCGTACTTCCCATATCCTCAACACGATTCCAACATTACGCGCACGAAATTCAAATCTTACTATTGTGGTTTTGGATGCAAGCGGCGGAGAAAGTTCACAAAATGAAGCTCTGGCGCTTGGCGCAGACGCTTACTTTTCTGCACCGCTTTCGTATAGCGCAATCGCGCTGAGCCTCAAAAAAAACGATAGCGATAAACTGCATACGAATGATACGAAATGGCTTAGGGCCTTTGATATGTGGCTTGATCTTGAACGCCGCGAAGTAAAACGAAACAAGACATCCATTCACTTAAGACATAAAGAATTTGCCCTTCTTGAATTTTTCATGCTCAACCGAGGAAAAGTACTCACACGTACATCCATTTTGGAGCATGTATGGGATCGCAACGCGCACTTCTCCAGCAATACAGTTGATGTGCACATAAATCGCCTGCGAAGGAAAATCGACAATCCTTTCAAGGAAAAATTAATTCATACGATCCATTGCATCGGGTATACGTTTGATAAGAAAAACCCAATGCAGTAGCATGCATGCGTGTTACCAGAAACTATCCTCGTCGCCAATAAAACGAATATTCGCTATTTCTCAAATTTCACGGGAACGGCGGGTCATGTGGTGTTAGACAAAGGACGCGGATTTCTTTTTACCGATGCGCGCTACCACCTTGTGGCGAAAGCGGTACTCCCCTCTTCTTACACACTGATAGATACTACGAATGGCTTCATGGAAACCTGGAAGAAATTTTATAAAAGCCACAAAATTCATGAAGTTGGCATTGAAGGAAACGATGTAACTTTGCAGTTCTTTAAAACGTTAAAGAAAAATTCAAGCGGAGTGAAGTTGGTAGACGTCGGCGATGAATTGAATAAAAAGCGCATGATAAAAACGAATGACGAACTGAAAAAAATTCAGACTGCTCAGAAAATTACCGATGGCATTCTTGAAATTCTCAAACGATGGATTACGCCTGGTGTAAGCGAGAAAGCGATTGCGTGGAAAATAGAATGCCTTGCGCGTGAATTGGGCGCGGACGGGATTTCGTTTCCAGCGATTGTGGGATTTAATGAGCACAGTGCGGCGCCACATCATCAAGTAAGCGAGCAAAAACTCAAGCGCGACGATATGATTCTCATCGACATGGGAGTGGTGTACCAAGGCTACTGCTCCGACATGACGCGCGTGCTTTTCACTAAACAGCCAACGAAGCTGCAAGCAGAAGTGTATGAACTGGTGCGCCTTGCACAAGAAACAGCGATTAAAAAACTTCATGCCGGCGTGCACGGGAAAGAAATTGATAGTATCGCTCGTAGCGTTATTATTGAGGCTGGATACGGCGACCACTTCACCCATTCTCTTGGCCATGGAGTTGGACTTGAGATACACGAGCTGCCAAATCTTTCAAGGCATTACGAAAGGGAAATTTCTGCGAAGAGCGTGGTTACGGTTGAGCCGGGTATTTATTTGGAGGGGAAATTTGGGGTGCGACTTGAGGACATGCTGGTGGTCAATGAAAAGGATGCGACAAATATCACCGCAAGCCCCAAAGCATTGAAATCGGCCATTATTAAGATATAATTCACCTATTGTATGTGCGGAATAATCGCCTATAGAGGCAAGAAAAACAACAGCGGGGATATCGTGCTCAAAGGACTCAAAAAACTTGAGTACAGAGGGTACGATTCTTGGGGCGTTGCGCTGCGCACCGAACAAAAGGACACGCGGCTTTTTATTCACAAAAAACCGGGCAAAATTGGCGAACTGGACATTGCGAAACTTGCCCTACCTCAAAGTCACCTTGCGATGGCACACTCACGCTGGGCAACCCACGGAGGCGTCACACAAAGCAACGCCCATCCTCACATGAGTTGCAGCGGTGAAACACACCCCGCTAAGCGGGGCGGTGGCACACCCCGCCTTGGCGGGGGACGTGTGGTCGTTATCCACAACGGCATTATTGAAAATTATCTTGAACTCAAAAAGGCATTGCAGAAAAAAGGACATAAATTTGCTTCCGAAACAGACACCGAAGTTGCGGCACACGCCGTGGAGGAGAGACTCAAAAAATACCGCGGCCCTGTAACTACCGAGATTTTTAAACAAGCGGTACTGGACACGCTTCATGAATTTCGCGGACGATCTGCGTTTCTTTTTATGTGTGCCGACAATGACACTCTTATCGCTGCACGCCGCGGTTCTCCGCTCATCGTAGGAAAAGGTGATAATAAAGACTATTTCATCGCTTCCGATATTCCAGCATTTCTAAAATATACCAACCGCGTGATGTATCTGGACGATGACGAAATGGTTGTTATTGACGATGGAGGCCACAACTTTTTTAATGTAAAAACCGGCACGCCGATCGAAAAGCGCATCATTAAAATAACGCTACAGCCGCAAGAAGCGGAGAAAGGCGATTACAAACACTTCATGATCAAAGAAATCATGGAGCAAAAGGAAACGATTCACCGCGCGATTAACCAAGACGAGAAACTGCTCAAGAAAGTTTCCGAGATGATCTCAAAAGCTTTCGGAACGTATTTTATTGGCTGCGGCACCGCCGGCAAAGTGTGTATGGCCAGTTCTTATTTGTTCTCGCAGATTGCGAAGATGCACGTAAACGTGGAGTTTGGATCAGAGTTCCCGAATTTTCATCACTTCATTAGAAAAGGAAGTTTGCTGATTGCGGTTTCGCAGAGCGGCGAAACCGCGGACACGCTTGAAGCCATGGATGTTGCGAAGAAAAAGGGCGCAAAGCTTCTCACCATTGTGAACGTTGAAGGCTCAAGCATGGATCGTCTTGCGGATCTTTCCATTCATGTAAAAGCGGGACCAGAAAAAGCTGTTGCTTCCACCAAGGCCACTACAGCACAACTCGCGATCCTCACTCTCCTTGCATACTGCCGCGCAGGTCGCCTCGATGAAGGCAAAAAAGTGCTTCTGGATGCGGCGGCGCAAATCAATGACATGCTTAATCCTCGCTATCAGGACCACATTCTCAAACTCGCGCGCAAAATCAAAAATGTGGAGAGCATGTATGTGATCGGCCGTGGAGTGAATTACCCGATGGCGCTTGAGTCCGCGATCAAGTTGCAAGAAGTTTCATACATTCACGCCGAGGGATTTGCGGGCGGCGAACTCAAACACGGACCAATCGCGCTCATCAGTCCAGGCACGCCATGTGTGGTGCTTGTGGCGAATGATGAGACGCGCGAGGACATACTTTCGAATGCGATTGAAGTGAAGGCGCGCGGCGGCTTTATAATCGGCGTCTCCCCCACTCGCGAAGAGGTTTTTGATTACTGGATTAAGGTTCCGGACGTCGGTACCGCTTCCCCTATCGTAAACATAATTCCTGTGCAGCTCCTTGCCTACCAGCTCGCAGTACTCCGCAAGAACAACCCCGACATGCCCCGCAATCTTGCAAAGAGCGTGACGGTGAAGTAAATCCGTGGTATAATTACCCGATGACTTTAGACGAACAATATCAAAAAACAATCGACGACCAGCGGACGCATCTTATGGAGCTTCAAGAAGCTTTTAATAAGAAGTGCGACGAGGCCAAGGTGACTGCGCAAGAAAAGCTCAAAGGCGTTGGTGAATTGGACAGTACTGGCAAGGAAGCTATTTTGAAGGACCAGCAGGCCACTCTTGATGCTGCATTAGCAGAACTCAAAGGCGAAATCGATCACTCTACGCGCGCAACTATGCGTGCACTTGAAGCCATTATGCGCCAAAAAGAGCAGCAAATTCTTGCGGACCTTGAGAAGCAATTAACTACACTCTAATTATTTTTTATGGCAGGAGAAACACCAAATCCAAATATTCTAAAAGCGGCCGACGTAACCACTAAAACGCCTGAAACTTTACCAAAGCCGGCTGAAACGCCCGATGCAAAAAGAGCGGAATTAGTTGCGGCGACTCTAACCAAGGAAAATGGCAATGGCGCTGCAGCGGCAGAACGCCTTACGGACGCCACAAAAGCCCGATCCAAAGAGCTTTTGAGTGCTGCTTTGGCAACAGCATATCCAAAAAATCTAGCGGCACAACCCGCGAAATTAGGGTAAAGTTTACACGACATTATGATAGGCAATCGCA
>Ga0076333_129_pt1 | contig 12374 bp, 10 predicted proteins | sample RifGroA2_FD_68030 | JGI IMG/M metagenome (GOLD analysis project Ga0076333, IMG submission 68030) | Peregrinibacteria bacterium GW2011_GWA2_47_7
TTTAAATTACTCACGATGCCCTGGAGCAAAGGTGGTTTTGGTTTTAATATCGATAATCTTTCCGTCTCATGCTTTGCCGGTGACAAAGATGCCCCGCGGGATACCGAGTCTGCAGAAATTTGGAAAAAACTTGGCATTCCATCAGCACGTATTTTTTTCTACGACAAAAGTAAAAACTGGTGGGGACCGGCGGGACAAACCGGGCCGTGCGGTCCGGACACGGAGATGTTTGTCGATGTACTTAAAGATCCTGATCCGGCGGCGCATCGTCTAGCGGGAGTTGAATTTGCAAAACACAGCCCCAAAGCAAAGATCCTGCCGAAGTGTGAGCCCGCCTGCGATTGTGGGAGATATGTGGAGGTGTGGAATGACGTGTTCATGCAATACAACAAAACCGCCGAAGGAAAATACGAGCCATTGAAACAGAAAAATGTCGATACCGGCCTCGGCCTCGAGCGTCTCACCGCCATTTTGCAGGGAAAGGAAACACACTACGAAACGGATTTGTTTTTACCGATTCTTGAAAAGATTCGTAACATTGCAATGCACACCTTGCCGAAGGAAATCGCCGCCATCTCGGAGCGTATCATCGCCGATCATCTGCGTTCCGCCGTGTTTATGATGGGCGATCCGTGCGGTGTACAGCCGTCGAATACCGATCAAGGATATGTCCTGCGCCGTTTGATACGCCGCGCCATCCGCCACGCGAAAAAGCTCGGCATTGAACAGATGTTCACGGTTGAAATCGCCAAAACATATGTAGATGCATATAAAGAGGTGTATCCCGAGCTCGCGAAAAACGAACTCATAATCACGGAAGGCCTCGCCCTTGAAGAAAAACAATTCAGCGATACTTTGAAAAAAGGCGAGAGGGAATTTGAAAAATATATGGAAGTGATACGCGGCTTCGTCGAAAGTCCATCAATAGCATATTTTATTCAGTGGCTTGCGCTCTTGAAACAGTGCATAAGCCAGAGCGACGAGCGTTTTTCGAAACTTCAAGAATATTTGGGGCCGAAGATGGGAAGTATTTTTGCTCTTAACAAAGAGCGCGGTAACGATGATGTGGACGCTCATAATCAAAAACTTCTCGCTCTTTTCGAGCCGGCGGATGCCAGCGCGGTGAGCGAGCTCATCGATTCGCTCGCGAAGAACCGTTTTGTTTTTAGCGGAGAAAAAGCATTTTATTTTTATGAAACCCTTGGTTTTCCCAAAGAGCTCATTGAGGAGATGTTGCACGAAAACGGTTTTGAGATGGATGGTACTGCTTTCGATACAGCGTTTAAAAAACATCAGGAGCAGTCGCGCGCCGGAGCGGAGCAGAAATTTGCCGGAGGACTCGCCGACCATAGCGTCGAGTGCACGATGCTACACACCGCAACGCACCTTGTGCATCAGGCATTGCGCGATGTGCTCGGGCCGCACGTCTATCAAAAAGGCAGTAACATAACTCGCGACCGCCTCCGTTTTGATTTTTCGCACTACGATAAACTCACGGAAGATCAACTGCAAAAAGTTCAGGAGATTGTTAATGCCGAAATCAAGCGCGATTTGCCCGTGCACTATGAATTGATGGAGCCGGAATCTGCGAAGTCACGCGGCGTTATCGGTTTATTCGACGACAAATACGCCCAGCTCGGCAATAAAGTAAAGGTCTATATCATGGGAGATTATTCAAAAGAAATCTGTGGCGGTCCGCATGTGGAACACACGGGTGTTCTCAAAGATTTTACGATTACAAAAGAAGAAGCAGTGAGCAAAGGCGTCCGTCGTATCAAAGCCGTTGTCGGTGCGTTGCAGAGGAACCGCTGAAAATCGTTGTAGTGCAAGGCGGCAAGCTATTTTCGACTGAGGTATCAATTAACCGACCATCCCAGCTTCTGCCTCAGCATGCGGTAGTAGTTGTGGCCTTTTAATCGGATCATGGTAAATGTTCTGCTGGATTTTCGTATGCGTATGACATCACCGAGTTTCAAATTGATCGTTTCCTGGCCGTCGACCGTGAGTACGATCGGCTTTTTCTGTTCGCGCCATTCGGTTTCAATCTTTACTAAGAATTGTCGATTATTTGGAATCACGATGGGCCGCGCGTTCAGGTTAAGCGGACATATCGCCGTGAGTAAAACACACTCGAGTTTGGGATGAATGATCGGTCCGTATGCGGCAAGCGCGTGTCCGGTGGAGCCGGTCGGCGTTGAAATAATCAGGCCGTCGGCGATGTAGGTGGAGAGTTTCCGTTTATTCACCTCGACGCGCAGATGTATGAGACGCGCGAAGCCTCCCTGATTTACTACCACTTCGTTGAGCGCGAGCGAGGTGTAATACTTTTTATTGTTCCGATACACCGTGACGCGGAGGAGAGAACGATTGTCGTCACAGTAATTGCCATCAAAAATGTCTCGGAGCGCCTGTGGCAGACGGTTTGGCAAACATTCGGTTAAAAATCCTTTGGTGCCCATGTGAACTCCCAGGATGCGCACGGTTTTATTTTTTGGCAGGAGTCGCGCGGTTTTGAGGAGCGTCCCATCTCCGCCGAGGATTATCGCGAGGTCGGCTTTTTGCAGGATTTCCGTTTTATCCATGCCCGCTCCGCTTCCCATCACCGGCCCGCAATTTTCACAGAGCAGAATATCGTCCGTGTAGTTTTTAACCTCCTTTAAAATCGTCTTTAGTATCTCGGCGCGCTCGCCGATGTTGTGTTTTGCGATAATCCCAATGGTTTGAAAGTCCTTTTTCATAAGGTGCCTGTATGATATTCCATCAGGTTCGAACGGCGGCCAAAAAGACTTGACATTTTTAAATTAATAGCTACGATACCATCTTGATTTTTGTTTAATTTTGTATTCTAACATGCCAATATGCAAGTAGACGCCACAGCAAGAGCTCGTTTGGTGGTGCAGGCCGCCTCCCCAGATGGTAATGGTGGAGCTTCTGTTGATGGTCATTGTGAATCTGGCCATGACGGCGGAAAGTCCTTAAGCTTACGCGATGGTGTCGAGCCTGTTGAGGTTATACGGTTGGCGCTGAATTTTGCTCATATGGTAGGTAGAGAGCTTGATATTAGGCGACACTGGAAAGCGCATGTATCTGAATTGCGCAGACTGGTAAATACCTTCAAGGGTGGTGTAGGCGCAAGTGTCGATTTACCAACCGAAGGGTTATCTCTTCCGCCACATCGAGAAAATTATCAAGATCCCATTGGCTTGAAACAGGAACTGGCAGAGGTACTGTTGTATGGTCCTTCTGAAGAACCGGTTTTGCTTCAGGGACCTTCCGGTTGTGGTAAAGGCGTTCTTGCGCGTTCTCTACACGCTCATAGTGAACGCGCTCGTGGTCCGATGGTCAGCGTGAATTGCGCCGCAATAACGGAAACACTTCTGGAAAGTGAAATGTTTGGAGCTGTCCGTGGAGCTTATACGGGCGCGGCCTGTGATCGCCCGGGATTTGCCGATGCCGCTCAAGGTGGGACTCTTTTCTTGGATGAAATTGGAGAGTTGTCCGGGTCGGCTCAGGCGGCCTTATTAACGCTTGTGGAGGAACGGAAATTTTGTCCTGTAGGGTCGCCTGTTGCGAGAGAAGCTGATGTCCGTCTCATCGCGGCCACCAATCGTTCTCTCATAGAAGCCGTGCGAAAAGGTGAATTTCGTGAGGACCTTTACTATCGCTTGAGTGCTCTGGTAATCCCGATTCGTCCGCTTAATGGAAGAGAAGATGAAGAGAAGCGAGATATTATTAAGGATCTTGTTTTTAAAGTCGATGGCAAAAAAAGAGAACAGCTGGATAAACTGAATCCCATTTCCGAACCAGCTTTGCAAAAACTCGTTGCCCATCATTGGCAGGGAAATGTCCGTGAACTCCGCAATGTGCTTTTACGGGCAGTAGTACGTTTAAAACCCGGTGAAACTCAAATCCAAGAAGGACATCTTGTCTTCGATACCGACGAGTGCGACCGCGAGCAGGGAGTGGTATTGCCGTCTCTCAACGTCGGGGAACTGGAGAGAATGGCTATTTTAGAAGCCTTAAGGCAATGTGAAGGAAATAGGACGCGGGCGGCAGGTCTGCTGGGTATCGTGGTACGCACCCTAAGAAATAAAATCAAACTTTTGAAAGCCGCAGGTTTTGATCTTCCTAAAGCCCCTAATGATAAAGACGAAGGTGATAGCGATGAAACTGATACTGCAGACGCTGTTCAACCGGCTCTAGCCGGCGAGGGGATGGCCGCAGTTACGGAAATTAGACGTGTTTTGGAGCCGGCCGCGGCTTAATCCGATATTTTTTGAAAGAGTTTGATCAGCTCCTCCGCGGATTTTTTCCATGAAAATTCTTTCGCGCGCAGGTGTCCTTTGGTGATGAGTTCTGTGCGAAGGTCATCGTCGCCGAATAGTTTTTCCAGCGCCTCGGCAATCTCGCGCGCATTGTTTGGATCAATCATGAGCGCGCAGTCGCCAACCACCTCGGGCAGAGAGCCGGTATTTGAACAAACCACCGGACAGCCCAGCGCCATCGCCTCGAGCGGCGGCATGCCGAAACCCTCGTACAGTGAGGGAAAAACGAGCGCGCGCGCGTTCATGTATAAATTCTTGAGCACATGTTCCGGCGCGTATCCCAAAAATTGTATCGGCAGATTTTTAGGAACTTCATATTTTTCCTTCCAGCCTTTCCCGCCGGCGATGAGCAGTGAGACGTTCGGATGTTTTTTGTGAAATAATGAAAATGCCTCGATGAGTGTTTTAAAGTTTTTACGCGGCTCGAGCGTACCGACACCGAGAATAAATTTTTCAGTTGCTAATGCCATTGGCATTTTTTGTTCTTCTGCAGAAGTTCCAATTGATGCCGCTGGATAAATAACCGCGACTTTTTCCGCCGGACAGTGAAATAATGTAATGAGGTCGCGCTTGGTGTTTTCAGAAACGCATACGACGCGCGACGTGGCACGATAAAGCTGGTCGGCGCGAAAAATAAATTGACGTTATCTTTTTTACAGTGATTCACCACACGCCAGTGCCACAATATTTTTGAACCGTGAAACAGCACCATGCGATGCCTGGTTTTTTCAATACATGCTGTCCATTCTTCATCGGGGCAGTTTCCATACAGAACGTATTCATTGTCTTGATGAAGTTTGATGAGATTCATGACCAAATGGTACGTGTACCATCCTTTTCCCGTCTTGTCTCCCCGTGCCGACCTGATATCTATTCCAATCTTCATAGCCTCTTTACAATAGCCGTTTCGCGGTGTATTTGTTAAGCATAAATAAGCTTTTTTTATATGTCTTTTGAACGCATTCGACAACGGTTTGCACAGTTTCCTTTTGGCATGAAGCTGATTGGGGCGGGCAGTCTTTTTTTAATGATTTCCACCATCCTCCCATGGTATTCGGACCTAGATCAATATAAAGTGGGGGATTCGTTTTTAGGGATAACCGGCCCGGCATCCTTTGTCGGCATCGTGATTTTTCTTTTATCGGGAAGTGCGTTTGGGCTTTTTCTTGCGCAACTTCTTGAGAGGAAGCGTCCGAAACTGCCGGTGAAAGAATCCATGTATCAGATGTTCGTGGGGCTTGAAAGTCTTTTCTTATTGGTGGTCGTTGCTTCGATTTATTTCCACCCAAAATTTGGCGTTAACATAACATTGAAAGATCCGCGATTTGGTTTGATCGCGGCGTTTCTCGCTTCGATGGTGCTTTCATACGGCGGTTATTATCAGTATAAAAAAGACCAGGTTTTGGAAGATTCAATCGGAAAACTCGAGCCGCTGGTTACCCTGCCTCAAAAAAGAACGTCGGCACCGGAGCAGGAAGATGTTTTACCGATTGCTCATAAAAGCACAGAGATGTCGTCAAGGCTTTCGCCTTTAAAAGAACGTCTGCCACGCAATTTTTCTTTTGGAGAAGTGGGTGCGGCGCGCGGCCACACCGCTTTACAGCAACATCGTAAGGTCGAGTACCACGACACCATTCGCGAGACGGTTTCATCTTCAACTGAAAAAACGCTGGGCAAAGAAGCTCATGCGCCGTCTGAAGAAACTCAGGGTAGTTATAAAATCCGTATGGATTTGTAATCTGGCATCCATATGACTGAGCAGTCAGCGCAGGAGGAAAAACCCGTAGAAACTTTAAAGATCGTATTTTTTTGCAAAGACTGCGTAAAATTGGTTGATGGTATTAAGGTAGGCAAAAAATACGTCTACAAATGTCCCACCTGCGGCACAAAAAACGTCGCGTTTGGTACGGAGAGGAGTATTAAGAGCTTTTATCGAATGGGGTGAAGAGACCGGCGAAGTGCCCACCCGGGTCCGCATTGACGTTAAGATTGAGCATCATACCCTGTGAATGACTGCCTGATCATGCGCTCTATTTTATGGAGCTCACATATTACCAAATGCTTCGCATGATCAAGGAGGAATGAACGGCGGTATGATCAATCTGCGTCAGGCGGAGAGGGTGGGTACTTCGTCGGCCGTCGCTTCATAAAAGATTCAGCTCATTTTTACTGTTCTTTAATACGCCACCTGTATTCGTCAATAGAACATGGTCAAAAAGAATTGTATATGAGTAAACACTCATATTACTATATGTTCACATCTCATTTATTATTTTTTATATTCATTACACTATGGCAAAGCAAACTGCGACACCGGAGGTAATTCAACAGCCTGAAAATACCGAAAAAAGAAAGGCGCTCGACCTCGCGCTCGCCCAAATAGAGAAGAATTTCGGTAAGGGTTCCATTATGAAAATGGGTGAGTCGAAGCATTTGCCCATCGAGGTTATACCCACGGGTTCAATCTCTCTCGATATCGCTCTTGGCGGAGGCATCCCGCGCGGTAGGGTGGTGGAGATTTATGGTCCGGAAAGTTCGGGCAAGACCACGCTCACCCTGCACATTATTGCGGAAGTGCAAAAGCGCGGTGGCCAGGCGGCATTTATAGATGCAGAGCACGCCATGGATCCAGAGTATGCCCGTCGCATCGGTGTCGATGTGGACAATTTGCTCGTATCACAACCGGACAGCGGTGAGCAGGCGCTCGATATTACCGAGACGCTGGTGCGGTCAAATGCGGTTGATGTCATCGTCATAGATTCGGTCGCGGCGCTCACGCCGCGGGCAGAGATTGAAGGTGATATGGGCGAATCTCATATGGGTTTGCACGCCCGCCTGATGAGTCAGGCTCTTCGCAAGCTCACCGGCGCCATCAGCAGGTCGAAAGTTTCTGTTATTTTTGTGAACCAAATCCGCATGAAGATCGGCATCATGTTTGGGAATCCCGAGACGACTACCGGCGGTAATGCGCTCAAATTTTATTCCTCGGTGCGTATGGATATACGTTCCGTCGGTAAACTGGAGGAGGGTGCCGGAGATACCAAAGAAATTGTTGGCATTCGGGCGCGCGTGAAGGTGGTGAAAAATAAAGTGGCGCCGCCTTTTAAGACCGCGGAGTTCGACATTATGTACAACCGCGGCATATCGCGTGTGGGTGACTTGCTCGATCTCGGAGTGAAGTATGAACGCATTCACAAGTCGGGTGCTTTCTATTCATATGGCGATACCAAGCTGGGGCAGGGTCGTGAGGCGGCGAAAGGGTTCCTGGATGGTAACAAAAAAATCGCCGAGACACTGGAAAAGGAGCTCCGAAAGTTACTTGCGGAGCCACAACTTTTGCCCGGCCATGTTTAAGCAGTCTCCACATATTCCACTCGTATGCTCATCAGTGAAAGCCAAAAAGCCTCTGCGTATGCCCTATGGCTTTTATCCGGCCGTGATTATGCCGTAGAGGAGTTGCGAAAAAAGCTTTTAAAAAAGCATAAAGAGAAAGGATGGACGTGTGATATTGAAAAGATTATTGCAGACCTTCTGCGTTCTCATTACCTCGATGACGAGCGTTTTGCCAGACGCTTTATCGAGGCGCGGCTGGAATTTCGTCCGCGGGGAAAGTATCTCATTGGCAGGGAGCTTTCTATGAAAGGCATCGATAAAGATCTTTTTGAAAAAATGTGGAAAGCATTACGTGTGGATGAAGAAACTGTCGCGCGAAAAGCTTTTCTCTTAAAAGAGAGGACGATTATGAAAGTAGAGGATCCTCGCAAACGGAAGGAGAAAATTATTATGTTACTTAAAGGGCGGGGATTTCAGCCGGATGTCATTTATAAGATCGCGGAAGAAGCCTAGAGAACTGCTGAAAATCGTGTATTGCTTCGTTGGCCGCGCCATTTTCTCCTTCAACGCACCATAGTGCGCCTCAGTCGAAAATGCCTTGCCGCCTCGCACTACAGCGATTTTGAGCAGTTCTAAATTCGAAGGTTGTAGCACGTTTCATAATGGATTGAAAACGCCCCACGTTGTGCTATACTGAAGTCACAGGATCTTTAAAATCCTGGGTTTTTTGTATTTATTTATATTTATATACCTTTCCCATGCAAAGTACATTTATTGCCGCGATCAATCAGTTGTGCGCCGAAAAAAATCTTCCTCGTGAAACCGTTTTGGAAACCGTTAAGGCCGCACTCCGCGCCGCGTATCGGAAGGATTACGGAAGCCGTGAGCAGAATGTCGATGTGGATTTGAGTGAAGATTCCGGCGCTATCACGGTATATCTCCTTAAGGAAGTGGTGAAAAAGGTTGAAGATGAGGATCTTCAGATCTCTCAAGCAGAATCGCGGAAATATAAAAAAGATGCAAAAGTTGGGGATACGATAAAAATAGATGTGACGCCGGCGGGTTACGGTCGTATCGCGGCTCAGTCTGCAAAGCAGGTTATTATTCAGCGTTTGCAGGAAGCCGAGCGCGAACTCATGTATCAGACATTCAAAGACCGTGAAAATGAATTGCTCAACGCTCTTGTACACCGCGTGGAGAATAATCAGGTGTACATCAACCTCGATAAAATCACGACCATATTGACGCCCGATCAGCAAATTCCCGGAGAGCGCTATTTCGGCGGTCAGCGTTTAAAAATTTACCTCGATAAAGTTATTAAAACCACGAAAGGGCCGCAGTTATTGATTTCGCGGACACATCCAAGTCTTGTTCGAAAACTGCTGGAACTGGAGATCCCAGAAATTAAAGCGGGACTCGTTGAAATTAAATCAATCGGGCGTAAGCCGGGGGTGCGGTGTAAAGTCGCCGTTGTTTCTACCGATCAGAAAGTAGATCCTATCGGCGCGTGCGTTGGCCAAAAAGGTGTGCGCGTCCAGAATATTATGGAGGAATTAAATGGCGAACGCATCGATGTTATTCAGTGGCATGAAGATGCCGTTTCCTTCATTCAGGCGGCTCTTTCACCGGCGAAGATTGTGCACATTACCATCGATGAAAAGGCGCGACGAGCGAGTGTGTACGTCAATCCGGATCAACGGCCGCTTGCCATAGGAAAGCAGGGACAAAATGTTTCACTTGCATCGATTTTGACCGGCCATGAAATTGATATTAAAGATGTTGCTGAACTCAATGAAGAGGATTTGAAGAAAGCTGGAAAAGTTACCGGAGGTCCGAAGCCCGTTGAAAAAGAAGAAATCGTGAAAATCGAAAATTTGGAGGGACTCGATGAAAATCTTGTCACTGCTCTGAAGACAGTGAACTTCACTGACGTAAAACAATTGAAAGGTTTGAGTGAGAAAGACCTGGCTTCGATCGAAGGTATCGACGAAGCGGGAGCGAAGAAAATTGTCGCGGCGGTAAAGAAGGTGAAGTAGTTTCATATATTTACAATATAGACAGCTTTTGACTAGATGGCGTTCTGGTTGGGGCTGTTTTTTTGAGGTATAATGATGAGATTTTTAAGGTTATATGACATGGCAGATTTTCAACAAATTCAGAGCCTGACAAAAGGACCGAATTCTCAAAATGGAGATAATGGTTCTCTACCGCAAAACTCTGCAACGGTACTGCAGGAGGTAAATCGATATCTCATCGAAAAAGCAGTTGCCGAACGCGCCAAGAATGTGGGGCTACCGTATATTGATATCGAAAAATTTCCAATCAATCCGGACGTCCTGCGCCTTGTGGCAGTAGAAGATGCAGAAAAGTCTTTGAGTGTGCCGTTTTTTAAAATAGGCAAAAAGGTACGTTTGGCGGTATATGAACCGGGCCGTGAAAGTTTTTTATCGGTACTGAAAAGATTACAAAATGACGGTTATGAATGTGAACTCAGCCTCGCCTCAGATATCGGTATTCGAAATGCTCTGAAACTCTATACAAGCGGTCAGTTGCAAGTTGCACAGCCCGTGCACAATGTCGTCAGTTTACAAGACGAACGTTTGTTTGAGAAAGAACTTCAAAATTTAATAGAGCTCAAAAATAAAATTCTTAAATTACCTTCGGAAGAAGCTCTCAATGAGCTTCATGTGGGCGCCATACGCGCGGGTGCCTCGGATATACATTATCAGCCGGAAGAAAAATCCTGTATCGTGCGTTTTCGCATCGACGGTATTTTACACGTGGTTTTCGAGTTACCAAACGATATTTATCATAACTTCGTTAACCAATTAAAGTATAAATCCCAAATGAAGTTGAATGTCGATAATATTCCGGTAAGACATTTAAGGATTTCACCATGCTTGGATTCATGGGGCAGACAATGGAACACCTCAAAAAAGCCGCAGATTTGAGTTATGGAATGGTGCTTTGCACCGGCCCTACCGGTTCAGGAAAAACCACGACGCTGTATGCGTTACTGCAGGGCTATAATACGCCGGAAAAAAAGATCATTACCTTGGAAGATCCGGTCGAATATCATATCGCCGGCATAACCCAGAGCCAAATAAATGAAAAACGCGGATACACATTTGAGTCTGGGTTGCGCTCAATTCTTCGGCAGGATCCGGATGTTATTATGATCGGTGAAATCCGCGATCTCGCCACTGCCCAGTCTGCTATGCAGGCGGCGCTCACCGGGCATGTTGTTCTTGCGACGCTCCATACGAACACCGCGGTGGAAACCATACCGCGCTTGCTCACCATTGGAGTTCCTGCCTTTATGATGGCGCCGGCGTTGCACACCATTGTTGCCCAGCGCTTGCTCCGTAGAGTGTGTCCGGATTGTGCAGAGAAACGGCCGCTCAGCGCACAGGAAAAAAAGATTTTTGAGGAAACCATTGCGGCTTTGAGTGCTCGCGGACTTCAAATGGCGGTGCCTATGCCCGATACAGTTCCTGATGGAAAAGGTTGTGAAAATTGCAACAAGACGGGCTATCGTGGCCAGATGGTTCTCGCTGAGATTTTTATGGTAAACGACGAAGTGCGGAGCGCCATATTGGAAGGAGCTTCTGCCACTCGGCTCAATGAATTGGCGCAAAAGCAGGCCATGATCACCATGCGTGAAGATGGGATATTAAAGGCTTTGCAGGGATTAACGACGCTGTCGGAAGTTTATAGAGTGGTCAGTGCCTAAATGTGGAATAGTTTTTCTCCTCTCCGACTGACGCAGATTGATCATACCGCCGTTCATTCCTCCTGATCATGCGAAGCATATGGTATATAAGTGGACTCTATAAAATAAAGCGCATAATCAGGCAGTCATTCGCGGGGTATGATGCTCAATCTTGGCGTCAACGCGGACCCGGAGAAAAGCTATTCCACATTGTTGTTTGGAGGTTTACTTACGCGTTTTTGTAATGGAAAAAATATTCGCAGTGACTTCGGTAATGGTGTCTTTGAGAACGAGCGTGGTGAGTGTTTCTGCTATTTTTTCAACGGGAATATTCTGCATTCTGGCGATTTCGTTGATGTGGCGAGGTTTTGCGGAGAGTAGTAAAAGAATTTTTTGCTCTTCGGGCGTTAGTTCCGGTTGTGGAATGGTGTGTGCCGGCAGTTCATCGATGATGTCTTGGACGCTCCCGGCCATGTGTGCAATACCATTTTTGATGAGGTTATTTGTGCCGTCGCTGGCGGATTGGGTGGTATTGCCGGGTACGGCAAAGACCTCGCGGTTTTGTCCGAATGCGCTGTATGCGGTGATGAGCGCTCCCGATCTTGCGCGCGCCTCAATGATCACGGTGGCGAGCGAGGCGCCGCTGATAATTCTGTTTCTTTGAGGAAAATGATACTGCTCTGGTCCTGCAGACGGAAGGAACTCAGTTAAAAAAGTTCCACGCTCCACCATGTCAGCGATGAGCTTTTTATTTTCCGCCGGATATATTTTGGAAAGTCCCGATCCGAGAATGGCAATCGTGCGACCTCCTTCCTGCAGGGCGGTATCGTGCGCTATTTGATCGATCCCACGGGCAAATCCGCTAACGATGGTGAAGCCTTTTTCAACGAGTCCTTTGGTGAATAGAGCCGCCATTTGTTTGCCATATTCCGTTGGTACGCGAGTGCCTACAATAGAAATCATCGGACATTGTTGTATTGGCAAACAACCTTTGGCATAGAGCA
>Ga0076333_114_pt1 | contig 11988 bp, 5 predicted proteins | sample RifGroA2_FD_68030 | JGI IMG/M metagenome (GOLD analysis project Ga0076333, IMG submission 68030) | Peregrinibacteria bacterium GW2011_GWA2_47_7
GCATCAGTCCCGGACAGTTTGAAATTAAGGCTATTGGGAAGTCAAAAGATGTCCCGTTTACCGAAATCCCGAGTGAGATTGTGCGGATTTTAGTGAACTAAGTAGATTTTTTTGCGTGCCCCTAGTATAATCGCGGTCGTATGTAACCCATTATGTGTGCATTTTCTCAAGTTTCTTTTTGCGTTTATCAAGCACAATATTAAGAAAGTAAAATTCACCGTAACCGGAATCGCCGTTTTACTCGTTGTTTTTGTCGGAGGGATTCTTGCCGTGCATTTGCAGGCGCCGACGATAAAGGCAAGCAATATTGAAGTTAATAAAAATGAGATCGCCTCAAATGCGCCCATCAGCATTACCTTTAACCAGCTCATGAATCGGAAGTCGGTGGAAAATGGTTTTTCTGTTTTTCCGCAAGTGGGCGGGCGGTTTGCATGGACGGCGCGGACCGTGACGTTTTATCCAGAGGAGCGATTTAAAATCGGCGAATCGTATGGAGTGACCGTTCCCGAGACTGTCACAAATATTTTGGGAAAGCCGCTTGAAAAAGAGATTCTGCTGTATTTTATCGTCATCGATCCGCCGAAAGTGTCCCTCGCGGTACCCAATGGCGAGACGAATGTTGATTCGAAAATTACCGTGATGTTTGATCGGCCGATGACCGAGTTGACCACCTACGATGTGGTGGAGGCCAGGGAATTTCCTTTAAAAATTGAGCCGACCGTGGAGGGACGTTTCAAATGGATTGGCACTTCCGCCTTTCAATTTATTCCAAAAACCCGTCTTGCGCATTCCACAAAGTATGTGGCGACCCTTCCGGCGGGAGTCGCCTCAATCGATGGCGGTAAATTGGAAAAGACATTTACGTTTACTTTTCAAACACCGCGGATCGTTTTACTGGGTGGCGATGAGGGGGAAATATATGCAAGTCGGCCGTTTCCGCTCCGCTTCAATCAGGAAGTTTCGTTGGAAAGCGTGCAATCCCACACGAATGTAAAGAGCAAAGAAAAGGGAAAAATAGCTTTGAAAGCCAGTTATCGCACGTGGACCGAAACGACCTACGATGACAAGGGCAAAAAACATGAGCAGGAAGTAACCGACAAAAAAACGGTTGAGATCATGCCCGCGCAAAACGACTGGGGATATGAAAATGAATATTCCATTGAGGTGGGTAAGGGTATTGCCGGCCTTGAGGGAAACCTCGTCTCTGAAACTGAATATAAAAGGAATTTCCGTACCAGTTCGTTTCTCGTGAGCTACACTCCGTCGGGTCTCGAAGGCGGCGAAAGCCCGTTTTCAAGCATAATACTTACCTTCGACCAGCCGATAGATTTGGGCTCGGTGCGCAGTCACTTGCGCGTTGAACCGACCGTTTTGTTTAGTGCAAACTACGGCAAAGTATGCGATCCCAAGTGGGAACCGAAAGAGTCTCCCGACGAGGAGTGCGACACGATCGATGATTTTAATACAGTAATATTCCAGCCACAGCAGAAGCTCGATAATCTCAAAAAATACACGGTCACGCTCGACAAAAATGTCCGTGCTCAAAATGGATTGGCGTATTTGAAAGAAAATGTTACATGGGAGTTTACGACTGCCGACATTCTCAAGATTATTGCCACGACACCGGTGAATAATGGCACCGGTTCTTATCGGCAATTCTGCGTCTACTCTTCAAATCCGTTAAACACAGAGAGAATAGAGAAACATTTTGCCTTCGTGCCGGCGGTAAAACATGCGCTTTCCGTCAATTCATATGATCTGCAATATAGTTATGGAGATTGGGTGCCATGCAAAAAACTCCGCGGTGGCGAACGATATGCGGCGGCTGTTTCGACCCTTCTGAATCCCGAGACGCGATACTCCATCACGCTCAAGGCGACACTCGAGGATGTCTTCACTCAGAAATTGGGCAAGGATTTTACTTTCAGTTACACCACGGAGGCCCTGCATGATGCCGATACGGGATTGGAAATTATGCAGAAAAATCAGTATGTCACGGCGACGCTCGATCAGCATGCGGCTCCCGTTTTTGCCACGCGCAATTTGGATGAGTTCACCATCGAACTGTGCCGTCTCTCCACCGAGCAATTTATCTCAATCGATACCGAGTTCCAACGGAACACTGATATCAATAAACAGTATGATGATTTCAGCTGGCCCGCATTTGAGCCTTCGTCCGGCAATTGCTCCGATTACAAATCGGTGACGAAGAAACTGAAGACGCTCTACTGGCAAAAACAGTACACGGAAGTTGATCTCGCGACGGAATTTGGGGAAAAACCACGCGCCGGTTATTACTTCATTCGCGCTTCCTCACCGCGGACCTATGAAATGCGGCCCATCTACGTATACGATCCTTCCAAAGGCTATTCAGTACAGGCAGGGACGAAAAAAGTTTTCATACGACCATATCAAATCCTCTCGCTCACCAATACGCACCTGACGGTCAAGCAGTCTCGCGACACCGCTTTGGTTTGGGCCACCGACGTTACCACGGGCAAACCCATCAATGGCGCGGTCATACGTTTCTACGATTATAAAGGTGCCGTTATAGCCGGTGAAGGATTTACCGACAGTAACGGCTTGTATCGCCGCCCGATCGACAATATGGAGTTCAACTATGCAGTTGCTTCCTTTGGCGACGATCATGTTGTCACCAGCACCAATTGGATCGAGGGTATTTCACCCTGGGATTTCCAATTGGGATATTCGCCCGTCGAACGGTTTTCCCAAGGGTATCTCTACACCGATCGGCCGCTGTATCGGCCTACGCACGAGGTTTTCTTCAAGGGAATTCTTCGCGATGACTATGATGTTGAACTGCGTCTCCCGAAAAGCAAAACCGTTGATGTTGAGATACTCGACAGCCGCGGTACGAGCATTTACAAAAAACAGCACGCGGTGAGCGCGCAAGGCACCTTTGGCGGTTCGATCAAGCTCGATGAAAAGGCGCCGCTTGGCAACTATAGCCTTTCAGCTTGTCTTGGAAAAACAACTGACGGTTACTGCGATGCCGGATATTTCAGCCAGGTGTTTTATGTGGAAGAATATCGCAAGCCGGAATATAAACTCGAAACGACCTTTAACAAAGAAGGTTATGTCGATAAAGAAGAATTGCGTGCGGTCATCGATGGCTCGTATTTCTTTGGCGCGCCGGTCTCAAACGGGAAAGTGAGCTGGGGTCTGCGCGAGCAGAATTATTATTTTGATGAATATGAAGGCGAGTGGTTTAGCTTCACCGATCATGAAACGTTTCGAAAGTGCTACTGGGGGTGTCCGTATGAAGATAGAAGCTTAAAAAATGAAGAAGGCACCCTGGATGCCCAGGGAAAAATGGTGGTCACTCATAAGATCGATCTCACCACCGTGGGCGATGACGGTAAGCGCAAGGCGCCCGATTCGAGCAAGATCTACACGCTCGACGCCACGGTTCAGGATAAGAATAATCAGACGGTCGGGAAGAGCGGCTCGGTGATCGTTCATCGCGGAGAATTTTATGTGGGAGTGAAAAATGAAGATTACATCGTGAAAGTCGGCGAAAAAATGCCTATTAAGGCAATCACCGTTGACCATAAAGGAAAACCCGTTTCCGGAAAACGTGTTTCCTTGGAGCTCTTCAAGCTGGACTGGAAATATGTAAAAAAGAAAAACGTCGACGGCGGATTTTATTGGGACAATGAGCTCGATGAAAAATCCATCGATCGCATTGATTTTACGACCGACGGCGACGGATTTGGTGACCATTCATTTAAGGTGGCGGAAGGCGGGGAATATCTTGTGCGCGCCACGGGAACGGATTCACTCGGAAATACATTCAGCTCGACCGTTGATTTTTATGCGACAACCAGCGAAGTGGTTCATTGGAAGCAGGAGAATAACAATCATATGGATTTGAAGCTCGACCAGCTCGAATACAAGGTCGGCGACACCGCTCATGTGCTCGTAAAATCGCCCTATCAAGATGTGAAGGCGTTACTGACCTATGAACGCGGCGACATCATGGAGGCGAAGGTCATCGATATTACCTCAAACGCCCAAACCATCGATGTGCCGATCACCGAAAAAATGATTCCAAATTTCTATGTTTCTGTTTTGGAGGTGAAAGGCGGCGACAAAAAAGATCCGCCCGATTTCATAGCCGGCTACGCGAACGTCATGGTCAATACGGCAAACAAGGAGCTGAAAATTTCCGTTAAAACAGATAAGGAACGCTATCAGCCGGGTGAGAATGTACAGTTGGAAGTCACGACGACCGACCTCCAGGGAAAAGGTGTTCCTGCGGATTTATCCGTTGCCGCGGTGGATGCGAGTTTGCTCGCGCTCAAAGGAAATCCAGAGCGCGATCTTGTCGGGCTCTTCTACGGCCGCCGTGGACTCGGCGTCATGACGATGGACAATTTCACCACACTGCTCGAACGTATTGATCTCTCGAGTTTGGTAGGTTCAAAGGGCGGCAGTGGCAAGGGCGGCGATGAGAGCGCGAAGGTGCGCGGTGAATTTGAAGACACGGCATACTGGCGCACGACACTGGCGACCAATGGAGAAGGGAAATTGGTCACCAGTTTCAAATTGCCCGATAACCTCACGACGTGGAACATCGAAGTCATCGGTTCCACTGAAAATTCTCTCTTCGGTTCTGAAAATAAGGAGATCACAACGCAAAAGCCGGTCATTGTAAGACCCGTTCTCCCGCGATTCGCTTTGTTTAAAGATAAACTCCGCCTTTCTGCGATCGTTCATAATTTCAATAAAGAAACCGCGTCCTTTAATATTTCAATCGAAACGAAAAATCTTGAGATCGCCGATAAAAAAGTGAAGACGGTTTCCATTCCTCCCGGCGGTTCTGAAAAGGTATTTTTTGAAACCATCGTGCCAAAAGTCGCTCACGGCACCATGGCGGAGGTAACCCTCTCGGCAACGCCGGCGAGCGGCGAATACGGCTCTGACGCAATCCGTCAAAGTTTCCCGTTGTATTCATATTCAACGCCCGAAACCGTTGCGTTGAGCTCCTACACCGATGATGTTTCATTCACCGAAAAAGTTTTGATACCCGAATCCGTCGATCCGGAATTCGGCGCGTTAAAAATTACCACCGGTGCAACGGTCGCAACGTATCTTACCGATTCATTGAACTATTTATTGAACTTCCCGTACGGATGCACGGAGCAGACATTGAGTCGCCTCGTGCCGAATGTTGTTTTGAAAAATGCGGTTTCCATTCCAAACCTTGCCGACAAGATCAAGCTGGCTCCCATTAAAGACTACGATGGGAAGGTGGTCAATTTTGATACGGTGGTTCAAAAGAGTCTGCAACGTCTCTACGAATATCAACGCAACGACGGCGGCTGGGGTTACTTTCCGGAAAGCAAGGAAAGTTATCCATACTTAACGGCGTACATGATTTTCGGCCTCGACCAAGTGAAACAAGCGGGGTACTCGGTGGATCAAGGAATCGTTGACCGCGCGGTTGCTTACGTCCGCAATTACATGCGCACCGATCGCGACTTGCGCGATCCATATACCGGCAAACTCTTCGAAAAAACAACCTACTGGGCCAATAATCGCGCTTACATGCTTTTTGTGATGGCGGAAACGGGCCGCGGAGATCTGGGACTCACGAACAGTCTCTATGATGATCGCGCCCTGCTCTCCAATGGCGGGAAATTATATCTCGCGATGACCCTCCACACACTCACCGCACAGTCGAGCGCTAAAGTGGATGAACTCATGCAGAGCATTGAAAATCAAGCGCGCATCGACAGTCGCGGCACCTACGTGCGTCACAACGGCGGCAGTTCCTTTGACATGATGACGCACACCAAAGTGACGGCGCTCACCGTGCAGACATTAAATCGGATCAATCCGAATCATCCGCTCATGCCAAAGTTGATCAAATGGCTCATCGCGAGCCGGCGAGACGGCCGATGGGCGACGACGCAAGACACCGTCTCCTCACTCATCGCGCTCGCAGAATTTTTGGAAAAGAGCAAGGAAACAGAGGCCGACTACACCGCGAAGGTGAAATTAAACGGGGATGCAATCAGCACCTACACAGTTGATGCAAAAACAATTTTGGAGCAGAAAGAAATTGTGCGCGCGGTCTCTGCCTTGATACGCGGCGAAAAAGCCAACGAGGTTATATTTACCAAAGACGGTGACGGGCGCCTGTACTACGACATGATTTTGACCTACTTCTTGCCGATTGATGAAATCAAACCTCGCAGTGAAGGATTCAATCTGGAGCGACGATATTACCGGCTCGATGATGAAAAATTGGAGAACCCGGTGAAGGTGGCGCACGCTGGAGAGACGTTAAAGGGACGTTTGACTATCGTGGTGCCCGAAGAACGTCATCTGGTGGCGGTTGAGGATTTCATGCCCGCGGGATTTGAACTCGTAAATTTTGAATTTGAAACCGCCGATAAACGATTGTTGTCGAAAGGCGGCGAGTCTGAAGAAAGATACGTCGATGACTTTGGTTCAAATTGCGTGAGCTGTGAAGCCAGTTACGGCGGCTACGGCGATTACAGCGCGCCATTCTTTTATGACGATGGATATTACTACGGCATGAGCCGATGGACGCACAAAGAAATCCGCGACGACCGGCTGTTCTTATTTGCCGATTACATGCCGAAAGGAGTCTACGAATATGATTACTACGTCACGGTGACGAGTGAGGGAAAATTTCATCATCCGCCCGCGGTGGTTTCGGAAATGTACTTCCCTGAAAATTTTGGAAGAACCGACGGTGAGTGGATGGAGGTTGCGGCGGAGTAGAATGAATAGTACGAGTCCGTTTTACTCATGTTCTTCGCTTGATTTTGTGACGCCGCGTCCGCTGAAGATACAACCGCCGTTCGTTGCTTGCCGTATTTGTCGTTGGACTTCTATCAGGGCGGCGTTTGCATTAAATCCTTGGTGCTGTAGATCAATGACAGCGGCCGCTTTTGTCAGTAATAAATCCAGAAAACTGCTGTCTCTTGGTGAACCCGATAGGCGCATATGTATGATTATAAATGGGTTCCGAATTGCGCCTTCTCCCCCAGCATTTCTTCGATGCGGAGGAGCTGATTGTATTTGGCGACCCGTTCGGTGCGTGAAAGTGAACCTGTTTTAATCTGGCCCGTCTCGAGCCCAACGGCAAGGTCCGCGATCGTCGTGTCTTCCGTTTCTCCGCTCCGGTGAGACACAACCGTGCGATAGGTATGAGTTTGCGCCTGACGGATGACCTCGATTGTTTCTGAGAGCGAACCGATTTGATTCAGTTTAATCAGAATTGAGTTTGCAATGCCCTCATCGATGCCGCGTTGCAGACGTTTTGGATTCGTCACGAAGAGGTCATCGCCGACGAGCTGTAATTTGCTACCGAGTTCTTTCGTCAGCAGTTGCCATCCCGTCCAGTCATCTTCGCTCAAGCCGTCTTCGATTGTAATCAGCGGATAGTGTGCGGTGAGTTGCTGATAGAATGACACCAGTTCCGACGCGGTGAGTTTTTCCAATGTTCCGCCGACTTTTATTTCGTAAAAACCATCTTTAAAAAATTCCGAGGCGGCCGCATCGATTGCCAAAACAACATCACTGCCCGCTTTGAATCCGGCCTTTGCAATGGCTTGCATGACGTAATCAAAAGCAACTTCATTGCCGGAGAGGACCGGCGCGAAGCCCCCTTCATCGCCGACGGCGGTGCTCAATCCTTTGTCATGCAATATATCCTTGAGCGTATGGAAAATTTCGGCGCCCATACGGAGGGCCTCTTTAAAGTTTGGAGCGCCAACCGGTACGATCATAAACTCCTGGATTTCGAGGTTGCTGTCGGCGTGTTTGCCACCATTGATGATGTTCATCATGGGAACAGGATTCTCCGTCCCGTCGAGTTCAATCATGACGCGGTCAATTCCCGCCTGATTAAAAAGGTCATGCCCGAGAAGAGCCTTCCTTATAATAGTATCCACATTGTCTACCGCTTTTAAAACACCTTTGCCGCGATACCTTTTAAGGTCACCATCGCGAAGCTCAAGGGCTTCGTGCGTCCCGGTGGATGCTCCTGATGGCACCGAGGCGCGCGCTACCTGATTTTCTGAATAAGCAGTGACCTCAAGGGTGGGATTTCCCCGAGAATCAAGTATCTCCCGAGCACGGATATCTTTTATGGTTGCCATAAAATACCTCTTTATATATAGTATGGACGCTTCCATTTTAGCTTACATTCACCTTAAAATCTAACGGAGCTTTTCTATGGAGATTCGCTGGCACGGTTTATCTTGTTTCACGATCAAAGGTGATAGTGGCACAGTGATGACTGACCCATACAGCCGAAAGCATTGTGGACTTCGCCGTCCAGAGTTGTCTGCGGACATAGTTGTGGCAAACGAACGCGTTGATTTTTTGCACGACCTCTCGGATATTTCCGGTGATTTCAAATTGTTCGACTGGGCGGGTGAATATGAGGCAAAGGGGATTCACGTTCATGCCATGCCGGCCTTTGATAAACCAAAGGGCGATGACTCTGAACAAGATGCCAAAAAAAATATTTTAATCTACCGCATTGATATTGACGGCTTTGTTATATGTCATTTGAGCAACATCGGCCATAAGCTCACGAATGAGATGAATGAAGAGATCGGTAACGTTGATATTCTGTTCGTCCCCATTGGCGGCAATAATCTTTCTTTAAGTCCCGAAAAGGCGCACGAAGTCATAGAACAGCTCGAGCCCCGCGTCGTCATCCCGATGTATTACGCAGTTCCCGGCATAACTTTGGAACTTTCCCCGCTCAATGATTTCTTAAAAGAAGTCGGCCACGTCGATGTAAAAAAAGACAAAGTCTTCAAAATAAAAAAACGCACCGACCTGCCGGCAGATAAAACGGAGTTTGTAGTCCTGGAACCGACGTTGGGATAGAAATGCTTTTCCACCGCCGCTTTGTCCAGAATGGTTTTGTTCGTCTCGCTGATGAAAACGTGAGTGAGTGTTTGAGCGTGGGTGATTTTGTGTTAAATACCGAAGGCTTCGAGCTCCGCGAGAAGCCTGAGGAATAAAGGGCTCCGCAAAACGGGTCTTGTGGGTCCCGTTTTGCGGAGCAACAATACAGGGAAAAAGAGGCCCATGGAGAAAAAACCGCTAGGTTTTCATCCTTCGTAGTACTACGGAGAATGGATTGTCTCCATGCTTTTTGGTGCCCCCGGCGGGAATCGAACCTGCATTTACCCCTTAGGAGAGGGTCGTTCTATCCATTGAACTACGAGAGCATATAGAGGCTTCTGCTGAACGTATTGTAGTATACAACATTGTGAGTATCACCCTGCGCTTTATTCTGTAGAAGTCCGAAATCCGAATATCAAATGACGAACAAAGGTCAAATGCTGGAATTCCCAATGTCAAAATGCGAGCTTAAAGATCGTCATATCATTTGACATTAAAACTTCGGACTTCGTCATTGAATTGACATTTGACATTCGGATTTCGGATTTGAGCACTATATTATTTCTTCAAAATTGTTTGCATATGACCCCATTGTTGTTATGCGAGGTAATAAAAAAAACTCCCATTCCTGGTCCATAGGGGAGTGGGAGCTTTTTTATGTCACCGCATATGCGTGACACACGATGCAGGCAAAACTACTTCCTCTTGCGTGCACCTTTCTTTGCTGTCTTGCGCTTTGCGGCCTTGCGTGCCGGTTTGCGCTTCGCAACTTTGCGTTTCTTTGCGGCCATAGCAAAAAAGTTAAAAAATAAAAATGTGAACTTCGTACACTTTACGTACAATTATAGCGCAAACTATTTTTATATGCAAAGATTAATTGCAATTTTTTTCTACGCGCAACAAATTAAAAAAATTATTCCAATATTTCTTTATTTTTTTCTTGTTCGGTTAATTCCAGAAACGTATATGTCCACACCGTGTTGGCGAACATGTGAATGATGCCGTTGAAATATGCAACGGCGATGAGTCCGATGAAGCCGATCATAAATGCAATCGCGAGGCCGATGATTTTAAGCGTGATGGTAGCGAAAAATCCGGCTGATGCGATGATAAGCGCGGGGACGAAAAGTACGGCGACGACATTAATAATAATTCGTACGCCGATGAAAAGCATCAAGATTCCCATAAGCAATGTATGTTGCCAGTTGAACAAAACGAGCTTCGTGCTTTTCCCGATTGCTTCCAGCATTCCTTTCTTTGACACCACAATGAAAAATTCAGAGTACGTAAAAAGCAGTGTCAATAAAAAACCAAAAATACCGACGGTGATAAAGACCGGCAAAATAAATTGCAAAATACTTGATTCGAAATTACGCAAAATGAGAGCGATCTCAGTTGCGATGCCGACGAAGCTGAATGTTTTGATAAAAAGATGATATTTAAAAAGCACCAAAAAACTCAAAAGCCCGTATGAAATGCCGTCGATGTTTTTTACTTCCTGCCCTGCGCGCCGCCGCGCGGTGATTTGTATCAACCCGCCGAGGCAAATGGTGGGGAGGAGTAAATAAAATATTCCGACCACAATTATCAGAGCGATCGCCGGAGTCACCAGTTGTCCGTGCGCCTGGAAGAAGTCGATGACATATGTAGTCACTTCTTTCAAAAAACTCACGTCGGAGTTGTCGAACCAGTGCGACCGTTTAAAAGCAAAAAACTGATATACAAGATAGACAATGCCGATCACTGTGGTGAGAAAGGTTGGTATAAACGAATACCATATCATCAGTGTTTTGTTCCCACGGGTGAACACCCACGCATCATGAATAATCCTTCGATAGTCCATATTATTGACATTGTACGATGCTGAAGGGCAAAATAAAAGCGATGTCTGAGCAAGTAGATACATTAACGGTGGAAGGATTTTCTTGGACAAACGTTGATAGTCCGACGCGAACGGTTTTGGATGAACTCAATAGGGAATATGCGTTTCATCATCTTTCAATAGATGATTGTCTTTCCGTTAATCAGCGCCCCAAGATCGATGAGTACGACGATTATGTCTTTATAATCCTTTATTTCCCGCACGAGGTTAAACACGATGACGAGTACAAAATAGTGCTGGAACGGGTTGATATTTTTATCGGTCAGGACTTTTGTGTCACCGTGCAGAGCGGCAGTAAAAGAGTGAACGAGATTTTCGAGGAATGTAAAGAAAATGAAGCAGTGCGTAATAAATACATGGCCAAAGGCACCGGTTACTTTTTATATAAACTTTTAAATCGGCTCTTTTTGGATATGTTTCCCATTCTGGATCGTCTGTCCAAGCGCGCGGATGTCTATGAAGATGATATTTTTGAGAAAAAAGGAGCGGAAGACATGTTGGAGGACATTCTGGAGCTCAAAAAAGAAATTCTTGAATTCCGGCGTATCATTTCGCCTCAGCGGCCGGTGGTGGCCCAATTGGAACATAAAAATACTCGTTTCATATCTGAAGATCTCGAAGTGTATTTCGATGATGTGGTTGATAAGATCGAGCGAATCTGGAGTCATCTCGAATCCCTCAATGACACCCTTAACTCCATTCAGCAGACCAACGAAACGATCATTTTCCATAATACCAATAATGTCATTAAAACACTGACCATTTTCTCGGTCACCATGATGCCGCTGACACTCTTAAGCGGTATATATGGAATGAATTTGAGTACGCTACCCTACGCGTCGCATCCCTCTTCATTTCATATCGTGACGGGAATAATGCTTTTAGTGCTCATCGCGATGTTGATCTTTTTTAAGGTAAAAAAATGGATGTAGTGGAGGCTTGCCTTCCGCCTTGCCAAATATTTCTTCATTTGCTATATTCTAAAAAGTTGCTTTAGCAATTTTGAAATATGAAGCGTGAAAAAAAGAAAAAAGTTATCAAACAGCATGCCGTTCACGAACGTGATACGGGATCGCATCAGGTTCAAGTTGCTATTTTAACCCAGAAGATCAACGATTTATCCAAGCATCTGGAATCTCACCCCAATGACAATCATTCGCGCCGCGGCCTCCTTACTATGGTAG
>Ga0076333_118_pt1 | contig 11331 bp, 15 predicted proteins | sample RifGroA2_FD_68030 | JGI IMG/M metagenome (GOLD analysis project Ga0076333, IMG submission 68030) | Peregrinibacteria bacterium GW2011_GWA2_47_7
GATGTAGACGGTGACGGACGCGGCGACATCTGTGATGCCGCCCCTAACGACCCAAACTTTTGACGCGCGCCGATGTATCTTCCAGTACTATCATGGATGCAAGTCATTTCACCCAATCCGTCCACTGAAAATTTGGGTCTTTTTAGAAGCGTCATTTGACAAAAACGTTTTAAGTTTATAAAATATAGTTCCCCAATTCCATCTATTATGGAAATACCCGTCCAAATTATTGCCTTGGTTGAGGAGCAAACAAGCCTGAATCCTATTGTGGTACTGCATGATCGGGGTGCCGATCGAGTTTTACCCATTTGGATAGGGGATGCCGAGGCTCGCGCCATCGCGGTCGCGTTGAACAACATCGAGACGCCTCGGCCGCTCACGCACATGCTTTTTTTGTCTTTGTCCGAAAAAGTGGGGGCCACCATCGAGCGGATCGTAATCGACCGCATGGAGGAGCACACGTATTTTGCGACCATCTATCTCAATCAGGGAGAAAAAATACACGCCATCGACGCACGCCCCAGCGATGCAATTGCCATAGCGTTAACGCGGAAGGTTCCTATTTTTGTTCATGAAAAAGTCATGAATTCTGCCGGGCAGAAAAATCCTTTTCCCCACGTACCTGCCGGAGATGCGAGCGCAGGACAAGAGCAGGGCAAGCACCGTAAAATCGAGCTCTCAAAAGTTGATCTTGAACGTATTGCAAATGTTTTGAAGAAAGCCCAGGAGAGAGAACAAAAAGCGGGAGGGTAGGTAGCCCAAGTAGCTTATAAGGCTGGTGAGCCTGCTCCGCCGACCTTGCTTCGCCCGCCGAAGCGGGCTTCGCGAAGGCGGGAGCAGTGGCCGCATCCGCTTGATGACGGCACGTCGCCTTGGCTCCGGCTACGAAGGCCGATCGTGAGCTACGCTAAAATAGATTATCACTGAAACGTGATTAGTTGCTTTTGGCGGCCTCACCTTCGGTCGTCTTTGCCGCTTCTTCCGTAGCCGCTGTGTCTGTTCCTGTTGTTGCGCTACCGGTGTCGGTAGTGGTGCCGCTGTCTACCGTTGGCGTAGTGGTGTCTGCGCCAGTGGTTGTAGTGTCACCGCTCTGAGTACATGCCGCAAAAAGCATGACGGAGACTGCAACGAGTGCGAGTGTTTTAAATCGCTTCATGGAATAGAATGGGTTAAAAAATAGATAATAAAAGGTAAACTGATGAAGCCTCATAAGAGGGCTTTACCAGGCCGAAATTTTATCTATTTTCACACGGATCGTCCACCTATTCTATCTATACATTTTTTAAATATATTGTCAGATACTATTTTGTATGCGCACGCTTTGGAGAGACCTGCGTATCATAACCACGTTAATTATGCTCCCGGTAAAAAGTAACAGGGCAATGAACACCGTAATCCATGGGAATTTCCCACTTTCTTTTTTAGTGTCGCTATCAGCCGGTACGATGTTTTGAATTTTTTGGAGCGCGTATATGTCATCAGCGCGTTTTTTTACCACGACATCGATCGATGAGTCCGGCTTTAGCGCAAGCGGCGCCCACGCAGTGTCAAAGGTATTTTCCGCCATAACGATTTTATGACGAGCACCGTCTGAAGTTTCGAGCAAAAAAGCATTTTCCTGCGGGAGCATTTCATTCACGGTGCCGTGGAGAATGGCATAGCGTGGATTTTTTTCGCCAGGAGTGGCGTCCGCGGTCCATTGCCATTGGTCTTCCCGTTCTGTGCCGGCGGGAGTCGCGTCCAGGGCGACGTCGACCGATACCAGCGCGTACGACATATTTGATTTCGCATTTTCGTAAGAAACTTCGTCGATGAGTTGGTCTTGGAAGTCAAAGAGATACACGGAATCCTTGTTATTGTTCAAGGCGATTTTTGAGTCTGCACGGGTAATGGATGTGGCGGCGCCCGGTTCCAGCATGAGCGTGTCCGGCAGTACGTAAGCGTCTTTTTTCTCTTGGTTGAGATCGGTGATATACCAATTTCCAAAATTGACTGCGGTCACTCCCTCGTTGGTGATTTCGATCCACTCTTCTTCGGTCTCTGGCCCGTCGGGGTTTGGCATGACCTCGGTTATTTTTATCGCACTCGAAAGCTGGCCATTTTTATAGGAAATACGTTTTGCTTTTGTAGCAGTCTTGGTCTTTTTCCCGGCCGCTTCGGTGGCGGGTGTTTTTTTCGCTTTAACGGTGGGCGCTGTGGCGGTTGTATCGGTTACTGTTTCTGTTGTATTGAAATGAAGTGCTGGCAAGGTCCGCGATGAAGCCTTTGTTGTCGTCGGCGCGACATTTTTTACAATATGCTGAGCCGCCGGTTGCTTAGTGGGTACGTTTTTATGTTCTATCGGCAGAGCGGATTTTTCTATGGAGGCCTTGGTTTCCACACTTTTTTGTACCGGTTCGGGAGGCTTTGATGAAACTGTTTCGGCCGGTTTTATAGCAGTCGTATTGTGCTCGATGGTTACTTCGATGGGCAGAGTCGTTTCGGCCGTTGCCTCGAGGCGATCTTCTACGCGTAGCAGTATCGTGTATCTGCCGGGATTAGTGTACGTATGAGACGGAGGATTTTCGTTTTGGTGTATTGCGCCGTCGCCAAAGTCCCAGAAGTACATGAGCGGATCGTGATCGGGGTCAAGCGACAGTTCTGCGGTGACGTTTATGGAAAGCGGCGCTTTGCCAGCCGTAGAACCGCTTTGAATGGAAATCTGCGGGATTGGCGCTTGATTCATGACCTCATTCTTTACGCCACGCGTGGGATGGGCGAAAATTTTCCAATCGTCTTTTGTGTTGGTGTCGATGTCACTGATTCTGCCGATGCTCGCCAAAGAAGGTATCGCGACGCTGTCGTGGCAACTTTCCGGCTGGTTTGATGTCCACTGCTCGCGAGCGCCGATTTCGTCGAGATCTTTTTGTTCCGATTCCGTCAGAGTGCCGTTGCTCCAACATACTGCGTCGAGAATTTCACCACCTGGTGTTGTAATGAAAATTTGTTCCGAGGTCGCGGTTAATTTTGCGCCCTCGAAGAGTAAAAATTCTCCCGTTTTTAAAATACTTTCCGGCGGCAGAGTAAAAATGACGCTATCTGCCTCAATGGTCAGTCCGCCAATATCAAAGCCGTTTCCGCCATTGCGATCATCAGCCATAAAAAGTTCGATCCAGTCGCCGGTTGAATCCTTGAAGCTGACTTCGTTGATGAGGAGGAGGGGATCGATGGTGTGGCTTGGTTCTTCAGTGGTTGGATTCTGGTCTGTCGCCGGCGGTGCGACCTCATCAGTTATTGTCGGCACGATAACCTCTTCCGTTTCTTGCGCTATTACTGTGGGAATTTCTTCAGGAACTTTTTCAACGGGCTCTGTTTGCTCTTCCTCAGTAATTTCTGGAATATTTTGCGCGCCCATGGAGTGACCGTCGGGATTTTCACGCCACGTCGTTTCGTCCACTCGCTCGAGAGAAACTTTTTGTGAAATTGCGGGATAGGTAAATAATTCGATAGCGATGTCGGTGTTGTCCAGGAGCCCGATTATTTCTCCGTCCTCGCTCAAACTGCTCCAGCTCGAATCTATAATGGTGCCGGTAAAGTCGGGATATGCGGCGTTAAAATCTTCCACGCTGTTTACTATGAGGGCGTATTCGGCCGGTTCGATGATGAGGTCATTGGTGGCCGGCGAGAGGCGGTGCTTTGTTTCATTTTCAAAAAATGACCAGCCGGTAATATCGATGGGGCTCTCGGTTGTGTTGAAAATTTCGATCCACTCGACAGTGCTCGGCTCGAAAGCGGCGATTTCATTGATAAGAATGGATGGCAATTGGGGGGAATCCTGAGCCATGGCGTACGGTATCTGACTCAATATCAGCAAAACGATTAGTAAAAAATACATGGCGCAAAGTTGTTATATAAAAAGGGCGCTCACACGGTAACCTCTGCGTGGTGAAATTTTTTTAAATTTTTTGTTAACCTTTCAAAATGCCCACCAAGTGCAGAGCACCAGGCGGGCATTTTACTTATGTGACGGGCGTATTTTGACTACTCATCACGAGTGCCTTCACAATCATCATCCGTGCCATCCTCATTGTCCCGCGTCGTGGGAGGGTAGTAGTCTGCTGGTTTTGGAGAGAGACACTCATCCATAGGCGACGCACACACCACGTTGTCTTCCAGTACTTGATTTATCAGGACGTCAACCTGTGTAAAACCTCCATCCTTACCTTCTTCACAGGTTAGATCACCAACCGGAACCTCAACTGCTTGTTCCTGCGGTTGCTCTGGGCAATCGACAACGCCCCCTGCACAAACACCATCTTTGCCTACTTCTGCCATAAAATTAAAAGGTTAGAATTATAAAAAATTAATTGATAAGTGCTCTTTATATCACAAAAAAAACAAAAGTCAAGCCCTATTTCCGAAATCAGATTACACCCCAAATTGCGGATTGTCCAAATTTTCTGTATCATATATGTAGAATATTTTTATATATTTTTATTTCCCCTTGAGGGACCTAAAAAAGAAGCTTTTACCAAGGTAAAAAAGAATGATCGCTCTAAAATTTTATAATCTATCAGTACAACGAACGCTTAATTCTACCTCTTCTTCCGGATCGGCTTTGGGTATCGTGGAAGATGTAATTCTTTTTACGCACTGCGTCTAACATGACGCGGGAAGCTCACTTTTAGGCCTCAAGGATTAGCCACTGATCTCTATGACACTCCAGGTAATCCTTATTTTTGTTGGTCTCCTCGTCGGTATGGGGGCCGGTTTCTTTTACAGAAAATTCACGGTTGAAAAAAAGAATAAAGAAGCCATCGAACGCACCGATCGCCTTATTCAAGATGCGGAATCCAAGGCGAAGGAAATGGTGCTCGAGGCCAAAAATGAAGCCTTGAGCCTGAAACAGGAGGCCCAGCGTGAAGAACGCCAAAAACGCGATGAGCTCCAAAAGATCAACGAGCGGCTTATCCAAAAAGAAGAGGTGCTCGATAAAAAGATCGAGGTAGCCGAACGTACAAAAGGCGAACTTGAGGATCGTGCCCTCGCGGTTAAAACCCTCAAAGAGGAAGTCGAACAGCTCTATAAAATGGAGCAGGAACAGCTTGAAAAAGTCGCGGCGCTCTCACGCGCGGAGGCGAAGGAAATTCTCTTTAAAAAAATTGAAGAAGAAGCACGCGATGAAATCATTGTATCGATCCGGCGCGCGCAGGAAGAAGAAAAAAAACATGCGGCAGTGAAAGCCAAAGCTATTCTGGCCGAAGCGATCCAGCGGTATGCCGCGGATGTTGCCGTGGAATCCACCTCCACCACCGTGGCCTTGCCGAGCGATGAGATGAAGGGGCGCATCATCGGTAAAGAGGGGAGAAACATCAACGCCTTCGAACAAATTACCGGCGTGGACGTCCTCGTTGATGATACGCCGGGCTCTATTGTTATTTCCGGCTTCGATCTGGTGCGCCGCTATATCGCGAAAATCTGTTTGGAGCGGCTCATCGTGGATGGACGCATTCACCCCGCGCGTATCGAAGAAACCTATGAAAAAGTAAAACAGGAGGTGAATGAACTCATTAAAGATCTTGGAGAAAAGGCGGCCTATGAAGCCGGCGTTTCCGGTCTTCCGCTCAACCTCATTAAACTGCTTGGCCGCTTGAAGTTCCGCGTGAGTTATGGGCAGAACGTGCTCAAACATTCCATGGAGGTCTCCGCGCTTGCGGCCATGATCGCCGCAGAGCTCGGCGCCAATGTTGAAGTATGCCGCAAAGCCGGTCTGCTCCACGACATTGGAAAAGCAGTCGATCACGAAATCGCCGGTCATCACAGCAAGATCGGCCGCGATATTTTGAAAAAATTTGGTTTGTCCGAAGAGATCATCCACGCGGTTGAAGCCAGCGATCAGCATGTGGAACCGCACAGCATCGAGGCAATGGTGGTCGAAGCGGCAAATAAAATCGCCATTTCCCGTCCGGGCGCCACGAAGGAAAATCTCGACAACTACATCAAGAGGATGCAGGAGCTAGAAAATGTGGTAAACGATTTTGAGGGCGTGAAAAAAGCATATGTCATTCAGGCGGGCAACGCCGTCCGTATATTTGTGGATCCGTCGAAAGTGGACGATCTCGCCATGGTGAAACTTTCAAATACCATCTGCCGCAAAATAGAGACCGACTTCCAATATCCCGGTGAGATCAAAGTCCACGTCGTACGGGAAATTCGGGCTGAGGCCTTTGCGGAGTAAGGAGACGCTGGGCTGGCTCTGAATCATACGCAAACAACTTTATGTTGCTCAAATCCGAAATCCGAATGTCAAATGTCAATTCAGTGACGAAGTCCGAAGTTTTAATGTCCAATGGGGTGGGGATCTCCAAGTTCCTGTTTTGATATTCGAACTTAAAACATTTGACCTTTGTTCGTCATTTGATATTCGGATTTCGGACTTCTGAGAATCTTGTCTCAAAACAGACCGTTTTTTCCGCTTGACCACGCACAAAGCCCTTAGTATACTGGCACCCGTCTTATTTGAGTGCTAAATAATTTACTAACCAATTTATATCTATGGCACATAGTAAAGGCCAAACAACACAAGGAGAAGATCGCGCACACGCCGGTCTGCTCGGCAAGCTCACGCCGGTGGGTGGGAGAATTCTCATCGAACCGGTGGAGGAACAAGCCACAACGGTTTCGGGGATCGTCCTTCCAGACACCATGTCCAAGGACAAACCCCAAAAGGGGAGAGTCGTCGCCGTCGGTCCCGGCAAGATGACCGATGACGGTAAACTCATGCCGATTTCAATCAAAGCCGGCGACGTTGTACTGTACACGAAATACGGCCCAACCGAGGTGAAGATCGAAGGCAAGGAGATCTTCTTCATTGAAGAATCTGACGTGCTCGCTATTGTGAACCAGTAAATTCATATATTTTACCTATTTTAATTTTTATAATTTTATGGCCAAACAAATTGTTTTCTCGGATGAAGCACGGCAAAAACTCCTCGCGGGAGTAAAAAAACTCGCCGATGCGGTGCGCGTCACCATGGGCCCCAAAGGGCAAAACGTGGTGCTGGATAAAAAATACGGTCCGCCGGTCATTACCAATGACGGTGTCACCATCGCGAAAGAAATCGACCTCGAAGATCCTTTTGAAAATATGGGCGCACAGCTGGTGAAAGAAGCTTCCACCAAGACGAACGATGTCGCCGGTGATGGCACCACGACAGCGGTTGTTTTGGCGTACGCAATTATTTCGGAGGGTCTCCGGAACGTTGCCGCCGGCGCCAACCCAATGGTCATGCGCCGTGGTATTGAAAAAGCGGTTGCCGTGATCGTCGAAGCTCTCAAAAAAATGAAGCGCGATGTCACGACCCGTGAAGAGCGCGCGCAAGTGGCGACTATTTCCGCACAGGATCCGAATGTCGGAGAGCTCATCGCCGATGCGATGGAAAAAGTCGGCTCCGATGGAGTGATTACGGTTGAAGAGTCACAGACACTCGGCCTCGAGCTCGAACATGTCGAAGGCATGCAGTTTGATAACGGCTACATCTCGCCGTACATGGTCACCGATCCCGCTCGCATGGAAGCGGTGTGGGAAAATCCAAAAATTCTTATTACCGATAAGAAAATTTCTTCCATCCAGGATGTGCTTCCTCTGCTCGAGAAGCTCGCACAATCGGGGAAGAAAGAACTGGTGATCATCGCTGAAGATGTCGAAGGTGAAGCGCTCGCAACATTTGTTCTCAATAAGTTGCGCGGTACATTCCATGTCCTCGCGGTAAAAGCTCCTGCGTTTGGTGATCGACGCAAAGAAATGCTGAAAGACATCGCGGTGCTCACGGGAGGCACGGTGATTACCGAAGAACTTGGTCGCAAGCTCGATTCTGCAACGCTCGATGACTTGGGAGAGGCCAGAAAAGTGGTCTGCACGAAAGATGAGACGGTCGTGGTTGAGGGACGCGGCGACCAGAAAGAAATTACCGCGCGCGTGAATGAAATAAAATCGGTCCTTGATAATACGAAATCCGATTTTGATAAAGAAAAAACCGCGGAGCGTCTCGCAAAACTCACCGGCGGTGTGGCGATCATCAAAGTTGGTGCCGCGACCGAAGTGGAAATGAGCGGTGTGGCGTTATTGCAGGCGGCGAGCGCCGTTGACAGCCTCAAGTTGTTCGGTGATGAACTCACGGGCGCAATGATTGTACGCAAAGCTCTCGAGATGCCCGCGCGCCAGATTGCGGAAAATGCCGGCAGAGAAGGTTCCGTGATTGTCAGTGAAATCATGAAGGCAAAACCAGGTCATGGTTTCGATGCGGAGACGATGAAGATGGATGTCGATATGTTTGCGGAAGGAATTATCGACCCGCTCAAGGTGACGCGCACTGCTTTGCAGACCGCGGCGTCTTCGGGTGCGCTCTATCTCACCACGCGTGCCGCGGTGTGCGACATTCCTGAAAAAGAAAAAGCTATGTCGGGCGGCAATGGTATGCCGGGACACGGAATGGGGATGGATATGTAAAAAAAGAGTGAGGGGGGAACGGCCGGTTCCCCCCTCACGGGCTCCCTCTCCGAGCCGCTGTCGCGCAGAGCGGGGAACCCCCTCTGCGCTCCTTTTTTTGAAAGATTCATACTGATGTTATAGGCGGACTCGTACACATATATGCAACACCAGTGGTAGCGATGAGTTTTCCCGATAACTATTTGCGATTGAATACCGCCGCTTAAAAAGCCCAGCGTTTGACTTCTTTTCTTCGTTTTGATAAAGTGAAAATGTTTTTATTGTTTTATCTATGCGAAAAATCGGCTTAAAAAATGTTGTGTGGAAAGAAGGTAAATATTATGTATCGTGGAATCTGAACACGGGGGTTTCCAGTTTTGGTGAAAGCAAAAAAGAAGCTCTTGAATCCTTACAAGAGGCACTGGAGCTTCACTTGGAAGATGTTTCACTTTCTGCAATCCGGAAAATAGAGCGTCCTGTTTTGGAGTCGCTTGTATTTAAGCATGCCTAAACCAATCCAATTAAAAATTGTCCTCAAGGTCCTTAAAAATAAGGGCTTTTTGTTTGTCAGACAAAAAGGATCGCATGCGCGCTATGAAAAAGTAATGAAAGAAAAAACATCCAAAGTAACGGTAAAAGTTGGTAAAAAGGAAATTCCGCACGGTACTTTCATGTCGATTTTGCTTCAAAGTGGTCTGGAAGAAAGCGATTTTTTAGGTAAGAAAAAATAAGTTTGTTTCCAGTTAATTTCTCGGCCATCTACGCCATATACAAGATATTGACCGCAACTTCCTCTCGCCTCATAATCAAGAGGCATCATGAAGATAAAAATTTTCATCACCGGCGGGACCTTCGATAAAGAATACAATGAGCTCGACGGATCGCTCTTTTTTAAAGATACGCATCTTCAGGAAATGCTCACTCTCGGGCGGTCGCGCGTTCCCGTGGATGTTCGTACCCTCATGATGATCGACAGCCTGGATATGACCGAATCCGACCGCGAAACGATCGCCCAAAATTGTCTCAAAACCGACGAGAACAGGATTGTTGTCACGCACGGGACCGATACCATGGTGGAAACCGCGCGGGTGGTGGCGCGAACCGTCAAAGATAAGACGATACTTTTCGTCGGCGCCATGATTCCGTACAAATTCGGGAGTTCCGACGGTCTTTTTAATCTCGGCAGTGCGCTGGCATTGGTGCAGACGTTGCCGGCGGGCGTGTATATCGCCATGAACGGGCGTTATTTCATGTGGAATAATTGCCGCAAGAATAAAAAAACCGGAGAGTTTGAGGAGCTATAATAGGTGCTTTATGTGCGGACGTTTTTTATTTTTTACGATAACGCACATTTGCTATACAATAAAACCATGCACGACATTACTATCCCCGACGATAAAGATGATTTTGCCACGGCCAGCATTCACCAAGGCCACGATCAAGGCCCAAAGGAGCCGAGTGAGATGGTAAAGGTGAAATTCAGCAGTTTTGTTCAGCTCGTCGCCACGCACGATTTCGAGGGCGTTTTGAAGGATCACGGCGAGTCTGAAGTGATCGTGAGCACCAATCTTCTTACCGATCTCGCCAATGCCCATGAAGAGAAGGAAGAAGGAGGAAGCAAATTGCCGGTAATTTTTTTGGTCGGCATCATCATCGGTATTGTTGCGACATACGTAATCATTCAATTTTAATTATGGCTCTGCGATACAAACGTGTCATGCTCAAATTGTCCGGTGAGGTTTTGGAGGGGAAAAATCCTTCAGGAATCGATTTCAAAGTATTGCATGACCTGTGTGCGGAAATTATTGATTTTAAAAAACTCGGCTGTGAAGTGGCCATCGTCATCGGTGGCGGCAATATATGGCGGTATCGGGATTTTAAGGAAACGGGCATTAATCGCGTGACTTCCGACCACATCGGTATCATGGCGACCATTATGAACGCCCTCGCCATGCAGAGCATGTTTGAGAAACTCGGCGTGGAATGCCGCGTCGCTTCGGCGCTCGAAGTGCCGCAGATCGCCGAGCCGTATCGGCGTAGAAAAGCAATCCGACATCTCGAAAAAGGGAGAATCGTCATTTGCGCCGGCGGCACGGGCAGTCCTTTTTTTACGACCGATTCAGCCGCCGCGCTCCGCGCGCTCGAGCTCGACTGCGCAGTTTTGCTCAAGGCGACCAAGGTCGATGGTGTCTACGACCGCGACCCGGAAAAGTTTAAAAACGCACAGTTTTTTAAGGAAATCAGCTACCACGATGTGCTCGAAAAAGACCTCGCCTTCATGGACCAATCGGCCGTTTCCCTGTGCAAGGAAGGGAACCTCCCAATCATTGTTTTTAATCTGCAAAAACGTGGTAATATAAAAAAGGTTATCATGGGAGCCTCAATCGGAACACGCATTCATTAATTTTACTTTTTATGCCCGCAGAACCACACATTGCCCACGCCGAAGAGTTGTTTAAAAAAGCTCTCGAACACTTGAAATCAGAATTTTCGAAACTGCAAATCGGTCGTGCTTCAGCATCTTTGGTAGAAGGTATTTTGGTGGAGGCATACGGCGCCACACAACCGCTGAAAGCATTGGCCTCCGTGATAGTCTCCGATGCCAAAAGTTTGCAGATTCAGCCGTGGGACAAGTCTACGGTTTCCGCCATTGAGAAAGCGATATTGGAGGCGAATATAGGCGTTACGCCCATCAATGACGGTCACTCGGTGCGCATCAGTTTCCCGCCGCTCACCGAAGAGCGCAGAAAAGAATTGGTAAAAGTGGTGCACCGCATGGCCGAGGAAGGGCATATATCCGTTCGGCAGGCGCGCGGTGACGGGCACGCCGCATTCAAAGAATTGGAAAAGAAGGGCACAATCAC
>Ga0076333_131_pt1 | contig 9757 bp, 9 predicted proteins | sample RifGroA2_FD_68030 | JGI IMG/M metagenome (GOLD analysis project Ga0076333, IMG submission 68030) | Peregrinibacteria bacterium GW2011_GWA2_47_7
AAATAAAAACTCCAACTCCTCAGTGAATGTGTGGCCCAACTTCTTTGCCTGAGCGCGGGCATAGGGCACCGAAATGAAAAGTTCTCCCACTAGAAAATCTGCATTGCGTGCAATTATTTTTTTATTAAACAAATGGAAATAACTCAAAGAGATAACATCTGTAGATGTATCTTTTTCTCTGTGTACGCGATTAAGGCGAGCCATGGCAGGATTGCCGACAAAAGTACATTCAATAGTGAAAAGGGCTTCCGTAGGTATTTTCTTGAGCTTCCCGAGGACTTTTTCGGTGCTCCGCAAAACTTTTAAAAGAAGCGTTCGCGGTACTTTAATATTAATCTGCTTATAAAATTTTATCTTGATCATGAGCTACAATGAGTGACGAATGGACATGTCTTCATCGGTCTTGGCATGACGTGGAGTGTCGATATGTAGGGGTGCCTGTTGTCTTGCTGTCAACTTTGTAGTACTTTGAGTATAGAATCTTGCTGTAAAACTTCTGCATCAATTGTTCATATCATGGAGCAGACAAAAACATACGAAATAGATAGAAAAACCGCAAGCCAATTGTTAAAAGTTTCAATCCGCACCATCGATAGATACATCCGCGGCGGGCGATTGTCTGCCCGACAGATAAATGGCAGGATTTGGCTTTCTAAAAGGGATATTTTGGACTTAAAGCAGGGGAGTCCACTCGTGAGTTTTCCGGCGAGTTCTTCCATAGACACGGCGACCGTCCAAAACACCGAAGATGAGATTCCCGTAGTCATAAAAAGATCTGAGGTCACCGATACACACTTCGATCGGGACTTTTATAAAGATTTATACAATGAAACATTAAAAATCCTCGAGGACCGGAATCAAAAGCTCGAGGTGATGCAGTATCGCATCGGGCAACTAGAAGCCCAGACGGCAAATGCCCACCACACGCCACGTTACCGAGAACTCGATGAAGAGGACATACGTTCAAAACACCGATTGGAAAGTTCGCTCGCAGAAAATGACAAAATGATAAAAAATCTCGAGGAAACGGTGCAAAAGGAACGAATGAACAGGCTCGTTTTTACCTGGCTCCTCTATGGCCTGCTCGTTCTTCAGCCAATTTTATGGATGTTACTGCGACCTTGAGCTCAGGGTTATTCATTCCAAGACTATCGAATCTTTCTTAATAAGCTGTAACTTTATCTGGCGCTCGTTTTCCGTGAGTCGATCGATATAGCCTCCCGACTGCATAAGAGCTCCATACAGAGCTTCTTTGTCGCTGATGGCCTCAATCGTAAAGGGCGCGTAAAAAACATTATCCCCCACCGTGAGGGTGTACGGTAGTACAACGCGAAATCCATTTTCCTCGGAAGTCAGGCGTAAGCCATTGACGGCGACTGCTTCCGCTCCGGCGGTCGTGAGTTCATTGATGAGATCGGTAAACCAAAAACTCGGGACCAAATTTGAAAAAGTCATGACGATACCGGGACCGGTCACGGAAATTTCCCCTGCAAGAAGTTCATATTGCAACTTTTGACTTTCGAGAGCCTGCAGACTAGAGGTGACCGTTAATAATTCCTGTTCTTTTTTTTCAATTAAACGAATTTCATTTCTCAAATTGTCGGTTGTTTTTTTTAAAATTTGGATATCACGAAAAGCGCTTGGATTTTTTTCGCGCGAGACTACCGTCTTCACCGCTCTGAAAGATTCAAATTGTGCTACCACCAAAAAACCCATAAAAACGCTGAGAAAAAAGAAAAATAATATTTTGCCGTGTTTATTGCGATGCATAGATAGATAAATAATGGGTACTCAGGGGACTTTGGTACCCGGAAATGCTTATATCCTCTTTTTCGGTAACGATGTACCGCAGTCTATTTTGGTTCACGCGTTTGTAAATATCCGGCAAGGATTTCTTATCGGTTAAACGAGCCTTCAAAACCGACGAAGATCCAATTGCGTCTATGGTAAATGGCTGGAATACGTGGAAATCATCAATTAAAAAACTATTACCCACAAAGTTTATGGAAGACAACGGCAATACGCGCTGATGATTAACGGAAATGGCAGACGCACCGGCCGCAAATAAAATATTCACAATATCCCGTATGTCCGATGTTTGAACCAGCATATTTTCATTTACCGAATCGCCGGACGACAATCCATCTCCAAGCAACACGCGTACACCGTCGCCAGTAACAAGCTCTAGCCCCAGTAGCATTCTAAGCCTTTGTGTTTCATTTTGCTCTGCGCGAGAAGCAAGCCGCTCTCTTTTTTGTTCGGCGATTTTCAATCTTTCCTGAGACTGCAGGAGTTCTTTTTCCAATAATTGCTGTTCATCCACATACAATTGCACCAAATTTTCCTGCATCTCCAGCTCATCAAGAGGGTATGAGCTTACAGGCAGGACATCACTACGCATATGAACCGTAAGAAGCCCTCCGACAAAAAGGCCCAAAACCAGCAAAAAAATACTAAAAAATCTTGATTCCATACCTATTAAAAAACATAAATACTAATTATTCCCACATGTATATTTTGACGAACGACTATTATTTTTATAAGCTTACACGAAAACTTGAAATAAAGTTTTCAACTGGTCTTTAAAAACGAACGGGAAACACTTGAAACTTTTGGTTTCAGTAATACCGATAATAAAAATCAAAATCAACAAAAATCTGCTTCGCGATGGCTGTCATCCACTATCTGGTTGGACCATTACAGCCGCGAAACAAAATGTCCTGGTGTTACGGTGCTTCATTAGAAGCTCTCGTATACACGCAAACAGGCCGTCGTTCTGGATCGGCGATAATAAATCCAAAGTGAGGCAGACATACCAGGGAGGGGATTGGTCTCCTTTCTCAGCCACCGTTGATTGGATCCAATATTCTCAGTTATACATAAATTTTTTACCGTCATAACTGATAGAATACCAATGGACGTGGTCATGAGGGCATTCGTTATCATCAAAAGGGCGAATGCCCTTTTTTAATACCCAAAAAATCGATATTCTCTAGCTCATGATAGGAATATTCGATTCCGGCTACGGCGGACTTACCGTGTTCAAAGAAATTCGCAAATTATTGCCGGACTACGATTACATGTATTTGGGAGATAATGCCCGCGCGCCATACGGAGGTCGCGGAAAAGAAAAGGTGACTTCTTTCTCCCGGGAAGCAGTAAAATTTTTATTCGACAAAGGATGTCATCTGGTTTTATTCGCCTGCTACACCGCTTCATCTCTCGCACTGCGTGAATTGCAGAAAGAATTTTTGCGTGCACCAGGCATAACCGATAAAAAAATACTTGGGGTTATACGACCCGTGGTTGAGCATGCGGCGAAGCATTCGCGAAAGGGGGCCATTGGAATTGTGGCGACCAGGGCCACTATTGACTCAAAAGCTCTCGAAACTGAATTGAAAAATTTAAAACCGGAGCTGAAAATTTTCCCCAAGGCATGTCCACTTTTGGTGCCGCTCATCGAAGAGCATTGGCACAAAACACCCGAGGCTCGAATGATTTTAAAAAAATATTTGCGCTCATTAAAAAACGCCAACATCGATACGTTAATCCTGGGGTGTACTCATTATCCGTTGATGATGAGTGATTTTAAGCGCTTTTTTGGCAAAAAGGTGGACGTCTTGAATGGAGGGAAAATTGTGGCTGAGAGTTTGGTAAATTACCTGGAACGACATCATGAAATTAAAAGTCTCTTGAGTAAAAATGGTCGTATTACCTATTACACCACCGATGATCCTGAGCGGTTTTTTGAGTTTGGAAGGTATTTCGCAAAAGTGCCGATAGAAAAGGTCGAGCGAGTGTCATTGTCTTAGATTATTATTCCCACTCGATGGTGGCGGGCGGTTTGTGCGTGATGTCGTATGCGAGAGCACCTGGTTTTAGCGCTTTAAGAGACTTTGTTAGTTTTTGCAATTTTCCGCGCGGCATTCTGTAGAAATTCGCCGTCATCGCCTCCTGCGACTCTACCGGACGGAGCACGACCATTTCCCGACCTGCGCCATTAACAGCAAGTGGCACTAAAACGGTGGGGAATTGCCATATTGTTCTGGTTAGCTTTTCTTTCTCCAGGAATTTCATCACGACGTCATCATATTTTTGCAAGGACTTAATCCGGTTGAGAGTTAAGAATGAATTGGAAATAACATGTACATCTTTAACTTCTGTGGGGCTGAGTAAAAAGAGCACGCGATTTATTTCGTGAAATTGATTGGTTATCCGGGTTGAGATTTTTTCGAGCACATCCCAGGAAAACATTTTATCTTTAACCGCGGGCCATATGAGAACGGGTCGTTTATATGAGCGAGCATCACCTTGAACCCCGACGCTCTCTATCGGCAATATCATGCCATGAAAACCGCGCTCGTCGAGAAAGATCTCAAGCGGGTGGTTTGAAAATGTCGCAAATTGTTTTGCTTTGTTTACACACAAGCATCGCACCGCGAGTCCGGGGCCCGGAAAAGGATGCCGCCACACAACTTCACCGGGCAGACCAAGGCGCTCGCCAACTTCGCGCACCTCATCTTTATACAGCTCCTTCAATGGCTCGACGACGAGTCCTTTTTTGATCATGGATTCGATCTCCGGCACGCGGTTGTGATGAGTTTTGATTTTGTCGGCATTTTTTGTGCCGCCGCTCTCGATAGTATCCGGATAGATGGTTCCCTGCCCAAGGAGCCACTCGCGAGGATTTAATTTTAATTTTTTAATTTCGCGTCGCTGAATTTTTAAAAACAAATTGCCAATTATTTCCCGCTTCTTTTCCGGATCGGCAACATTGCGCAAGGCGGCAAAAAAATCTTTGGAAGCATTTACGGCATGGAAATTATTAAAACCAAGCTCGGCAACGGCTTTTTTCACCATCGCTCCTTCATGCAAACGCATGAAACCCGTATCGACAAATAAGCCATATACATGGGATTTCCCGAGCGCGGTGTTGAGCAAAGTGAATGCCACGAGAGAATCAACGCCACCAGAAACCAGCATAAAAACTTTCCGGGCGCCGACCATCGTTTTCACCTTTTCCAATTCGTCGGCCAAAAATCGCTTCATATTCCACTGCCTTTTTACTCCGCAAATACGTAAAAAATTATCCAGAATTTTCACGCCTTTTTCTGTGTGCACGACCTCTACATGAAATTGGACTCCATATATTTTCTTTTGGAAATGAGCAATAGCCGAATATCTGCATGTATCTGAGTGACCGATTTCACTAAAACCTTTTGGCAAGCTGGTAACGGAATCGCCGTGCGACATCCACACGTTAGTCTGCGCCGGAAGTCCCTCGAAAATCCCTTTCGATTTTGTAACCGATATTTTCGCAAGGCCATACTCTTTATTTTTTGGCTCAACTTTTCCCTTGAGGATATGCACGATCAGTTGATGCCCGTAACAAATACCGAGTATCGGCAGGCCCAATTCGAACAGCGCCGGATCGATGTGAGGAGAATTTTTTTCGTACACGCTCTGCGGTCCTCCGGAAAGGATGATCCCTTTGTAATGGCTTAAAGAAATCGCCTTCCGATCATTGGAGCAAATTTCAGCGTATACACCAAGACGACGGACACGATTTGCAATGAGATGCGCGTACTGTCCGCCGAGATCGATGACCGCCCATTGCGATCGCGGAGGTGTTTTATGGTAACCTCATATTCCTCGCCGGGCTGTTCACTGAGACCTTCCAAATCAAGGACGATGCGGTCTCCTTCGTACGAGATTTCTTGCACGACAACTCTATCTGTTAAATAGGGAATTACGGTATTTTTATCCGCTATGGAAAAATTGAGGCCGTCGGTAGCATCTTCCGCGTCAACATCTCGATTAAAAGATAACACCAATTTGTTTTGGCCATCAAAAAACTTCTCGGTGAGCAAAGGCGGATATGGATTATTTTTCAAAGCGAAACGAAGCGTGCGATCACGTTTTAAAGTACCTTCGTATAAAGCAACGTGTTCTTTGACCTGAAAATCTTCGGCGGATACGAGAAACTCTTTCGGCGCTTTAACCGTGACCGCAATCTTATCTTCAACTCCCGGCTGTTTAATGAGTGCGAGGGCATAGGTATTGTTTTCCAGCACGTACGCGGGCAGAACATAACGGTAACGCACCGTGGCGGCCTGGCCGGGATCAAGGTTAATTTCTTTTGAAAAAACATGCGCGCCGTTGTATGTGTCTTCCCTGTCGGCATTTTTTATCATGATCTGGCTTTCCATGGGAATAAATGTCCTTATTACTCCGCGATATTGTTTGTCGGACGGTTGGCTTCCGTTACCGACATAGAACAAACGCACATCCAGTGTCGCAATTGCCTGAAAAGTGGTATCGGGATTTTGTGATATATCGATAGTGTAGTTGGCTCTGCGCGAAAGGTAACGGTCTTCGGGGAGTCTGCTCGTGTTGACCATATTCCATCCTATGAAATCGCTTTTTCCCGGAAACGAGACTTTCCCCGACCACTGAAGATCCTCCATTGTTTGGGCTAGAAGGGGATTTTTCATATACGCCATGAGATGTTTTTCATTGAAATTTTCTTCAAGGGTTGTGGACAATTTTTGATAATTCCAAAAAAACGCGCAATTTTTCCACGCGAGCCGTTTTATAAATTTTCCTGCCGCGGTTTGATCAACATTTTTTTGCTCAAGAAGCATTTTTTGCTCAATCCAGGGGAAAAAATCCTGTACGGAAACATTCACACCTTCTACTTTCACACTTTTTGCCAGAGACAAAATATCCTCCAATGCCGTGAAATCAGCGGCGATGACTCCATCGAGATTTAATGAAGGAAATGTTTTTTTGAAAAAATATTCCAGGTGCTCCGCGCTCTCCGGAAAACTCGGATCGATGTTGGCATCCTTAAATGAATAGAGTCCGTCAACGGCACCATCAGGGAAAGCGGGAGATGGTAGAAGTTCAGCTGAAGATGCGGCGATGGCGCCCTTACTGCTGTTGATAGTAAGGCCGGCAAAAAAACCATGCCGGAATTTGAGGATTCCATAGAAGGGGATTGAACCTCCGGTTGGACGGAGCTCGTTATTATCTTGAAAAACAATGAGGTAATTACGGTTACTTCCGGGAAATCCAAAAAAATTTAGGGCGTGAGGATAAAAAGCTCTAAAATTCCAAAAGGCGACGAAAGACCAGAACAGGAGAAAAAAGAAAAAACATGCGAGTGAAATAGATGCCACTTTGAAAGTCTTCTTTTGCTTTTTGCCGATGGTGAAAATGGCCATAAAATCGATTACGTCGCGAGCTTTGCAAGAGGTGGGCTACTTTACCAATTTGCTACTGTTTGTCAATGGTTTTGGACAAGTTTGCATATTGCTGGGAAAAAAGCTTGACTACATTATAAAATATGCTAGGATTATGGCTTGTTTAGTAACTCCAAAATTTTATGACTTCTCTACTTACTGGTTTAACTAACTCGGGCGTCCTGGGCTTTGAAGATGACGATGGTGATGGATGCGGGCTCGTTGATCCGAGAGTACAAGGAGAACATGTATTTCAAAATCCAGATGAAAGTTTAAGCGTAGTTCCGTGGTTTCCTGAAGTAACCACAACAAGGCTTTCACCCGAGGAAGTTCGGAGACTGGATCCACGATTATTTGGTGGTTCTGCACGATGCGACGAAACGGGGCTTTGGACAATATATTCTGGCTTGTGGGTTGATGGTAGCGCCGAAAAGAGAACATGGCGTTATGATGGAAGTGGTGATCGCACTATTCCTGCCGGTGAGGCAGAGGCATATATCTTGGCACTCGGTGAAAGAGTAAGACGAGCGATGGTAAAGCGTATGGACTGAAGACCTACTAAAAATTCTTTAAAGTATTCAAACATGAATCCACAAGCACAAGATGTTCTCGAATCAGAAGCAGGCGATCTTACGTCCGCGGAAAATCAAAAGGTGGCCTGTGATACGCCCTTTAGCAGTCGTAATACACTGCTTCTGGATGTCAGGAGGTACTGCGAAGCGCGGCGCGCCAGTCGGCAACCAATCGATCTGGAAGTAGTGGATATGAATGGTCCTGCAGATAGCGTGCCGGCTGTTTTTAACATCGTCTTTAATCCCGACTTTGGTATTCAAGTGCGCGTGGGAAATGATTTTCTTGTACTCGATCTCCAAGGAGGCGGGCGAGCAAATTGCGAACGTTTTCGCCTCACATTGGAAAGTCTGGAGAAAGTTGAAGCAAAGCCAGCAACTTTTGTAGATATGCCACTAACGGCCGCTCGGTCAGCCGCTGCTATGAAGGTTTTGGAAAGAACTGTATGGGAAAGCCCCGTTGGAGCGCCAGCCCAACCGGCGGTTGATCCAAGCGCAAATGAAACAAACGATAACGGCGGCGATTACGACGTCTACGACGTCCCGGATTTTATCTGCACAACGGCTGCCGGACAACCATCAACAAACACAAACCAGCCGCAAGGTGGTGGTGATCCGTGTGACGGAATTAATGATGATTGCAACGACGTTACAGATGAACCGTATAATTGAGTCTTGAAGAAATCGAGATATTGCTCGCGGCGGCACAATTATGTGATTAGCATTTTAGCCAACCCCTTCCGTAAACGTGTTGCGGCTTCTTTGCAAAGTTCAACGGTAGGCACCAACGCAAAACGCACATAGCCCTCTCCAGGATTGACGCCGGAGGCGCACACATCGGAGATCCAACTCCCCGGAGTGGTCACGATGGCGATATCTTTTTCAAGTAACCGCTTGGTAAAATCAAGCGAGGTCATCCCCACAGGCGCCTTTTGCCAGAGATAAAAAGTCGCCGGACTTTCGCGTACCGGCAGTCCGATATCCCGAAACGCGCTCAGCATGATACTTCTTTTCTCACGATACAGTTCTCTCATCTCCTGAACGTGCGTCTCATCTGCGAGAGCAACCGCCGCCGCGTCTTGGATAAAATTCGGCGTGCCGGAGTCGATGTTTGTCTTCAATTTTTTAAAAAGAGAGATGATATTTTTGTCGCCGGCCACAAATCCAACGCGATAACCGGTCATGTTGTTTCTCTTGCTCAAAGAATAAAAAGCGATTATACCTTCCCGTTCAACCTCCAAGATTGATGGTGGCTTTTCATCGAAATAAATATCTATGTAACAGCCTTCGTCCGCCGCTATGAGAATATCGTACTTTCGTGCCCATGCGATGAGGCCCTTGTAATACTCTTTTGAGGCTACTGCACCGGTCGGCGAGTTTGGATAATTTATCCAGATAATTTTTGCCTTTTTTGCCACTTCTTCGGTGATTGATTCAAAGTCGAGTAAAAAATTATTTTCCGGAAGGAGTGGAACAAAGTACGGAATTCCTTCGGCGAAAACCGTTCCCGTTTTCATCGGCGGATAACCGGGTGATGGAATAATAACGACATCGCCGGGATTGAGAATCGCCTCGGGGAAATTGAAGATGGCTTCTTTTGAACCGATGGTCGAAGATATTTCGGTGTCGGGATCGAGATCAACTCCAAAACGCCGTTGCATCCAATTGGCGGCCTCAGTACGAAATGACTTACTGCCAATATAGCTGGGATAACCCGTACACGCGTGCCTCTCGACGGACTCTTGCAGAGCAGAGCGAATAAATGGCGGTGTCGGATCAAGCGGGTCGCCGACGCCAAAATCAATCGGCTCGACACCTTGCGCCCTCAGAGTGGCAACCATTTTTTCAACTTCCGCAAACGCGTAGCCGGAAAGTGATTGCAATCTTCGCGATGGAGTGATATTGATAGGCATTCTGTTTAAATTACCTATTGGAATTGCCTAT
>Ga0076333_107_pt1 | contig 9708 bp, 9 predicted proteins | sample RifGroA2_FD_68030 | JGI IMG/M metagenome (GOLD analysis project Ga0076333, IMG submission 68030) | Peregrinibacteria bacterium GW2011_GWA2_47_7
GCGATGTTTTCCTGTATAATTGCATCGATCCTATCCTATCATCATCTTGAAAGGATCGCCTGAAGGCGAGGGGGTTCCTCCCAAAGCGATTATCCTAAACAATGGTTTTTACAATATTTAGTCTTATCCAACTGAACCACTATAGGACTGAAAGTCCATAGTGGTTCAGTTCTACCAAAAAACTTGACCCCTCTTTTTTATTGTCACTACCTTTTCGAACTTCTGTTGCCAGTTCTTCCCTTTTTTATATGGCAAAAAATCACTATGCCTTCTTGAAGTATGGTGAAGCTTTACTACTCCTCTTTCTGTACCGTATCGGAAACCTTATCCGCCACATGCTCGGCTTTTTCTTTCATTTTATCTGCGGCCGATACCGCCGCGCCGCCAATGGTTCCATACAAGGCGGAAAGATCAATTTTTTCAGCGAGATCGGCGATGAAAGGGATCCGCCACGCCTCACCGGTATATGCGCGGTAAATGGCCAAGACGTAGAGCGCAAAAAGAGCGAGCGTAAACAATGAACCGAGCAATGGAATAGCGGCCAAAATGACCAGTACAAAAATGGTTACGAGGAAAAGTACCATGCTTTGCTTGGCATGCATTTGGCAATATTTACTTTTTGGCTTGGCGATGACCGGCACGACAAAGAGCATCGCAAAATATCCAATCGCCGCGAAGAGGCGTTCTTGATCATCGGCTTTTTCTTCACCGCTGTGCGAAGGCTCTTGTTGTGCATCTTCACTCATATCGAAAATTATAGCGTGCCTGAACAGCCGTGGCAATTTATTTATGCACTCCCAAAGCGCCAACGATTCTATCCAGAAAGTACGTGAGAGATTTTATTGCATCATCATTGCCGGGAATCGGATAATCGATGTTGGCAGGATTGGCATTTGAATCGACGATGCCGACAACGGGGATGCCCAGCGTTTTTGCTTCGGCAACGGCATTCTTGTCACGCACTGCATCGGCGACGAAAACAATGTCAGGCTTCTTCAACATATCCTGCACACCGCCCAAGGCGTTTTGCAGTTTTGCAATAATCTTTCGAAGCTTCACCACTTCCTTCTTCGTATATTTATCAAACCCGCCAGCGGCTTCATCATCTTTCAATTCTTTTAAATACAAAATTCTTTTGCGAATCGTGTCATAGTTGGTCAAAAGACCGCCCATCCATTTTTTTGTCACATACGGCATGTGCGTCTGCCGAGCGGCAGACTCAAGAATTTTTGTCGCATGCAATTTCGTACATACGAGCAGAACTGTTTTTCCGGATTTCACCGCTTCATTCAAAAAAGCGCAAGCGCGATCGAGCATTTCAGCTGTTTTTACCAAATCGAAAATATGGATTCCCTCGCGCTTACCATGCAGGTACGATCGCATCTTGGGATTCCATTTTTCAACACGATGGCCAAAATGGCAGGCGGCGGCCATCATTTTCTTAATCTCTGCCGTAGAGTCTTTTGTCGATCCTGAATGAGATGTCATAATCCTTAGGGTTAACGCCGCACCGCTTCATTTCACTGGAAGGACTCTTATTAAAGGAGCAGGATACAGTGATCAGCTATGCGACTACATTTAAAGTCTTGAATAAAGCGGTAAGCACGGTTACTGTAATAGAGAACTTTTTAGGTTGCAAGCCTTTTTTATGGCCGATATAGCAAAAGCATACAATCCGGAAGAGCACGAAGACGCCATCTACAAGCAGTGGGAAGATCATGGATCGTTCAAACCGCAAAAAACAAAAGATGCAAAACCGTTTACCATCTCGATCCCGCCGCCAAACGCAACCGGCACGCTTCATCTGGGGCACGCGATCATGTTGGCGCTTGAAGACATCATGATCCGATACCACCGCATGCGCGGTGACGCGGCCTTGTGGGTGCCTGGGACAGACCACGCCGGCATCGCCACGCAAAACAAAGTGGAGAAACTGCTCGCTGAAAAAGGAAAAACACGCCATGACCTCGGTCGCGAGGCATTTATTAAAGAAGTTGAACAATTTGTCATCGGCTCACAGGAAACCATACACAAACAAATACGAAAAATGGGCGCCTCGGTGGATTGGAGCAGGGAACGTTTCACGCTCGATTCCGGACTGTCCAGAGCGGTGCAGGAGATTTTTGTTCGTATGTATGAAGATGGAATCATATATCGCGGCAACCGGATCGTGAACTGGTGCCCGCGGTGCAGTTCCACCCTTGCCGATGACGAGGTGAATTATAAAGAAGAGCACACCAAATTTTACTATATCCACTACGGTCCGGTGGTGATCGGTACGGCTCGCCCGGAAACAAAATTTCTCGACAAAGTTATCGTAGTTCATCCGGACGATGAACGTTATAAAAAATATCATGGAAAAAGCATGGATATTCCGTGGATTAACGGAACGGTAACGGCCACGTTTATCGCCGACCCTTCCGCAGATCCTGAATTTGGGAGCGGCGCCATGACCATCACTCCCGCACATTCTTTTGTTGATTTTGAAATTGCTCAACGCAATGGAATCGATGTCATACCCATTATCAATGAAGATGGCACACTCAATGAAAATGCCGGGGAATTCGCCGGGCAGAACGCGCACTCGGCACGATCTCAGATTGTGAAGAAAATGCAAGAGAAGGGATTGATTGAAAAAATAGATGAAAATTATTTCCACAATCTCTCGGTATGCTATCGCTGTGACACTCCCATCGAACCGCTCGTTTCGAAACAATGGTTCGTTGCGGTTACCAAAGAATTTCCATTTAAAAAATCTCGAGCTAAGGCGAGATGCCGTCATGAAGAACATGCGGCCCTGCATCAAACGATCCCCGAACTCAAAGAAGGGGAGCAGGTGACGTTAAAAAAAGTGATGCGCCACGTTGTGGAGTCGGGAGCGATCAGCATTCTTCCGGATCGATTCAATAAAACCTATTTTCACTGGATAGACAATCTCCGGGACTGGTGTATCTCGCGGCAGATCTGGTACGGCCACCGCATTCCCGTGTGGTACTGCGTGGGCGATGGCCAATGTAAAATCGAGTGCAAACAACCCATTGTGCAAACAACGCCTCCCGAAAAATGCTTTCATTGCGGCTCTAAAAATCTCGCCCAAGATCCTGACACACTCGACACGTGGTTCAGCTCCGGCATTTGGACTTTTTCGACATTGGGCTGGCCCGATGAGACCGAAGATCTGGCATATTTCCACCCCACGAGCGTGCTTGAAACCGGGTATGACATTCTCTTTTTCTGGGTGGCGCGCATGATTCTCATGACCACGTATGCACTCGGCGAAATACCTTTTAAAACGGTATATCTGCACGGCCTTGTACGGACACGGACGGGAGAAAAAATGAGCAAATCAAAACCGGAAACATGCATCGATCCCCTCGATATGATCGAAAAGTACGGCACCGACGCCCTGCGTCTTTCCATGATCGTCGGATCGGGCCCCGGAAACGATGTCCGTCTCTACGAAGAAAAAATTGCCGGATATAGAAATTTCGTCAATAAAATATGGAACGCGGCGCGGTTTGCCCTCTTGAATATTTCCGATGAAGATCTCGAAAAACCCTTCCCGCGCGACATGCAACCCACCATGGCAAAAACGCGCGCCGATAAATGGATCTTGACCAGAACACAGGAACTCATTTCGAGCGTTACGGACGCACTCGAAAAATTTCAATTTTCCTCTGCGGGCACGGCAATCTATGAATTTACCTGGGGAGAATATTGCGCGTGGTATCTAGAATTTTCAAAGGGTTCGCATAAAAACACTACGGTTCTGCTGTACGTTTTAAAAAATATTTTAAAGATGCTCCACCCCTTCGTGCCGTTCGTAACGGAAACCCTCTGGAGCGAGCTGAAAGAAAAAAACCTGCTCATCGGCGAACCGTGGCCGACGGCGGAAAAAGATTTGCTGTTTGAAAAAGAAGCGCAAGAAATGCAAACGGTTATCGATGTGATAGGAACAATTCGCAGTTTACGGCATGAAAGCGGGATCGAACCAGCCGAGCTCGTACCGGCCATCGTGTACCTTCCTGCGGCATTGATGGATATATTTACAGAGAAATCGGAGTCAATCATTAAGCTGTGTCGTTTAAAAAATCTTGAAATTCATGAACGCAAAGGTGTCAAAAAAAAGCACACGGTAAAACAAGCCCTGAGCCAGTATTTGGGCATCGGTATTGAAATTTTTCTTCCCATCACCGGGATTCTTGATATAGAGGGCGAGAAAAAAAGAATTGAAAAAGAGATTGAGAACATCGTTGCGTATCTCGCATCGCTCGATAAAAAACTGGCGAATCCCGATTTTATCAAGAAAGCACCGGCGGAGCTTGTCGCTGAACAAAAAGAAAAGCAGGCCATTGAACAAGAGAAACTAAAACAGCTCGAGGGAAAACTGGATCAATTGAAGGGATAGATGTAAATTCCGAGGCGAAGCACCCACCCTCTCCGCCTGACGCAGATTGATCATACCGCCGTTCATTGCTTTTATAGTAAGCTCGGCCTCATTTCGGGCGGGGCCCACAAGACCCGCCCTGCATTCGGCCTGCGCGCTCACGCCGTGCGTTCGCATACTGGCGCGCATCGCATGAATAGAGCGCATAATCAGGCAGTCATTCACGGGGTATGATGCTCAATCTTTCAAGTAGCTGTGTTTGCGGTGCGGAATGGAGTGGAAGCGAGTTTCACGAGACTTTCACGGAATGAAGCAGTCCGAACAGAAAAAAATGTACTCATTTTTTCTGCGAGGACAGCAAACCTGCACTGAGCCGTCAATGCGGACCCGGGTGGGTACTTCACCTCGGATGGTTTGTTGGGTGAGAACAGGCGGCTTCAAACAGGCCAAAACATGAGTGAGCGAGTGTTAAAAATAAAATTATTTATATAGTTCATAATCTTTAAAGCTTTTTAGAATCAATATTTTCATTATTATTGTTGTATTCGATACTGTAATCATCAGAACCATCGTCTGCCGGTTGTAGCTCACTTATTTCATCTTCAACCATATTAAATCCTGTCCTAAGTTCTTCGAGAACTTTCTGCAAAGTACGTGCGATATTAGATATGCTGAAAACAAGTATTAAAAAACCAAAATATAAGAATCCCCAAAGTATATATTCTTTTTTATCCATGGTAGCTTGTTATGAAATAAATAGTTTTATTTAGTCCGTGGCGAAAAAAACAACATCAATTCATTAAGATCGCTCTTCCAATAGAAAATCCACCTTCGTGTATATCTAGCATTTCAGCTATATTGCCTTGAATGATTTTATTGTTTTTAACGTCATCCAGCCACTTGTTTGTCGCTTCAATAATATCTTGGCAAAAACGAGAAGTAGAAAGTTTAAGAATTTCTTTTCCGTCATATCTCTTGTCGCCAAAACGACAATGGCTTAATCGCTGGCAGTGCCCACCTTCTGGAGTAAAAACAATATAATCTAAAACGTCTTTTGCTCTTCTTTGATTTTCAGTATTTCCAGAACCTTCATGTAAGAAAGAGCATCTTAATGCATAGCAATCATTACCGGATAACCAGTTGTCATATTTTTTGCCAAGATATTTATTGAACCACTCTGGGTAACGTTTTGACGAACTTTTATTGCTGTCTTCAAGTTTTCCGCATATGTCCGGCACTATAAGGGACAAAACCAGGGCTGAATGATAATTTTTGCTATCTAAGGATTTTCTAATTGAGTCTAATATTTTTTTCATAGTGATGTTGTTTTTTTCGCCTAACTCCTGATTACACCAATCACACCGATAATAAAAGGTATTCGTTCGGCGTGAATTTCATCCAAGCGCTCGGTGCTAACTTACAAAAATATCCGGCCTTCCCTCACTTCGGTTGTCAGGAAAAGGACTCCCTCGGGTCCACTTTGGGCGTACTCGCCCACGTGGAGAGAGGGAGCCCTTTTCCTCGGCAACCGCCACCAAATCATAGCCATTTTAGCTTTTTCATTGTATAATGATAGAATATAAAACATACAATATATGGCATTAAAAAAGCCCCGTTACGAAACTGAAATTGATGCGGAGGAATTCCCACTCATCACCCGATTAAAGAACTGGGAAACTGCATCGGTGATTAGGCAAAAAATGCCTGGTTTGATGTCGCTCGCTATGCATTTTTTAAACCATGTAAAAGACATAGCAGATTTTTTTGAAGAATATGTCGATTTCTTAACCTTGAGAGACAACCACGACCCGGTCAATAATGCAAAAAAAATTATACGGCGCGCTCTTTCCAAGAGTACCGATGAAGTCCTCGTTGCACGATGGAAACGAGCAATACCGGATTTGTATGAAGATGAGCAATCAGACGCCGATGCCGCCTACTCAACTCAAAGCACCGTAGCGGGCAAATTGCTCCAATTTAAAAGACCTTCCCCATGATCGATCCCCAGAATTATCTCAACGACGGACACAAAAAAGTAAAAGAACTCATGAGCGCCGGTGATTTCGAGCGGGCGTATCAGGGTTGTCAGGAGTTGCTCAAAGTTGACCCCTACAATCCAAAAACGCTCAAACTCCTGGAGAAAGTCGAAGAAAAAATGGTGAAAAAAAACGAAGAGATGGTCGAGAAAGATATCAAAGCAACAGGGCATTTATGGGATGAAGGCAAGTATGAAGAATTGCGGGAAATATATGCGAAACTTTATCAGTACGCCCCGCATTACGAAAAACTGCAAGTGCTGATCGGCAAAATAGAGCAGAAATTACTTGAAAAAAATGAGCAACAACAAAAAATATTTCTCACTTCGGCAGTCGACGCGATAAAAAAAGCCATCCGCGAAAAACATTTCGGTGAAGCCATACAAGCGTGCAACGAACTCCTCTCCATGGACAAAAGCAATGCGGCGGTTGGACAGCTCTTACAAGAAGCAAAATATCTTCTCGTTGATGAGAAATTACGTGAAAACGAACATATCGTGGACAGCGGAGATTATGGAGCGGCATTGCATCTCTACGAATCTTTGCGGAGTATAGATCCTTCACACGCCAAACTGCAGGCGCTTATCGCCGATGCGGTTACTCACCTCGAAGAAAAGAAAAAAATACAGAAGAAAATTGACATCAATGAGGGAACCGCTCGCGTAAAAGAACTTTTTGAGGCGCAGGAATACGAAAAGGTACTGAAGGCGTGCGAAGATAGTATGGTGCTCGATCCTCATAACGTGGTCGCGCGCCTGTACCATCAAAAAGCTCAAAATATCATGGAGGCCGAAAATGACATTGCGGTATTAAAAAAGATAAAGGAAACCCTACCTACCTTAAAAACAGCCTACCAACAGAAGCAAGGAAGTTTCATCAAAATCTAAAAATAATCTGATCGCGTCGCTGGCCAACGCCGATAAACGCAATGGGACAACCCGCAAGTTCTTCAAGGCGTATAATATATTTCTTGCAATTCTCCGGCAGTTCAGAGAATGAACGTACATTCGAAATATCCTCTTCCCAGCCATCCATTTCTTCATAGTGCACCGTAACATCTTTATAAAACCCCAGATCACTCGGCATGTCGTGCACTTCGGCTCCGTTGATGGAATATCTCACGCCTATTTTTAATTTTGGCAGGCCGGTCAAAACGTCGACTTTCGTTAGATTGAGTGCTTTCAAACCATTGATACGGACGGAATATTTTGCCACCACGGCGTCAAACCAGCCACAGCGGCGCGGACGTCCTGTGGTTGAGCCGAACTCACCTCCCGCTTGGCGGATTTTCTCACCAAGTTCGTCGGTCAGTTCGGTGGGAAATACGCCGGCACCCACACGAGTGGTATACGCCTTAACAATCCCGATGGCGCTTTCGAGTGCAAATGGAGACAATCCCGTGCCCGTTATAATGCCGCCGATACTTGCATTGGAAGAAGTCACAAACGGATAGGTCCCGTGATCAACATCGAGATGCGTTGCGTTGGCGCCTTCAAGTAAAATGGTTTTTCCGTTAGCAAGGGCCTGCGCAAGATATCGGGAGGTATCGCTTATAAAAGGCCTTATGGTATCAGCATACTCACGATATGCATCCAATTCTTCCGCGATGTTGATTGCAAGTTCATACTGCTTGCTCAAATATTCAACGGTGCGATTAAAATGCCCGGCAAATTGTTCAAAATCCAGGAGATCGCCGATGCGCAAACCAATTCGAGAAGTCTTGTCGGCATACGCCGGACCGATGCCGCGCAATGTCGTTCCCACCTTGGCATTTCCCTTCATATCTTCTTGAAGCGCGTCAATCTTTTTATGATACTCAAAAACGACGTGGGCCCGGTCTGAAATCAATAAACGGCCATCAACAGACACGCCATGCCCTTTAAGCGTCTCAATTTCCTCCAGGAGAGTCGGGAGGTGAATAACGACGCCATTCCCGATGACGCAGACGGTATTCGGATGCATGATGCCGGCGGGACGATCAATTTGCCCTTACCCTCATCACCCCACTGCGTCCCCACAATGGCGGTAACTGCACCAAATTTTTCGCGTATATGTCCCATGGCGTTCTCACTATAACCACAAAACAAAAAAATTCAAAACACCTGACAGAGTAACCTCTGACTGTGCTATCATAGGGCCGTTTTTTAATGCACTTTTCATATGATTTCCAAGGAAGATATTTCAGCCCAACTTGCTTTCACCCTTTCAAAAACGGATTTCCCTACGTTAGGGGAAAAATATGAAGGAAAAGTACGCGATAATTATACAAAAAACGGCAAACGCATCATCATCGTCACGGACCGGCTCTCTGCATTCGATAGGATCATTACGACCATTCCGTTCAAAGGGCAGGTCTTGAACCAGATGGCCGAATTTTGGTTTGAACAGACAAAAGATATCATGGGCAACCACGTTATCACCTTTCCGGACCCCAATGTCGTCGTCGCGACAGAATGTCTGCCTCTGCCTGTTGAGATGGTGGTTCGCGGATACATTACCGGAGTCACTACTACTTCGGCCTGGTATAACTATGAGAAAGGCGTTCGTAATTTTTGCGGCAATATATTGGCGGAAGGTTTAAGAAAAAACCAAAAATTCGAAAAACCCATTTTGACTCCCTCCACCAAAGCAGAAAAAGGCGGCCATGACGAGTCTATTTCAAAGGAAGAAATTGTAAAGCGAGGAACCGTAACCGAAAAACAATTTGACATCATGGCGGATTCCGCACTGAAACTCTACCAACGCGGCGTTGAAATTGCCGCACGAAACGGCATTATTTTAGTCGATACCAAATACGAATTCGGCGTTGCTCCCGACGGGAACATCATATTGATCGATGAGATTCATACACCCGACTCATCCCGTTTCTGGTTCGCTGATGAATATGAAGAGCGTTTTGCAAAAGGCGAGGAACAGAAAAAAATCGACAAAGAGTACCTTCGCGAATGGCTTGCGGCGGAAGGTTTTCGGGGAGAAGGGGAGGTGCCGGCCATACCGGACGACGTGCGTGTGGAAACGGCGCGCCGCTACATCGAAGCATTCGAGCTCATCACTGGGCGAACTTTTGAGGCTACTTCGGGGGACGTATCAGAGCGGATCAAAAAGAACCTGAAAGGTTATTTGTAGGGGCTCGCCGAAGTGGCTATTGATTATTGTATCGTATGGATTTTTTTAGAGAATTTCAGCGTTTGCGGGAAAAAACACCGCGGCCGGCGCTCTTTGGGACAAATGTTGAAAATTCCGCCTATACGAATTTTTGCGTCGATTCAAAAAACTGTTATCTCG
>Ga0076333_164_pt1 | contig 9142 bp, 5 predicted proteins | sample RifGroA2_FD_68030 | JGI IMG/M metagenome (GOLD analysis project Ga0076333, IMG submission 68030) | Peregrinibacteria bacterium GW2011_GWA2_47_7
GACTCATGAGTTACTATCAGGATCTCGAAGGAGAGATCACTCAGCTTAAAGAATTTGCCGAACCTTTAATGGATGAAGTAAAGGTAACGCCTCTCATGCCGGTCATTAATCGTATTATTAATCTTAAAGACAGGCTGCTCGGTCTTAGTGAGGGTGAACTTCAATACGTGCAGGCCGAAGTGGCGGAGTGCAAGCGTTTGCTCGATGACATTTCCTATGAGTACATCAAACAAATCATCACCAAGCCCATTCCTTCGGATGTGTTTGAAGTACTTTCCAGTGGAACAAAGTTCGAGAAAGCCTTGCGCGGAGCGATGGGGGAAAAAGTTTCCACCGGTAAAGGCGGCCCCGACGTCACTGTTACACCGGAACTGGTGGAAGCCCTCACCCGTTATCGATTTTCGCTCGGCACTCCTCCGGTCACGCCCAAAGGAATTCAAACGGTGGAGCAAATTGTTTTTGGAGGAACCTTGCAAAATATTTATGCCTTTCGCGATCTCATTCATTGCGACAAAGGAGTTTTCGATCGTTTTCTGGGCGCCGTCGATCGTTTGAACGAGCAAAGTACCCATTACACGACGGAGGCCGAAAAGCGCGATTTCAAAAAAAGAGCGATTGAGTTCCCTAATTTGGAAGGAGCTCGCGGTCTCACCAAAGCCCTTGTGAGCGGAACGAGTGAAACCGCTCTTCGTTTGATTCGTGAACAGCTTTTCAGCAAACACGTTAACGGGAATTGTCCGGTGCGCGTAATGGAAGAGTCACAACCGTTTACTCCCCGTTTGATGCAGGAAATGAAAGCGGATAAGAGGTCCATGTTTATCGTGAAGGCAAGTTCCATCCCCCATAACATTTTTACGGATGATGTTTTGAAGGAAGAATGGAAAGGTCTGATCGGCCGTTTGGTGGTAATTGATCATTCGGATGCCGCAAAAAGATCCGGCACCGTTTTGGTCTATTCTCTCATCCCGGAAGTCACCGAGTACTTGGAGCAATTCCACACCAAAGATTCGGGAACACCCGCCAACACGCAAATGAATCTTCGTTTGATTTTGGAGAACTTTAAAAACGGCGATATTGATCAGCTCATTGAAAGCGTGGATAGGAAGGCCGCTCTTTTGGAAGCGGAGAGAGTGCATACGCTTCCGCATGGAGACGTTCGAAAAAAAGAATGGCAAAAAACAGCACAATTGGATCATGTGAATTTAAAAAAATTCAAACGCTTTTTGGAATTCGTGAAAAAAATGAAATCGAGTGATTTTTCTGAAATTGAAGAGAGCAATCGCCACCTTGCGAAACGAACCGGAGAACTGACGATGGATTATTTTTTCAAAAATTTGAAAGGGAAAGGCTATCGTGCCATTACCGTTCCACAAGGCGGCGGCCGTCGTGAAATCGGACTTCCCGGACGTTTTCATTTGAAGGGTCACAATAGAAAAGTTGCCGACTTTAAGGAACAAAAACTTCAGGCATGCAGAGAAAAACTCCTTGCATTAAAAAGAGACCAGGGAATACCCGAGGGGACCACGGCGGCGGAAGCGGCGGCTTTGGAGCGAGCCTTGGATGCGCGCAGAAGTCCTCAGCTTCCACCCGAGGGAGAAGCGGTCAGTCGCATCGGCGCCCATGTAAAAACCCGCGTCACGGAAGTTCTTCACGAATCCGCGCTTCGATCGGATGCGGTCATCAACAGGGTGATAGCCCGCATGGACGAAGCGTTTGGCGTTAATATTCCGGGTCTTTTGAAGGAGAAGGTCACACAGCTTCTTCGTGAAAAAGGAATTGAAGCGGCTGCAAAAATGTTGGAACGAGGACGATTTAGAGCCGCGGCAAACCATCTTCGAGCCTTTGAGGGACGTATCAGAGGCGAAGCCGCCCGTTTTGCCGAGAAAATCAAAGAACCTTTGGAGGGTACTCGTTCCCGTTTGGAAGCGGCCGATCTGGACTTTGTGGAACGGCTCCTGAACGATATTGAAAACAAATCCTTTGAACCCAGTCTTGCCTTATCCGAAGTGAGTTGGACGGTGGGAGACGTTTTACGCGAAGAAGATTTCCCCAAAAAGAACTTTATAAAAATTGAGTTGAATGTGGATGGATCTCAAAATCCCGACTCTTTTGAAAGGCAACTGGAAGAAAAACGTCGCGCACTCGCCGAGTTTCCGGAACTTTTTGAACTCTATTGCTCCAGTATACTGATTTATTTCAATGATCCGCATAATCCCACTTCTCAAGTGGCTACTCCCGAAGTGAAACTTAAGTTATTGGATCTTGCCTCCCGCTACAACTTGGCCATTTTGGCTGATGAGCCTTATCACAAACAAGTTTCCAAAAAAGTAAAAGACCGACAAGGCGATTCACCCTTCGCCGAGTTCTACGAACAAAATCGAGCTCGCTTCCCCAATCCGGTTTGCATTTACAGTTCCATTTCAACGACGAAGTGGGCCATGGGTGCCGGTCGCCGCACGGGAGTCCTCCTGACGAATGACCATTCCGTAACGGAAGACGGAAAGAACTTTGAAGATTTTGTAGCGGAAAATATTGACGGTTGCAACGCCATGTCTTTGTACATGGATCTTGAAACTTTATTGGCGGGGCTTTTAGTGAAACGAAACTGCAAGGAAATCGAGCTGAAAACCGTTTTATTGAACCCTAGCAACCCCTATGAAGATTCCTGCGCTTTGATCGATAGCATTTTGAATGAGAACTTTTCCGATTTGAATGCGGAAGATTTTAACGGTTCGCTTTATTCCTTGCTTTTGAATGCACGCAATACGCTTGATCGACTTCAAGCGCGCGGTGCTGAGCCTCACGATTATCGCCAATTTTTGAGCCAGCTCGTTTCGAAACTCAAAGATTTCCGCCTCGACAAACAAACCCAAAAAGATTCCGCGCAAAGAAGCCAGGCCGCGTGGAATGCCGTGCAGCGTTTATCTACAGAATTTCCGGGTTTGGAAGAACGTTGCATCGAACCCCAAGGCCCTTTCTATTTCTTGGTGGGTCTTGATCAAACGGAAAATGATCCAGCGCTGCGGCCTTTTCTTTTGGCCTTGGCTCGGGCTCGAAAAATCGAGATTGTCCCTCAAGCCAAAGGCTATGCTCGTTTTGCTTTCGGGGGCTTGGTGGACGGAACCGAAGAAGGCTATAAGGATTTTAGTTTGGGCATTGAAACCGACCTTCGTTTGCTGCTCAAGTATTGGGATGAGTTCCAAACTATTCGCGCTCGCTTGAATCATGAAGAGGACCTTGATCCCATCAACAATGCGCTTAAGGAACTTTTCCCCGGCGGCGAAATTGATTTGGCACGAACGATTCAGGATAAAGGTGTGCTCCTCGACCATTTGCGTTCGAGACCACGCACGGGAAAGGACAGGCTCACCAATCGTTTTTCTCCAGCCGGTTCACAGTATATGTCCAGCATCGAACCCGGTTCCCCCGCCACCATTGTCACCATTCGTGAGGTTCAGTGCCGAACGGCGGAAGATTTTATAAACAGCGAAGCTTTTCGAGATTTGTTCAATATTTTCTTACTTCAAGTGAAAGGACAAATTTCGGGCTTGGAACAAATGGAAGACAGTAACATTATTGCTCAATACGGTGCCGATGAATTTGCAAAACGCTTCAAATCACGTAACTTCCAAAATGTTCGCCGTGATATTTTCGGCCGCCGACCAAGGAGATCTTTTAAGAGGAGCTGAAGCAAGAATTTCCGATTTTATTCAAACGATTATTCAAGCTTTTGTAAGCCCGGAAAAAGAGGCTCAAGTTCTTAAAAAGGGTTATCCTCCGAGTTTTCAAGCCGCTTATCCCACGGTCCGCGGCGTTAAGGCCGACTCCGGCTTACAGGAATGGGCTCAAAAATTCATCAGTCGTGCGGACTTCGCCGGACAGAGCGTGGCCACCGACAGATCCCCGTCCATGGTTACTCCAGGCACGGCTCGCGTGGCCGGCTACGAACGAGGTATTTATCGTCGAGACGGCGATGGCAGCACCGCTCCCGGAAAGGAGTTCTTCAGAAAACGCTTGGACGAATTTGCCGAAGTCATGAATCCCAAGGACTACGTTTGCAAAATGGTTCAAGTGGGACCCACGAGACTCATGCTCGTTATGCATAGATCCTACAGTCATTATATGGTGGAAGAACTGCGCCTTTTCCCTCAATTTGATGTCTCTTTGGAAGAAATGCAAAAGTTAAAGCCGGATGCCATCAGTTTTATGGGTATTCCCGCCAAAACAATAGGGGAAGATTACCGGATCGGTTATTTTTTGGATGAAGATTCCGCCGGAACTTCCATTCCGGTTTCCTGGGTGGATGCCGAAAACATTACCGATTACATGGGCTATTTAAAAAAGCCCGTGCTGACGGTGGCCAACGAACGCGTGAAAGCCATTGGCGGAATGCCCGTTCACGGTTCCGCCTTGACCATTACCGCGAAAAACGGACTCCGTAAAACGGTGGTTATGGGAGGCGACAGCGGAACGGGTAAGTCGGAAACCATCATTGCGATGACCAATCAAATTATTAAGGGTCTTGGCGGCGCGAAAAATATTGAATCGGTCGAACTGCTTTCGGGAGATATGTTGTCCCTTTTCGAAGGTGAAGACGGAGAAATGTACATGATGGGAACCGAATCCGGAGATTTTATGAGACTGACCGACATCCCCAATGAATGGCAAGAACGAATGAGGGATTGGATCAACAGCTCCAGCAAGACCAATCTTGATGACAAAACCAATCCGAGAGCGACCATTAACGGTATTTGCGATCCCAATGTTTTCTTGAGTCCGGTTCGTGTGAATGTTTTCGCCAATATCAATAATTTTGAAAAGCCCAACGGTCCCGCTTTTCAAGAAGAACGAGATCCTGCGAATTTACTGCTCGACACTTATGTAAAGGGGTACCGTCGTGAAAAAGGCACCAGCGGCGATCAACCGAATCTTTTCGCAAGTATTAAATACAGTGAAGTTCCCGACCGTGAAGTACTGCTTAGTAAATATCAGGAAGATTTCGACCGGCTACTTGGCTGGGATCTTATTCTGGCAAAGAGCGGAAAAGTAAAAACCTCCATTCTTTCGTTCAAAGACGTTCCCGGCGAAGTTTTTAGAGCTCGTCAAATGGTGAAAGATCTTTTTGTCGGGAAGTATTGCGATGATAAGCATACGATTTTAGAGGCTCGATATGAAGTGCGTGAAAATCGTTTTTATGTCACGATCCGCGCGGTATGGATGCAGTCCTTAGAAGATTCGCGGAAGTCATGAAAAAGGGAGGAGTCATTACAGGCAATTTATACACGGAGTTGGCGACTAAGGGAGAAGAGCGCAGCGGTCCCGCGCGCGCCGCTCAAGCATTGATTGATTTTATCGAGGAAGATCCTCGCATCAATGAACGTTTCCAGCGTAATAAAGACCGTGTTTCGCGCGCGCTCATTGCAAAATACGGCGCCGCCATTTTGGGACAAGGCAGTATCCCTCAGGGGTTGGAAGCGCATAATCTTTATCTTTTGGAAAGGCAAGAAAGCGATGCCGTTCATTTGGTGGACAGTGCGAGAAAAACCGTTCCCGTTCGAACTCCCCATTATGAAAATGTCCCCGGCAGATCCAAGAAAGAATTTGCACCTTCTTTGATTCGTCCGGAAATTTCAAGAATTATCGAAGCCGTTTGTGAAGGGCCCGACGGTAAGGCCATCAATCTTGAGCATTTTGATCCTCCCTTGGAGCCTTACGAGTCCATCCAAACTTGGGACAGCAAGGCCGAGCTCATTTATCAAATTTTGATTATCAATGGCGTAATGCGTCTGGGATACCCTGAAGGCATTGTCCATCACCAAATTAATGAAGTCAAAAAAGCAGAGAAGATTGCGGAAGAACTTATAAAGCGAAGAGAGGCGGCTTAAGCGATAAACATCCCTTTTTGGAATTCCGGATCCATGCTGAGGCGGCTTTCTTCCGGGAGTTTTTGACCTTGGTATTTGGAGGAAGCTTTTTTGTTGTAGGGTACTTCGGCGGGGCTGGTCATTTCTTCGAACGCGAGTTGGCAAACGCGCATGCCCGGGTAAAGCGCCACCGGCATACGATTGATGTTCGTGATTTCGAGAGTGATGGAGCCTTCGAAGCCGGCATCGATGAATCCGGCGGTGGAGTGCACAATAATGCCCAAGCGTCCAAGGGAACTGCGGCCTTCCACGCGAGCCACAATGTCATCGCCGAGTTTGACGGATTCGAGGGTTACGCCCAACACAAAGTCGCCGGGGTGAACAATGAAGGGTTCTTCGGGTGTGGTGATTTCCACCATCTTGGTCAGCCCTTTGAAGGAGTCCATTTTAAGAGGGTCGAGCACCGCAAACTTGCTGTGTTCATACACTTTAAAGTATTTGCCGAGGCGCAGGTCTAAACTGGACGCGTGAATGTTAGCTTCGTGGTCGCTACCCGGCGATTCCACGGCGATGCGTCCCGCTTTGAGCGCTTTCTTGATGTCGCGATCGGATAAAATCATTGTGCTGTGTTAGAGTTGTGAAGCCAAGCCAATGTACTATGCCGGGCTTAGCTTCAGCAAGCGCTTTTTGGCGTCTCCCGGTATGTCGAGCGTTTCGACAAATTCGGCGATCTTTGAGTTTTTTTTCGTTCACTTCCAATTTTGAAAGACCTTTTTGCAGACTTTTGTACGCGAGCAGCGAGTAGCCGAGCGCCGTTCCGATGTTGCGAAGAACGGTGGAATCGGTGAGGTCGCGTTGCATGCGGGAGACGGGAAGTTTTTCGCTGAAATGTGTAAAAAGCGCGTTTGCGAGACCGAGGTTTCCTTCGGCGTTTTCAAAATCGATGGGGTTCACTTTGTGCGGCATGGTCGAGGAGCCCACCTCGCCTTTCACCACTCGTTGCGTGAAGTAGCCGAGTGAAATGTAGGTCCATATATCGCGGCAAAAATCGATGAGTATCGTGTTGGTACGTCGTAGATTGTCGAAAATTTCCGCCATGTAGTCGTGCGGCTCGATTTGGGTGGTGTAGCGTTGCCAATCGAGACCGAGGCCTTCCACAAACTGACGCGAGGCGGTAATCCAATCCACTTCGGGGTACGCCACACTGTGCGCGTTGAAATTTCCGGTGGCGCCGTTCAGCTTTCCCAAATACTGCGCTTTCGAAAGTTGTTCGTACTGGCGGAAGAGGCGCGCCCCCACGTTCTTGAATTCCTTGCCCACCGTTGTGGGCGACGCGGCTTGGCCGTGCGTGCGGCTCATCATGGGAATTTTTCGATACGTTTCCGCCATTTCTTTTAAGTAGGCCAGCACTTTTTCCAGATTCACCATAAGCACGGTTTGTACTCCCCCTTTGAGCATTTGCGCGTAAGCCAAATTGTTGATGTCCTCCGACGTGCATCCGAAATGAACAAAGGAAATGAGGTCGCCGCGCTTCAAAACTTCGAGTGCTTTTTGTAGAAAATATTCCACGGCTTTCACATCGTGATTGGTCGTTTTTTCAATTTCTTTCACTTCGTCGGCAAACTCGTCGCGAAAATCCGTGTAAAGTTTTCGGAGAGCTTCCGCTTCGGCGGGGTTCAAGCGTTCCGTACCCTTGAGTTTGAGCGTGTTCGTAAGAAAAATCAGCCACTCCACTTCCACGGCAATGCGGCTGCGAATCAGCGCACTCTCCGAGAAAAATCGGGCAAGCTCGCCTACTTTTTCCACATACCGTCCGTCTAGGGGTGAAAGTGCTTTATTCATTATTTTTAAGCGCACTGAAGTGCGTGGGTTTAACGTCAAATAAATTTTGAACGACTTTTGTGTGATTGCGAACCTTTTTGGCAAGATCTTTGTCGGTCAGCGCGAGAATTCGCACCACGGCTTGGCCGGCATTTTTGGGATCCACCACCGTGAGCGCCGGTGTTTCGCTGGGCATTTGCAGCGAAGAATGGATGTTTGCGAGGTAGTCGGCGTAATCTTTAAAAGGAGGACATGCCAAGACCGGAAAATGCGTGTTGGCGGAAACGAGTCCGCTGAGCGCGTTCGATCGTCCCGCAATGGTCACAAAAACCACACTTTCTTTTTTTTCGTTGAAATTTTGAATGATTTCCAGCGTTTTCTCCGGAACTTTGTGCGCGGAGGAAACGTAAATTTCATGTTTTACACCATAATCGTCCAAAATTTTTGCGATTTCTTTGGCGTGGTCGAGGTCGGACTTGGAGCCGAGAATAAAAGGTACAATCATATGTTTTTGGGTAAAGCGCACTAAAGTGCGTGGGGCTTAAGGTTATTTTCAATGCGGGGGAGTACAGCTCCGGGCTCAGCCTTAAACGCTTCGCCTGTGATCATTTCAAAAGCCTGCATATACTTCAGAGCGGTTTCCACAATAACTTCCTTCGGGATGGCCGGCATTTCGCCTTCCCCACGATACCCCTGATTTGCCATCCAGAGTCGCAAAAACTCTTTATTGATGTTGTCCGGTTCCTGACCGATGGCCATTTTTTCTTCGTAGGTCGCCGCAATCCAAAATCTCGACGAATCCGGCGTGTGAATTTCATCAATCAGAACGATTTTCCCTTCAGGATCGCGCCCGAATTCATATTTTGTGCCCACCAAAATCACTCCCTGGCGGGCCGCCACTTCCACCCCTCGGGCGTACAGCCCCAAAGTATAATTGGAAAGTTGCTCCCACTCTTCTTTTGTCACCAGTCCCATGGCAATCGCCTCCTCCCCGCTCACATTGGCATCATGCTCCCCGTGCGCCGCTTTGGTCGTTGGCGTAATAATCGGGAAGGGCAGCCTTTGATTTTTTTTCAGCCCTTCCGGCAACACATTCCCACAAAAATTCCGCACGCCCTTCTCGTAGTTGTACCACGCCGACGTTGTCGTTGAACCTGTTATATAGCCCCTCACAATCATCTCCAGCATAATGGGCTTACACTCCTTCCCCACAATCACATTCGGGTCCGGGTAACTCTCAATATAATTCGGACAAATGTCCTTCGTATTCTCAAACCAAAACTTCGTAATGGCATTGAGCACCTCTCCCTTGAATGGAATGAGCGCAATCACTCGATCGAAGGCCGAGAGCCGATCGGAGGTAATGAGGATGCGTCTGTTCCCTTGTGTATAATTGTCTCTCACTTTCCCCTCATACCGCTCCCCCAGATTCGTAAAATTCGTGCCCTTCAGAATAT
>Ga0076333_160_pt1 | contig 9089 bp, 8 predicted proteins | sample RifGroA2_FD_68030 | JGI IMG/M metagenome (GOLD analysis project Ga0076333, IMG submission 68030) | Peregrinibacteria bacterium GW2011_GWA2_47_7
TCGGCATCATCGTGCGCGCAAACTCTGCAAGGTGAGGATCAAAAGGCAACGCAATGTGCTGCCCAAGGTTGAGAGCACGTGTGGTCACGACAAAACTCATACAAAAACGCCCGGCAACGTAGTTACGATGTACGCGCACACCAAAAATCTGCGTCGCTATCTTTAGGAAAAGCCGCACCGTGTAAAGATGCCCAGCCTCGGCAACAATAAATAAATCAATATCGCTCTCCGCGTGAGACGTACCCATCGCAAGGCTATTTGTAACCGCAACCATCCGTACAAAAGGACACACTTCAAAAAGGGACCTAAAGCGCTCCACGCGGCGCCACAGACGGTCAACATGGTCGGAAGAAGCAGACTTCACACGGCAATTATGACTGCTATAGTGGAAATGTGAAAGAGTTTAAGCAACTGCTCAAAAATCTGCCTGCGGTACCTGGGGTTTACAAAATGCTCGATAAAGAAGGAGTTGTGATTTATGTGGGCAAAGCGAAGAATCTCAAGAATCGCGTTTCTTCGTATTTTCAAAAGAATTACGAACATTCGTCTCGCACCAAAAAACTTTTGGAGAACATTGCTGACCTGAAGTACATCGAAACCGATACTGAGCTGGAAGCGCTTATCCTTGAGAACAACCTCATCAAAGAACTGCGCCCAAAATACAACATCTTGATGAAGGATGACAAAAGCTATGTGTACATCAAGATTGATTTGGCGGAGGATTTTCCGCGCATTCGCGTGGTGCGTGAGCGCGACCTGGATCGCGAGAAAAAATCTAACGAGCGCGTGAAGTATTTCGGCCCCAAGTTGGCTTCTTCTCGTGTGTATGACACTTTGCGCGTCTTGAAGCGCCTTTTCCCGTTTCGCCATTGTCAGCTTAATATTCAGTATCTTGGCGAGGATACTTCTGCAAAGTCCGCATCGCTAGCCATTTCTCCGGATAAGAACATCGTGAACGTCACCAACCGCGTTATAGATTTTCCTTGTTTGGACTATTACATCAAGCGTTGCCCTGGACCATGCACCGGCGCGATCACCCCAGTAGAGTACAAGAAAATTGTTCAACAAATTATAGATTTTTTGAGTGGGAAAAATGAGGAGATTGAGGCTTCGCTTAGAGCACAAATGCAAGAGGCGGCTTCACAGAAGTTATTCGAAAAAGCGGCACGCATACGCGACAAATTAATTGCGGTACAGGGGATTGCGGAGCGCCAAAAAATCAGTGATCCGTCACGACAAGATACTGACGTCATTAATTTCACCACCGACATCGGCCACGTGTATTTTAATATTTTCATGATTCGCGGCGGCAAACTCATCAATCAAGAAAACTTTACGCTCGACGCACTTGAATTGGCTGCAGAAAGCGCTGGCGGGCGGGCCACTGTGGATACCGCCGAAACTCTCGAAGCATTCCTTTCTCAATACTACGCAAGGGCAGCAGAAATCCCCAAAGAAATACTTATTCCAGAAACGATTGAGGGGAAAGAGACGATGGAGGCGTGGCTCACTGAACAGCGCGATTCCGCGGTTCGCATTCTCACTCCGCAACGTGGCGAAAAAAATAATATCCTCGAGCTCTCACTCAAAAATGCCGAGTCGTTTGCCAAGCAGTACCGCATTAAATGGCTTGCGGAACAGCGCGGCGAAACTGCACTTGCACGCCTTACGGAAGTCATTGGCCTCAAAGAATTACCAAAGCGCATCGAAGGTTACGACATTTCTCATCTTGGCGGCAACGAAACGGTCGCGTCGATGGTGGTGTTTGAGAATGGTCTGCCCAAATCCGAGCACTATCGCCACTTTAAAATCCGCACTGTCGTTAACAAACCCGACGATTTTCGCAGCATGGCGGAGGTGCTCACGCGACGTCTCAAATATCTCACCAAACCTACTGATATCACTATCAAAAAGGCCGGCAAAAAGAACATTCCGCTCATTCAAGAGTGGGGGAAAGCTGCGAAGTGGAGCGAACTGTACGAAACGCCGGATTATAAGAATTTCTTAATGCTCAAGAAGGCAAAAACACCGATCGGGATGGTGCGTTTTATGGAACTTCAAAAAAACATCTTTGAAATTACTGCGCTGTATATTCTGCCGGAACATCGCGGCAACAAATTGAGTTTTACGGTGCTTGATAAACTTATCGGAAAGGTAAAAGATAAAAAAGCGCGGTTCTATGTGGAAGTTGAGCCACATCTCATAGATCACTACGCCGAATACGGCTTTACTGAAGTCCCAAACCCTCCCACAGTGATTCAAGAAAAAACACGCGCGTGGGAAGAACTTGATGGCAAAAAATACACAATTTTGGCCTACTACAAAACAAAGCAAAAAGTGGATTCTTCGTTTAGCGCGCGGCCTAATTTACTTCTAATCGATGGCGGCAAAGGGCAACTCAGCGCGGTGGTGGAGGTGCTCAAAAAACTTCAGCTCGACATTCCGGTGGTGTCGCTCGCCAAGCGCCTTGAGGATATCTACAAGCCCGGCGAACCCGCACCTATTTTGCTGGATGGCGGAGATGAGGCCATGAAACTTCTGCAACACGTTCGCGACGAATCCCACCGCTTCGCGATTACTTTCCAACGGAATCTTCATCGAAAAAACCTTATTCCTCTTTAAATTATTAAATAGATGTAAAAGAAGCGATCCGACTTACGTCGGATCTTTCTCTGCATCGATGGTGCCCAGGGAGGGACTTGAACCCTCAAGGGATTGCTCCCACGCGATTTTGAGTCGCGCGCGTATGCCAGTTCCGCCACCTGGGCAAGCCAAAAAACGTGTATACTATATCAGATTTATGTTTTGCGACGAAGTAACAGTACAATTTAATGCGGGAAGAGGCGGCAATGGCTGCGTAGGTTTCCGTCGAGAGAAGTTTGTGCCATACGGCGGCCCGAACGGCGGCGATGCGGGCAAAGGCGGCTCTTTGTACCTCATGGCAGACGAAAACGTTAACACGCTTTCCGAGTTCAATTCCCACAAAAAGTTCAAAGCGCCATCTGGAGAAAACGGCCAGGGCGAGCTCTGTGGCGGCCTCGACGGCGCGGATCTTGTGCTTAAGGTCCCGGTCGGAACGATGATCTACGACGAGAGCAAAAAGAATCTTTTGTGTGATCTTAATCGTCACGGCGATCGCTTCCTTGTCGCACGCGGCGGACGCGGTGGTTTTGGTAACGCGCACTTCAAGTCTTCCACGCGTCAGGCGCCGAACTTCGCGGAGTTTGGCGAGCCAGGTGAAGAGCGTATTTGCGTACTAGAACTCAAGCTCGTTGCAGACGTTGGAATTATCGGGCTTCCCTCTGTCGGAAAATCGACTCTCATTTCTCGTATTTCAAATGCACGCCCCAAGATTGCTGCCTATCATTTCACAACACTCATCCCAAATCTCGGCCTCGTGAACCTCAAAGAATTCGGCGGCGATATTCATCAAAGCTTTGTCGCCTGTGACCTTCCTGGGCTTATTGAAGGCGCGCACGAAGGCAAGGGTCTCGGGATTCAATTCCTCAAACACGTCGCCCGCAATCGCATTCTCGTCCACCTCCTCGACATCAACTCTGATGCTCAAAAAGAAGTTTCCAAAGGTGAAGAAAATTTATACGATTTCCGGCGTGACGGGCGAGGGGATTAAAGAGCTTGTCTTTGCGATGTGGGAAATGCTTGAGAAGGCGAAGAAGGCTGAAAAAAAAGCCGAGCCCGCTGTGCAAGAAATTCCCGAAGGTGAAGAAGGCGAAAACACTGAAGACTACAAGGTTTTTCGTCCCGCAGAGGAAAACGATTCACATTCATTTGAGGTGAAGTTTGTGCGCAGCAAGAAGGATCACAAAGTGTTCCGCGTAACGGGGCGACGCATCGAACAAATCGTAGTGATGACTGATTTCGTGAATGCAGAAGCAGTTGCGCGCGTGTACGACGTCTTTGAAAAAATGCAGATTCCGCGCGCACTGCGCCGCGAAGGTGCGCGTTTTGGTGATGAGATTCAAGTCGGAGAACACTCAATCATCTTCCGTTGGGATTGATTTAGCGCGCACCAGGACATTTGCTACAATGTCTGTATGAAGCTCATCGTTGGTCTCGGAAATCCAGGCAAAGAATACGACGGCACGCGTCACAATGCGGGTTTTGCGTGCGTTGATGCGACACAAGTGAAATGGGGGCTTCCCGAATTTGCGTTGCAGAAAAAGTTTCTCGCACTCGTGAGCGAAGGCACCGTGGGCAATGAAAAAGTCCTCATAGCAAAGCCACAAACCTTTATGAACGCCTCCGGCGAATCTGTGGCAAAAATCGCAACTTTTTATCACGTTGAACCGCAAGATATCTACATTGTGCACGACGACATCGACCTTCCACTCGGTAGCATCCGCGTCCGCAAAGATGGCAGCGCCGGCACACATAACGGCATGAAATCCATTGTCGCAAGCTTTGGCCACACGGACTTTCCACGCATCCGCATAGGCATTGAAAGCAGGGGAGTTACCGCGCCACAAGAGCAGGACATCACCTCATTTGTCCTCCACCCCTTCTTAAAGAAGGAATTGCCGCTCTTGAAAGAAGGATTAGAGAATGGAGTAAATGCACTAGAAATGGCCTTAAAAGGCGATTTAACAGGTGCAATGGAGCTCTACAATTAGCGCTATAACGAGGGCTTGCAATTGACTAAAAATACCTCTAAAGTATGGCAGCTATGTTAGCTATTATTGAACTTGGCGGGAAACAATATCTCGTGAAGGAGAAAACTATTCTCCGCGTTGAGAAGATTGAGGCCGAGGAAGGCAAATCTACCGATGCAGAAAAAGTGATTCTCGTCTCCGACGCAGGCAGCACAAAGATCGGCACGCCATACCTCAAGGGCGCGAAGGTTGAACTTAAAGTGCTTGGTGCAGGCAAGAGCGACAAAGTTTTCGTCTTCAAGATGAAGGCAAAAAAGCGCTACAAGAAAGGCCAAGGGCATCGTCAGCTCTACACCGACGTACAGGTCACAAAGATCCAAGTTTAGTTTCTAGGTTCGGTTCTACAACAACTCAATAAGTATTTTCCTTACCATGGTCAGATCCTTGGGGAGTTTTGATGTAAGGACAAGCTCTTTTTTGGTGGTCGGATTGGTGAGTGTGAGTTTCTCCGCGTGCAAAAATTGACGATTCAGTCCCGCAACTTTGTAGAGTTTTTCGTTGAGTCTGGTGTCGCCATAGACGGCGTCACCAGCAATAGGATGCCCAATGCTCGCAAAGTGCACACGGATTTGATGAGTACGACCGGTTTTAGGAAAAGCGCGCACCAAACAGAGCGGGAAGTTTATAGTTTTGCAATCAAACTTTTCGAGCACCTCGTACTCAGTAACTGCCGCACGCGCTTTGACTGATTTTGAAACCGCCATCTTGCGACGATCATTGAGACTTCGCGCGATTCCCGCTTCAATTCTGCCTTTGAGAGGGCTCACTTCGCCACGCACGAGCGCGAGATATGTCTTCTGCACCTCACGCGCCTTCCACTGCTTCTGCAGCGCAGCCTGCGTTTTTATATTCTTTGCTGCCACAAGAATGCCCGACGTGTCTTTATCCAGGCGATGCACCGGCAGTAGGCCTTGAATAAGCGTCTCTGTACGCATAAACGGCGGCTTATCAAAAACCAAAAAACTCTTTGTCTTATACAAAATCGGGATATCTTTAACGACCTCCGCACGCGTTTGCGCCCCAGCAAGCGATTTCACAAAAGCCTTAAGCGCCTTTTTATCTACCTTAACGACGTCGCTCTTCTTTAGCGGCGTGTGCGCCTTTTTCACAAGCTTGTCATTCACTGTAACCCCAACATTTTTAATAAATTTCTGGTACACGCTGCGTGAAAAATCGCGTACACTCTCCGTGAGATGCAGATCAAGTCGTTCCATACATAGAGTCTACCACATCTTTTGCGATCATATGGACCATTTCGCCGGCTACTAGCGTATTACCCGCAGGCACAGCCAAATTCATTTTTTTTGCATTTCCACGAGCACTTCTCATATGCTGGAGCCATACGCCGACGTCACCACTCTTAACTCCCAATGGCGTCAACGCACGTTCTATGTGTCCAATTCTAGCGGAATCTGTTTTAAAATACGCATCAATCATGGGGAAATTTGCGAGCCACACTTCAGCCCTTGGGCCATGAATACCCCCGGTTCCGTCCCTCACCACATCCACAAATTCAGCGGGCAAGACAGGACGATACTTTCCACCCTCATCAATCAGGAATGGAAGTTTGGAAGTCATTTTTTCCAGTGATTCAGCAGAAGATGCTCCATTAGTTACAGGCGGAGCTGCACCCCAATCCATTGTGTGAGGGTCACAAACATTGTGCACAATACTACCTTCAATCATTCCAAGCCCGTGACCATCCAATGAGGAATCAATAACAAATTTTGCCTGAATTTCTTTTGCAAGTCCAGGGTTTAACAAGACTCTGACTATCAAAGCTTGTGTTAGAAGACGCATTATTTCTATATTCGTCATTTTAAGTCGTCCATCAGTCTGATCGTTTCCTCTATAGCTTACATACATACCACCATCTTCTATCTCGGCTTTCGCAAGTGCCCCTTCGGTAGCCGCATAACTTGCTTTACGAAGAGACTCAGCCTCTTTCATGTTTCTAGAGCGGTAACGTTTTGGCAACATATCAACCGCCAACATGCGAAGCGTCCTATTATCAGATCCACCCGAATTTTTTACACCGAGAAGTTCGCATAGGCGGCTCACGTCAAAGAAATCCCCATCAGACATATCACTATAAATCGGTGCCATGGCATCGGCTACTCTCGTAGCAACCGACGGCTTATTCCTTATGTCGTGCAAGCTAGATACAACCTCAACTCTTCTTCCAAAAGTTTTTGCCATTCCCCCATAAAGACGCACTTTTCGCTCTGTACGACTTCTTAAATCAGCCTCAGAAGGTAATCTTAATCCATTAGTTAACGATCTGCGCATGCTTTCCATTACAACCGTAAGTGATGCATTCGGATCGTTTTCAGCAATTGATTGGGCAGATTCGAGCGCATCACCAATAGCATGTTTATGAGGACGCCCTTCGCTAAGCGCCATGTCATCTGTTTGCACAAAAAAGCGTGCCGCATCAACCGGAACGTGAGTCTGGAATGAGGAACTCATTGCAACTAGCGGAGCAGGAGGTTGTTCGGATTGTAGAGATGTTTCAGACATAAAATACAAACTTATTTCTTTTTGGAGTTAAGTTCCCATTTTGACGGTGTCGCAGCACGCCACGCCACTTCAAAAATGGACTTTTGCGTATTTGCAATGCTTTCGCTTTCTATAATGATTCCGAGCATTTCATTTTTGCCCAAACACGCGATTGCCATTTTGTTATCATAAATGTTTATCTCGTTGTAAAAAACGCCGCTGATATCGGAAGGCAACCAACGAAAGTGAGACATCTGGTGCTGCGCATCTGGATCAGAGTAATCATCCTCCAAATACTTACGGCTCTTTATTGTTGAGAAACAACGGAGCGGTTCGGTGGAAGTGAGAGTGTCGTTCATAACGCGCTCGATGCCCGCCATTCCCTCATAAAAACGAACTTTTGGATTAAGAGTGTATGGATTGGAGAGAGATTGAAGCTGAGGCAAATATTCCTCGAGCTCGCGCTGATGCGAGGTTAATTCACGACGCTGTTTATCTATGTAATTGAGGAGATATTCTGGCGCAACAGCGGTGAAATACTTTACATTCGAGCCGGTATATTCGCTTACCAAGCCCTTTTTTAGCAAACCTTCCAAAATCAAATAGGTAGTGGGGCGCTTGAGTCCTGCTTTCTTTGCAATAACACTCGCCGGCTGCGTGCCAAGCTCCAAACATGCGAGGTATACCTCGGAATCCTTATCGGACAGACCTATTTTCTGTAGAACGTTATTGAGCATAGACAAGAGACTTAAATCTGATTTTGTCAGTTAACAACAACACTATTAGTGGCTGATTATACCCAATTTAATGGATTTTGCAATAGGGAAAGTGAACTTTTGCCTTTACTGAAGCCAAGTTTAATAAACATTACGTTTTATACCTGTTATCTTGTATAGTATGAGCGCTATGGTACGGAATACAAAAACATCCGACGCGATCACGGAGCTGCTGGAAAGGGGAGTTGAAGAGGTGATTGTGCGTCGTGACTTGGAGGCCAAATTGCGAGGCAAAGAGAAGATCACGCTTTACCTCGGCATCGACCCGACGGGCTCACGTCTGCATTTGGGTCACGCAATTGCACTGCGCAAACTGCGCGACTTTCAGCGCTTCGGCCATCGTGTAATTTTTTTGATTGGTAGTTTTACCGCGCTCATCGGCGATACGTCAGACAAGGATTCGCCCCGTCAGCCCATGACTTCAGCGCAGATTGAAGAGAATTTTCGCACATATAAAGAGCAGGCGAGCAAGATCCTGGATTTTTCCAAAATCGAGATTCGCTACAACGGCGAGTGGCTTTCTAAATTGAGTTTCAAGGAAATTCTCGAACTCGCGAACAAGTTCACCGTGCAGCAAATGATCGAGCGCGAGATGTTCAAAAAGCGCATCGCAGAGGCAAAACCGGTCGGCCTTCACGAGTTTCTGTACCCGCTCATGCAGGGCTACGACAGCGTGGCGATGGACGTGGATTTGGAAATTGGCGGCAACGATCAGCTCTTCAACATGCTCGCTGGCCGCACACTTCAAAAAGCCATCCGCAATCGCGAAAAACACGTCATGACGGTGAAGCTCCTTGAGGGCACCGATGGCCGTAAAATGGCAAAAACGCACAACAACACCGTAAATATTACCGACACGCCCAACGAGCAGTACGGAAAACTGATGTCTATTAAAGATGAGCTGATCATGCAGTACTTCGAGCTTTGCACCGACATGCCAATTAAGGAAGTTGAGGAGTTGCGCGCAGCTTTGAAGTCGGGCGAAAATCCCAAAAATGTGAAGATGCGTTTAGCACGCGAGATCGTGACGTTGTACCACGACGCGAATGCTGCGAAGTCAGCCGAAGCCGAATTTGTGAAGGTTTTTAGTAAAAAAGAAGAGCCGACCAACATCGAAGAAATGGCTTTACCAAAGGTAAATTAC
>Ga0076333_116_pt1 | contig 8819 bp, 10 predicted proteins | sample RifGroA2_FD_68030 | JGI IMG/M metagenome (GOLD analysis project Ga0076333, IMG submission 68030) | Peregrinibacteria bacterium GW2011_GWA2_47_7
CTGCGGTTCGCTTGATTTGATGCTCAGCGAAACGCGGTAGGTCCCGGGGTTTTTGTACACACACGTTACCGTTGCCGCGTGCAGTTCCTCGCAGGTGAAATCATTGTCGTCCAGTTTGTCCTCAAAAGTGCCATTGCCGTTCAAGTCCCAGAAGTGTTGCGGGCCGTCGGCATCGGTGATTGTTTTTCCCGATGGGTCGATTGAACCCAAGCTGTCAAATTGAACCGCGAACGGTGCATTGCCTTCGCGCGCCGTTGAGTTGATGCGCGCAGAGACAAATTTAATATCGCGCACCATCGTGTAGAGCCGCTGGAGATCTTTGCTTATTTTTACGATGTGATCGACGGCATCCGGTTCTTCCAAAAGGACCGAACGTGCTGTTTTAAAGGAATCGATAGTCTCTTTAAAAGCGTCACCAACCGTAAAATCCGGCCGTATGTTTTCAAGTGCGCGTTGTAGATCTTCAATACTGGTGACGCCTCCACTGTCTTGCGCGATTTCTTCTGGGCGCATACCGATGATCGGTCCGAGCGCTTCTTCCAGCAGTACCAGTGTGCCCGGGTCGAGTGTGCCGAGCACTTGAGGAGTAACAAACGCCCGCACTTCCTCCGGATATTCCGGTATTGCAACTTGCGGATCTTGCGACACCTCCTTTGGCAGTACGAATTTATTGATCAATTGGACAAAGTCGAATTTGTTCGCCGTCTCGAGCGCCGATTCATCGAGCGCCGCAATGAGCGCGGTTTTAAATGCGTCGCCCTTAAATGGCGCTGATTCAGTTGTCGCATTCACGCCTGCCTCAATGGCATCGGAAACTCCACGAGCGGCTCGCGTCGCCGCATCGGCGGCTTCTTCTCCTGCAGAACCTACTGCGCCACCAAAACCCTGCGCGCGAACCACTGCCGCTTGCGCCTGTGTCGGATTGAAGCTAAAGAGCGACTCCAGCCCTCTGCCGGTGAGTTCAAGATTCGGCTGTACGAAATCATTAAAAAATCTTCTCGCCGCACGGTGCGTGTGGGTCAACGGATCGGTCCGTGATTGAATCGATTTCAAAAATGTTTCTATTTCACGGAGCAATCCTCGCGCTTCATTTCCATTTTGTGGAGCAGTGGCGACTCTGATTGCCTGTATGCCGCCATGAATTCCCGTGTAGAGTTGATACGCGTTGGCAAATTGCTGTGCGCTTGAACGGATTTCAAGACCGGCGAGGTTGTAGATTCGCTGTTGGGTAATGCCGTCGAGCGTTGGTGCCGCGCCGCGTATTCCGCCACCGGGAATACCTTCCAAGCTACTGCTGATTATTCCGCCACGACATCAAAACAATGAGTATGCCGATAACGGCATATTGCAGGCTTTTTTTGCCTTTGGTCGACTGTTCTTCCACGCCGCCTGCGGTAACGTACAAAAATCCCCCGTAGATAATCATGATCACGGCGAGCAATCCGAGGAAAGAAAGTACAAAATTGATAATATTTACGATGAACTCTCTCGCGGTTTTTGCGCGTGTTAATTCGGGCGCAAGACCGCTCCCTTCGGGAGGTTGCAAACCGCCTTGAAAATCAATGAAGCTGGTCGGCAGTCTTCCTTCGCCGCCAAGATCGCCAAATGCCCAGCCGAGCGCATCACCAATGGAATTCCCTGCAACATTCAAAGCGCCGCCGATGACGCCTTTTTCGTCGTGGCCAAACTGCTCTCCTTCCGCCGCCTTACAGGTGTCGTAAAAGGTGCTGTCTGGATCGCACTCTTCTTTTGCATTCGCAACTGACGGAGCAAGCAGAAGCGCTACTGCTAAAAGTGCCAGAAAGAGTGTTTTTTTTATTTTGTTTTTTGTCTCCATTCGTTTGTTTTAAATCTGTAAATTATACCAGAATAAAGGGTTTTTTACAACCTGTTCCAGATGCGAAACTATGGCGCATTTGTTGTGTCAAAATCGCTTTCATCAGCTCGGTCGATGACATTTTCTACGGCCTCGCCTTCGCGTCCCTCGAGCCGTGTTAATGTTCGGACCGTTCCAAATGCCGCGAAAGCCACGAGAATGCCTATAACCGCGCCTACCAGAATCTTTTTTGCTTTTGTGGTGTTTTCTTCGCCACCGGCGGCGGTGACGTACAGGAAACCTGCGTAGATGAAAAGTATTACCGAAAGTGCGCCGACGAATGACGAAATAAAATTAATCAGTTTGAAAATCATGAACTGTCCGCGGCTCACGTTGGGCAGTGTTTGACCCGCCTCGGGGAAGATCACATCTTGCACGACGAATTCTGAAAGACCGATGATGAAAATTCCCACGAGCGCCGTCGCCAGGCGTTTTTTCTGTTTCTCAATGACTTCTTCGGCGCCTGCAGAAGTCGCCAGTCTGAAGCCAGCGAGCACGAACATGAGCACGGCGATGGAGCCGACGAATATTTCCACAAAATTGTAAATGCCGCGTATGTGCAATGAGCCTCTTTTTGCGCATTCCGCCGCGTTGGATGAGCTGGCGATACATTCGCCGTAATCGCCAAAAAGAACTTCTTTCACAAAACTGTCAGCGACGATCACGAGCATGAGTCCGAAGAGAATGTACTTGAGACTTTCTTTTTGTTTTTCAGAAACTTCGTCGATCGTCTTTCCCGCGGTGATTAGTTTTATGCCGCTCACGGTGATAAATAAAATAGCGATGCCACCGAGCAGATATTTCATGAAATCGATGACTTGAAATATCACCGTGGTGATAATATCCGCGCCCGGTTCGATGGAAGAGTCTCCATGCGGTCTGCCCTCAAAACGAGGGAGATTGGTCTTGTCGATGGTGCTCGTGAAGTCATCGAGCGGATCCGTCGTTGTTCCCTGCGCAGATGCGAAATTCACTCCGCCGAGAATTGACGCGATGAGTACCGTGACAAGCAGAGTTTGTTTTAAAAATTGTTTCATGTTTTTTGTTTTTAGCAGTTGCCTAAATTCCTTCAAAGCGGCCGGCAATAATCGTGCTCACGATGCCAAATGCGCCGTAAATGACGATGATGCCCAGGAGCGCCCAGACGATGATTTTTTTTGCGCGTTCAACTTGCTGTTCTTCGCCGCGTGCAACGATGTACATGATGCCGCCCGCCACGAGAGAAAGAATCGCAAAAGGCGCGATGAATGAAACGATGAAATTGGTGACGCCGATTATCTCTCCCAGTCCCGCCTGCGGATCAAGTTGCGGCCGCACGCCCTCGATACCGGGATAACTGCCGGTGTCGATTTTGAAAAATACGTTATTCACAAGCGGTGTCGCGAGCAGGATGAAAAAAAGTCCGATGAGGCTCCAGGCGACATTTTTCTTTGCTTTTGTTATTTCTTCTTCGTCTTCACCACCGATGACCAACTTGAGGCCGCTTCGTATCATGAAGAGCACCGCAATGCTCCCGATGATGTATTTCAGAAATGTCAGAATGGTCTCGACGCTTCGATTGAAAATGCGGCTTTGTTTTATGGCGGTGTTGCCATCTTTCAAAAATCCGCCGCCTTCGACGCTCAAAATATCCGAAAGTTCACCCGCAAGGCCGACGATAAAAAGCCCCATAACTCCCATGACGATGGAGGTTTGCTGTTTGGTGAATACTTCCTCATTGCCCTGTGCCATCACCAGTTTCACCGCGGAAATCACCAGCATGAGGGTTGCCACGGCGCCGATGATAAAGCGCACGTTATCCGCCAGTTTCCCCACAACGGCTTTCGCGATTTTGACGCCATCGTCGCCGCTGTCTCCGGGACTGGGAAATACGTTATAGCCGGTGCCTTTGAGCGGGATAAATTCCTTCGCGACGGCGACATCGGAGAGCCCGTGCGCGATCAGGAGAAACGTGCCTATGAGGGAGCCTGCAAAGATAATTTCGAAGATCGTCTTTGTAGGCAGAGTAATCCGCATGATTTTTTGTTTTTTACTGCTTTAAAGTTCTTATTATTCTATCATAAAAATCCCTTGCGGAGAATACTGATGTTGTATTACAATCCTTTCAGACACTACTGATGGCCCGAGGAGGGCTTTTTAGAAATAAAGTCACCATGGAATCTGATCAAGAAAAGGGAATAAAGAATTATTTTGTCAACAGCTTTCGCGAGCTTTCAAAGGTCACGTGGCCGACGCGAAATCAAGCCATTACCATGAGTCTCATCGTCGTGGTTTTTGTCTTTATCAGCGCGATGGTTATTGCCGGCGTTGATTTTAGTTTCAATACGCTCTATACATTTTTTCTTTCTTTGGCTCAGTAAATTTTTTTTATGGCTAAACAGGCCAGAAATACCGGCCGTCATTGGTATGTGGTTCACACCTATTCCGGCTATGAAGATGCGGTCCGTCAGGCACTGCTCCAGCGCATCGAGTCCACCAGCATGCAGGATTATATTTTTGATGTTGTGGTACCGAAGGTTCCAGAAATCGTTATGAAGAAAGGTCAGCCGAAGGAAGAGAAAAAGAAAATTTTCCCCGGATACGTTCTCGTCGATATGACCGTGACAGATGAATCCTGGTACGTCGTCCGCAATACGCCGAATGTCACCGGCTTCGTGGGTTCCGGCACGATTCCCGTTCCCGTTTCCATCGAGGAGTGGAAAAACATCAAACGCTACATGGGCGCGAGCGAGCCGAAATTCAAGATTGATTTCGCGAAAACCGACAACGTCATGGTGCTCGACGGACCCTTTGCAAATTACGATGGCCTCGTCGACGCAGTTGACACTGAAAAAGGCAAAGTAAAAGTTATGATCACCATTTTCGGCCGCGAAACGCCGGTAGAACTCGATTTCACGCAGGTGAAGAAAAAATAGGTTCTTTGGGATGGGCGATGGGTGGAGTTCATGAGAAATGAGTCACACTTAAAATGTATTTGACCAAAATCGGACATGAAAAATTATTATTTCGTAAATTTCACCGTTGTAGTGAACTCAAGTCATCAAAGTTTTACACATATGTCGGTACTATCGACCGAAAAAGATTTTTTTCCAATACTCCAAGCGAAAAACAAGATAAAAGTAGCTTTCGATAAAGATATAGGCCAAGATACAAATGTCATCTTCAATAATTTCAAAGAAGTTAAAAAAGAAAACTTTGATGAGTTCCATGGAAATTCTATAGCCGATTTTGCAGAACTTTAGTGGAAATGTGACAGCACACAACAGCGCGTTAGCGTTTCATTACGATTTTGCTACGGCAATACGCGCCTCTTGTACAAGTCCATAACCTCTTACTTCCACACATCTCGGTTGTCAGAAAAAGGACTCCATCGGTTCCGCGTTGAGCGTACTCGCTCAGCGGAGAGAGGGAGTCCTTTTTCTCGACAACCGTACCCTGCTTCTTTTGACCTTCCGCCAATCTGATTGTAGAATAGCCGCAATGAATAAGTTTACGATTTTTTCTGTGTTCTTTTCGCTCGCGCTCATGGTGGTCATCGCCGATATGGTGATACGCGACTACGTGGCGAGTAAAACATCCCAGACGAGTGTCATAACGGCGCTTGAAGATTTTCAGAATCGGAACTTTTTTGATGCAGATGCAAAGTCGGATACCATAGTTGACTCCGCGAAAACGCCTGACGATACCATTGTTGTGCCCGCCGCACCCGACGCGAGTTCCTCTGTCGATACCATCGTTGAGTCGCCCGCCAATGACCCATTGATCTCGGATGAAATATCGTTCCCACCCCTTCGTGGCATGCTGAATGAACGCGCGATAAAAGATGTTGGTTTCACCCGCGTTGAACGGGTTCGTTTCGATCAAAAAGTATTCCAGCTTTTCGACATCGGCAGTGTGCGCAGAAATGCCGATGCGCTTTTCCAAGTGTATGACGAAAGCGGCAGTGCCGTTGGTGTTTTGCTCGAGGTCGCCTTTTTGGATGAAATTTCCAGCCAACAGCTCTATGACTTTCTGAAAAATAAATCAAAAGTGTATCTGGATTTGTCGGTCAATGAGAAAAACGATTATGCGAGCCGTTCTTTTTTTGTTAACCACGTTCGCAAGCCAAACGAAGTGTTTTTGGTTTTCAAAGAGGGGAAATACGTCTATTGCTTCGCCTATGTGAAACAGCAACACAGTCGTATAAAAGCATTGATTTCACTTCTTAAGACTGCTATCCTCGACGAGCAATTTGGCGGAAACGCCACCTAATATAGGTAACCCAAGAGTGTATGGCACCGAAAAAAGTACAGGTAGTAGTGAAGCTCCAAATCGTCGCCGGGAAGGCAAATCCAGCCCCTCCGGTTGGTCCCGCGCTCGGTCAGCACGGTGTCCAAATCCAGGAGTTTTGTAAGCAGTTCAATGAGCGCACGAGCAAGATGGGCGACACGGTCGTGCCCGTTGAGATAACGGTGTACAACGATCGCTCGTTCACGTTTATTACAAAAGTGGCGCCGGCGTCGTTTCTGATACGGAAGGCGATCGGTATTCCAAAGGGCTCCGCCGTACCGAATAAAGATAAAGTCGGCACCATAACGCAGGCACAGCTCCGTAAAATCGCCGAAGAAAAGATGGAAGATCTGAATGCCAATGATGTCGAGGCCGCCATGAAGATCCTCGCCGGCACCGCCCGTTCCATGGGTGTTCGGGTTGAATAATAGCGTCTTTATTTGTGGGAGACGGGGTTTCAACCCGGTCGTTTGCACCACGTAATCATAATTGTTATGGCAAAGAAGAAGTCCGCAGTCCCGAAAGCGGCTGAAAAAAAACGGGGAAAAAAATATCAGGTAGCTCGAGCACTCGTCGAGAGAAAACTCTATCCGCTTGCGGAAGCAGTTGCTTTATTGGTACGCACCTCGGTGACCAAATTCGACTCTTCCTGTGAGCTCCACATGAATTTGGGCGTCGATCCAAAGCATGCAGATCAGGTTGTTCGCGGCACGGTGGTTTTACCGCATGGCACGGGTAAGGCAGTCAGGGTTATTGCATTCGTGAGCGAGGCGCAGGAGAAAACCGCCAAAGCGGCTGGTGCTTTTGAGGTTGGTATCGATAATCTTATTGAAAAGATCACCAAGGGATGGCTGGATTTTGACGTCGCGGTTGCCGAACCGGCCGTCATGAAAAATATCGGTAAGATCGCGAAAATTCTCGGACAAAAAGGTTTGATGCCAAATCCCAAAGCGGGCACGGTAACGCCGGACGTCGCCTCCGCCATTGCTGAAATCAAGAAAGGAAAAGTGGAGTTTCGCGTCGATAAGCTCGCCAATCTTCACAATATTTTCGGAAAAGTTTCTTTCGGTCCGGAAAAACTCGAGGAGAATTTGAAGACGGTAGTGCAAGCGGTCTTGCAGGCAAAGCCCACCGGAGTGAAAGGCAATTACGTCAACAGCCTCACGCTTGCCACCACGATGGGTCCTGGGGTTTCAGTCGATGTAAGCGCGCTTAAGTAGTCTTCCGTTCATTTTCCAAATCCACCGCCGTTTGCACAGCCGCGATGGCAACTTCGATTTGTTGTTCATCGGGCCTTGCCGTGGTAATGCGCTGGGTGAGTAAACCCGGTTTGGAAATGAGTCGTGTGATGAAATGGTTTTGATATTTTGCCGACCACTTTAAAATTTCATATCCTACGGCGGCAATCAAAGGGACGATGCTCAGTCTATAAAGAAATGTCAGCAGGAGCGTTGACTGCTTTGGCATGAAGGTGAAAAACACAATACTCACGACTAAAACCACCATAATAAAGCTCGTGCCACATCGCGGATGGCAGGGAGATTCTGCACCAACGTGTTCGGGTGTAAGCGGTTTTCCTTTTTCGTAGGCAAAAACGGCTTGATGTTCTGCGCCGTGATATTCAAACACGCGTGAAAAATAGCGCCACTTGCTCAAGGTATAGACGTAGAGCAGAAACAGGCTGATCCGGATAACGCCATCAATACTATTAAAAATGAAAAAATTACGTTCTACGACCGGAATTATTTTTTCAAGTTGGGTGGTAATAAAAAGCGGGACAAATTTGAATAAAAATAAAGCGAAGGCGAGTGAAATGACTATGCTCACGCCGAAAGAAAGCGCATCCAAGGCGTTTTGCAGTTTTGTCTTTTGCGGTGGCACCGCGTGTGGCGTCTCCTCATCATCTTCCAGCGATTCCTCTGCGGAATAATTTATTGCCTTCATGCCGATAATCATCATCTCGAAAATGGTCACGATGCCGCGAACTACCGGTAGGCCCAATATTGGTATCTTTTTTGAAAGGGAAATAAAAGATTCTTTTTTAATTTTAATCTCACCGTTCTTTTTGCGCAGTGCAATGGTGATAAAGTGAGGTGAGCGGATCATGACGCCCTCAATGACTGCCTGCCCGCCAAGCGCCAGGTCTAATTGTAGGGGCTTTTTTATAGGGGCTCGCGTCGCCCCCTCCAACGGGCAGAGCCCGATTGGAGCCTCCCCCTCTCGCTCGTTGTGCTCGCTATTTATTGCCATGTATACCCCTGTGGTATATTTGGGGCGTGGCCACTCTACTATTTACCGGCCTTTACCACAACCATTAATTCTCTTTATGAAAGTCCGCATTAAACGCATCGACACCTCTTTGCCGCTGCCGGTCTATGAAACCCAAGGCTCGGTCGGTTTTGATATTTTGGTGCGCGAAGATACCACCATCGCGTCGAAAGAAATTGCGCTCGTGCCCGGGAATATCATTGTAGAAGTGCCGAAAGATCATATGCTGGTAGTGGCTTCCAGGAGCTCAACTCCGCGGAAAAAAGGCCTTTTGCCGCCGCACGGCATTGGCATCATCGACCACGATTATTGTGGCCCGGAAGATGAAATAAAAGTGCAGGTGTATAACTTCACCGATGCGCCTGTCGTTATCAGCCGCGGTGAAAAAATAGCCCAGGGAGTTTTA
>Ga0076333_149_pt1 | contig 8770 bp, 8 predicted proteins | sample RifGroA2_FD_68030 | JGI IMG/M metagenome (GOLD analysis project Ga0076333, IMG submission 68030) | Peregrinibacteria bacterium GW2011_GWA2_47_7
AAATCCCCGTTGAAGATTATCGCAAGATCACACTTGTTTCGTACCGCGATTTCATGAAGTGGAAAAGCAATCGCAGCATGGTACAAAAGGCTGCTCTAGAACTTCAGGGTGCAGCTGCTGCAGTAGGACTTGCCGAGAAACCAACTGTGGAAGAAGAACGCATGGTGAAAAGCGAAGAGACAATGCGCAGATTTTTGGCAGATAACCAGGATGCTATTGCAACCCTTTCATTTCCCGCAGGAGTTAGCGTGGGGACGGTGCTCAAGATGCTTGCGCAATCGGGCGCCAAACTTAAGGTTAAAGAACCTGGACCGCAGGCCAAGAGAGAAGGGCCGCCACCTGTTTTACCTCCAAGTGTTCAAGAAGATGCGAAGCGCTTGCCCTCAGATTCTTTCAAACTCTTTGAGGCTCACGAACGCATGCTTGCAGAGCTACAGGACAAAAATAACATTGCAAGTAATGAAGATATTGGAGAGCTTATCTCTCACGGTAATGCGGTTGTGGCCGCTATAAACGACAAAATAGCACACTCCTCCGATAAAGGAAAACGTGAGGTACTTCAGCGTGAAAGTGCCAGCATGGACCGTCTCATTACGGCAGTTCGCCAAGCACAGGCAAAACGAACGCAAGCACTCGCTGACTATCAAGAGGCAGTAAAAAATCACGCAACGGTGGAAATTTTAAATGAAAAATTTATAGGATATATAGATGCAAACAAGTCCGTTATGGTTCATTATCACATACTTGAAGATGAATTAGCTAATCGCCACAAATGGACGGCAATAGGGGTGGAGTTTACCTTTAGATCAACACGTAGACTTTACGCATGGTATGTACGCCCGGAGGCGCTTTCCATGATGATTAAATATCACTATGGCAGATTTGGAATACCAAGTGCCTTTATAGCACAGGCACGCGAGTCAATACGACGTGGAAAAGTTAGCGGTATCGAATTAACAATGCGCAGCATAGAGGAAGGTGAACGACGCCTTCGTGGAAATCTTGCAGGCAATCTGGAAAGTCGCGCGCGACCGGAAGTCGCAGATGAAGCTCGCGTAACCACAGAAAAAGTTGCACACAGCCGCTATGTCGCAGAAGAGGCTTTGCTCAATCACGACAAAGCAATTCTCGCAGCAGAGCAAGAACTGGAAAGATTGACTGAGAAAGCTATAACTATGAAAAGTGGCACACATTCCTCGAAGGCTCTTCAAAAACTTGAGCAGAAGATTATGGAAAAAACTGGAGCACTCAGAGGATTAAGGCAAATCCGTTTGCGACTTGAAAAAACTGCAATTGCAGAGGCTTCTAATGAAATGTATGGGCGCTTAAAAGGAGTCGCTGACGAAGCGCTCACCCATGAACAATGGCGTGAGGTTGATGATCTTGCACAACGTGGAACCGAACACTGTAGAAATCTCGAACGTGAAGGAGAACGTATATTGGCAGAAGTTAAAAGCGTTGCAAAGCGTGGAGGTACAAAAGCCGAAGTAGAGGCTCTACAAAAGAGTTTTAACGAAACTGTGGCCGAGATTCCTAGAACGCAAAAATCACTTTTACAACGCGTTGGTGCTTTTATTAAAACAAGAGAATCTATTGCTACAGCAGCTGGTAGGAAAAGCGGTCTTGCTGAAGAGGAGACAAAGCAGTTCCGAAAAGTGCTTACTAAAATTTTCAAGTGGCAAAAAAGAGGAATAAGTGCGACCGCAACGGAAGATGCACAGGCGGCACTTGATGTAGCACCTCTTACTGGAACAGTTTCTGACTTTTACACGATGATTAAGGGACAGGAAGCGATCAGTGGCAGAAAAGTCACCGGACTAGAACGATGGCTGATGCGTCCTGCGTTTGGTTTAGTTGGGGCAGCCTCTGATATCCTTCTTATATTCGGTTTGGGAGTTGGCATGCGCGCAGGTTTAGGAGCATTGAAAGGCGGCATCGAAGCGTCACGAATTGCGCGTGTTGCAGCTGCCATGAAAGCAGCTGCTAAGGCAGGCGGTGAAGCAACGGCAAAAGCCGGAGGAAAAGCAGCCGCTGAAGCGGTCGGTGAGGGTGGCGCAAAAGTTGCTGCTAAGGAAGGGACCGAGATCGTTGCGGAAGGAGCAGGGGCAGTTGTGCATGGAGCCGAAGCGCTACTTGCCGGTAGTACAAAAGAAAGAGGTGCACTTATGAGGGCACTTGGCGCATTTACAGAAAGACGAACCGCAATCACCCTTGGCGTTGTTGCTCTCACCGTTGGAGGCGATCAGGCCATTCAACTTAAAGTTGATAAACAAGACGAGATGGAAATTCCAAAGAGCGTCATGAATATAATGGGCGGACAAGATATTGATCCTGCCAAGCTAGCTGCAGCTAATGACGACAATGAAGAACCGGAGTCACTATCAGAAGGACAAGCGAGAGCAGCCAATCACGGTTAAAGCGCCTTCGCCATGTAAGTTCCTTCCAGCTCGTAGCCGAGTTTGCGGTAGTATTCGCGGATGCCGACGCCAGAGATGACGGTCATTTTTCTGTAGCCGTTTTTGCGGGCGATTTCTTCGGCTTTTGCAACGAGTTTTTTGCCGAATCCCATGTGCTGACTCGCCATTTCATCGTGTTCGGAAAGTGGAACCTGTGCGCCGTAGGTGTGCAGTTCTCGTAGCAGAGCGGCACCTTCGAGCTCTTTAATAAAATGTTTTGTGCCCTTAAGTGAGTAACTGGAAAAGCGCAGACGGAGAAGCGCACAAAGCTTGTCGCGCGATACGTCATCATAACTCAAGAAAAATTCCTTACCCTCCGACGCATCATATTCCATCATCTTAAGCTCAATATTTTTGGGATCGATCGCCTCACCGCGAATCTCGCGACAACGAATACAGGCGCATGTAATCCCATTTTTCTCCATCATCTCAAACGCCACTTGCCTCAGATTTGAAACCTTGCTGCCCCCAAGAATGCTTGTCGCAGGAATGTCGCGAATAAGGCGCGTCACGCGCAGATAACGCGGAAAATACGGCTTGATGCGGAAAATAATCTCAAGAAGTTCCTCGTCAGTGTAAGGACGATGTCTCCCCTGTTCGTGCCAAAGTTTAAGCTCAGTGAACGGCACCACCACGCATGGATACACCTTGATCATGTCGGGCTTGTAATCAGGATTTTCAAAAATTTCCTTGAACATGGCGATGTCGCGTTCCACCGTTGAACCAGGCAAATTCGGCATCATGTGGTACGAAATTTTGAAGCCCGCGTCTTTCATTAACTGCGTTGCACGAATCGTCGCATCGGTGTGGTGGCCGCGCTTCACAAGGTCAAAAACATCATCGTAAATCGTCTGTGCGCCAATCTCAATGCGTGTGCATCCGAGCATGCGCATGCGCTTAACTTCCTCCTCATTTATCCAGTCCTGGCGCGTCTCCAAAGTAATCGCCACACAGCGGTGCTTCGCGGTTTCGTTGAGCCTTTGGGCTTCAGCAAGGCTTCGCGAATTCACGCCGTTCATCGCATTAAGACACTGGCGAATGTATGAAACTTGATACGGTTTTGGATGCGACGACCAAGTGCCGCCCATCACAATAAGTTCAATTTTGTCTGTAGGATGGCCATTTTCGTGGAGCGTTTCAATGCGCCGCGTCACTTGCTTGTGCGGATTGTAGTCGCTTATAATCGCGCGCATCACAGCAGGCTCATTGCTCAAATAACTTTTGGGAACGTTCTCCTCGTTGGGGCAAAACACGCAGCGGCCCGGGCAGCCAAGAGGTTTGGTAAGAACCGCCACCGGCGAAACTCCCGAAAGAGTGCGGATACTGCGCTTGCGGATAAGACGTTCAAAGGCCTGATTTGATTTCACCACGCCCTTTTCGACCAAAATTCTATATGCGCTAATCAACTCTGAATTTGGCGGTGGCGAAACACCAAAGTGCTCCGCATATTGAATTTTAATGTCGTGAAGTTGGCGGCTTGTCTTGATATCGGTTTCAAGCGCCTCCAAAACCAACGTGGCAATTGATGACATAGTGCTGCAGGATTAGGTGTAGTGACAGGATACAAGATGAAAAGGCTTACGTATAGGCTTGCGAGCGCACGGCCCCGACGTAACGTCGGGGAAAGCCATGAACCCCGCTTGGCGGGGCGGCGACGGGCGACTGAATGAGGATTGAGCTTACTAAAATAGCCTATTTTGGGGCTTTGCGGTACCATCAAGGCTGCCATGAAGGCCAGTTCTCTCCTGAAAAAAGTTAAAGCTGACTACTCTGCAATTGCGGAGGAATTTGATGAAACGCGCAAGGCTCCGTGGCCTGAATTTGAGGATTTGTGGAACAGGGCGCTCCGACGTACGTCGGAGCGCCCCATCTCCCTTCTGGACGTCGGCTGCGGCAACGGCCGGCTTCTCAATTTCCTTCCCAAAGACGCCGTCGAATATCACGGCGTCGACAACAGCCGTGCACTTCTCACGTTCGCAAAAAAACACCATCCAAAAGCAAAATTCCGTTATGCAGATGCGCTAAAACTCCCCTTCCCTCCTGGAATTTATTCCAACCGCGTTATAAAAAATTTGTTAATCGCACTACTCACGAATCGCTCATCCCTTGGGGAAAAGATAAATCGATTCTCCGCTACTACTACGCCTTCACCGATCTCGAGCTAAAAAATCTCCTCAAAAAGGCTGGATTTTTCCAGTTAAAAAAGATTAAAAGTAAGCATAACCTTGTCTATCTCTGCACCCGTAGCTGACGAATCTATCCACTTATGAAAAAAGTTAAAGTTCTCAATGTTCCGTTTGATGTCTGCACAAAAGAGGAAGCTCTCGAGCGAATTCTTGACTGCCTCTACAACCGTGGACATGAAGGCGGTAAGCAAATAATCACTCCAAATCCGGAGATGTTGCTTGAAGCTTCGCACAATCCACATTTTTTAGAAGCGCTCAACAGCGCGTGGCTGAGCATTCCAGACGGCATTGGTATTTTGTAGGCCTCAACCGTGCAAGCAATTTCCAAAGGCAGCTCTCAAAAAATCCGCATGCTCAAAGCATTCTTCGCACTTCTCACGCTCGTCATTTATCCGCCTTTTTGCAGAAAAGTATTCCCCGAGCGCATCACCGGCATAGATTTGATGAAGTCAATTTGTTCGGTAAGCCGCCGTAGTAAGACACCAATTTTCCTCCTTGGCGCACAGCAAGGCGTCGCCGTAAAAACAAAAGAAGCGCTGGAAGAAAAATACCCGGGAATCAACATCGTGGGGACATTTCCAGGCACGCCTTTTTTTGATGATTTCCCGCGCATACAAAGCCTCATTGCGGAAACGCGCCCCGAGATAATTTTCGTGGCGTACGGCTTCCCCTCACAAGAATTATGGATCGCACGCCATCTCCGCGAACTACGTTCAGTTAAGATTGCAATGGGAGTCGGTGGATCGTTTGATTTTATCGCCGGTATACACAAACGCGCCCCGAATTGGATGCAAAAACTTGGTATTGAGTGGCTCTATCGCCTAATCCAAGAGCCTGCACGCATAAAAAGAATTTGGAACGCGACCGTGCGCTTTCCACTACATTTCCTTCGTTCTTAACTCTTGCGTTTTTTAGAGTGTTGTTGAGATTCCGCACGTCTCTCCAGCGCCGCTTCAATAAGCGGACGAACGTGATCAACTACAGAAGAAACAAGCATTACCGGCTTCACCACAAAATTATTCACTCTATCCACCGTATCGCGCACTTTTTCCATCATCTTGTTCGCGTCGCGCAAAATCAAAATAAAATAAATCAGTGCCACGCACACAAAAATCGTTAAGAGCGCGATCGCAATGGCCAGAACTACGTACAGTATGTTAAGTGGGTCGTTAAACATTGTTTTTTGTATAATACCCTATCCAATTATTTTTCTCAAAATTTCATTCACCATTACAGGGTTTGCCTTACCCTTAGTTTCTTTCATAGTTTTACCAACTAGTGCGCCAAGCGCAGCATCCTTGCCCTTTTTGAAGTCAGCCACAACCTGTGGATTTTCAGCTACAACCTTTTTGCAGATTTCCTCAATAACACCGGTATCGCTCACCACCTTGAGGCCTTTTTCTTCAACAATCACCTCCGGATCCTTGCCCGTCGCATACATGGCATCAAACACTTCCGTTTTGGCCATATTATTTGAGATCGTTCCGGTATTAATAAGCGCAATAAGTTTACCAAGATGCTCAGGCAGAACTTTGCAGCCACTTAAATCTAAACCGTCGGCATTCAAATGCTTCAACAAAATCGTATTCATAAATGAAACCGCCTTTTTTGCGTCCTTACCAACCTTCACAACCGTTTCAAAGTAATCAGCCATAGTTTTCTCATCAGTGAGAATTCCGGCATCTTCTTCACTCACGCCGTAGGCTTCAATAAAGCGAATTCGACGCGCAAGGGGAAGCTCTGTGAGCGTCTTTTTAATTTCCGCAACATCCTCAGCTTTGATGACGAACGGCGGAAGATCCGGCTCAGGAAAATAACGATAATCATGCGCCTCCTCTTTGCTGCGCTGCGGAACAGTCTTACCAAGTGCATCGTCCCAACCGCGTGTTTCCTGCACAATTTTCTGGCCATTTTCAAGCAACTCCGTTTGTCGTTCTATCTCATAGGCCAGCGCACGCTCCAACGAACGGAACGAATTGAGATTCTTTACCTCTGCCTTCGTACCCAACTTCTCCTCGCCTTTTTTGCGCAGCGAAACGTTTATATCAAAGCGCATCATCCCCTTCTCCATATCGCACTCCGACGCGCCCGCATAGCGCAAAATGCGACGAATTTCCTGTGCATAGGCAGACGCCTCGACAGCAGAACGCATATCCGGGTCAGATACAATCTCCATCAACGGACACCCGCTGCGGTTGAAATCGCAAAGAGTTCCACCAGCATCGTGAGTAAGCTTTCCCGCATCGTCCTCAAGATGAAGACGGTTGATGCGAATGCGTTTTTTCTCGCCGCCAACCATAATTTCAATAAAACCGTTTACCGAAACCGGCCTATCGTACTGAGAGATTTGAAATCCTTTCGGAGAATCCGGATAAAAATAATTTTTACGATCAAATTTAGAAAACGCTGGAATTTCACAATGCAGCGCAAGCGCCGCCCCAATGCCTTTCTTGAGGGCCGTTTCATTCATTACAGGGAGCATGCCCGGAAATCCCATACAGATAGGACACACGTTTGTGTTAGGCATCATGCCAAAAGAATCGGTGCTGCATGAGCAAAACATTTTTGACTGCACATTAATCTGCGCATGTATTTCCAAGCCGATAACGGTTTCGAAGTCTGACATAACGCCGTTATTTTACCACATCCTCAGGAGTAACCCATGGCTGAATCATGTTCCATGCTTTTGCAAAAAAATCATTGAGGGAACCAGTATTCATAACGATGGTCCCCTTCTCTGGCATATGTCTTCTCTGAAATTTGAGAAGTTGTTTGAGATACTCCAGAGGCACATCGCGGCCACGCAGACGCTTCACAATAACTTCTTCGGTAGAATTAACTTTTATTAGATGATCAATAAATGTCTCCAGGTCTGACGTCTCAAAAAAAATCGCTTCGATACAGACAGGACGACGAGTTTTCCCTTTCTCGTCGCGGTTTATTTGAACTATTTTTTTATTCACCTCATGTGCAATAAGTGGGTGCATGAGCTTACTTAGTATCCACATTTTCTGGGGAGATTTGGCTACTAAACGACGCAGCCGGCCACGCAGCACGTGCCTCTCATTCACAAACTGTGTTCCAAAGAATTCCTTAATCTTCTGGTAGCCAGGACGACCGGCATCGTATAGCTCATGGGCAATCTCATCCGTATGGATCCAGTGAAAATCGTGATTTTCATGCAAATAACGGCAGAGCGTACTTTTGCCGCTTGCAATTACCCCTGTCACCCCAATTGCCACGTTTTTTACAGTTTTATTCCCATATCCCATAGTGCTTTTTTAAAAATCTTAAGAGCGTGATGAAGATCGTTCTCGCTCACGTGAAAGCCAACTTCATGGGCTGCGCGGTTACGAAGTTTGTGCGCAGCCCACACTCCATCAATATCAGAAAAAAGAGGCTCAGCCTTTTTGAGTTTATCTCCAAGCGACCCCACAAATCCCTTTCTCTTCAATACAAAATCAAGCAGTTTGTCCGCTTCAATAAGCGCGAAACGCGGTTCGCGCCCAGAATGCTCAAGAATCGAATGCCACTGCACCGTTACAAGATGTATGTCACGTTGCGTAAAAGATTTACTACGCCTCCACCTAAAAAAGAGTTCGGCAGCGACGAGCAATAGCACTACGACACCAAAAACCAAATAAAGTTTCATATTGTAGGGCTCACCGCCCTTAGGGAACTTAGTTATTCAAAATCCTCCACTTCTTCCTCTTCTTCCGTTGCAACGCCAGGAATGCCATTCTTCACCACATGATGCTGCACCAAGTCGCTTAAAATAGACTGCAACGTATGGTGATCTCTAAAGTTTTTGTTTGTAACAAACTCTTCTTGAGCTACCGTAAGCATCTCTGATTTCCTGCGCGGATTAACCGCCCCATCGAACACTGAAGGTGATCCCGCAAACTTATCAAGCGTAATGGAACCATAATTAAATACTGTACGAACAAAACCCTTCACTTCGTAGCCAATGCCTTGAATAATATGATATTCTATCCGAGACGAACTTTTTTCAAAAAATCCCTGCCACATTACCTCGACAATGCTTTGATCGGTTACAATCCACACGTCGTAGTACCAATGAAGACCGGGCAAGCCCCACTTCTTCACCCGGAAGAAGCGATGTGAGTA
>Ga0076333_127_pt1 | contig 8768 bp, 4 predicted proteins | sample RifGroA2_FD_68030 | JGI IMG/M metagenome (GOLD analysis project Ga0076333, IMG submission 68030) | Peregrinibacteria bacterium GW2011_GWA2_47_7
TTTCGTTATTGGCAATAATTTTATCCAGACGAGCCTGTTCTACGTTGAGAATCTTACCGCGAAGTGGAAGAACGGCTTGGAACTCACGGTTTCTCCCCTGTTTTGCGGAGCCACCGGCGGAATCTCCCTCTACGATGTATAGTTCGGAATTCTTTGGATCGCGTGAGGAACAGTCTGCAAGTTTGCCCGGAAGCGTCATGCCCTCAAGCGCGCCCTTGCGGATCACGGAGTCGCGAGCGGCGCGAGCAGCCAAGCGTGCGCGGGCTGCGAGCGCGCACTTTCCAACAATGGATTGTGCGTCTTTTGGATTCTCTTCCAAAAACACCGTGAAGAAATCATTGAACACCGTTTCTACCGCGGTTCGCATTTCTGGATTACCAAGTTTGCTCTTGGTTTGCCCTTCAAATTGCGGATCTTGAACTTTAATGGAAATGACTGCAGTAAGCCCTTCACGCACATCTTCGGAAGAAAGATTTTCGTCTTTTTCCTTGATCAGGCCGTTCTTGCGCGCATAGTTGTTGATCGTGCGCGTGAGTGCGGAGCGGAAACCCGTCAAATGCATACCACCCTCCGGCGTGTGAATGTTATTAGCAAAGGTGAAAATATTTTCTTGGAATGCCTGCGTGTACTGCATTGCAATTTCGATGTTGCCCTCTGGAACTTCTTTTTCAACCGCAATCACACTAGAAATTGATTCGCGATTTTTGTTGAGGTGATGAACGTAAGACGAAATACCACCTTCAAAATAGAAGCGATATTTTTCGCCAGTGCGTTCGTCAACAATAGAGATGGTGATTCCCTTAGTGAGGTATGACTGCTGGCGAAGGCGATTCAAAATTGTTTGAAGATTGAATACCTGTCCTTTACCGAAAATTTCCGTATCTGGAAGGAACGTAATGCGCGTACCATTTTTTTCGCTCTTGCCAATCACCTTTACAGGGCCTTGCGGATCACCTTTTTTATAAATCTGTTCGTAGATTTTTCCATCGCGGAAAACTTCCGCTTTGAGGTAGCTAGAAAGCGCATTCACGACAGAGACACCCACTCCGTGAAGACCACCGGAGACTTTGTAACCTCCACCTTCACCGAACTTACCACCGGCGTGAAGCACCGTGAGCACCGTTTCAAGGGCAGACTTGCCCGTTTTCTTCATTTTTTCAACTGGGATACCGCGGCCATCATCTTCCACGGAAAGCATTCCGTTTTCCATGATGATCACATCAATATTCTTGCAAGCGCCGGCCATTGCCTCATCAATGGAGTTGTCGACGACTTCCCACACCAAATGATGGTAACCGGCGACGTCCGTCGTTCCAATGTACATACCAGGTCTCTTGCGCACAGCGGCAAGCCCTTCTAGAACCTGAATATTCTCTGCAGTATAGGTTGCGGGAGCTTTTTGAGGCATATAAAAATACCTCGAGGAGTGTAACACATGGCACCTCTGGGCGAAAGGCTAATTGGGACCTTATGCTCGCTATTTTGTAGTAGAAGGCTGTCGCGATACTCCAGTTGCGGTCGGCATTAATTGCTTTAATTCATCCTCTTTTTGTTTATCAAAAAGTGCACGCTGATAAATTTGATTTACTCTCGTCGGCAGCTCTTTGAGACCAAAAGTGCCGTTCACCGGAACTTCGCCCGTCACTGTTTGCACCTTGAGATTGGTGATGGTGGTGGCTTTTTGGTCCACATCACATGAGAAAATCTTTGGATCATTCGCATCGCCAAGATGTGCAAGTCGAATATGTACGATGCCCTTATCAAGGTCTTCAAAACCAAGGTATTTTTCCTCAACTGTGATTTTCAAAGATGTAAGTTGGGCTATCAATGTGTCGCGCACCACTTTTTGAAGGATTGAAGAAGCAGAACCCGATGCCGGTTTTTCCGTCAGTGATTCTGCGCTAACGCCCTGCGGCAGCGATAATTTTCCCAATTTGAGCAAGAAGAATTTCTGCAAATTTTCAAGACGGATTGAATTTCCAATCTGCTCTTTTCCAAATCTGCTCTTTTCCAAAAGTAATGTTGCTGAAAACCTTGTGGACAGTATCATAGCTTGCACTCACAGTAGTCCCCTGGAAATTTGCACTCTGCAGCGTAACGATGTCGACGCCTTCATCTTCGGGCAGTACAAGTTTTATCTGTGTGAGTCCGGTAGTCGCAATATCTGTATTTACAATCTGTGCCAACTCCTCGCGACGGAAAAGAGAAATCTGCGTACCTCCGGTTGAAGATGAGAGCAAATCATTAACCTTTTTAATATCTGCAACATTTGCAGTAAATTGCGCAAAACTTTCCTGGAAATTTTCGTGCACATTGTCCGCATCGGAAGAACGCAGAAATGCAATAAATTGGCTTTGCTCCTTGAGCTGGTTGTCGAAATATGAAAGCACCGCGGTGTCCGTGGTCGGACGCAGCGCGTCAATTTGGTCCGCCAAAAGAAGAATAGCGGAACGTCCTTCTTTAAAACTCACATCATCCTTTTCCATCAAACCGTGCACCACTTTGATGCGATTGATTTTTTCGCCCATGAAGAATTGTTTTTGGTCATCGCTGAATTCACCTTTACTTAGCAAACGAAGGTGCGTGCTTTCAAACAGCTCTGCGATTTTCAGAAATTCTTCTCGCAATAGACGCGGCGTACGGTTCAAGAAATCATTGACGAGCACGCTTTCAAAAAAGACTCCCGTCGCTGCGTCCGCGCCGCCCATTTGCACGAGATTATCTTTTGCCACCGCGCCTAGTTGCCGCAGCGCCGTTACCACGCGGGCTTGCGTCTCTGTATCATTGCCGCTCGCAGCAACATCAAGCACATTATTAAATTGCGCGTGGATGCGTTCAAGCGGCGTGTGCACAAGTAATGCATTCACCGTTTCGTGAGCGTTAAAAAATGCATCGCCGGAAAGCGTCGATGACGTACGTGCCGCACGCACTGCAAGTTCTCGAGTCCATTCATCGCTGGATGGTATGCCACTCGCAAGAGTAGAAAATTCATCAAGCCAACGCTTGCTCACATCGTTATCCCCGGCGAGCGCGCTATAGAGAGCGGCATCGAAATATGCAAGCGCCGCGCGTATATATGTTTTATTTTTTCTTGCCGGATCAAGCGTCAGAGCTCGCGTAATTGTTTTTGCCGCACTAGCTACTTGGAAAAGAACTCCGCTCTGATTCACGGAAACTTTTGGACCGCCTTCGCGGATTGCGTTTGTCACTTTTTGCATGTACGCATCTGCAAATGCACGGTCATCATTTTGATTTTTTGTTACCCAATCGTCCGGAGCAGGCACAGCGGTGTAGGGAAATTCTTTATACAGTTTTGAATAGCGCAACTTTGCAATAGTTGCGCGGTTTCCATTGAGTTTTGCCCCTTCAACGGTTAGAGAACGATTTTCCGGCACTACAAGATTGTTGTTTAAAAATTCGATTTTTGCACTGCGGTTATATGAAGTCACGGTGATTTGCGCAGCCTTATACGAAATATCAAAAATCCCGGGATCCGCTGTAATCGTAGTCGCCGCCGTGGTGAGTGTTGTAATCAACGTGGAATGTAATGAATTTATCCATACTCTCCCGCTACTGAGCGATACATGCATTACACTTTGCGAAAGATCATAAGGAAGCGAAACGGTTGCCTTCGAACCAGGCTCAAGTCGCACCACAACACTTTCACCAATAACAGCGGTTAGACGCGCCTTTGCTCCTGCTTGCAGCGCATACACATTTCCTTGGTGCGTAAAAACCGCATCGTCCCCATGATCGGCAACGCGCAACGCAAGTGACGTATCTTCATTGTCGGCACGCGTGAGACGTTGGTCTGCAAAGAGCGTGGCCGTAACGAGCACAATAGACAGGACCGCGAGGATGATTTTTTTAGCTGGATTATTCATAGGTTAGTGCGCATGCGCACCCATTCGTGTAATCTATAAATTATACGTTTTTTATCTGTTAACGTCAATCCTTCCAATTTAGTTCCTTCGTCTGTACTATATGAACACCATGAAAAAAATTCTCTCGTTTTTTGTCATCGTTTCTTTGGTTTTTCCGGCAGGTGCATGGGCAAAGTTTTCCGATGTTCCGCCTAATAATAAGTATGCAAGCGATATCACGAAGTTAGAATCGGATGGCATTGTCACAGGCGGTAATTTTTTACCGGATGAGCTAATTAAGCGCGGTGAATTTGACTCATGGCTCCTCAAATACAGCGGATTTAATCAAGAGAATTACGAACCAAAAACATCACGCCGTTTTAGCGATGTAGACCTCAATTACAATCCTTTCTCGCCATATGTCTATCGACTACTGGAGATTGGTGCAATAAAAGGCCCAACTTCCACCAATACCACCTATAAGCCAAATGACCCCATTAATTTTAGAGAAGCAATTGAGCTTACGTTTTTTGTAGATGGGATTCCGGTTCCAAAGATTTTTGATGCGGCGCAGTTCGCTGCGCTTGATGTAAAGGTAAATTCAAAAATAGCTCCGCTTGTAAATACTTCGATTGTTCGGGGGGTTATTCCGGCGGGCGTTGTTAAGCCTTACAAAAAAATTACGCGGGCGGAAGCGGCACATATCATAGTGGCTTCAAAAAGCTCCACTCCAGGTCTTACTGTCACAGTGCTAGGCACACAGATTGGCGGATCGAGCACAAACGATGTTACTCAAAATCCACGTTTCGACACTCTTTCCCAAGTTTGGAACCGTATTTGGACAAGTTATCTTCGCCGAGACAGCATTCAAAAAGAGCAATTAATCTATGGCGCAATAGAAGGGATGGTGAAGGAACTTGGCGATAAACACAGCATATTTGAACGCCCGGGAGATAATGCCGTAGTCGATTCATTAAGCGGACAAGTGGAAGGCATTGGCGCGGTAATCCAAGACAATAAGGATGATTTTGTTTCCATCGTGACGCCGATCATCGGGTCGCCCGCGGAAAAAGCGGGGCTGCTTCCAAACGACGTTATTCTCAAAGTCAATGATGTCGATGTGAAAGGCAAAAAGGCCACCGAGGTGGCAAAATTAATCAAAGGCAAAAAAGGCACGCAAGTTACGCTTGTTATTAAACGCAACGAAATTGACACTCTCACGTTCACTATCACGCGCGACGTTGTAAAAATTATTTCCGCGCAATTGACCCGTACAGACGACAATTTAGCAACAATCCAGCTTGTAAATTTTGGCGAAAATACCAATAAAGAGTTTGCTGACATTGTGCAATCCCTAACGACTTCGAAACCACGCGGCATTGTTCTTGATCTTCGCAACAATCCAGGAGGATATTTAGACACCGCCATTGATATTGCAGGTTACTTTATTAAGAGCGGAAACAACGTTGCTGTTGTAAAATATCCCAATCATGAAGAGGAACAAAAGTCTCGAGGAAATGCCGAACTTGCCGGCATTCCGCTTGTTATTATCGTCAATGCCGGAAGTGCGTCTGCATCAGAAATTCTTGCCGGTGCGCTGCAAGATTATGGCTTTGCAAAAATCGTTGGCGAACAAACATATGGCAAAGGCACTGTTCAAGAACTATCAAGCCTTAACGACAGATCAACCATTAAATTGACTGTCGCGGAATGGCTAACTCCTAATCGCCGTTCTATTGAAAAGAACGGCGTTACACCGGACATAATTGTAAAACTCACCGACGAAGATCGCAAAGCAGGCCGTGATCCGCAGAAGGATCAGGCGTTACTGCAGCTACGCTAGAAAGAGCTGGTGGTTTTTTGCTGTGGTAGTCGGAGTCGAACCCTCGGATGCATGATCCTCGGGTTCTCTTCCGGCAGACACTACCACAGCAAAAAACCACCAGCTCAGGAATTTGTGAATTATGCAAAACTAGAATTTAGTCTCTTCCTTTTGTTTCGCCAGAATTTCTTCTGGGTTTGTGGTGACGAGTTTATCTTCGCCGTATGAAGCGATAATTTGAATAGCGACGTGCTTCAAACCAGCAAAGAAAAGACCTTGGCCCACGCCGGAGTTGAGAAGCATGTACTTCTCCCCTTCTGTGAGGTTGAAAATCTTTGTGAGCGGATCAATCGCGGACGGTGCTTGTTTGAGCAAAAGTTGGAGCGATGAGTTTGTGATTATAGGTTTGCCAAGTTCGGAGTTTACAAAGTCTTCCACGTCCTGCGTTATCGTAGTGACACCAAGGTAATATTTACGAGCGCGCTTCACGAGTCCATAAAGGAACTTTGCGGAATCTTCATGTTGCATGAGAGACCACGCCTCATCGATGACGAGAATGCGTTTTTTTAGTTCTGCGCGGACGTGCGTCCAAATGTAATTCAAAATAATGTACATCGCGATTGGGCGCAGCGCATCTTCCAAATCGCGGATACAGAAGACCATAAGTCCGTTTTCCAAATTCACGTTGGTGGGTTTATTGAAAATTCCGCCGTACGTGCCTGTGGTGAATTTCTGGAGACGCTGCGCAAGCGACTGTGCGCCTTCCATAGAATTGAGCACCGACTCCAAATCTTCCATAGTCGGAGGAGTTTTGTCGGACGGATCGAGAATATCCATTGTAATTCCCTTAATCGCGTACACGTCGTTAAGCGCTTTATCCAAAAGAGAATCTTCAAGTGGCGACATTTGTCCCATCATCACCTTGAGCAAACCTTGAAGACTTATAATGTTGCTGCGGAGAAGATCGCCGGGCTGCACTTCCTCGCCTTGCAGCGGCTTCGGCAAATCAAATGGATTGATGCGACGATCTGAGGTAAGCGACACGCGCAAATAGGTTCCGCCAACTGTGCGCGTAAGATTTTCGTATTCGTTTTCAGGATCTATAATAATTACGTCCGTGCCCACCATCATGCTGCGGAGCACTTCGAGTTTCACAGCGTAGGATTTACCCGCACCGGATTTGGCGAACACTACGGAGTTCGCGTTTTCCAGCGAGAAGCGATCAAAGATAATCAAGCTGTCGTTGTGGCGGTTGAGACCGTAGAGAATTCCGTCGTTACTCGTGAGCGACGATGTTGTGAATGGGAAAGTTGATGAAAGCGGCGAGGTATTCATATTGCGGATTACCTCAAGTTCGTCGAGGCACATCGGCAATGTGGTGTTGAAGGCCTGCTCAGCCTGCAGCTCCGTGCCGCGCGTTAAAATCAATTTTCCGCCGAGCAAACTTTCAATTTGTTTTACAACTTTTTTGAGACCTTTTTCCGTCTTTGCATAGAGCGTGATGTACATCGCAAATTGGAAGAATTTCTCTTGGCCGCGTTGCAGTTCCGTACGGAGTTGTTCTGCATCCTGGAGCGCCGTTTCGATCGCCGGGTCGCGCACGTTTCCTTTTTCCAAATCCATGCGCATTGCAGACTGCATCTGCGCCACTTTACGGCGCAACGTACGCATGATCGCCGCGGAATCGATCGGGTACACAAACTGCGAAATATACATCGTTGCGTCAAAATTCACAAGCGGACTCATCCAGTTGGTGTCGAGGTAACGCGGATACGTAAATACAAACATGCTCTTGGCATACATGCCGGAAAGTTTGAGCCCGTCGTAGTTAATATCCATGGAAGATGGTGCGATGAGATCGCGAATACTCGCGAGACCTTCCTGGAAAACTTTTTCTGCATTGAGAATTTCTTGGCGTTCTTGCGAAGTTAATTTTTCTCCGCCCGCCATGGTTTCGGTGATTGCTTTGCCCGCCTGTTCACCGGCTTTTGTTTTGTCAGACTTTGCTTTATTGGCTGCAACATGCGCTTCCATCCGGCGATACAAGAGTTCGTCGCGACGAGAGTCGGCGGCACTAACTGTGCCGGTGCGCCCGAAATTGCTGCTCCAGAAGCCATTTGCGGAGCTGCCTGCGGAGTCACTTGAGGAAAGTTTTGCATCGCCGCTCCGGCATTCGTCAAAGGGGGCATTTCATACACTGGAGCAGCAGGTGGCGTTGCCACAGGTTGCGCCGGTGTAGTCACTGGAGTTGTTGGTGTTTGATTTTCAGCCATAAATAATCTTCAAATTATAGCAAAAATTCACTCTCATGAGAAGACCGCCAGCACATATGCCTCATCTGCTCCGCCAAATCAGATATGTTGTAATTCTGTGCCCGGGCAGACTTATTACGTCTATTTTCACCTAGCGTAAGCCGTTTTTGTTTTAGGCCGCCTAATTTCTCCGAAAATCTGTCAAGTCAAAGCCACCAGGTTAAAGCAAGTGCTTTGCATCTACGAGCGTCGCGTACATAATTCCTGTGGCATTTTCTTAAAAAATCCTATATAAACACAGAGTATGAAAGGCAAGATTAAGTTCGATAAGAAGAAAATTAAAGGGGCGAAGAAAACGTCAGAAAAGGTCACGCAAAAATCAACAAAAGTTGCTCCCACTGTGGCTAAGCCGGCAATTACCATCACGCATTATCAACAAACGCCGGCGAAGGCCGATACTCGCAAAACAACCGTTGCCGATACTTCAGCGCCAGCAGCACAGTTGACGATTGTTGCGGAAACACCTCCCCCCCCGCCGCCATCGACTCCTACTTCAACAACTTCCAGCTCCGGTGAAAATTTCCCCGCCCGCGACGTGAGCCTGGAAATGGAAGAAAGTTACATTGATTACGCCATGAGCGTGATCGTTGCTCGTGCGCTCCCAGACGTGCGCGACGGTCTCAAGCCTGTGCATCGCAGAATTCTATATACGATGCACGAACAAGGCCTCAGTTCTGGCTCCAAATACAAGAAATCCGCTGCTGTGGTTGGTGATGTGCTCGCGAAGTATCACCCACATGGCGACTCCGCCGTGTACGACTCCATGGTTCG
>Ga0076333_159_pt1 | contig 8752 bp, 10 predicted proteins | sample RifGroA2_FD_68030 | JGI IMG/M metagenome (GOLD analysis project Ga0076333, IMG submission 68030) | Peregrinibacteria bacterium GW2011_GWA2_47_7
AATCCCGGCGGCATGACACTGCGCATCGAAGCGCTGGCCATGGCGATGCGTCTCTTTGAAGTACCGACCGGCGACGACGGTCCATTGACGCGCGCAGATATTACCGGTGTTCCCGAGTGGGGAATCCCCTACGTCAATGGAGCCCTCAAAAAAGGAATTCAACTGGATTACAGCCAATCATGGAATACGCCGATCTCCCGACGGGAAGCGGCCATACTCCTGGTGGCCGTGAGTCAGGGCGAGATTCCATTGCAAACGGCGATAGATAAAGCAAGCGCATATAAAGATTATCGTGAGTTCAAAAATGACGACGGCGCCCTCCGCGCAATCGAATCTTTAAGCACCTTTGAAATAATGCAGGGATCGGAAGGATACTTTAAACCAAACGAATATCTCCGTCGCAGTGAGTTTGCGGCAATCAACGAACGCACGGCAAAGAATATCGAGATATTTCCGCCGTCGGGCGGGTGAGTTCATGTATTTGTATTACACTAAATCAGGGGAAAATTTATTTCTTAATAAAAATATATGGCATTATCAGAGGGTGGTTCAGAGACACATACAACTTTTGATGGCATGATACATGATGGCGTAATTGATTACCATCAAGCGCTAAACATAGCAAACAGTGCCTCGGGTTTCGTAGTCAGAAGGGACGGCGAGGGTATTGTAGTGAACATGGGTGGCAGGGAATCAACGTTTGCAAATTCTGCGGTAATGCTCAATCACGTCATTACAACTGGCGGCATTATTTATTCTGACCGGAGCAGAAAGGAAATTACCATGGGCGAACCATTTAACGAAATATGGAGGCGCAACGCTCCTCCTGCTTAAGTTTCGTTTCTATCGTAATAGCCAAGCATACGGCCTCAAATCCCTGCGCCACCGTTGCATCTATTTTTTCACGCAGAGTCTGTGGATGATGAGTGGGAATGCCGTGGCCATTCAGCTTATGCTCCATATGTGATAATGTATTATTATGTTAACACACTAGAACAATTGGAGAACAACATAAGATAGGGAACCAAGCGATGTCAATAGCTTCTCTTAAAACCCCTTGACATTAATTTCCAAAACGCTATAATGCTGATGTTTTAACACGTTAATATGATTGCACCAGAACTCAACAGCAAGGAGATGAAAGAGCTTTTCAAAGCGATAGCCGCTCTGAGGAATGTCGACGAATGCAAAAAGTTCTTCAGGGATATCGCCACGTTAAGCGAGTTAACGGCTTTTTCCGAACGTTTTCAGGTTGCAAAACAAGTAACCAAGAATGTTCCCTATCGGGAAATCGCGAAAAAAACCGGCTCTAGCACCGCAACTATCACTCGGGTGGCTCATTGGTTGCATCATGGCATGGGTGGATATAAATTGATTCTTAAGAGGCTAAAGGCTTAAGAATATTCCAATTTGTATCCACCGATCCCGCCCAAAAAGTGGGATTTTTTGTATCATTATTTATTAATTTATCTCAGTATGACTTCTATAATTACTCCCAAAATTCTCAAAGGCACCCGCGATTTTTTACCGCAGGAAATGGCAAAACGCCGCTATGTTATGGAAAAAATCAGATCGGTATTCGTAAACTTCGGGTATGACACTATAGAAACACCCGCCATCGAATATGCCGAAACGCTCCTCGGGAAATACGGCGAGGAAGGTAATAAGCTCACCTACTCTTTTGAAGACAACGGCGGCCGAAAAATTGCCCTGCGATATGACCAAACTGTCCCGTTTGCGCGGCTGGTCGCGGCAAATTCTTCTGATCTCCCCATGCCGTTCAAGCGCTATCAAATCGACAAAGTCTGGCGCGCCGACAAGCCGGCAAAAGGCCGTTACCGTGAATTTGTACAATGCGACATCGATATTTGGCAGTTTTAAAATTTCTCCGGAACAGCAAGTTGCAGTCATCCGCATGCTCGACAAGCTGGATAAAATCGGCAAATCAGCGGTGATCAAAGAGATGTCTTCATTCATTTCAAAAGAAGATGCCTCAGCGTTGCTACAAATTGTTACCGTCGAAGGGACAAATGTTGAAAAAGCCGAAAAACTTGGAAAATTCGGGTCGCAAGAAATCAAGGACTTCTTGGCGATTTGCCAAGACTTTTCAATCCCGGAAAAAAATCTTTCGTTTGATCCAAGCCTCGCGCGCGGCCTCGATTATTATACGGGAATTATTTTTGAGGTTTATATTCCCGATGTGGCAATCGGTGCAGTGTGCGCAGGCGGCCGTTATGCCGATCTTTGCTCGCTTTTTTGCGAAAAAAAGTTCAGCGGCGTCGGTGTTGCGTTCGGGTTTGATCGCATCGTGCTTGCGATGGAAGAGCTCAAACTCTTGGCAGAAGTGCGACTGAACTCGCAGGTAATGATGACTAATTTCGACGGAGGTGAGCGCAAAAAGATGCTCGAACTCGCGACGAGATTACAAAGCGCGGGAATCAATACGGAAATTTACTTCGAAACAGCAAAGCTCGGCAAACAATTCAAATACGCCGACAAAAAAGAGATTCCCTTCGTCGTCATATGCGGGCCCGAAGAAATTGCCCGGCAGGAAGTGACCATCAAAGTGATGAAAACCGGCAAACAGAAAACAATCCCGCAAAGCCAGCTCGTTGAATATCTTAATGGCTTCACGTCATGAAAACCTTACAAACTACACAGTTCGCCGTGCAAAGTAATGGCCGTCTCACCCGAGAAAGCCTTGATTATCTCCGCGCTATCGGACTTACTTTTGAGGAGAATGGCAGGAGTCTTATCACCTCGTGTCAAAATCAACCCGTTGATATTTTGTATCTTCGCAGTAGCGATATTCCCGAATATGTCAGCCGCGGCGTCGCGAGTTTTGGCATCGTTGGTGAAAACGTGCTGTATGAAAAACGGGCGCGCGTAAAAATTGTACGGCGACTCGGCTTTGCCATGTGTTCGCTCGTTATTGCAGTTCCCAAGGGTTCACCGATCAAAACACTTCAGGATTTGGAAGGAGAGCGTATCGCAACTTCATATCCGCGAATTCTGAGGGAATTTTTAAACAAGAAAAAAATCAACGCGGCGATTATTTCCATTCAAGGCTCCGTCGAGATCACGCCGAGTGTAAATCTTGCCGATGCGGTCTGCGACCTCGTGCAAAGCGGCAGAACATTGCGCGAAAACAACCTTACACCCATTCAAAAAGTTTTAGACTCGGAAGCAGTATTGATCGCCAGCCCCGAGATGGATACCACCCGAGCGAGCTCTATAATAAATTATGTATGAAAATTTTAACCACACGCCGATACAGCACAGAATATATTCTCAAAAAAATTCGCCGTGCGCGGAGCAAAAAACAAGCTACGGAGAATATTGTTCGGCCGATTCTTGCCCAAGTGAAATCGCGAGGTGACAAAGCCCTGCGCGCACTCACCAAAAGATTCGACGGCGTTGCATTAAAATCTTTCAAAGTCAGTCGGTCCGAGATAAAAGCCGCATATAAAAAGCTCCCTGCAGACGTAATACGAGCGATGAAGATGGCGAAACAAAACATACAAATGTTTCACCAAAGTACGATTACGAAAAAGGAACCGGTCACTGAAACTGCCAAGGGCGTTGCCGTGTGGCGTGAATTTCGGCCGATCGAAAAAGTGGGGCTCTATGTGCCCGGCGGGACCGCCGCATATCCATCGACCGTTTTGATGCTTGCGATACCCGCGATGGTGGCGGGATGCAAAAAAATCATCATGTGCACACCGGCTTTGCGCGACGGCACGTGTAACCCTGCGGTGCTTGTCGCCGCCGACATGTGCGGTATAACGACGATTTTCAAAGTCGGCGGAGCACAGGCGATCGCCGCGATGGCGTATGGCACGAAAAGTATTCCAAAGGTCGACAAAATTTTCGGGCCGGGGAATCAATTTGTAACGACGGCGAAGATGCTCGTGTATGGCGAGGTCAACATCGACATGCCGGCGGGACCGTCTGAAATTTGCGTCATTGCAGACGATACGGCCAATCCCGCATGGGTGTCTGCCGATCTGCTTTCGCAACTCGAACATGGAGCTGACTCGCAGGCGCTTTTGATGACTACATCGAGTGCGGTGGCGCAGAATGTTATATGCGAGATGAAAAAACAGATAAGATCATTGAGTCGACGAAAGATTATCACCGCCGCCCTGAGGAAAAGTTACGTGATTATTGCACAGTCACTCGATGAAATAGTTGAGCTCATCAACGAATATGCACCGGAGCACCTGGAAATTATTTCGCGTGATGAAGAAAAAATTCTCAAACGCATTAATAATGTCGGTTCGGTCTTTCTCGGAGCATCCTCCTCCGAGCCGCTCGGCGATTATGCGAGCGGAACAAATCACACGCTTCCCACCTCCGGTTTTGCCAAAATGTTTTCTCCCCTTTCTGCGGAATCCTTTGGAAAAATGATCCAGGTTCAAAAAATTTCAAAGCGCGGGATCGACAATCTTCGTGAAACCGTTGAAACTCTGGCCGCGCAGGAAGGTTTAGATGCCCACAAAAATTCCATAACCATCCGATTCACATGATTACTTCTCTCATTAATCCCACCATCGCGAAGCTCACTCCATACACGTGTGCCCGTGACCTGTATAAAGGCGACACTGCAGACAGTGTGTTTCTCGACGCCAACGAGAACGCATTCGGCAGTACCATAACCGCGCTGAGAAACAGGGCGCTCAACCGATATCCCGATCCGGAATTAAAAAAATTGAGACAAGCGCTCGGCAATTCTCTTGCCGTTCCGAAAGAATATATTTTTGTCGGCGCGGGCTCTGATCAAATTATAGATCTCCTCGTGCGGCTCTTTGTCCAGCCCCGTGATGAGGTGCTTATTTTCGAACCGACCTTCGGCATGTATCGCGTGGCCACTGAAACAGCAGGCGGCACAAACAGCCCGACGGGAAATCTTTTGCGCATTGAAGACATAGAAAAATTGTGTAAAATATTTCCGGGAATCGTTGTGCTCGATGAGGCGTATATCGAATTTTCGTCACAGGAGTCTCTTGCAAAGCGCGTGCGTGAGTTCGAAAACCTTGTCATACTGCGAACGATGTCGAAAGCCTGGGGGCTCGCCGGCATACGCGTTGGCTATGCCATTGCCAATCCTCAAGTCATTGAGTACCTCAACAGAATCAAAATGCCGTATGCGGTAAATAGCATTTCGGAATATTGTGCGAGAGAAGCTCTGAAAAACAAAAAGAAACTCTCGATCTTGTGCAATAGGATGAAGCGCGAACGTACAATACTGGCTCAAAAGCTATCAGCACGCGGCCTTACGGTATTTCCCAGTGAAGCAAATTTTCTTTTGATAAAAATTCCGCAGGCATCAATATGTGTGCAACGGCTGGCGGAAAAATTTAAAATCGTAGTGCGTGACTTTTCTTCAAAACCGCGACTTAAAGACTGTATACGCATCACCGTTGGCACACCTACAGAAAATAAAAAACTTATTACCGCCTTAACCAAACTTTTATGAAAATCGCATTCCTCGATCGCGATGGAACATTAATCTTTGAGCCGCCCGATACCAAGCAAATAGATTCAATCGAAAAATTGAAGATACTGCCGGGCGTGATTGACGGACTCAAAAAACTCCAGGCAGACGGCTTTCAACTGGTAATGGTATCAAACCAAGATGGGCTCGGGAGCGCCACGTTCCCCAAAAAATGTTTTACCGCGGCACAAAATGAATTTCTGAAACGGCTTAAAAAAGAAGGAATTGAATTTTATAAAATATGCATCTGCCCTGACCGGAAAGAAGATAATTGCAATTGCAGAAAGCCAAAAACCGGTCTCGTCGATTCGTTTCTTAAGAAAGAAAACATCAATCGCGAACAATCTTTCGTGCTGGGAGATCGCGCAACCGATATGGAATTTGCACAAAATATCGGTGTTGCCGGATTCAAAATGCAGACAAATGGGGCTTTTCCCCGTATCGCCACGGTGCAACGCACGACAAAAGAAACGAATATCAATATCGCATGCAACCTCGACGGCCAGGGAAACTTTCGCATTGATACCGGACTTGGATTTTTTAATCACCTGCTCGAACAATTTTCAAAACACTCGCTGATCGACCTTGCGATCACCGCCCGTGGTGATCTGGAAATTGATGAACACCACACCATCGAAGACACCGCGCTCTGTCTTGGTGAATGCCTTGCGAAAGCCCTCGGGGAAAGAAAAGGCATACAGCGGTATGGATTTCTACTCCCTATGGATGACACGCTCGTTGAAGTGGCGATTGACCTTGGCGGGCGTCCGTACTTTATTTTTGACGCAAAATTTACCCGTGAATACGTTGGCGACATGCCGACCGAGATGATAGAGCATTTTTTCAAATCGCTGTCGGATGCCTTAAAGGCAAACATTCACCTCAAGGTGCGTTACAGCAAAAATACGCACCACCAAGCGGAGGCGATATTCAAAGCCTTTTCAAAAGCCATGCGGCAAGCCGTGGATGCGGATCCGCGCGCGCCAAATATTTTACCTTCTACCAAAGGAATTTTATGAAAATCGCCATAATTGATTACGGCGCAAGCAACTTGCAGAGCGTTTTCAATGCGCTTAAAAAAATAGGTCAAACGTATGCAGTGGTCCGAAAACCTGAGGAGCTCACGCGCTTCGAAAAAGTAATTGTGCCCGGCGTTGGCGCCGCCGGCAGTACGATGAAAAATCTAATAGACTCCGGTTTTGCCGCAAAGATTGTAAACTTGAAAAAACCGACGCTCTGGATCTGTATCGGCATGCAGATTTTGTCTCAATTTTCAGAAGAGAATGAGACGAAATGCCTCTCCGTCATTCCCGGTCGCGTTAAGAAATTCTCACGTGTCCTGAAAGTTCCTCAGATCGGCTGGAATAAAGTGAGTTTCAAAAAAACCTCTCCTCTACTCAAAAACATTCCCGATAATCAGTTTTTTTATTTCGTAAATTCGTATTATTTGGATGCGCCACCCAAATATGTCCTTGCAACTGCGCTCTACGGCATAGCATTTCCCGCGCTGGTGCAAAAAGGAAATTTCTACGGTGTGCAATTCCACCCTGAAAAGTCAGGAGATTCTGGACTACAACTACTTCGTAACTTCTGTGAATTATGTTAATAATTCCCGCCATCGACATCATCAACGGTGAGTGTGCGCGTCTGACGCGCGGGGATTTCGCAACAAAAAAAATCTACAGCAAAAACCCGCTCGCCGTGGCGCGCCAATTTGAAAAAGCCGGTGCAGACATGGTGCACATCGTCGATCTCGATGGCGCAAAATTGGGTCGACCAATAAACAAAAAATTGATTTTGAAGATCCGAAATCAAATCAAAATTCCCCTGCAAGTCGGCGGCGGTATCCGCACAGTGGAAGACGCGGAATCATATCTCAACGCCGGTGTTGATCGTATTGTTATTGGAACACAAGCGGCACGTGATCTTGATTTTATCAAAAAACTGCTCTCCACATTCGGGCGCGAACGAATTGTAATTGGTGTGGATATTAAAAACGGTGTACTGGCGATTGATGGCTGGACGAAAACTGCTCAGAAAAAATACACCGTGTTTGCAAAAGAACTCCGCGCTCTGGGAGTCAGTGAAATAGTATGCACCGACATACGCCGTGACGGAACTCTGACAGAACCAAACTTTACACTGCTAGAACAATTACAATCATACGGATTTAATGTTGTGGCATCGGGAGGCGTGTCGGATACCGCGGCAATAGAGAAGCTGAGCAAGCTCAAACTCTTCGGCGCGATTATCGGAAAAGCTCTCTATGAAAAGAAAATTTCCCTTGCTCAAGCAAAGAGATCTGCCGAGCTCTCCAATTTAACAAAACGCATCATCCCCTGTCTCGACGTCAAAAATGGCCGTGTCGTAAAAGGAGTCAATTTTAAAGATCTGAAAGACGCGGGTGATCCCGTCGAACTCGGCAAAAAATATTCGGAAGAAGGCGCCGATGAACTGGTATTCCTCGATATTACTGCTTCCAAAGAGAAACGAAAGACCGTAGCAGATATGGTCAAACGCATCGCACAGAATATTTTCATCCCCTTTACGGTCGGTGGCGGAATACGTTCGGTTCGAGAAATGCGCATACTGCTTGGCAATGGCGCGGATAAAATCTCGATCAACACTGCGGCAGTCTTGAATCCATCGTTAATAAAAGAAGGAAGCACTGCTTTCGGTGCGCAGTGTATTGTCGTGGCTATCGATGCCCAAAAAATCAACGGGGAATATATGGTTTTAATTCGCGGCGGCAGTGAAGTGACCAAACTTGATGTTGTAACATGGGCAAAAACAGTTGAAAAACTGGGCGCTGGAGAAATTTTGCTCACTTCGATGGACCGCGATGGAACAAAAAAAGGCTTTGACATAGAGTTTTTGAACATAGTGAACAAAGCAGTGAATATTCCAATTATCGCTCCCTCAATGGGAAATGAATTGTGATTTGTTATATATAGCCGGATTTTTGGAAACCTCGTCTGATTTTTCAGTGCCAAGTTTCGAAAAACCTCCAGAGGCAATGAGCATTTGGGTGCAGACCAGGTACTATGCCTGTAAGAACGCCAATACTAATACCCAAGAACATGAAAAGAAGAATTTCAAGGAACATAAACTATAAGAACTCGACGTTTCGTAAACCTTCAAAATCCCTATCAGTAGTCATTAAGACAAAACCATGTAATTGCGCTGTTGTATAAATTATTGCATCTATCAAGCTTATTTTATCATTTATTTTTCTTTGCTCAAAATAAATCTGTC
>Ga0076333_128_pt1 | contig 8489 bp, 12 predicted proteins | sample RifGroA2_FD_68030 | JGI IMG/M metagenome (GOLD analysis project Ga0076333, IMG submission 68030) | Peregrinibacteria bacterium GW2011_GWA2_47_7
ATTGCACTCGCAAAGTTGGCTCTAGATAAAGGCGTTAAAACCTGTATATTTGACCGGAACGGGTACAGATACCACGGCCGCGTGAAAGCGCTCGCCGATGGCGCCCGCGAAGGTGGCTTACAATTTTAATCTCTATGTTTAAAGGAAAAGATCAACAAGCCCGCCATGGCGGACCGCGCGGATCACGCAAAGAACCTTCCGAATACGAAGAAGCAGTACTGCAAATCGACCGCGTAACTCGCGTGGTAAAAGGTGGTCGCAGACTCCGCTTCCGCGCAACGGTAGTAATTGGCAACAAGAACGGCAAAGTGGGAATCGGAATCGGCAAATCCCACGAAGTCGTCGCAGCCATTCAGAAGGCTATCAATCAAGCAAAAAAGAGCCTCATCGTAGTTCCGCTCAAAAACGGCACTATCCCTCATGAGGTACATATGAAGTACAAGACCGCAAAAATATTAATGATGCCCGCAGGCCCAGGTACCGGTGTCATTGCCGGTGGCGCAGTCCGCAAAATCGCAGAACTTGCAGGAATCAAGAATATTTTGAGCAAGATGTTTGGTGCTCGGAATCGTATTACCAACGCGAAGGCAACCATGCTCGCATTACAAAAACTTAAAATTTATGATTCATCAGCACACGCTTAAGCCAAATCCAGGTTCTCGCAAAAAGTCTCGCGCGATAGGTCGCGGTGACGGTTCCGGTCGTGGTTCATTCTCCGGTCACGGAGGAAAAGGCCAAACCGCCCGTTCCGGCGGATCTCTCAAGCCTGGTTTTGAAGGTGGTCAGACTCCCCTCCTTCGACGCCTTCCGAAACTCAAAGGCTTCACTCCCCCAAACAAAGTTGCATTCCAAGGCGTTAACGTTGAAAGCCTCAACGGTTTTAACGACGGTGCTACCGTAGACTTGGTCGCGCTCTATGACGCCAAACTTATTTCACACAAAGAACGTCCTATAAAAATTCTTGGCAACGGTGAACTCACCAAAAAACTCACGGTAAAAGCTAATGCATTCTCTGCATCGGCCAAAGTCAAGATCGAAAAAATGGGCGGTGTTGTGGTACTATAATAAACGATGTTTAAGTATCTCTCCCAAATCTGGCGCTCCAAGGATCTTCGCAACAAAATCCTTTTCACCCTTGGCGCTCTTGTAGTATTCCGTCTTGCAACGCAAGTTTCAATTCCAGGAGCAAACCTCGATGCAATTAAAGCCATTTTCCAACAAAATGCGTTTTTTGGAATTTTCTCCGCACTCACCGGCGGCTCCGCTGAAAATTTTTCCATTGTACTCATGGGCGTGTCCCCTTATATCAACGCCTCTATTATCGTTCAGCTCCTAACGGTAATTATTCCTAAGTTTGAGGCGCTTTCAAAAGAAGGTGAATCCGGCCAAAAAACGCTCAACAGATATACGCGCTGGCTCACTCTTCCTCTCGCACTTTTGCAATCATATGGAACGGTACTTCTTCTCAATTCTCAGGCACAAGTGCCGATTCTCGAAAACCTCAGTGACCCTCGTATTATTCTCCCCGTGATGGTTACAGTAACTGCGGGAACTTTCTTCCTCATGTGGTTGGGTGAAATCATTACAGAAAAAGGAATTGGAAATGGAATTTCCCTCATCATCTTCACGAACATCGTCGCCGGCATGCCTCAGATCGTAGCCCAAAGCCTCTACCTCGGCCAAGCCGATTCTCAAGCTCTCATCCCTTTCGTAAGCAACATCCTATTCACGATTATTCTCCTCGTGGTGATCGTGCTTGTGACGGAAGCGGAACGTAAAATTCCTATTACCTATGCGGGGCAGCGGTTTCAAGGTCGCGGTGATCAGTCCGCCCTCCCAATTCGTATTCTTCAGGCGGGAATGGTACCGATTATCTTTGCCGTTTCTCTCGTGAGCTTCCCAAATTTGATTTCGCAATTTCTCATACGCGCCAAAACAGATTGGATCAAAGCCATTGGCCAATGGTCCTCCACAAATTTTGCGCCAGACAGCCCTCTCTACCTCACTCTCTATTTCCTGTTCATCGTACTTTTCACCTACTTCTACGTGAGCATCACATTCAATCCAAAGCAGGTAGCCGAGAATATTCAAAAACGTGGCGGATATATTCCTGGTATTCGCCCGGGCAGCCACACCGTTGAATACATCAGCAAAATTTCAAATCGTCTCAATCTCTTCGGTGGCGTGTTCCTTGCGATAATTGCACTCGCGCCCGTCTTCATACAAATTATTTTCTCCGGATCTGCGGTTGGCTCAGTACCAAGCCTCATCTCCGGTGCCGGTATGATCATCATCGTCGGCGTGGTACTCGAACTCGTGCGTCAAATCAATGCACAGTTGGTGATGCACGACTACGATAAGTTGGCGTGAATCATGTAATTTTGTATGCCTGACGTAAAAGGTTTTTTCGTTATTTGCAGTGGTCTCACTCTGCATGAGAGTGCAGCTTTCAAGTATATCTCATTCAACAGGCATTAAAATTACATGATTCACGCCTGAGATTGGCATTCAACGGGCTTACAAAATAATACCTCTCACGCCCGAATTCTGGCTTGTCTATTAAGGAAACATGGCGGTATACTAATGTCTTAATCTTAATTACTTTTTCTATGTCCATACCAGGAGAAACACCACCGTCAAGTCCGCCAGCCACAGCAACTCCAGAAAGAGTACGTACACTCGGAATTGGCCCTCTGAATAGGCTCTCCATAGGAGAATACCGCGCAAGTGATAGAATCGCAGTAGACGATTTTGCAAGTCTTGTAGCAAAAGTATTAAAATGGCAGCAAGTTGCTTCAGTGAACTTAGACCCTGGTACGCACCAGCCGCCTATAAAACACGGAGATGTTCTTATTCCTCTTGGAGATTTACGCGGTACGGAAGAAATGTATAAAGCTAAAAATGCAATGGCATCGCGAGGTATAGACAGATTTATTGGCACACCTGTTATTTCTGTTGGAAGAGTAGTTAATGAAACTGATGACACCCGTCGCGCAGAGAAAATAACTGAATCTCTGCTTCCTCACCTAACAGAGCAAATGGATGCCGCGTTTTTGACATGCGATGAAGCTGTTGCTGTAGACAATATTTATAACATGCTGATTGGGAAAGGTACTCTCTTCCCTTTGCCAGATACTATGGACAATCTCGCGCTAGAAACTGCTGAGGAAATAAAATCTGCATTTACACAACCTGCAAACGCGGCCGCAGAAGGCAACCTTTATTATAGAAATAGGAAAGATTGGTTTTCAATGAGAGTTGTTCCGCTGCTAAGCGAAAAATTACGCCAACATTTTATGAAAAAAATACTACCTCGATTTGACGGTAACGTTAACCTAGAGGCTATTGGCGGATATCACCATGATAATAGTAAGCAACCAGGCGACGTTCGGACGTACAAAACAATCGGCGGGGAGTATAAAGTCCTTGATGATGCAAAGTACCGCACACTTGAAGGTGATAATGAGGGTGCATTCGTTCAAACATACCTTAGACGCGATTTAAAAACCTTATGCGAAGGCGTGGAAGTAAAAGGCGAAGGTCACGGAGAAGGTTACAGAAGAGATCGTCTGCAAGTATTTTATAATTTTGAACGTTCATTTATAGAGAGCCAGAGACACCACAAGCCCTTCTCGCAAGGTAAAGGGGAGCACGCTTTCTTTATAGGGTTCCAACTCGATCGCACTAGAAGTCCAAATGATTTTGCGCGTGAAATTAAGGATAGAGACCAAGTTAAAGTTCGACGCCTATATCCGCCACCGGCAACCAAAACAGGCGCGGCATAACATCTTTATTTGACTCAATCTCTCGCCAGATATACTCTATCCGCCAGTATGGATTACATCCTCTTTGGCATACAGGGCTCTGGAAAGGGCACGCAGGGCAAAATTCTCGCGGAGAAAATTGCGGCGGCATACTTTGAAACCGGGGGCGAATTGCGCAGACTCTCTAGCGAAAATTCCGACCTCGGCAAAAAAGTGAAATCAATAATTGAGGCTGGTCATCTTGTTCCCAACGAAGTGGTGATGGAAATCGTAGAGAACTTTATGGAAAAGAATGGCGGCACGCCAATTATCTTTGACGGCATTCCGCGCAACAAAGAACAAGACACGAGCTTGCGCGCAGTCCTAGAAAAACATAACCGCAACTATACCGGAATTTATTTTGAACTTTCCCGTGAAGAAGCGGAAAAGCGCCTCCTCAAACGTCGCATCTGCGTGAAATGCAAAACGGTCTATCCGGCCTTTTATACGAATGAAAAGTGCGAATGTGGAGGCGAACTTCAAACTCGCTCCGACGACAACGAAGCAAGCATCCGCACCCGAATTGATATTTTCTACAAAGAAACTGTTCCGGTAGTTGACGGCTGGAAAAATAATGGTAAGATACTGGCACTCGATGCGGCAGGAACGATCGAACAGGTTACCAAAGAACTTTTTGAAAAAATTAATGTATGAAGATAGGTGAATTTCTTCGTGAGGTTTACAGCATAGTACCTCTTAACGAACGAACTGCAGGCTCAGTTCTAGAGTTTGCGACATTTCAAATTCGTAGAGGGGTGGAAAGAGCAGTGAGGCATGTTTTTGTAACATATGCCGGCAGAGGCGGACATGTAGAAACAAATGATAGAGAAGAATTAGGCCAAGATGGCGCAGCTAATGTTATTACTGAACTTCGTACTTTAGCGAAGTCATATATGCAATCGCATGGGCCTGATGCATCAGCCAACTCTACAGTTCAAGCAGCAATCGAGAGGATAACAACATTGGCCCAAGAAGCAGTGAATCATCATGAACACGTATGATTAACATCAAAACCCCACAGGAAATTGCGGCGATGCGTGAAGGTGGAAAAATCCTCGGGGAGATTTTGCATGAACTCGCGATCACCACAAAGGTCGGCATGACGACCGGAGACATTAACGTAAAGGCCGAGGCGCTCATGGCAAAGTATAAAGTTGCCCCGTCGTTCAAAGGCTATCAAGGTTTTCCTGCAGTGGTGTGCACATCGGTTAACGAAGAAATTGTTCATGCGATCCCGGGCAAGGGCAGACTTGAAGACGGCGATATTATTAGTATTGATTGCGGTGTTGTGGTGAAAGGTTTTCACACGGACGCCGCCGTCGCGGTGATGCTCGGCAATGTTGATCCTAAAATTCGACTCTTCGTTGAGACTGTCCAAAAATCTTTTGATAAAGGATTGAAAGAAATTAAACCCGGCGCACACACCGGCGACATAGGATATGCGGTGCAGCACGTCATTGAAGGTGGCGGTTACAATGTTGTGCGTGATTACATTGGCCACGGCGTGGGCCGCGCGCTTCACGAAGAACCAGAAGTACATAATATTGGTAAAAAAGGTAAAGGGGTGCTTTTGGTCCCCGGAATGGTTATCGCAGTTGAGCCGATTATCGCCATGGGAGAACGTTTTTACGTAGTTCAGCCCGATCAATGGACTGTCGTAACCCGTGACGGCTCCCCTGCGTGCCAGGTTGAACACACCATCGCCATTACCCCAACAGGTTACGAGGTTTTGACGAAGTACGGCAACACAACAAATGCCATATATTCGCAATAGAATTTAGAATTTGCCTTTGCGGAGCCGAGCATATTTAGTTAATATCCCTCTGCTCCCTTTAAAATTAGTATTTTGCGATAAATTATGCCTAAGGGCAACAAAATTGAAGTTGATGGAGTTGTCCTAGACTGTCTCCCGAGTGCATGTTTCACCATTAAGCTTACAGATCCGAATTATCCCGAAGGTTTGACCGTTCGCGGCCACATCTCGGGGAAGATGAGGAAGCTTCAGTAAAAAAGATTTGCGACAAGTGCAAAGTTATACGCCGCAACCGTGTGGTGCGCGTCATATGCGTGACTCCTAAGCACAAACAGCGACAAGGATAATTTATCCACCCAATTTTTCTATATATGGTACGTATTTCCGGCGTTACAATCCCAGACAATAAGCGTATTGAAGCAGGTCTCACTCTCGTGTATGGTGTGGGCCGCTCACTTTCTAGGACTATCCTTAAGAGTCTCAAAATCGATTTTGATGCGAGAGCAAAGGACTTGAGCGAAGCTGATCTCAACAAGATCCGCGATTATCTCTCCAAGATCCAGACAGAAGGCGACCTTCGCCGCAAGACTCAGCTCGATATTAAGCGCTTGCAGGAAATCGGTTGCTACCGTGGCCTTCGCCACCGCCGTCGTTTGCCGGTACGCGGTCAACGCACAAAGACAAACGCACGCACACGTAAGGGCAAGCGCGTAACCGTAGCTAATAAGAAGATGGTAACCAAATAATCCATGAATGATGCGGTAAAAAAATTAGAAGAGCTTACAAAGGGCACGCCGGCGGCAGCTCCCGAAGTAAAAGAAGATACGAGTAAGGGCGCCAAGAAAGGCAAGAAAAAGGCCAAAAGACGAAACCTTACAGAGGCCCATGTCCACATCCATGCAAGCTACAACAATACAATTGTGAGCGTGAGTGAAGCCAACGGCAACGTTGTTTCCTGGGCATCTTCCGGTTCATGTGGATTCAAAGGCACACGCAAGGCAACTCCTTACGCCGCCTCCGTTGCAGCGGACACCGCTCTAAACAAGGCAAAAGCCTTCGGTGTCGAAAGAGTTCACGTTTCCGTAAAGGGCACTGGCACAGGAAGAGACCAAGCTCTCCGCGCCATTAGCGCCACGGGCGTTTCCATTGAAACTATCAGCGACTTTACAGCCATCCCTCATAATGGATGCCGCGCTCGCAAGGCACGTCGTGTGTAATGTCATGGTGAGCCTGTCGAACCACTAATCAATTCTAATCTTATGGGTCGTTATACTGGACCAATCTGTCGTCTCTGCCGCCGCGAAGGTGTGCAGCTCTGCAACAAGCACAAGTGCGCTTCTGTTAAGAGGAATTTCCCACCGGGCATGCATGGCAAGGATACGCATGGCAAAAAGTCAGACTACAACAAGCAACTTCGCGAGAAGCAAAAAGCACGTCGCATTTTTGGCATCTCCGAGAAGCAAATGCAAAAATATTACGACAAGGCTACTGCATCCAAAGAGGAATCCGGTGCACAGCTCGTTCGCCAGATGGAATATCGCTTTGATAACATCGTATTCCGCTCCGGCATTGCAACAACGCGCCGTCAGGCACGTCAGTTTGTAGCTCATGGTCTCCTAAGCCTCAACGGAAAACGCATCAACGTTCCTTCCGTACAACTCAAGGAAGGCGACACGTTTGAAGTTCGCGCTAAGAATAAGTCTATGCCTCTTTTTGTCGGCTTCGACAAGCGCAAATTCATCACTCCAAAGTGGCTGTCATTAGACGCTGCGCAACTTTCCGGGAAGGTCATCGGAAAGGCAGAAAAAGAAGATCTCGAGCCTTTTATTGTGCCCGAGATGATCATTGAATTTTATTCTCGCTAGTTAAGTTCTATTTCTTTTTCTTTTATTTCTATGCATCAAATTCAAGAAGAAATCGGCATTCCAAAGATTCGGATCCAAAAGGTATCCGACAATCACGCCGTGTTTACGGTTAGCCCTCTTCCTACGGGCTATGGGATGACGGTTGGCAACTCCTTCAGACGTGTGCTTCTTTCTTCACTCCCGGGCGCTGCAGTAACTTGTGTACGCATTGAAGGTGTAACGTACGAATACGCCACGATCAAAGGAGTAAAAGAAAGCGTGCTCGACATTCTTCTTAACTTCAAGTTGCTCCAACTCAAGAAGACTTCAAAGGAGCCAACAATTGCGGTTCTCAAAGCAGACAAAGAAGGCGTAGTAAGAGCCAAGGATATTGATGTACCTAGTGATGTGGAGATTTTGAATCCAGATTTGTACATCACAACTCTCGACAAAGGCGGTAAGCTTCACATGGAGATCCGCATCGAAAAAGGCGTTGGTTACCGTCCTGTTGCTCAGATGGAAAAGAGCGAAGACACCACGGCAAACCTCCTTCTTGTGGACGCGTTCTTCTCCCCTGTTAAGAAGGTTCGCTACGATGTTGAATCAACTCGCGTGGGCTCACTCACAAGCCTCGACAAACTTACTCTTGAGATTGAGACCAACGGCGCAATTTCCCCGGAAGATTCTCTCAAATTTGCTTCAAACGTCCTCAAGTCGTACTTTGGACTCTTCAATGCCGCAGACGTGGCAGTGGAACCAGAGTTCATGACTGACGTAAACAAGATCACTGCAAAGGCCAAGGAAGAAGAATCCAAGAAGCCAACGCAGGAAGCATACACTCCTATTGAAATCCTTGGACTTTCCCCACGCACACTTAATGCCCTTATCAATGGAGAAATCGGTTCCATTGAAATGCTCACAAAGTGTTCCGAGAGCAAGCTCACGAATCTTCGGGGGTTTGGTAAGAAGGCACTCACTGAGGTGGAAAATGCTCTCGCTACACGTAACCTTAAACTCTCCGACAACTAAATCCCCTCCCATGCAGCACCGCAAGAAAATTAACAAACTCGGCCTAAAGAAGTCTCATCG
>Ga0076333_108_pt1 | contig 8375 bp, 6 predicted proteins | sample RifGroA2_FD_68030 | JGI IMG/M metagenome (GOLD analysis project Ga0076333, IMG submission 68030) | Peregrinibacteria bacterium GW2011_GWA2_47_7
TTTTGATAGATGACGGCTTGATTGAACTAAAAGTGGAATCAGTGAACGCGAAAAAAACACAGATTAAGTGCGTGGTGCTCGTGGAAGGCGTGATTAAAACTCATAAGGGAATCAATGTCCCGACGGCTTCAATTACCGCACATCCGATTAGCGCAAAGGACCGCCGAGACGTATTTTATGGCATTTCACACGACGTGGATTACGTTGCGCTTTCTTTCGTGAAGAGTGCGCAAAACATTTTTGACCTCCGCAAGATTCTGCGAAGCGAAAAATCACACGCAAAAATTATTTCTAAAATCGAACGCCACGAGGCAATCGCCAACATGGAAGAGATTATAAAGGCTTCCGATGCGGTGATGGTGGCGCGCGGGGATCTTGGCATCGAGGTGCCGGCGGAGCAGGTTCCGCTGCACCAAAAAAAGATCATTCATCTTTCCAATATTTACGGAAAACCGGTGATTGTCGCGACGCAGATGTTGAACTCGATGGTGGATAATCCGCGCGCCACGCGCGCGGAAATTTCCGATGCTGCAACAGCAATCTTCGATCACGCAGATGCGCTTATGCTTACCAATGAGACCGCTGTGGGCAAATATCCAGTGGAAGCCACGCGCACACTCGCAAAAGTTGCCAACGCCGTGGAAAAAGACCTCGCACAACACCAGCACCTTCTCAAGTTGAGCCAACCGGAAGAAATGCGCATCGTTGACGCGACATGCCTCAACGCCTGCAAGCTCGCGGGCGACATCTCAGCAAAATTCATCGTTGCAATAACACGTAGCGGATACACAGCCCGTGAAATCGCAAAGTATCGCCCGTTTATTCCGATTATTGTTTTTACGCCAGATGTCCGCGTTCAGCGTGAAATGACGCTTGTATGGGGAGTCACGCATTCTTTTGTTCAATTCATCCATCTCAACAACTCAATTCCTCAAATCCGCAAAACGCTTATAGATCACAAACTCGTGAAAGATGGCGATGAAATCGTAGTATGCAACGCAGGCTTCGGCAAAAAGGAAAAACTCATCACGACAACAATTATTTAACAAAAACAAATATGGAAGGAATGGCAGATTCAGAAGGCGAACACTCTAATCCACCAACTCAAGAAGAGCTTGAAGGCCTTGCGTTTACCGACCTTCAAGCAACGCTCGTCAAAGTCCGCGCATTGGCTGCTACGTCGTTTAGACAAGTCGACAATGAATTCAGGAATGTATTAGGAGAAGGCATTATCATTGGCGAACCAGCATCGGCAGGGCATAAATATAGAGTGACTTCTTTAGATCCCGACCTTAAGAAAATCCATGAATTTGCGATTAATCATCGAGATTCCACCGTCGTGGAGGGCGCCGAAACCGAGGAAGAACTAATGCAGGCAATACGAGCAATGCTCATAGAGCTTGGAAATAGGATTATTGAATGACTCAGAATGGTTAACTTTAGTAAAACAAAAACATAAAATGTTTAGTAATGTTTTCCGCTGCGGAGCTTTCATACCGTACAAAAACGAGCTCTGGGAAAATGCACGTTTCCTCTTTGAACAAACCTCTTCAGGAGAGGTTGTGCATACTGTTGAATCTAAGAATGCACCTTCCAAGTTACCTAACCCCAAAACGGCGGCAGACGTTCAAGAAGATGCTAGTAAAAATATTGCCCATTCCATGGGCGCAATGGAAAGGCTTCAAAATGCACATGCTGCTGAATATACAACTAAATTTCTAGCTACTCACGGTGTCGAAATCAAAAGACTTTTGGACACCATAGAGCCTACAGCCAAAAATATTGTTGAGGCAGTTAAGAGAATACAAGAAAGTATTAATCAAAAATTACTAGCATCGAATAAAACGCCACTCAAAGTTGACGGAGTTTTTGGAGCACTCACCATGGACGCACTTAAAAGAGCAGACACAGAGCTTTATAGCAAGTTGACACAAAATACAGATCAATCGACGACTGAAATCAATGATCTACTTAATGCGCCAGAATATCGTCACCTTCATGGCATTAATTACTTGTTCGTTAGTCCTTTTATTAGGATAGAGCATGAAACTTCAAGAGACAGCAGTTCATTAATTCGTGTTGTTAAAAGAGGAATAAAGGACGGTGAAAACGATCAAATTTTGAACTATATTTTCATTAATAATGGTGAATTCACAACAGCTGGTGGCTCACCACTCACCAAGCCAATACCCGTTCCATTGGAAGAAGACGATAAAAACAGACCTATTATTAAATATCTTCTTTCCAAACACGCTATAGAATCTACGCCAGTGCAGCTAAATGATTCAGCAACAAAAATAGCAAAAGAATTCTTTTCTATTCGCCCCTCATTACCACAACAAAGAAATACTGTTCCGCTTAAAGACATTAAGCCAGATCACAATGTAGGAATGAGTAATTATGCAGTTGATAAAGGAGAGAAAAAAATTGTTACAGTCGGCTTAGCAAATTGTGTAGGTTTAACTATTTATGATCCGGAAACTCATACTGGCGGCATTGCACATTTCGATCCAAATATAGAAACAGGTAACATGTTCGATCAAATGGTTAACGAGTTCGGCAGAATTGACTCTTCCAAAACAGAAATACGTCTAATCGGTGGCTGGAGCGGCTATTCAGAAAGAACGGTCTACTACCTCAGACAGAATCTGGAATCTCGTGGCTTAAAAGTTACCTCGGAAGATATACTTGGCGAAGATGTTGCTAGAAGCATTATGCTGAATACTGCAAGCGGAGAAGTGACCTATCTTAATAGGTAATAATTGAATTAATAGGGCGAAACGCAGCGCCTCCTCATGCTATAATTTTGCCATGCGTGTGATTGGCATTGATCCTGGAATTGAACGAACCGGTTTTGCTGTATTAGAACAGGATAAAAATGGCACGCCGCAGCTTTTGGATTATGGCTGTATCTACACATCAAAAGAACATGAGTTCCCCGCGCGGCTCGCTGCGCTCGCCGCGGACATCAAATCGATTCTGCTTCAGTGGAAACCCACGGCTGCCGGCATCGAACAGCTTTTTTTCACTACGAATGTGCGAACCGCAATGCGCGTATCGCAAGCGCGCGGTGTTGTGGTTGAGCTCCTTGAAGAATACGGCGTGACGATCATGGAAATCAATCCCTCGCACATAAAAATGGCAGTCACCGGCAGCGGTCGCGCCGACAAAGTGCAGGTCAAAAAAATGCTACAATATCTCCTCGGAGTGTCACCCAAAAACGACGACACCGCCGATGCCATTGCGTGCGGCATCTGCCTTCTTTCTTCGCTCAAATTACATGGCCAGGCCGAGTCCGCCCCGGCGGACTAAGCAATTAATGCCCCGACCCCGAAGGGCGTCGGGACACCCTTTATGAAACAACATCACCTCGTCCGCATTCTACAGTCACTCACAGGCGTTACCATCGTCGCGTTCGCCCTTTTTGTCGGCATTCAAGTTGCGCAAAAAAACGCCCACCAAAAGCCCGCACCGCCGACCCAAGTAACAACAAAAGTTCCGCGCCCAAAGGCGGCAGCAAACATAAATTATTCTCAATCTATAAATAACGGCGACATCGCCCTTAGCGGAAGCGATTTCGATGGCGCACTCGCGTTCTACCAAAAAGCCGCTGAGTTGGCGCCAAAAGAATATCTGCCGTACGAAAAAATCGGCGACCTTCAACTATTCCAGAAAAAATATGCGGATGCGAGCCAGAGCTTTGCAGTGGCACTTTCCCTCAAGCCGCTTGATGGCGACCTTATTGTAAGGCACGCACGAAGCCTTCTTGGCGGACGCAAAATTGCGGATGCAAAAACCGAGCTCGTGAGAATTAATCCCTCCACGCAAGCTTCGCTTTATTATCAAGGCGTTATAGCTGCGTTTATGAATGATGGAAACGGCGCGAAATCGCTTCTTTCCAAGAGTCTAATAGGCGGCAACGATGAAAACATCAAAAAATCTGCGCAAAAGATCCTCAACGTGTATCGCGATTATGAAATCGCAAAGGAAGGGCATCCAGAATACTTCCAAGCTCTCCTTGCCGCCGCATTTGATGACATCGGGGAAGATGGCCTTGCGATTGAAACCGGATTTGCCGCAGTTAAAACGAAGCCCGATTATCGCGACGCGTGGATTGTGATTGGCCATGCATTTCTGAATGCGCATCGCTGGCTAGACGCGGAGGATGCCTTTACCAAAGCACTTGAATTAGACGCCGCCCACCCTGCGAGTTTATTTTTCCGCGGAATTGCGCGCAATTTCCTAACCAAGTACACCGATGCAGTGAGCGACTTCACGACGGCTTTGCAGTACGGATTTAAGCCGCAAATCCTCGTAAAGCAATATCTAGCCGACTCATATTTTGCTATGGGAGACAGCGTGAAAGCATATCCATTTTACAAAGAAGTCGCGATCGGCGACTCGTCCGACATTAACCGTTTTGTGCGACCGATGACCATCGCAATAAACGACCTAAAGCTACCGAACGAAGCCACAGAACTCGCACAGAAAGCCTTCGCGACGCATCCGGAAACGGCAATGGCGTATAACCTCATTGGCTGGGCAGCGCTTGCCAATCACGACAACGCCAAAGCGCACGAGTACCTCAACAACGCGATCACAAAAGATCCGGAACTTTCATCGGCATATTACAACCTTGGACAACTTGCCGAAACAGAGGGCGCTTCCGCGCAAGCAATGCAGTACTACGACACCGCGCAACGGCTCGCGGGGAAAAATTACAATAAGCCTATCGGAGAAGCTGCCTCAATGAGATATAATGAACTCAAGAACACTCCGAGTGTTGAATCAACCCGTCCTATTCCTTCTCTAAATCTCAATTAATATGCCACTCACCATTGCAGTTGTTCTCGGACTTTTTATCCTCGGCGCGTGCGTGGGGAGTTTTACGAGCGTCGTGATTTACCGCTTGCACAGCCGATTACCCGGCATTCTGACCGGCAGATCTAAATGTACTACGTGCGAAACACAGCTTCAGATGACTGACCTCATCCCAGTCTTGAGCTACCTCACGCTTCGCGGGAAATGCCGCTACTGCAGCAAAAGCATTTCGTACATGTATCCCCTACTCGAAATAGTTTCGGGTGCATTTTTCGCCGCACTTTTCTTCAAATTTCCCTTCATCAACACCGTCACGCTCCAATTTTCCGAAGCGATGGTTGGCCTCTATCTCCTTTATGCGGTGTATGCGTTTGTCTTACTCTTCACGTTTTTCTTCGATTTACACTACATGAAGGTAGCTGATGAGATTTTACTCCCAGCAATTTTGCTCGGACTCATCGCCACTATCGCTGCACCACTCACACCATTCCTCGTGGATGCGGTCATCGGCCTCTGCATAGCCGTCGGATTTTTCGGCATTCAAATTCTGCTATCTAAAGGCAAATGGGTTGGCATGGGAGACCTACGCGTGGGCGCATTCATGGGCGTGATCCTTGGCTGGAAGCTCACGATCGTCGCGTTATTTGTGTCATACGTACTCGGCAGCGTCGTGGCGCTCATCGTCGCATTGCATCGCAAAAAAATCATCGGCATTAAGATTCCGTTTGCACCGCTACTCGTCACGGGCACGGTGATTACGATGTTCTTTGGAGAAAAAATACTCACATGGTACCTTACGTCCCTCGGATTATGAAGAAAGTGCTGCTACTCATCTTGGATGGTTTTGGAGAGGGGAAAAAATATCCGGGAAATGCGATAACGCTCGCAAAAACTCCAACCCTCGACGCACTAAAAAAAGACTATCCGTGGACGACTTTGAAGGCTTCCGGTGAGGCGGTTGGAATTCCCGCTGGCACACAAGGCGGCTCGGAGGTCGGTCATTTTACGATTGGCGCGGGACGCGTGGTTTTTCAGTCGCTTGAGTATATAAATCGTTGCATTAATGATGAAAGTTTTTTTGCCAAACCTGCGCTCGTCGAAGCATGTACACGTGTGAACAAAGGCGAAAAAGCGGCTCTACACCTACTCGGCATGATTTCTGACCAAGGCGTGCACGCGGAACTTTCTCACCTTTTTGCGCTGCTAGAACTGGCCAAACGGCAGAATGTCAAAAAAGTGTATATCCACGCGATCACCGACGGTAGAGATGTGCACGAACGCAGCGCCGTGGGCTTCATCGAACAAATTCAGAAAAAAATCGCCGAACTCGGCATGCAAAAAATCGCGAGCATCGCGACGATTATCGGCCGCTACTACGCGATGGACCGCGATTCAAATTGGGACCGCATTAGAGCGGCATATGACCTTTACACTCTCGGCAAAGGCACTGCAGAGAAAGACCCAGTGCAAGCCATAAACAACGCATACGCACGCGACATCAGCACCGATTATTACATCGACCCAATCATCTTGAATGAACACGGTGTTTTCAAAGAAAAGGATTCCGTTATTTTTTGGAACTACCGCACCGACCGCGCACGCGAACTCACGTGGACGTTCACGGACGAAGTGCCGACAAAGTTCGCAAAGATGTTCGGCAAGGTGCATCCGTATTTTGTGTGCTTTGGTCCTTATTCAGAAAAAGCGCCCGTCGTCTTCCCTACTCCAATAGTAAAAAATAATCTTGGCCAGGTGATCGAAGACGCCGGACTTCGCCAGTTTCGCATTGCAGAGACGGAAAAATACGCGCACGTCACCTACTTCTTCAACAGCCAAATTGAGAAACCATTTGCGCATGAAGATTGCCAAATGATCGATTCGCCAAAGTGCCCTTCCTATGCGGAAAAACCGGAGATGAGCGCACGCGAAATTACCGATGCGTTACTCACGCGCTTTGCGCAAGAAAACTACGGCCTCGTCGTTTTGAACTTTGCAAACTGCGACCTCGTCGGCCACTCCGGCAATCTCAAGGCTTCCATCAAAGCGGTAGAAGTAGTCGATGAATGCCTCGGCCGCATTATTCCCGAAGCCAAAAAGCACGACTACACCAGTATTATCACCGGCGACCACGGCAACGTGGAGTACAAAATTTACGAAGACGGCGAACCCTGCCCCGACAACCCAGGACAACGAACGTCCGATCGTCTTCCTTACTAACACATCAGGAGAGATGGCTAGGCGAGATCGAAGGCCGCTTCGACCAAATCGGATAATCGGATTAGCTGCCACCGCCACTGCAGTTGGACCGCCAATCGTTTTTTCAAACCGGATAACCGGCACGGCAACTGTCACTACTGGACTTGACCGAAAGTACTGGCCGCCAACGATGACCTTCCTCGTTCCGGAAGAATCATTCGAGATAAAACCAACCAGATTAAATGCGGTGCTCCCCTTCACGAATCTACGCCCACCCCCAACTTCGTTGTACCATGAGCGTGTTTTAGGCGTAAAAATAGTAACTGCTTCCGCAACCCACTTACGTGAGTTCAGGGTCTGTCTCTGTTGAAGATACGGTGGCGGACCTTCGATTGAAGCACCGATACGCGAATCAAGCTGAAGCGTATAGCCTCCACTTGATTTTTTATCATTTGATTTCTTAAATGTCTGGGCCATCGCATTTCCGCCACAGAATAGAGAAACACAGCCTGCAGTTGCATAACCCACTAACCTGACAAGGCGACGAAGGTTTTGACGATAGTTCTCGTAACGATCGCTAAACATAAGGGCAAACGGAATTGTGACGGGATAGAACATCATCCTCGCCGATCGATTCATGAACGCCTCAACCAGAGCATGAAGTGTTTTTCTGCCGTCGCTCCAAACAAGAAGTAGGGCATGGATCAGCGCTCCAAGAGGAACCGTCAATAGATAGCACATTACGTATCGCAATGCTACTGAATTAGCGTTGCTCTCGTCGGTATAAGGTTCGAAATTCTCCAAACGCATATTCTCAGAATCTACTTCAAGAAGCTTGCGAAAATCCACTCCTCGACCGGCGCCCTTCCTACCAAAATATTCTGCCCTAAATGCCAAATATGGATTAAGGCTCCATTGAACGGCCATGGCGGCTGGGATAGAGTTGCTATTGGTTGGCTCTGGATTGGCGAACTTCCTCAGATATGTAGCACGTCGCTGTAGTTCGACCCACTTGGCATTGTTCATTCGGCCGGAAGCAACCTCCTCTTTGGCCTCTTGGATGATCTTCTCACTCTCAACACGAGCTTGTTCCACTGAGATCAGTTGATCCGGCGTAATGTGCCATACTCGCTTGGACCAATATCGCTGTTCTGGGGATGCTGGCCAGAAAATCACGATCACCGCAATCACGGCAAGTATCACCGCCAAGTATCCGTAGATGTGTCGACGCCTTGCTTCAGATTTCTCCATCCCTCGCTCCTTTGTCAAAGGCTCTTTTGAGCCGTACTATTTGCCCAATAGTATAATATATTTTTAATCAAAAATCAAGGCCTCGTAATGGCCTTGATTTACCTTGA
>Ga0076333_123_pt1 | contig 8310 bp, 8 predicted proteins | sample RifGroA2_FD_68030 | JGI IMG/M metagenome (GOLD analysis project Ga0076333, IMG submission 68030) | Peregrinibacteria bacterium GW2011_GWA2_47_7
TCCTTGTCCCTGGTAATCCTCACACCGGTCCTGTCCGTATGAAATACTCTCGATCTACTCACAGGCTTATAGTGAACAGGAAAAGCTATACTGCTATTGAGCATCCAGGCGAACCATGGGAAAAAGGGTTTTATGATATTGAGATTGCTGATGATCCACACAGGGGAGGAATTCCATATCTGGACAAGGCTCCAAAAGCAAAGGTTTGGTTCCACATAGGTCATGAGCATCAACCAGGGAAGGATGAAGGGAAATACATTCATACCGGAAGTGCCACTCTAGGGTGCATCACGCTCACTGAACATAGGAGGTGGGATGAAGTATACCGGATACTTATAAGAGCCCGTCTTGGTGACTCTAAGAGTATAGGCATTTTAGAAGTTATTGATTAATACTATGCTCAAAAGATTATCAGTATTTTTCGGAGCTGTTATGATTGGTACTATTCTCTTTTGGGTTACGAGCCTTGGTATTTTTGAGTTGTGGATCAATGACCAACCTGAGAGTATGGAAAGAGGAAGAATTGAAATAGACCCTGTAACCGGAGAAAAAAGAATTTACATAGAAGAGAAAACCGTATACAAAGAGGAAATAATTCCTCATCCCGACTCAGAACGCTATCAGGAAAGTTATCTCAAAAGCGAACAGAAATTTGGGAAACTGAAAATTGGAAAGCCTATGCCAAAAGGCATCTCCATGCTTGACTTTGAAAGTATTCCAGATTCAAGCTTTTACGTTTATGTTCAGCGCAGGGGTTTTTCCATCTGTGAATTTGATACGTGTGACATTGCGGATGCTGGTGTAGTGCAATGCATGGAGGGATGGCTGACGGGTGATGAATATCCCGAGGCACCACATCTTCTGGGATTGGACTAGGAACATTTCCAAAGTACCAGGAATCGCTGAGAAACTGTATTGATGAGGAAATTGGTTACCCACCGAGCATCAAACATTCTTTTCCGTCGTCAGAGAATATTCCCTCCCTATCAGGTGCTCAAACACAGTCATTTGTGAAAAAAGCTCAAAATATAGCCATTGTTATGCCAGACGGCAGTATTCAAAATGCAAAAGGTCAAACCATGTATGAACTCTTCCTCGATAAAGATAAAAACTCATACTCGATCTACCGCCCTAACAATAACTCATTGGAAAGAGATAGTATTTCAGGCGATCGCCTCGTTTTCCCAAGTGAAGCTGACGCTATTAACTGGATGAAAGAGAGGATGAGACAAAGAGGGTATGATCTTGTAAATTTCTAAAGCCGGGTCTTTTTTTTACCCATTCAAGACTTTCTTGATGAGTATTATGAATTCGCGCGGTGAGTTTTGGATAATACTTCCCATTTTTTGTCGCACGATAGGGATAAATTCCAACGTCTCCTTCCCCATCAAAAAATCCAGCGATATAGGCAATATCTACATTTTTCATAGAATCTTTTTACGCAGAGCCACTTCTGCTTTGCACAAGGAGCTCTGTTGCGGGGGCAGGATTCGAACCTGCGACCTCAAGGTTATGAGCCTTGCGAGCTGCCACTGCTCCACCCCGCGCGGAAAGTCTATCTGCGAAAGCGGTCTCTGTCAAAGAAAAATATCCACCACTTTTGCGCATTGGTATACGAATCCCAGCGTCGCTCATTGCTCTCTTGTTCTTGCTCAATAAGCGACACCACAACGGTTTCATCAGCGGGCAATACGATCACTTCTTCACCCGGATTCACCAAACCCAAACTCTGCTTCGCTATTTTGTCTTTATATTCCGGCGAAGTGTAGTACTTAAAATCTTTACTCAATTGTTCATTCTCCACGGCAAGTTGCGTATTCTCCAGTTCAAACTGTTCTATGTGGCGATCGATTTGATAGCTTCGATACACCGAGCTCATGAGCACATAGAGCATGTACGAGACCAAAAGAAACTCTAATAAAAGAACGACTTTGGTAAAATTGGAGGTGGAACCGGTGGCATTCATGATCATCGAGATGATAACAAAAAACCCTCACATCCGCTACAATAGCAGGTGATGGAAGAAAAAATTCACTGCATCGGCATCGGAGGAAGCGGTTTGAGCGCGCTTGCGCAAATCTTGGCGGCGCGTGGACACGTAGTGCAAGGAACAGACCAAAATACTTCGTCAGTATTAGAAAAATTAAAAAAAAACAAAAGCTCGCCGCCTTGGCATACGCTGTGTCAGTTATCCCGAGGCACTGGGAACTTTAAGCGCTGAATACAAAACCATCGCCATCTGCGGGACACATGGGAAGACGACCACCACCGCCATGCTCGCGAAAATCTGTATTGATGCGGGCCTCGATCCAACCGTCCTGGTGGGTGCAACGACACCCGACCTTAAGGGAAATAACTACCGCGTAGGCGCCAGTGATTTTTTCATCGTCGAGGCGTGCGAATACCGACGCGGTTTTTTGCACATACAGCCGGCGATGGTTATCGTGACAACGATTGACTTTGATCACTACGACACATATCCGACAAAAAAATCCTACCGCACCGTCTTTAAAAAATTGTTTCAAAAACTGGGGCCGAAAGGCTATCTTATAGCGCCCGCGGCCGAATCAACCGCGCAGTTCGATGTGCCCAAAAAAAATCTCATTCTTTGGAATACGGGCAAAAAGCGGGCGCAATTTTCTTATCGCGACGGCGCCATTGTTGAGCGACACCGAAGAAGTGACAAACTGCAATTGCGGGTTCCCGGCGAACACAACATACGCAACGCCCTCGCGGCCTATGCGGGAGCGCGCACGCTTGGAATTTCCTCAAAATCGGCATTAAAAAGTTTAAAAACATTTTCCGGCACTTCCCGCCGACTCGAATATAAAGGAAATAAAAATGGCGTCCTCCTCTATGACGACTATGCGCACCATCCCGTGGAGATCGCGGCGACACTGCAGGGAATTTTCAGCATACATCCGCGTAAAAAAATCTGCGTGGTATATCAGCCGCATCAATACAGCAGAACGCGCATTTTTCTGAAAGAATTTGGCAACGCTTTTAAAAAAGTCAACACCGTGATCGTGCCGAACATTTACGAGGCGCGTGACACTTTGAAAGACAAAAAATCAGTCTCGGTGAAAAAATTGGTTGATGTGTTAAAATCCTCCGGTATTGCGGCGATCGACGGCAGGGGACTTGCAAAAACAAAACACTATTTGAAAAAAAATTACCGGTCTTTCGACATCGTAATAACGATGGGCGCGGGCGACGTGTGGAAGGCGCTCGCGTTTTAGGGAGTTTTTAGCGAGACGCTCCAGGCGAGCATACGGTGCGCAAGAGGCCGAGCTTTTTACAATGGTGTCGACGGGCCCGCGCGCGAGGCGGGGCCCGTCAGCTCTACGGTATGTTGGAAGGCTTCGTCAGTAACGACGCCCTCCGTTGTTGTGCTGGCCGTTGCCGTTATTGAGGACCTGCCCTCCTTGGCAGTGGCACTTTCCCTTGGGCCTTTCGTGATAGACTTGTCCATTTCCGTAGTCGAGGGCGGCCTTGCCGCCACGACAAGTTATCCTGCGGAACTTCGCCATCTGACTGACCTCCCATGTTGGTAGAGCAACCTACGCGCCCATCGGGGCTTCTGATCGGTGTGTGGTATTACCCAACACCCGACTTCGAAAGCAACCTTCAGGTTGCGCAAGTTGCCCGTACTATAAGTTTATTTTGCAAAAAGTCAACTTTAGATTGACAAAAAATTAAAAAACCGTAGAATCCTAAACTTAAAAACTTTATACTCACCTTACTATGCAACATATTCATCGCAGTTTCTTCACGCTGTTTTTGGCCGCCATGATGGCCTTTTCACCGGTCGTTTCGGCCGTGGCAGACACGACGCCAGTTTCTTTTAATGACCCACATTTTGCGGAGCAATGGGCGCATCGCGCAACCCAAACAGACCTTGCCTGGAATTATTCAAAAGGTTCAAAAAACGTCATCGTTGCGGTGATCGATTCAAAGGGTGTCGACATCAATCACGAAGATCTCAAAAACAACATCTCCGAACTTTCCTGGGATTTTATCGACAACGATAATAATCCGTCTACTCCAAGTGCACATGGTACGCTCGTTGCCGGAGTTATCGGCGCGGTGGGAAATAATGGAGTCGGTGTCGCCGGCGTCATGCCCGAAGGAGTAACCATCATGGCGCTCCGCGCGCAAACGTACAATCAGGTGCTCGATGCCATACGCTGGGCGATTGATCATGGCGCACATGTAGTAAATTTGAGTATGGGATTTACCATGGGCCGTGAAAATGCCGGCGCAAAGATGAAAACGCTCATCGCCGAGGGAACACAAAAGGGCGTGATCTTCGTGACTTCAGCGGGCAATGAAACCACCGACACCTCGGTAAACAATTTCCATAATTGGCAATTGCCGTGTCACATTGCGGAAACCATCTGCGTCGGCGCCACGATGAGCTCATTTGGCACCGAGCCCGAAAAAAAACACCCGTGGTCAAATTATGGCAGTGACGTTGACGTATGGGCGCCGGGTTCGCCCGTATGGAGCACGCGACCGGGAAATCAATATGGAAATGTTAATGGCGCGACCTCAATGTCTTCGCCGTACGTCGCGGGCGTCGCGGGACTTCTCAAAAGCTACAAACCCTCACTCACCGCCGTGGAGATTCGCGAAATTATTTTGAGCACCACGGATACATTTCAATCCGAGGGTACCACCATCAAACGGGTTAACACGTTGAAAGCCATGCAAAAGGCCGCCGAAGGAACGGTGACTCCGCCGCCACCACCACAAGAGAATCAAGCACCCGTCTTTGAAAACGTGAAAACGAGTTACCTGGCAACTCAGGGCTCCGCCGTTTCATTCACGGTCACTGCGCTTGATCCGGAGAACACGGTACTTCGCTATACCATCAATCCGTTACTGCCGGATGTTGCTTTCGATGAGACGAATGGAACATTTTCTTGGGCCGTAGCGCGCTCCGGAGAGTATCGATTCACCGTAACTGCACGAGATTCAGGAACTCCATTTGCGATGGGAACGATTGATATTTCACTCAGCGTTATTCACGGGGATCCCCTGCGGCCAGAGCCCCCAAAACCGCCGGTGACTGACCCGCTACCGCCGGAGACTGCTTCCGGAAAAGCTCCGCGTTTTCTTTCCGAACCAAAATCATGGGAAGTTTCGGAAGGAGGTGTCGCGAGGTTTTTCCTAAGTGCCACCGATGAAGACAGCGCACAACTGACGTGGAATGTCACCGGCTTGCCGGCAAATTGCGGCGGCTCTGCCAGAAAATTAATTAATAAAAAATCCGAGCTCTTTATCATGTGTTCTCCCGGATACAACCAATCGGACACGTATAGTCTTTCTATCAGCGCGAAAGACACGGAAGGCAATGAAGTGAAAACTACCGTACCGCTGATCATACGTGAGAGCGGTCGAAGTGCTAAAAATAATTTTCCCGAGTTTGCCAGCGTCTTTGTCCCGACAATTATTTCCGGAAAAATGGAAATTTTTATTCCCGTAAAAGATCCGGAAGGGGATACCGTTTCGGTCAAAGTCATCGGCGGAACCCTCTATCTCAAGGAATTTGACCAGACAACCGGCAAGCTCGTCATGGAATTTCCAAAAACGGTTAAAAATCAGTTTTTATATCCGCGACTTCGCGCAACGGACAGCCAGGGAAACATTAAAGATTTCCTCTTTCCGGTGTATGTGAGCCAGTAAAATCTTTCTTCCACAAAGTACCCGCAGAGGTATCCTCAAGCAGGATGCCTCTTTTTTGAAGCTCATCGCGGATTTCATCGGCTCTGGCAAAATTTCGTGCGTCTCTTGCCGCCGCTCGTTCTTGGATTAATCGTTCTATCTCTGCCGCATCCGATTCTACAGAGACTTCAGAATCATGCGAGTTCAAAACCGCCAAAACCGTATCAAATTGTTGCAGGACATTTTGTATTTCAGAAAAATCCTTTTTTGAAAGTTTTGATTCGTCCATCAAAGCGTTCATTTCATTAATTAGATCAAAAATGGCGGCGAGGGCTTTTGAGATTTCAAAATCATCATCCATCGCCACGTTGAAAAGACTCTCGGCTTGTGCGAGCCGGTCTTTGATGACGAGCGGACCGTCGGAAGCAGTGGAAGCGCTCAAGCGGCGCATAAAGTTATGAAGCCGATCGAGGCTGTTCTTTGCTTGCTCAAGCAATGCATCCGAAAAATCTATCGGCATCCGGTAATGCGTTGAGAGCAAAAAATAACGCACGACCAATGGATGATATTTTTTCAAAATATCTTTTATCGTAAAAAAATTGCCGAGCGATTTGCTCATTTTTTCTTTATTAACTTTCACGTGACCGTTGTGCAACCAAAAACGGGCAAACGGCTTTCCCGTGGCCATCTCGCTCTGGGCGATTTCATCTTCATGATGAGGGAAAACCAAATCAATGCCGCCGCCATGAATATCAAACGTCTCTCCGAGGAGATCCATACTCATCGCACTGCACTCGATGTGCCAGCCGGGCCTGCCGTGCATGCCGCGCGGACCATCCCACGTCGGTTCACCTTTTTTTGCCTTCTTCCACAGCGCGAAATCCTCGGGATTTTTTTTCCTCTCATCCACCGTGACGCGCGCTCCCGCTTTCAATTCCGACAGTTTTTGATGTGAAAGTTTTCCATAGTCCTTGAATTTCTGAACTTCGAAATACACGCCGTCTTCGGTTGCGTATGCAACATCTTTTTCCATCAACCGTTCGATCAAAGCAACCATCTCAAGAATATATTCCGTGGCTCGCGGACGATGATCGGGCGGCAAAACCCGAAGTGCGCCGTAATCCTTCTCATATTCGGGGATGATCCGTTCAGCAAGCTCGGCCTCCGTAATGCCTTCTTCTTTCGCTCGTTTGATCATCTTATCTTCAACATCGGTCACATTACTCACAAAAGTCACGGCAAAACCTTTGTAGCCCAAGTAGCGGCGAATAATGTCAAAACTCACCGCGGCTCGCGCGTGGCCGAGATGGCCAACGTCATACACGGTCGGTCCGCACACATACATGCCGATGTTTTTTTCATTTTTGCGATCGGCCGACGGAAATGTTTTTTTCTTCTGTGTCAACGTGTCATATATTTTCATACACTGCTTAAAATACTCATTAAAATAATACGGATAAAATCAATGGCCAAAAAAGCCACGATGGGAGAAAAATCCAGCATACCAACACGCGGCGTGACCCTCCGCGCGAGACGCAATATAGGCTCCGTCGATTCATGGATCAAACGGAAGAGGGGATTGTCAAACATGTTAACGCGCAACCACGAAAAAACCACGCGCACAAAAATGGCGAAGATGAGCAAGGCTGAAAAAATATCGACAAATTGTATGAGATATCCGCGCATGAAAAATAATTCCGTACTATTGTAACATAGATAGGTAAGAGCTCACGTACTTCAAAGAGCGAACATAGCGAGCATTTATTTTAATTTTCTTTTCACTCTTATGGCAATACCCGAAATGCCCGCCGATAAAAATGGTATCAAAATACCCAGCATTCCCGGGCCGTCTTCGGGCAAAGTAGCAGGCGGTCCTACAACGGGAGCTCCACCAACACCGAGCTCTGACGAAACGGGCGAGGGCTCAGGCACACCGAAGAAAGAACCATCCGGGATTGCACTCACCACGGCGCTCCGCTGGTCTCCTTCATTGTTCTCGTCATCAACTCCGACGACTTGGAAAAAATACTGTACGCCATTCTGCAAGCCGGGGAGATACCAAGCAGTTCCAGCATCGAAGGTGTTTACCACGGAGTTAAGATTATTTCGATCGATGCCGTAATAAATCCGATAAAAAGCGATACCGGTATCATCGGCGGCGGCGTTCCACGTGAGATTTACGCGACCACTGCCCGGCGTACTTACCACTCCGGCAACGCGAGAAGGAACATGAAAGGCGACATCAACTTGCTGTAAATTTTCATCAACCGCCAAGGTCGCCGCTTCCGCAAAAGATGATTCATTACCCTGCGCGTCGATCAAAAGAACATCGACGGGATAACTGCCGGTAGCACTTGGAGCGGTCACCGTACCGGTAAAAGTATCATCATTCGGTGCCCGTCCTTGTGATAATTGCACGATAACATCGCCGAATATAGCCGAAACACTTTCGAGGCCAGGATCGCTCGTCATCGTAATCGTTACATTTTCGCCAGGAGCTACTGGATTTGGCGTCACTTCTATTTTATTAACGGCGGCCGGCGTCGCATCTATGGTCACCATCACTTCTTCGGCGATTTCACCTTCGCTTTCAGCGTATAAGGCATGTTCTCCATCGTTAAGCGGTGCAGTGGTATATGAAAA
>Ga0076333_139_pt1 | contig 8300 bp, 7 predicted proteins | sample RifGroA2_FD_68030 | JGI IMG/M metagenome (GOLD analysis project Ga0076333, IMG submission 68030) | Peregrinibacteria bacterium GW2011_GWA2_47_7
ACAACGGGACGTCTCGATTTTTCTTCCCCTAAGGCGGAAATATTCATGAGTGCCCGCGTGCAAAAACCATTGCATGAGCAACGCCTTGAAACTTTTAATGATCTCGAAATTGAGCCCATCGCGCAAGTCGCTGATTCGTACATTATTGCGCGCGCCGAAGATGGCATATGGATTATAGATCAGCACGCCGCGCACGAACGTGTTTTATATGAACGTACGAAAAAAGCGTTGATCAATAATGCGCCGGTAAAACAGCCGCTTCTCGTGCCGCAGGAATTTGAATTTTCATTAAAAGAAAAAACATTGATAGAGGAACATCGCGCGTTTTTGGAACAGCTTGGGTTTGAAATTGAACTGTTTGGCGGTAACACGTTCGTTATGCATGCTCTTCCCGCGCAGTTTGCCGAGGTTGATATGGCGCTTTTATTTAGATCCTTATTTGAAGAGTTGGAATCCGGGGAGGAACGTTCCGTTTCCCCGCAGGAAAAAATAATCCGCATGATCGCCTGCAAAGCGGCGGTGAAGTTTGGACAATCTCTTTCGGTGTCCGAGCAAAAGCAGTTGTTGAAAGATTGGTTCAAATCATCGGAGCGTCTCACATGTCCGCACGGCAGGCCGGTGATGGTGCAGGTGACGTTCGAGGAATTGGAACGGCGTTTTAAGCGCACATAGTAAACTTAGGCCGCCGCCGCATCCGTTCTGGTGTCGGCAGTCACTGAATCTTTTCCGCGAGCGCCTTTTAGTTCTTCCAATTTAGTCACGAGTGCTTCCAAAAAGGCATTATCGGCGAGGGTTCGTATGTCTACGACTTCATTGCTTGCTCGGCTTCGTGCTCGCAAACTGTCTATCGTCGCAGTCAAAGCAGTAAGGTAAGATCTTTTCGCTGTCCATTCGTTTGCGGTAACTTCTATATTGCTCAAAGGGCCTTTATGGCCGTGTTGCTGTATTCTCGCTATTCGAGCATTGGTTACATCTTCTTCTCTCGGTACATCCATGGCCGCTATCTCGTTGGCTATTGCCTCACGTCTTGCAGATACTGCTTCTACCGAGGCGGGTATGTTGAATGATTTTGCCCCTGTCGGGTGAACCAAACGGGCAACCACTTGATCATTTTGCGTTACCATTCCATCTATCACCGCGCCTCGCGCGTCGAGGTAAATGCTAAATTCTTCGCGCATTGGATGCCCTCCATCTTCTCCGCTACTTACCAGAATCGCTGTAATCAGAAAACTCGCTCCATTACGTCCATCAGGTACGGGCTGGATCCAAATCCCACTTAAACCATCCGCTGATGTATCAGATTCATCAGCTTTAAAACGCCCTCCAAAAGCCTCATTCTCATCTCCGAGGAGATTCACCAGTCTGGGACCGAGCTCAGCGCCGGTTTCTCCTTCCCTTCCATCTGGTGATTGTCCTGTAGTGGTACCAGCTTCTTGGCGCATAGTTAACTATTATAATATATCAATATTATCTGTCAATATAATCATGTCATTTGCAGATTAAAAAAATGCTTGCGCTGTAGTATCGCCTTTGGTAAGGTTCCGGTGCTTCAAAAGTTTTTATTGTTGCTCCTTGAGCTTTGTCATCAGGGAGCTGGAGATAAAATCTCTAACCATAACACTATGCCAAAGAAAACTGCGGCTGACGATGATCGTGATATTTCCACCGGCGCGTATGAGCTCATGGTGATCTATTCACCCGAGTTAAGCGAGGAAAAGTGGAAAAAAGAAGTCGATGAACTTCGTGAAGTGCTTGTCAAAGAAACGGCCGCCATTTTTCATGAGTCGCTTTTCGGCATGAAGCCGTTCGCGTATCGAATCAAGAAATTTCTTTCTGGGTATTACGTAGTTTTTTATTTCAACGCCGAACCGCACGTCATCGCTGAGGTGCGTAATTATTTAAAGTTGCACTTGTCTGTCGTTCGTCACTTGCTCATGACTTTGCCGGAAAAATTTGATTTGTCTGTGCAGAATAAACTTGATGAAAAACTTACGGGATTTTTAATTGAGTCCAGAACAAAGAAAACAACTCAAGGCCCAAGGCCAAAACAACACATCATGGAAATGAAGAAGATAGAAAAGAAGAAAACTGCCGAGGACGAATCTGCCACAGCGAGCAAGGAAAAAATGCTTTCCGGTCACACCGACGAAGAAAAACTGCGATCGGTGGAAGAAACGCTCGAGAGTATTTTGCAAAATCCCGATATCAAGGTTTAATTTTTTATTTAATTGGCAGAAAATATGAGAAGTGTGAATAAAGTCATTCTGGTGGGGAATCTGACACGCGACCCCGAGATGAAACAGACTCAAAATGGTCATAACATCTGCACATTTGGTCTCGCGACCAATCGAGATTGGATGACTCGCGATAACCGCCGTCAAACATCGAGCGAATTTCATGAGCTCGTCGCCTGGGCAAAGCTGGGCGAGATTTGCTGTAAATATCTCAAAAAAGGAAAGCTCATTTATGTTGAAGGATATTTAAAAACACGCAGTTGGATGACTCCGGAGAACGTCAAAAAATTTCGGACCGAGATCGTGGTGCAGGACATGATTATGCTCGACAAAAAAGGCGCGGAAGAAGGCGATTCCGCTGAAGAAGAAATGCTTCAAGGATCGCCGACCGAGGAGGCCGATGCTACGGGTGGTGCGGAAAGTCAACTCGTTGGCGTATCAGCACATTCGGAAGATCTTTTTGAAGGCTAATCTAATTTTTTTTCTATGACTGCCGGCCGTTCACTAAAACCTTGCATATTCTGTATCGAGAAGATCAACTATGTTGATTATAAAAATTTGGGCGTTTTGCGTTTTTTCATTTCACGCTATGGCAAAATAATTCCACGGTACTACACCGGTGTTTGTTTGCGGCATCAAAAGAGGGTGACGCGAGCCATTAAGCGTGCTCGTGAAATGGCAATACTCCCATTTGTACGATAGCAATCCCAGTTCCGTCAATTAACATATATGAAAGTGACCTGGTTGCGGATTGAGCAACGGGGCTTTTTTTGGTATAATTTACAGATTTGTTTTTTGTAGGGGCTAGCGTCGCCCCCTCCAACCGGCAAAGCCGGATTGGAGCCTCCCCCTCTCGCTTCCCTCTATTCTATTAATCGGGATGTCGCCATAAGCGACAGCCGTGCTCGCTATTGTTTTGTAAAAATAGAAAATAACACAAAAATAATGCAGGAAAATGACATAAAAAACGGATTAAAAATACCGGCGCACGCCTACGATTCTGCGGTGTTTGAATGGCATGCTCCCGAATACCACAAGCACCCCAAGGGTATGGCGTGGTTTATTGTCGCTTTGATCTACAGTCAAGAACCGAAAAAAATGCCGATAAAAATTTCACCGATGGGAATAAAAATCGGCGATCATTATGTGCCATACAGCAACATTCGCGCATTTTGGATTGTGTATCACCCTCCCATGATCAAGACACTGAATTTTCGCACGGTACACCCGCTCCTGCCAGACATGATGATCTCTCTTGAACATCACAATCCCGCGGAGATACGGGATTATCTTTCAACGCAGGTGCCGGAGTGGGAAGGGAAATCAGAATCGTTTTCCAATACGCTGGTTCGTTTACTACGTTTATAACCGCATTTTTCAATGGCTGGATTCTCTGCAGAAGCAGTGTCACATGATGTCGGTACGGAAGTTGCACAGGAGGTATTCGAACAAGTCTACGGCAAGCGCGAGAGGCTGGAAAACGCCGCGCGGAATGCGTGGGATCGTCTTCACGTGGAAAAAGAATACGGACGCGCCGAGGGCGGAGTGAAATTGATTTTGGAAAATACCGCATCGCGTGTTTTTGAGGCAATGAGAACACGAATCGATGGCGGCGAACAAGTCCGTAGAGGAACGCACGCCGGTCTCGCGGCACTCGATAATCTTGTCCAGATGACCGTGGCTGTGGGTAAATCGGTTAAGTTGCGTAGCAGTCCCTACTCATCCGATCCTGACAAAGATGTAATGGATGAGGAGGAGATGCAGATCTTTAAGACATATCTGCATCATATTGAAGAATTAAACACCGGCGATCTCATCGATCTCGTGGACGAAACGACGCCGTTTTCGGAAATGCTGAGCGAACAAATGGGCGAAAAGACGGCAACTCTTCAGATGCTGAATCCGCAAAATCCCGATTACAAAAATAATATTCACGATCTCCGCGATTTTATCCGGAAAAGTTTTCAGGAAGGCGAATCGCTCACTCCTGATCAGCAGAGACTCGATCCACGCACGAAGATCAAAGGAAATCTCTGGGGACAGATTGTCGCCAACATGAATGAAGATCAACGCGAAGATCTGGTCATGTCGTTCATGGAAGAGGGACCGGCCGGGGCGAAGATCGCCGAAGAAATGCTGGAAATGCTCGTCGGTACGGGCAAATTGAGCTATCAAAACGTCGAGGCAATGATTAACAAATTGGGTGATCCGAAAACCGGAGAAGCTTCGTTTAATCTCGTTAATCATTCGGCGTTGCGAAAAAAACTCGAAGCGGCGCGCGATCAGCACGCTGAAAATGAAAGATTTATCGAACATGCGGCACGACAATATCGTCGTAGCGTTCGAGGTAATACTGCAGATCATCACATTACCTTCAACAATATGGTATTCGGTCGCATCGCCGAACTAGGATTGCTCACTTCGTTGATGAACGGCATGTCCGATATGGCTTTGTCATGGAAAGAAGCGGGCGAAGGAACGACTGCAAAAGTGACGGCAATCATAAAAGGATTCGATCGCGTTTCGTCAAACAAGTATTTTTATTTTGGTCTCGCTGAGGCGGCCGCCGGAGTCGATTTATTGAGCGGCGGATGGGTGAGAAAAAATATTCTCTATGGCGCCTCGCGCGGGGAAAAAGAGCGCGCGCAGGTGGAAAAGGGCGAGGAACGTCTACGGACCATCGTGGAAGGTTATCCCGGCATGGAAGATTTTATCGAGGGTCGTTACAAAGATTTTTATGTGAACGCAAGTGCGAGCGATCGCGCCGGCTTGGGGTTCAAGGTGCTTCCCGCCGATATGGGTATTACCGACAAGCAATATTCAGCATGGGGAGCGAAGAGCGAAAAAGGACGACAGCGTGTGCGTGACCGGTTTAATGAGGCAATACAGATTTTGGGTGAAACCTTCGGTTTGAAGAATGAAAAGGAAGTTCAGCAGTATTTTAAAGAATCCGATATCGGCGTATTTGAACCGGAACCGGAAGCTCCATCGGAATCGGCATCAGGAAAATAATTTTTTATTCGTATGAATTTTATCGTTGAATCATTATTTCAGAAGACAAAAGAAATCCTTGCCGCCTATGCCGAGGATAGGCTCGTTGCGACCCTGCTTCTTACGGACAAGGCGCTCGATTCGCAGGAACGCTCGACGTTGCGTGATAATTATCTTCCCGATCGCGAGGGCATTTTTGTGGGCGATGCGGATAAGAAGGATATGTATTTTGATCGCCTGCGAGCATGGATGACACCGAAATACATGCTGGCGTACAATAACGGTCGCGCCAAAGAATTTTTAACACGGCTAACGGCGGAAAAAACGGGCGGCGGATTTTATTTCAAGGATTCCAGCGTCGAACGGGAACTGTATTCGGAGTTTCTTCTGCCATTTGCGCATGAGCTCAAAGGCCCCGGCAGTATTGGGTTTAAAACACAGGATGATGCGGTTGAGGTTTTGTCGTCTCAAGAAATACAAAAAAAACTCCGCGTCACGAATGGCCGCCTCGAAACGGAAAATGGAAATGCCCTGACTATTGAAGAAGCTGGTTCACTGAGTTATTACACCGACTTGCTGGCTCAAAATGGAGTGAAGCTTGAAAATTATACCGTTACAAAAGGTGATTATGGCACCGTAGTGAAGGGAGTCGCCGTCGATGCATTTGGAAAAAGAATGGAAGTTGAATTTGACATGAGCGGTTCTACTTCTGATGGCGTTACACTGATTCGTCCGGAAGACGGCGCGAAAATTTTTGTATCCGTCGATGATGTTGAAAGATTTTCTACGGACGGTTTCGAGAAGATGATTGAGGATTATGGTTCTGCAAACGCGCTTGGGAGCTCTGCGCCTGCAATGGATGTCACGGCGCCTACGTCTGTTGCGTCGGTGTCTGTCGCGCCACAAGGATTTTCTCTTCGCGGCGAGATACACACCCGCGTTCCCGAGAGCGAGAGTCAGCGCGGCCTCGATACGGAAGAGACGCTCGATGAGGAAGAAACTCCTCCTGCGGGTCAGCAAGGCACGCAAAGTTTTACGAGCCGCATGGTGATTCAAGGAGGCGCGGCAGAGCAGGCACGCACATCAAAAAGCAGTCTGTATCTACCGGCCGGTAGAAAATCTGCAGAAAAATTTCGTCGTGGAAGGAAAAGAATATCTTCAGCGGGAATCAATACGCCGCAAAATATGTCGGCGCGAGAACAATCTGCTACGCCACCACAATCACAGTCTTCAGTAGGAGCGTCTATACCGCGAGGAGCCCCGCCACAAGGCGCGACTCCTCAACGGCCCCGTCCCCGCAAAGGAATGGGTACAGCGGCAAAATGGGCGCTCACCGGTGGGGTGGCAGGCTCTGCCGTGGTCGGGACGGGATTCTGCGATGGATTATTTTGTCTGATTTAGAGGCTTAATTTTTTATTGTAATGTTTCTTAACTTTTATTTTAAACATCGGAAACGTCTGTGGATAATGGGAGCGCTGATCCTTCTGCTCTTACTTTTTCTGCTTCCGGAAACATCATTTGCGCAGGACACGGATCCGGACATCAATAAATTGATGCAGGGCATTCAACAGAAATTTACTCTCATCATGCAGTTTGTAAGCGCGTGGTTGTGGCCGGTACTGCTCATGATCGGCGGACTTTTGGACAACGAGCTCATCTTTGGCGGTGAAATGGGTGAACGGCTTCTGGATATCTGGGTACAGATGAGAAATATCGTGAATATTTTATTTGTGCTCATCCTGCTCATCATCGCCGCGTATAATGTTCTTGGATTCGGGGAAGAAGGAATCGGCGGGGTTAATTTGAGTTTTAAACAGACGTTACCAAAATTTGTCATTGCTTTGATCGCGGTGAATTTTTCATTTCTTGCGGCAAAAGTAGTGCTCGATTTTACCAATGTCTTAACCGTCGCCGCCTTCTCACTGCCCAGCACGCTCGCGGACGATTCTTTCAAAGATCATAAGAGAGAGATGGAAGATATCTTGTGTCGGGATGGCGGTCCCATGCAGCCGCTTTTTTGTAATCGCACCGGCGACGCATATAAGTACAATCAAAAAGCGGAGGCGTTTTTTGACCGTTTGAGCGGGGACAATGTCGCCCTCGTCATGGCGTTGAATTTCGGCAAACTCGCGCATCAGCGATATGTAAAAGAGGGTCTCAAAGACATCACCCAGCTCTCTTTCAATATACTCTTTGGCGTCGTGCTCTATGTGGTCTATGCATTGGCGTTTATCGTGCTCTTTATCGTTTTGCTTGTGCGCCTGGTGGTGCTGTGGGTCGCCGTGGCCATGTCGCCGCTCATTGCCATTAATATAGTGGCGCCCGGACTCCTCCAGCACTTTTCGATTGGCGGCGAAGGCGGTGGACCGGCGCAGACATTTATAAAACACGCCATCGCGCCCCTCATCATCGGACTCTTCATGTCGATCGGGTATCTGATGCTTGAAGCTTTTCAGGGCGATCCCGGCGCGGCCGGTGGAGAATTCGCCAGTGTCTCGCTCTCCTCAATTGATCCCAATGCGTTGCCGACGGAGATCTCTGATTTGCAACAGCTCATTGTGGCAGTAGCGACAGTAGTCGTTGTGTGGATGGGAGTTTTCGGCGCGGCGAAAGACACGCTCGCCGGTTCGATTACCGAAACCATCAAAGGCCACGCGGAGAGTTTTGGAAAATGGACGGCGAAACTTCCGTTCTACGCCCAGGTTATTCCCATCGATAGCGGCACAAAGAAGATGTCGCTCATGGGAGCATTTAAAACATTGCAACAAACTCCCGGAGTTATGGATCGTGAGTTTGGTAAGTCTGCGTATGAAATGGATGATCATCGCAGAGGAGATCCGCGCCAGATTGAAGGTGCCTCCGCCGATCAAGCGGCCGGCGCTATAAAAGGCAACTTGAGCGCACTGCAGACTCCTGCCGGCTTGAAAGCCCTCGAAGAACAGCTCGTCAGGAACTTTGGTGTTGCACGCGACTTGGTGCAGGGAAAATCTTTGCAAGAAATGTCCGAGTTAATTCATGATCGTCCGCCAAATGATCAGGTAATCAAATTGGCGCAGGGTCTCGGCTATGGCAGTA